>Ga0208492_1000649_pt1 | contig 27380 bp, 15 predicted proteins | sample Subbioar_CSW14AB_FD_184820 | JGI IMG/M metagenome (GOLD analysis project Ga0208492, IMG submission 184820) | Serpentinite rock and fluid subsurface biosphere microbial communities from McLaughlin Reserve, California, USA - CR12Mar_CSW14AB (SPAdes) | ecosystem: Environmental > Terrestrial > Deep... | reverse complement strand
CAACACGAGGTCGACTTCGCCTGGGTGAGCCTCGGTGATCAGCAGGGCCTCCCCGCCATTCGCGGCGGTGAGGACCCTGAATCCGCCGTCCTCGAGAATCCTGCGTGCGATGTTGCGAACGGCCTCCTCGTCCTCGACGACGAGGATCGTCTCGGTTCCGCGGTCGGACGCAGGCACCGGGCGCGAGCTGGCTCTCGTGATTCTCGCTCCTTCCGCGCAAGGCAGCAGGATGTGGAACACGCTGCCGATGCCGACCTTGCTCTCGACCGAGATGTGACCCCCGCTCTGACGAATGATGCCGAAGGCCGTGGACAGCCCGAGGCCCGTGCCCTTGCCGCTCTCTTTCGTCGTGAAGAAGGGCTCGAAGATCCGCGCGCGCGTCTCGGCGTCCATGCCGCAACCCGAGTCGGCGACCGAGAGCATTACATAAGCGCCGGCCGTGACGCCGAGCTGCCTGGCCGCGGCGCCCTCGAGCTCCAGGTTCGCGGTCCCGAGCGCCAGGCTTCCACCGCGCGGCATGGCCGCCCGTGCGTTGACGACCAGGTTCATGATCACCTGTTCGATCTGCCCGCGATCGGCGCGCACCACGCCGAGGTCCGGCGCGAAATCGCGCACCAGGTCGATGTCCTCTCCGAGGATCCGGAGCAGCATCTTCTCGAGCCCGCCGACGACTTCGTTGAGGTCGAGCGGGGTCGGTTGCAACATCTGCTTGCGGCCGAACGCCAAGAGCTGACTCGTGAGGTCGGCCGCGCGCTGGCCGGCCCTGTCGACTTGCAGGAGGTCGTCGTGCAGCGGATCGCCTTCCTGCAGGCTCTCCAACGCGAACCCGACGTACGTGCGGATGACCGCGAGCAGGTTGTTGAAGTCGTGCGCGATGCCGCCCGCGAGGGACCCGATGGCGTCCATCTTCTGCGTCTGCCGAAGCTGCTCCTCGAGCGAGGCGCGCGCGGCCTCGGCTGCCCGCAGCCGCGTGATGTCTTGCACGGCGATCACGGCGTGATGCTGACCGTCCACCGTCATCGGCTCGGCGGTGACGATGAGACATCGCCGCGCCTGCCCGACGCGCGGGTCGAGCTCGATCTCGGCCTCGTGACTGGGGACCGAAGGACGCTCGAGGGCCGTGGTCACCATGGCGCGCAGCGCACAGGTCGAGCATCGCCCGCTGGACCTGGAACGCTCCTTCAGCTCGGGACGTCGGCCGCAGCCGAGGAGATCGCAGTAGCGCTGGCCCCGCAGGTCTTCCGCCGATCGCCCCAAGAGGCTCTCCGCCGCCGCGTTGGCGAAGGTCAGGCGCCCGGAGGCATCGACCACGAGCAGGGGGACGGGCGCGGCCGAGGTGACGGCGCGGAGGTTGTCACGCTCCGCTTGGAGCGCGGTCTCGGCCTGTTTGCGCTGGGTGACGTCCAGCACGGTTCCACGAAAACCGACGATCTTGCCAGCGCCGTCCCGGATGGGCGATCCAGACGAGGCGACGTCGACCCGGGCGCCGGAGGGCTGGAAGAGGCTGACCTCGATTTCGTAGGCTTCGCCGTGAAGCAGGCGAGCTCGGCTACTTCGCAACCGCGCTGCGTCTTCGCTCGAGTAGTACATGGCCTCGTGATCGGGATCGGGAGGTCCGAGCTCCGGAGCCCGCCCGTAGATCTCGTAGAGCATGTCCGACCAGTGGGTTCGGTTCGACGCCAGGTCGAGCTCCCAGTGGCCGATGCGACCTCGCGCCTCCGCGAGGGACAGTCGCGCCTCGCTCACGAGCAAGCGCCGGTCCGAAGCGCGCAGGTCCGTGACGTCCTCGATGGACAGGCCCATCGTGGCGGGGCCGCAGCGCGAGTCATGACAAGGTGAGAGTCTCGCCGCGAGCTCGCGAAGCCCGAGGTTGGGAACCACCCACGGGAATTCGAAGCGCGTGCTCTCGCCCGCGAGGCTCCGCTGGAATGGCGGTGCGTGCTCGAACAAGTCCGACGGGAGCAGCGCGCGAAGGTCGCGGCCGATCAATGTGCCCGGCAGCTCGCCGAACAGCGTGGCGAAGGGCGCGTTGGCTGCGAGCACCACGAGCTGTCCGTCCAGGAGCGCCGTCGGGTCTCGGCTGCTCGAGACGATGGCCGAGTATCGATCGTGCTCCCGTTCGACCTCGAGGTCGTGGAGCGCGATCGCGAGATCGGCGGCGGCGCGGTGAACGAGGCTCTGGTTATGCCTTTCGTCCCCGGTGAGGTTCAGGATGGCGCGGGCGAGCGTCCAACCGTCCATTTCGCGTTTGGACAAGACATCGTCCGCCCAGCCTGGGATGGTCTCGACGGGCCGTTCGCCGCCGCCGACGACCAGGAAGACCGGTGCGTCGGCGAAGGCTTCCGCGACCCGTCGCGCGTCATCGTCGGTGCCCGACTCGTCGAGCTCGAGCAGCACGACATCGAAGGTGGCTCGGTTCGCGAGCGCCAGCGCGTCGGCACACGAGCCCACGATCGTCGGCCTCACCCGAAGGGGTCCGCGGTCGAGACAATGTCGCCGCTCGTGGCCCTGGTCTCGGCAGACCGCCAGAACGGCGAGCGGCTGGTGGCGGATCCCCCTCATCTCCTCCTCGTGCGTGCCGATGGACAATGAGCACCCGGGTCCGCCCCAGCCATGCGCAACGTCAGCATCGCCTCGCGTCTCGTACGGGGATGGTTCGGCCTCAGCCCACGGCGCGCTCGATGGCCTGGAGCAGGAGCTTCCTGTCGATCGGTTTGGGGATGTGCTCTACGCACCCGGCCGCCCGAGCCCGCTCGGCATCCCCCGCCATCGCTTGTGCCGTCACCGCGATGATCGGGATGGATTTGGTCGAATCGTGGGCCTTCAGCTCGCGAGTGACGGTGAGGCCGTCGAGATCGGGAAGCATCACGTCCATGAGGATGACGTCGGGTTCGGCCGTACGCGCGAGGTCCAGCGCGGAGGCGCCGCTCCGCGCTTCGATGACCTCGTAGCCCCGGCTGCCGAGCACCGTGGTGAGCAGGCGGAGGTTCTGGTCGTTGTCGTCGACGGCGAGCACGCGTTTGCGTGATCGCTCGAGGCGCCGCGCGACGCGGACCCTCTCGATCAGGCGTGCACCGTCGATCGGCTTGGCGACGAACATCGCCTCGGGAAGGCCGCGGGTGACCTCCGCACGCGACCCGAGTGAGCTGACCACGACCCGCGGACCGAAACGCGCCGTCACGAATTGGTCGACTTCCTCGGCGCTGGATTCCGCGAGCGCCGGATCGAGCACGAGGATCTCGAGCGACGGCAGATGCGCGAGCTCCCGCGCCTCGGACAGGCTCGCCGCACAGGCCACGCGAAGTCCCGCCTCCGCGAGTGCCGACTCGACGATCCGCTGGGATGCGGGGTCCTCGTCGAGGACCAACACCGTCGGTGCGTCCTTGGTCGCGGGGTCTTCCCCTTGGGCGCGCCGCCGCTTCACTGCCCCGCGAGAGAAGGTGGGCGGCGTGGCGCGCGGCGGCATCGGCAGGTCGATCCAGAACGTCGACCCCTCGCCGACGCGGCTGGTGAAGTCGATCCGCCCACCGTGCATCGTGACGAGGCGCCGACTGATCGCGAGGCCGAGCCCCGTTCCCCCGAACTTCCGGGTCACCGAGCCATCGACCTGCGAAAACTCGCGGAACAGCTTGTCCCGATCGTGCTCGGCGATCCCCACCCCGGTGTCGGTCACCGAGATTCGCACGAAGCCACCCACGACCGCGCCCAGCACGCGCACGCTGCCACCCTTGGGCGTGAACTTCACCGCGTTCGAGAGAAGATTCACCAGGACCTGCCGAACCCGCTCGAAGTCCGCACGAACGAAGAACACTCCCTCGGTGACGAGGTCCTCGAGCTGCACGAGCTTGGCCGCCGACTGCGGACGGACCAACTTGACGGCCTCGGCGGTGGCCTCGGCGAGGTCGATGGTGTGGAGCGAGAGCTCCATCCGACCCGCCTCGATCTTCGAGACGTCGAGGATGTCGTCGATCAGCGCCAGGAGGTGTCTGCCCGCGTCGATGACGTCGTCGGCGCACTGGCGCTGCCGGGGGTTCAGCGGGCCGTACGTCCCTTCGAGCAGAACGTCCGTGAAGCCGATCACGGCGTTGAGCGGGGTTCGCAGCTCATGGGACATCGTCGCCATGAACTCGCTCTTGAGGCGGCCGGCGCGCTGCAGCTCCTCCACGTGGCGCTCGAGCTCCAAGCCCTTGGTGCGTAGCTCGTGCTCGAGCGACCGCGCGTCGTCGAGGAGGGTCTTCTCCCGGCGCGTGGCTTCTGCGCCAACCTCGGCGAGCGCGGCGAGCTCTCGTTCGAGCTCGAGCGCCCTGGCGGCAGAGTGCTCGTGCGCCCTCTGCAGGGCACGCACGCGGGCGCGATGGAACAGCACGCCGGCCGCGAGCAGGAGCGACACCACGCCGAGCAGCAGGGGCACGTGCGAGCTCAGGCCGTCGAGGCCACCGGCTTGGCGACTTCGATGCGCGCTTCGCTGGCGCGGCCGTCTTTGCGCGAGTGCGCGTTGACGTCCTCGATCGTGCCGTCGTCGCGGAAGCGACGGAGGTCGAGCGACACCTGACGCAGGTACTCCTGCTTCACGTGGAACGGCATGAACGAGCTCTTGAAGCCGGCGAGGATCATCGACTTGAGATCGCGCAGGCTGAAGCCCATCTCGGTGTGGCAGAGCCAGAGCTCCTTGGAGACGGTGGTGTCGGTCACCAGGCGGTTGTCGGTGTTCACCGTCACGCGCAGGCCGAGGTCGGCGTAGAGCTTGATCGGGTGCGAGCGGAGATCGCGGATCGCGCCGGTCTGCACGTTGGACGACGGGCAGCACTCGAGCGGGATGCGGTGATCGTTCACGTAGTGGAGCAGATCGCCGTCTTCGCGGAGGCGGCAGCCGTGGCCGATGCGGTGCGCGCCGCAGACGTGGAGCGCCTGGGCGATCGACTCGGGACCGTAGGCCTCGCCCGCGTGGATGGTCGTGTTGATGTTGTTGTCGCGGACCAGCTGGAACGCCGCGCGGTGGTGCTTGGCCGGGTGGTCGTATTCGGCGCCCGCGAGGTCGAAGCCGACCACGCCACGGTTTTTGTAGGCGACCGCGAGCTCGGCCATTTCGAGCGAGGACTCGGGGCTGATGTTGCGGATGCCGCAGACGATGATGTTCGACTCGATGCCCAGGTCCTTCTGCGCGGCGCGCAGGCCCTCGAGCACGGCCTCGATGACGCTGGTCAGCTTGAGGCCGAGCCGCGTGTGGAGCATCGGCGCGTAGCGGACCTCCATGTACCGGACGTTCTCTCGCGCTGCGTCCTCGGCGAGCTCGTAGGCGATGCGGGTGAGCGACTCTTCGGTCTGCATCACCCGCAGGGTCACGTCGAAGGCCTTGAGGTACTCGACCAGGGAGCCGCAGTTCTCGCCCAGGTGCATCGCCCGGCGGAGGCCGTCGGCGTCGTTGGCGGGCAGCTCGATGCCGTCCTTCTGGGCGAGCTCGAGGATGGTCTCGAGGCGGAGCGAGCCGTCGAGGTGGACGTGGAGGTCCGTCTTGGGGAGCTTCTCGATGAACGAGAGGGGGAGCCGAGCGGACGTCAGGCTCGGGCTCGGGGCGCGTGCCGGCGGGGGCACGGAGGGTTTTTGGGATGACATGGTGGATCCTTAGTCGAAACCGAGGAGCCGGTCACGTCGGAAGGCTCTTCCGCGGGCCCAATGCAGCTAGCCGTGGCGCCAAGTGATCGATCGCACGATGGCTGTGGGAGCGGGTCAGTGCTCGGCTTGACCCCAACCGCGCTTGGCCAACAGCCGCGAAATTCTTCCCCGCGGCCTGATGAACCACCTAGCCTCGACGGGCAACCAACCCCCTCGAGACTATGGAACCGTCATTCTTCGTCACAGGCGGCGCGGGCTTTATCGGCTCCAACCTCGTGAAGTATCTTCTCAAGCACCAGCCCGCTGCCTCAGTCACGGTGATGGATCGGCTGACGTACGCGGGCAATATGGATAACCTGCAGGACGTTCTGGACGACCCGCGCTTCAGCTTCGTCGAGGGCGACATTGCGAATCCGGTAGACGTCGAGACCGCCTTCAAGGCCACGAAGCCGACCGTGGTCTTCAATTTGGCTGCCGAGTCGCACGTCGACCGGTCGATCGATGGGCCGCGCGAGTTCGTCCGCACCAACGTCATGGGCACCTTCGAGCTGCTCGAAGGTGCCCGGCGTCACCTGAGCCGTTGCGGAGATGTTGAGCGCGGCTCGTTCAGGTTCGTTCACGTGTCGACTGACGAGGTCTACGGCTCTCTAGGACCGGAGGGGTACTTCAGCGAAGAGTCCCAGTTCCAGCCCAACTCTCCGTACGCTGCGACGAAAGCAGGGGCTGACCATCTCGCGCGTGCCTACTTTCACACGTTTGGCGTCCCGACGATTACTACGAACTGCTCGAACAACTACGGACCATTCCAGTTTCCCGAGAAGTTGATCCCTCTGGTAATCCTGAACGCGCTTGAGGGAAAGCCATTGCCCGTCTATGGCGATGGGAAGAACGTTCGAGACTGGCTTCACGTCGAGGACCACTGTGCTGGACTCGACTTGGTCGCACGGCGCGGACGACCTGGAGAGACCTATTGCATTGGCGGGAAGAACGAACGGACCAACATCGAGATCGTCGAGACAATCTGTCGCGTCTTGGACGAACGATGTCCACTTGGGACGGACCGACGTTCGTTGATCCGCTATGTCGCGGATCGTCCGGGGCATGACCGGCGATACGCCATCGACGCATCGAAGATTCGTAGTGAACTGGGGTGGCTGCCCGGTAGGACGTTCCGAGACGGCATCGTCGAAACAGTGGAGTGGTACACCAGCAATCTCGATTGGTGTCGGCGCATTCACGAGGGGGTCTATCGTCGGGAACGGCTCGGCTTGGCATCCCCTGCGGAGGGAGCATGAAGGGTCTGGTTCTCGCTGGGGGCTCGGGCACGCGCCTTCGGCCTCTCACGTATACGGGTGCCAAGCAACTCGTTCCGGTAGCGAACCGGCCTGTTTTGTTCTACGTCATCGACACAATAGTGGCCGCGGGCGTGACGGACATTGGCGTCATTATCTCACCCGAAACCGGCGGCGAGATTCGGCGCGCCCTCGGAGACGGCTCGAAGTTTGGCGCTTCCCTCACCTACATCTTGCAGGAACGCCCCGCGGGACTCGCGCATGCCGTAAGGACTGCAAAGGAGTTCCTCCAAGAGGAAGACTTCGTGATGTATCTGGGCGACAACCTAATCGGCCGTCCCATTCGGGACATGGTCGATTCGTTCCGGAGTGACCCGACCCTCGCAGGCTCCGTCATGCTGAAGGAAGTACCAAACCCCTCGGCGTTTGGTGTCGCGGAAATCGATGGAGAAGGGAACGTCGTTGCCTTGGTGGAAAAACCCAAGGAGCCTCGGTCGAATCTCGCGCTCGTCGGTGTCTACCTGTTCCGCCCGAACATTCATGACGCGATTCAACAGATTCGGCCGTCCGCCCGAGGCGAGTTGGAGATCACGGATGCAATAGCCAAGCTCATCGAGCTCGGCGGGAAAGTGCGATTTGCACGGCTCGACGGATGGTGGCTGGACACGGGCAAGAAGGACGACATGCTGCTCGCGAACGACACCGTCCTTGACGATTGGCTCGTCGCTCAGAACGAAGGCGAGGTCGACAGCTCCTCCAAAACGTCGGGACGCGTGAAGATCGGCAAGGGCTCCAAGATCATCCGCTCGACTGTGCGCGGCCCTGTGGTCATCGGCGAGGGTGTCGAGGTCGTCGACGCAAAGATCGGACCGTTCACTGCAGTGGGGGATGGGGTCAGGATCACGCGGGCGACCGTCGAGCACTCAGTCATCATGGAAGGGAGTTCGATCACCGACATCCCTCGATTGGAGGACTCGCTCCTCGGCAAGCGCGTGGTTGTCCGTCCGGGCAACGCGAGGCACGGCGCGCTGTCGCTCATGGTCGGGGACGACTGCGTGGTCGAGCTGTCTCGCGAGTAGCCCCGGCCGCATTGTCTGCTCGTGCCAGCGAGCCCGCAGGGCTCGCTGGCCGCGGTGTCTGCCCTGAGTGACCGTGGCGCCCCAGCGGTGTGGCGACCGTCGCTCCCGTGTACCGCTGGCGCTGGCACGGAGCCTTGACGGAGGACTTGACCTCGCGTGACGTGACCGACACCCTGTCGGCGTCTTGGCCAAGCAACAACTCCTCCTCGTGGACAGCGATCCCCGCGGGATCCGCGTCCTCGAGGTCAGCCTCAAGAAGGCGGGGTACACCGTCACCACCGCTCGGACGGTGGACGAAGCGTTGACTGTGGTCGAGGTGTCGATCCCGGACCTCATCCTGACCGACACGCGAATCGAGGGCGGAGACGGCTTCCAGTTCGTGCGGCGGCTCAAGGAGCACCCCGAATGGTCGCAGATTCCGATCGTGTTCCTCGCCAGCGACAAGGCGATCGAGAACAAGGTCCGGAGCCTCGAGCTCGGGGTCGAGGACTACCTCACCAAGCCGATCTTCGTCCGCGAGCTGCTCTCGCGGGTGCAGCTGCTGCTGCAGCGCACCTCGCAGCAGCGGATCACCGAGTCGCGGACGATGGGCGGGCGCACGCGCTTCGCCGGCTCCATCGAGGACATGGCGGTCGTTGACCTGCTGCAGACCATCGAGGTCTCGCGCAAGAGCGGGGTCGCGCGCGTGTCCAACGGCGAGCGCGTCTGCTCGTTCTGGTTTCGCGATGGGCAGATCGTCGACGCGATCCTCGACAAGCTCGAGGGCGAAGAGGCCATCTACCGCGCGCTGGTGTGGAGCGACGGCGAGTTCGAGGTCGAGTTCGGGCCGCTCTCCACCGCCGAACGCGAGCCGACCATCAGCGTCTCCACCCAGGCGCTGCTGATGGAGGGCATGCGGCGGGTCGACGAGTGGGGGCGGCTGCTCGAGCAGCTCCCGCCGCTCGAGACGGTGCTCGAGGTCGATCGCTCCGTGCTGCTCGATCGCCTTGGGGAGATCCCCGACGAGCTCAACGGGATCCTCCGCCTGGTCGATGGCCACCGCTCGATCCTCGAGCTGGTCGATGCCTCGCCGTTCGAGGACCTCTCGACGCTGTCGACGGTTTCGAAGCTCTATTTCGAGGGCCTGCTCATCGCGGCGCCTTCGACCCACGAAGTGGTGCCGGCGCCGGACGATCGGTCGGGCTCGTCGGAGAAGATCCTCACCGCACACCCGCCGGCACCGCAGGCGACCCGCACCAGCACCGAGGATGCGATCCGCGCCGCGATCGACGCGGTGGCTCACGAGATCACGCCCCGCGAGCCGCCGCCGCCGCGGCCGACCGAGACCATTCCGCCGAACACCTCGCCCTACGGCGATCAGGGCACTAACGAGCCGCCGCCCGAGCGGCCGTCGGAGCAGGTCCGGGCCGTCGACTTGGCGCTCGCCGCGCTCGCGACGGCGACCGAGGTCCCGAACACCCAGCGCAAGACCAAGGAGCCGCCGGCGCCGGTCCTCAAGACCACCCAGATCATCACGGTCGGCGACGTGGCGAAGGCGGTCGAGGCCACGCCGCCGAAGGTCGAGCCCGAACCGGAGCCCGAGGGCAGGGCGACGCTCGAGTCGCCGGTCCCCACCAAGCCGATGCCCGATCTCGCTGCGGCCCAGGCCGCCGAGAAGGCTCCCGAGAAGAAGAAGGTCGAGCCGGCGCCTCCGCCGCCGAACAACCTCATGGAGACGAGGACGCTGCCGGCGGGAAACGCGCCGACGCTGCCGGCGGGAATTGCGCCGACGGAGCTCCGGGGTGCGGCCCTGAAGACCACCCAGCGCGACGTGATCATCCGTGCCGCCGATGCGAAGGAGGCCGCCGAATCCGAGCGCGCCGCTTCGGCCAAGGCTCCGCCGGCGTTTGACGACGACGAGTCGCATCCCGGTTTCTTCAGCAAGAGCGAGCACGAGGTCCACGCCGAGCACGCGCGGATCGAGGCGCCCGATCTGCACGACGAGGAGATCGTAGTCCGACACTCGCGTAGGCCGCCGGATCCGCGGGCGCGCAGGTTGGTCATGGGAATCGTCGGCGCCGCAGCGCTGGTTGGCCTGATCGCGGTCGTGCGCGTGAAGACGAAGCCGGCGCCGACGCCACCGCCAGTTGACACGACTGCGACGGTGACGGCGCCGCCAGCCTATACCTTCGAACCCCAGCCCCTAGTTCCGAGCGTGAGCGCGTCGGCCCTCGAGCCGGTCCCGGGCGTGTCTGCAGCGCCGAGCATGGAGCCTTCCGCTTCCGCGAGCGCCGCGGTCTCGGCCAGTGCCGCGCCTTCCGTAAGTGCAGTCCCCTCGGTCAGTGCGGCCCCGTCAGTGAGCGCGAGCGTGGCCGCGGCCCCCTCCGGCAGCGTCCCGACCGAAGATCTCGATGCGGCGCTCAGTGGTGCACAGTTGCTGGCCAATGCCAAGGCCGCGCTCAACAACAGTCCTAACCGTGCGGCGACGCTTGCGAAGAAGGCCATCGCCAAGGGAGCGGGAGGGAGCGCCTACTACGTCCTCGGCGCTGCGTATCAGATGATGGGAGCGAACGCGGCGGCGAAGGGGGCCTATCAGTCATGCGCCAAGAGCGGCGCTCCAGAGGCGGGGGAGTGCGCGAGTCTGCTCGAGAGCATGTGAGATCCGACTTACTTCGACTCAATCCTACCAAACCCCCGCCAGTCGCCTGGCGTGCCGGCTTTCACGCAGATCCAGCCCACGAAACCGCCAGGTTGGGGGGCGTGGTTGTACATGCGGTCACCGCGGCGAAACGTCCCGTGCGAAGCCAGATTGGGCGGCCCGCTCCCCTCTCCGACGAAACCGGCGCGGATCGCGGCACGTCCAAGGGGGGCGATGACCTCCACTGCGGCCGCCGGTCCGAAGAGATTGTCGGTAACATGGTGCTCGCTAGCGGGGGGACCGACGATCTCGATACCAGCGGACAGCGCATAGACAGCGCCCGGAATGGTCGTCACGTCGCCGATGACGCAGTCTCTGATCTGGACGCGGTTGGCGAGTTCGATTCGAACCCCCGAATACCCAGCCTTCTTCGAGAGGCCGCTCGCTGCGATCGTCGCCGCGAGGAGCGCAACATCTGCTCCTCCTCGAAGCACGAACGCTTCGCGCGAGTTGTAGGCGAACACGCCGCCGGAGAATTTTAGCGACGACCCACCTTCCACCACGACGCTGTGCTCGCCGTTCACCGCATAGGCATCGTGAAACTCCACGTTGTTTCCGTCGCGGATTCGGATAGCAGTTCCCCCACCACTCTCGAACGCGCACTGCGCGAATTTCACCCACCGCGGGGACTGCTCACCTGGGCCACCGCGGAGGAGCACGCAGTCTCCCCCCACGGGATCGCCCGGGGATCCACCGAGTTGGGCAAACGCGCACTGCGAGAAGTAGATCGTGTCACAGCCCGACTCGATGCAGACCATCGCCTCGGAGAGCCGCCAGCGAGCCCCGACGTTGACGTCGACGTCCCGCAGGAAGACCCCTTGCGCGGCACGGAGCCGGAGCACCCATGGCGACGTCACGGGACCAGGTACCTTCGTTGCCCCGGGCACGACCTTCACGTTGCGAACATAGAGGCCGCCACAATTCGCGCCAACGTCGATGGCCGGATGCGGCCCATGCAACCGCAAGTCCTCGAGCTTGCTCGTCTCGACTCGCTCGAGTCGAATGTAAGGTGCCGAGGTCGCGCTGGAAAGTGACTGCAGGCTCAACTCGAACCCCTGCACCTCGACCAGATCGCAATTCTTGACGGTGATCCACGGCGTCACGACATCGGGGCCGATGAGCTGCGTCGCGTAGCGTGTCGCGCCCTGAAGGCGAAGACCCTTGCGCCCGATCAATTCGAGCTTGGAGAGAAAGAAGCGGCCTGGGCCGAAGAAGACGACGCCGGAGCCGGCCGCCTCGATCGCTCTCATGACCGCTGGCGCATCGTCGGTGATGCCGTCGCCCGTTGCGCCGAACCAACGAACGTCGACTGCTGCCGTGGGTGCTACGCGGATCCACGTTCCTCCCCCGGTCGACGCGATCGCGCGCCCCCCATCGGCGTTCAACTTGCGCGCGTCCCATGCGAACAGGCCCCCACCACCGTCTCCGACCCTGGCATGACCCGCGACAATCGCTGCGACTCCTTCCGTGCCACGCGTCGCGGCCAACTCCGAGAGACTGGCCACGGCAAGTACGCTCGCAGCTTCCACCGGTGGCATGGTTGGCTGGCTCGTTGGCGCAAGCACGGCGGACGGAGCGCAAGACGCGCTGACGCTGGCTGCCAGCGCTCCGAGCACGTCTCTCCGACGTGGAGCCTTGGGTCCCATTGGTACACCCGAGGTTAGCATGCAAGCTCGCCAGACCTTTCACGGCGCGTGTGCCGACCGCGTGCTACCGTTCCTGAGCACAACACCGGGAGTTTCTCCGATGCGTCTTCGCGTCTTTCAATTGGGCTTCCTCGCACTTCTGTTGGGTTCGACATCGGCTCGCGCTGACTGGCCGATGGCCAGGCACGATGCTCGCCGCACGGGAGCGACCGGGGGAACGTCGAACTTGGTGAAGCCCGTTCCCTACTGGCGAACGTACCTTGGTGGAACGATCGCTGGCTTCGGTCTTCGTTCGTTCGACATCGATGGGGATGGTAAGGCCGAGGTCGTTCACATCACTGGCGGCAAACTCGTGGCGAAGACGCTCGAGGATGTCGTCGTCTGGTCGACTCCGCCGCTGGGGCTACTAGGGATTGCGGCAATCGAGGACGTCGACGGAGACAAGCAACCTGATGTCATCGCCTACGCGACCGATCGGGCATATGTCTTCTCCGCCAAGACGGGCGCGACCGAATGGGCCGAGACCGACGGCGAGATGGGCACGCTCGGAGGAATTCGAGTCGGCGATCTCGACGGAGACGGAAAAGCCGACGTGTTCGTGCAGGAGTGCGGCTGCTGTGGCGTGAGCAGCGGCAAGACGGGGTTCGCGTATTCGTTCTCCGCCGGCTTTGCCTCGCCGAAGTTGCTGTTCACGCTGCCATCCGTCGCCTGTGGCGGACGCAACAACATGGCGATCTTCGACGGCGATGGCGACGGTGCGGCCGAAGTCACACTAGGCACCGACACCAACATTCAGGTCCTCTCGGGCAAGACCGGAGCCCTGGTCGCAACCAGCCCCAATCTGGGCGAGCTCGTTTCATACGCCACTTGTGTGCCCGCCAATGTCGACGGTGTGACAGGCGAAGAGCTGGTTTGTTACAACAACTACCTCGCCGCCAAGCCCACCGCCAGGCGAATGTTCGTGTTGAAGCTGGATAAGTCGACCTCGACACCGAACCTCTCCATCCTGTGGCAAAGGGACATCGGAGACATCGACGGCGAGGCATTCCTCGGTCTCGGCAGCGTCGTCGACCTCGACGGCGACGGTAAAATCGAAATCGTCGCGAACGGCAAGCAGACCGACGGCAAGCTCGTCACGTACGTTCTCGATGCGACGACCGGCACGGAGCTCGCTAAGGTCAGCGATCGTCGGTTGCTGGGTGTCGCACGACTCGAAGCGAACCCGGTGATCCTGACGCAGTCTGGGGCCACGACCCACGCGTACAAGTTCGACCGGACAAGCGCGTCCTTGACGCTTCGCTGGTCTCTCGCAAATCATCTGCCCGTCAGCCAACCCGATCCCGCGCTCGTTCCGCGCACATCGCTGTCGAGACAGTTCGTCCTGACGGACGTCACTGGCGACAAGGTGCTGGACCTGGTGATGACCAAGGGAACTCCGGCCGACGCGCTCGAGGTGATCTCCGGAGCCGACGGCACCGCCAAGGTTGCGGGTAGCTTCAGCTTCTCCTCCGGTACCACTGCTTCGAACGCGTGGGTCGTTCCGGGAGACGCCTCGGCCTTCCGCACCGTCCTCGTTGCGAAATCGGACGGCTTCCTCCTCGCCCTGGACAGCACTTTCAAGCCCACGAATGCCAAAGATGGTGGGCTGCGTTTCGGCGGCTACTACGCAAATGGTTTCTGGCGCAACTTGCAGTCGGCACCTGTCGTCGCTTCGTTTGATGGTGGAGCCGCCCAGTCCATCGTTGTTGCGAACAGCGCCGGTGCAATGGTCCGCTTCGACGTGAAGGGCGCGAGCCTCGCCGTACCGCCAGCTCCCGTCTGGTCTCGGCCTTATACGACGGCTCCCGCCATCGTGCCCGGGCTGGACGGCACGAAGTCTGGCATCGCGTGCCGCGCGACCGTGCTTCCCATCGAAGAACCGCCGAAATACGAGGTCGTCGCTCTGCATGCGGATGGCACGACCATCTGGCAATCGCCGTTGGATGGAGTGCCCTTCGGTGACGTGGTGCCCGGGAAGGTCGACACCGGCGGCAAGGTCGGCTTGGTTGCGCAGTGGGGGCTGGCGACGGACGCTCTAACCCGAACGCGCGCATTCTCCGGCACTGGGACGAAGTTGTGGGACAGCGCCGGAGTCGACGATACCTTCGGACGACAGCCAGCAGGGTTCGCGCTGTTCGACTGGAACGGTGACGGTCGCGATGACGTTATTCTCCAGGCTGCTGGCACTCGCGTGCTGTCTGGCGCCGACGGTACCCAGCTTGCGATCGGCGGGACGCCGGACGCGTACTTCATGCCGACGATCTACGACGTCGACGGCGATGGAACGCCCGAGATCACGTTGCATGGAGGCTTCAGCGCTGCGCGCACCTTCCGCAAGGACCTCACCACCGTCGTCTGGCAAGGCACGGAGGTCGACCGACCTTTCCCGTATGGCGCGGTTGCGCGCTGTGGCACTGACGCCGTGCTGGTCGAAGGCTCGCTGGCGTTTCCTGCGCGGTTGAAGCTCACACAGATGACTCCGCCGAAGGCCGGCACCTTCTCCAAGTTCGTGCTCGCCGGTGGCAAGCGCTACGACGACGAAACGGCCGCCCGCGCCGCGAAGGCAATTCTCGGACAACTGACGGCGGTGAGCGTGCACCAGGACCTGACCGGTAAAGGCCACCCGGTGGCCGTGTTGGGCTCCAGTGATGGGTGGCTCTACGAGATCCAACCATGCACAGGTGAGCTAATCTACGCGTACAATTTCGGCGCGCCCGTCGGCGAGTCGGTGTTCGGCGACACCGACGGGGATGGCAAGGACGAGATCATCGTCAGCTCGGCGGACGGCTACCTCTACGGCATGAAGGATGCGGTGTTGGAGGCTCCCAAGGACGTCATCGACATCCCTGTCGGAGGCGGCACGGTAGACATCGACGAAACGACGAACGTCACTGCCGTCGCGGGCCGCTGGAGCAAGGTCACTGGAGTCGACCAGTACGAAGTCGCCGTGGTTGATTCGAAGGGCGCCTTCGTCACGTCGCCGAGTTGGATCTCCGTCGGCAATGTCGACACGGCAATGGTGGACAAGCTCTCTCTCGCCGTCGGCGAACGTTACGTCTTCGCGGTTCGGGCCAAGGGTGCCGCGGGCTATTCGCCGGACGGATACTCCGACGGCGTGACGGTCGTCAGCGAAGCCGCGGACGCCGGACCGGACTCCGCCGTGACCGACGCCGGACCGGACTCCGCCGTGACCGACGCCGGACCGGACTCCGCCGTGACCGACGCCGGACCGGATGCCGACGCCGGGTCTGTCGCGACGGACGTCGAGGGCGGGGGAGGCTGCGGCTGCCGGGTAGGGGGGGCGGAGAGGACTGCCCATCACACTCTCGAGCTTCTGCTCGGTTGTTCGCTGTTGCTTGCCAGGCGCGCCTCGCGTAGGCGCGCCTCTGTGCGGTGAGCTGAACACGCCGCGCCTCCTAGGCAACTGACTCAGCGACTACGATGGCCATCTCTCCCCAGGCCCGCAGGGTCACCGCGATCGTCGTCCACGGGGCGTTGTGGGGCGCGGCGTTTGGCACGGCACTGTTGCTTCGCTTCGATGCAAATGTGCCGTCCTGGGTCGTGGCCAACGCAGCCCGAGCATTGCCGCTGCTGCTCCTGGTGCGGTGCGTCACGTTCTGGCACGCAGGGCTCTTTCGCTCGTTGCTCCGCTACACCGGGGTCGCCGACCTCCTCCAGCTCGTTCGCGCGACGGCCTTTGGGAGCGTGCTCTTCGTCGCGTCAGGCTTGCTCGTTCATCGAATGGCACTGCCGCGGTCGATCTACGTCCTCGAGTTCATCCTCGCGGTCGCTGTGGCTACAGCAGTACGTCTCGCTGTGAGACTCAGAACCGCACCGCGACGCGGACGGGTGACCGCGGACGCGCCGCCGGCGATTCTGCTCGGTGCGGGCAACGCGGGAGACTTGTTCCTGCGCGATCTCGAGCGCTCGTCGGCACCGCCGGTTCGAGTCGCTGCGGTCCTCGACGACGACCCCGGCAAGCATGGCTCGTCTCTCCACGGGATCACTGTCCACGGCGGTATCGCGCGCGACGAGTTGGTGCGACTGATGGAGGACACGGCCGCTACGCGCGCCATTCTCGCCATGCCGACGGCTCCCGGAGTGCGAACGCGCGAGATTCTCGCGCTATGCCGGTCGGTAGGGCTTTCTCTCAAGACCCTTCCGAGTCTTCAGCAGATTGCATCAGGAGAGGTGAACCTCAGCTCGCTCCGGGATGTCGCCATTGAGGACTTGCTCCGTCGCCAACCCGTCGAGCTGGACCAGACGCTTCTGAATGGGTTCCTTCGTGGCCGGCGCGTGCTCGTCACGGGCGGCGCGGGGAGCATTGGGAGCGAGCTGGTTCGGCAGATTGCGCGATTCGAGCCCGAGGCGATCGCGCTTTTCGATCACAACGAGAACGCCCTCTTCTTCTTGGAACGTGAGCTTCGCGAGCTCTTCCCCGCATTGTCGGTGAAGCTCGTCGTCGCCGACGTACGCGACCACAATCGGGTGCGCCAGGTCTTCCGTGACGTTCGTCCCTCCGTCGTCTACCACGCTGCTGCACACAAGCACGTGCCGCTCATGGAGCTGAATCCCGACGAAGCCGTCCGTAACAACATCATCGGTACGCGCGTGATTGCAGACGCGGCCGCCGCGCACGGATGCGAGGCTTTCGTCCTCATCTCCACCGACAAAGCCGTCAACCCAACCTCGGTGATGGGCACGACGAAGCGAATTGCCGAGATGTACGTGCAGTCGCTATCGAGCAAGTATTCGACCCGATTCGTCGCGGTGCGCTTCGGTAACGTTCTTGGGAGTGCCGGCAGCGTGGTTCCGATCTTCCGTGCTCAGATTGCCGCGGGCGGTCCCGTCTGCGTCACCCACCCGGAGATGCGGCGCTACTTCATGACGATTCCCGAGGCCTGCCAACTGGTCTTGCAGGCCGGGGCGATCGCCGCGGGCGGTGAGATCTTCATCCTCGACATGGGCGAGCTGGTGAAGATCGTCGACCTAGCGCGAGACATGATTTCGCTTTCCGGCCTACGGCCGGACCTGGACATCGAGATCGAGTACACGGGCATGCGCCCCGGCGAGAAGCTCTATGAAGAGCTCATGCTGGACGCCGAGGCGACGACCACGACACCGCACCCGAAGATACGGGTCGCCAAGATCGCTCAAGCAGAGCACGAGAAGATGGTCCAGGTTGTCGACAGCCTGGAGCGTCTCGTCGCGCAGGTAGCCGATCAGGGGACCGTCCGTGCGGCGCTGAGCGACATCGTGCCGGAGGCCACGCTTCAGGGGCGTCCGGCGGCCCCCGAGGTCCAAGCGGCGCGCCCTTCCGCTCCCCAGATCACACAGGAGGCCGGTGCTGGCCTCCTGGCGAGGACCATGTGAAGCAAGAGGGGCTCCACCTGCTCGCCAAACAGGTGCTCGACCGCGTCGTCGGAGCTTGCGCACTCGTTGCCGCCGCTCCGATTTGTGGATTGGCAGCACTCGTCGTCCGCTCAAGGTTGGGCTCCCCCGTTCTCTTCTCCCAGGCTCGGCCGGGGCGGGGGGGGCGCCCATTCACGATCTACAAGTTTCGGACGATGACCGATGCGCGAGACGAGACCGGGAATCCACTTCCCGACCACCAGCGCATGCATCCCGTTGGCGAGTTCCTCCGCAAGTACAGCATCGACGAGTTGCCGCAACTCTGGAATGTCGTCCGTGGCGACCTCAGCCTCGTCGGCCCGCGCCCATTGCTCATGCAGTACCTGCCGCGCTACTCACCTCGTCAGGCTCGCCGCCACGAGGTCCTGCCAGGGATCACCGGGTGGGCCCAGGTCAACGGTCGGAACGCACTCGATTGGCCCGCCAAATTCGAACTCGACGTCTGGTACGTGGAGAATTGGTCGCTGCTTCTGGATCTCGAGATTCTGCTGCGAACCACGGTCGCGCTGTTCGCACGCGATTCCATTTCGCACGGCGGTCACGTCACGATGCCGGAGTTCATGGGGCCGAGTCCCAGCACGATTGGTCAAACCGCCGAGGAAGCTTGAGATGAGCCGAGTTCTGCTGTCGGTCCCCCACATGGGCGGGACCGAAGAGAAGTACGTCGCAGAAGCGTTCGCCTCCAACTGGTTGTCGACGGTTGGACCCCAGATCGATGCGTTCGAGCGTGAGTTCGGTGCTCGAATCGGGCAACCATGCGTCGCGTTGGGGAGCGGAACCGCGGCGATCCACCTCGGGCTTCGCTTGCTCGGGGTCGGGCCTGGCGACGAGGTTCTGTGTCCCACGTTCACGTTCGTCGCATCGGTGAATCCTGTCGTCTACCAGGGAGCGCGGCCGGTATTCATCGACAGCGAAGCATCTTCCTGGAACCTCGACCCGGGGCTCTTGGAAGAGGTGATGACCCGTCGTGCACGAGAGCGCAGACTGCCGAAGGCTGTCGTTGTCGTTCACCTTTTTGGCCAGATGGCCGACATGGACCCGATTCTCGCCGTCTGCCACAAATTCGGTGTCCCTGTTCTGGAAGACGCCGCAGAAGCGATAGGGGCGACCTACAAGGGGAGACCGGCCGGAACGTTCGGCGACGTTTCGGCGTTCTCCTTCAACGGCAACAAGATCATCACCACGACCGGCGGCGGGATGCTCTCGTCGAAGGACGACGCCAAAGTTGCTCGCGCCCGTTACTGGTCCACGCAGGCTCGGGAGCCCGGGCTCGCGTACCACCACGTGGAGATGGGATACAACTACCGTTTGAGCAACGTGCTCGCAGCCATCGGGCGCGGACAACTCGAGGTCGTCGATGCACGGGTCGATGCTCGGCGCGCCATCGCCGCGCGGTACTGGGAGGCGTTCGCCGACATCCCCGGGCTCCGTCCGATGCCACAAGCCCCCTATGGACTCCACACCAACTGGTTGTCCTGTTTCCTCGTCGATGCGGAGTCGTTCGGTGCGACACGTGACGAGTTGATCGCTCATCTCGATCGCGCCGACATCGAGTCTCGGCCGGTATGGAAGCCCATGCACATGCAGCCGCTGTACGCAGCGGCCGAGATGCATGGCGGGCGGGTCGCCGAGGCCATTTTTGCCCAGGGGATCTGCCTGCCTAGCTCGAGCAGTTTGTCCGTCGAGGACCAACAGCGCGTGATCGACGCGGTCCGCAGTTGTTGGACGGCGTCGAGACGACCTTGAGCGTTGCTGCTCTCGCTCTGCTCTTCGCACTCCCACTTCTAGCGCTCGGAAGCGTGACGTGGCCCACACTCGCCATAGGGGCGACGGCAGTCGCGGGGCTCCTCTACTGGAACCGGCTCCGGCGTGCTCCGGGCATGCCGCCCGACCTGATGGAGCTCGCGCTCTTCGGTCTTGCGGGATTCGTTCTCCTCCAACTCCTCCCTCTCCCGCCTGTCCTACACGGCTTTCTCTCTCCGACTTCTCGGAAAGTATGGGCTGCGGCCGATCAGTTGCGCCTCGGAAAGACTCTCTGGAGACCACTCAGCGTCGACCCACCCGGAACGGCATTCGCGGCGACGACGGGAACGGCCCTGGCATTCGCCTATGCCGCCGTGCGGCGGCTGGCTCGTGACCGCGCTGGCCGAAGGCATGTACTCGGCGCTCTCATCGGCACCCTGCTCGTCACCCAGATTCTCGCGCTCGCCCACCCGCTCCTCGGGCTGACGGCGCTCTACGGCTTCTACGTGCCTGTGGAAGTCAACATCGGTGACGCTCGCATCTTCGGCCCGCTTCTGAATCCAAACCATGCGGCCGCCGCTGCAGGGGTGCTCCCGCCAATACTACTGACGTGGGCGATGCAACTCCCGTCGCTGGGCAAGCGCCTGCTCTGCGTCGTTGGCGCTGCAACGTCGAGTGCCGTCGCCGTTCTGGCGTTGAGCCGTGGTGGCATGATGGTTCTGGCTCTGGAGTTTGTCGCAGTCGCCGGTTACGCACTGTTGAACCGACGGAACCGCAGAGATGCTGCTCTGGTCGCCGCCACAGCCATGTGTGGTGTTGCCGTTGCGCTCTACGTAGCGTTCGGTCCGATTCTCCGTGAAGCAGCCGATCGCGACGCCACCAAGTTGCGTACGGCGGTCCGAGCGCTCTCGGTGCTCCATGACTATCCGTGGACCGGTGCTGGTCGAGGTGCATTTACGAGTGCATTCGTTGCCTACCAACAGCCGCCGTTGAGCGGATTCCGCTTCGCATACGTGGAGTGCTGGCCTATTCAGTTGCTCGTCGATGTAGGCGTTCCGGCGACGATAGTCTTCGTCGCAACCGCCAGTGCGGCGCTCTACCGATCGGTGCGGCAGCTCCCCAAGCGCCCGCTCTACTTCGGGGTGGTGGTGGCAGTGGGAGGCCTCCTCGTTCACGACTTTTTTGACTTCAGCATGGAGTTCCTGGGTCTGGCGCTGGTGTTCGTTAGTCTCGTCGCGTGGCTCGAGGCGGCCAGCGACGAGCCGCGGAGAGAACTCGTGCTCCGGCCGTCTTTGCAGTGGCTGGCGCGACCGTTCGCAGCCGTCGTCGGGGTAGCGGCCGTCGCCGCAGCCGTCGCCTCCTTCTCCCGTTCGGTCGAAGAAGACGCGACGCGGCTCAGCCAACGCTGGGCGCGAGAAGGCATCGCAGGCCTCGGCGGCGACATCGATAGCGCTTGGGCGCGGCACCCGGCCGAACCCATTTTTCCAATGATGCAGGCGGTGCGGTCGCACGACGGCACGGTCGCGCCTTCACTCTTTCTCCACGCTGTGAACTTGGGGCCGGCACGCCCGCAGACACACTTCTGGTTTGCTCGGTGGTTCGTCGCCGCGGGGAGGCGAGGGCAGGCGTGGGCCGAATACCGTCAATCCGTTCGCTTGTCGCCAGAGTTCACCGAGCCGGTGTTGCGAGATGTGGTGTCCTCAGGAGCCGCACTCGCCGAAGTGCTCACGCTGACCACCGACGGCGTCAGCTGTGAGATCGGCGTCCGGGAACTCGACCGGGTCGGTCGATCGGCAGATGCGGCTGCGGTCGATGACATGTGCGCCGCGACCGTCACCGACGCCTACGACGCCCACCTCCGTATCGCGCGTCGACTCCTCACCATCGACCGGCTCCGCGCCGTTGCCGCACTCGACACACTGCTCAGCCAAGTCCCGCCGCCTCCGGCCAGGGTCTACATTGCTCGTGCTGGGGTGGAGGTCGGGACAGCCGCGGAGAAGGTCCTCGAGGCCGGACTCACCGCACTGGGCGAAGACCCGCTCCTGCTCGAGGAATTGGTTCGGAGCCGGGGAACTCGCCTGGGACTGGAGCACACGAAAGACGAGATCGATCGCCTGCGCGCGGCGCTTCTCGCAATGAGACGTGGACTCTGTCGACTTCACGGCGTGCAGGGAGACGTTTCCGTGTTGCGGGGCGAGCCGCGGCGTGCGCTCAGCCACTACCTGGATGCGGGCCTGAGCCGTGAGGGCGTCGAGTTTCTCGAGAAAGCGGCTCGTCTCGCAGAGGATCTCGGACTATTCGAGGTCGCGAGCCAAGCTTGGTCCCGCCTTCAGGGCTACTTCCCCAGTGAACCGCGGTTCAAGCAAGGTGTCGATCGTGTCGCGAAACTCCGGAAGGCTCGTGCCACGGAAATCCAGTTGAGCCCGCCTGCGTCTCCTTGAACGTCCCACCATGCGTCCACCACTAAGTCCTTCCGAGCCCATGACTCAGCGACAAGCCGCCTTGCCGGACGACCCGTCTTTGACGCTCTCCGCAGTTTTGCGCATCGTACGCAAGCATATCTGGTTGGTGTTGGGTGTTTGGGCCGCGGCGACTGCCCTTTCCGTGTTCTGGACGCTCGCCCAGCACCCGACCTATCGAGCCGAGGCTCTCCTGCGACTCGACCCGACACCTCCTCGCCCGTTGGGGAAGCAGGTTGAACTGGTCGATGATTCGGGAGGCAGCTACTGGAACCGCCGCGAATTCTACGAGAGCGAGTACCGGATCATCCGATCCATGCGGGTCGCGCTCGCCGTCGTCCGGACGCTCGGGCTAAACGGGGACCCGGGATTCGTTGGCCTGACCAAGGGCAAGCCGTTCCGGCCGATCTCTGCGGAGGATGCCGCGACCCTGCTCACGGCCCGAATCACCGTGGAGCCCGTCAAGGAGTCGAGCCTGGCATTCGTGCGTTACGAGGACCAGGACCCCGTGCGAGCACAGACGGTGCTCAATACGATCATTCGCGTGTACCTCGAGCAGAACCTGTCCCAGAACAGTGAAGTCTCCTCACACGCGCTCGAGTGGCTGAACGGCCAACTCGACCACTTGAAGAGCGATCTCGAGAAAAGCGAGCTTGCCGTAAAGGCATTCCGAGAGAAGAACGACATCCTCTCGATTTCCATGGAAGACCGACACAACCTGTTGACGGCCGTACTCGAGCAGACCTCGAAAGACATCACATCGCTCAGCAGCAAACGGTTCGAGTTGGCGGCGCGCGCGAAGGAATTGGAGAAGATTCAGGAGACGGATCCGGAGTCTGCTCCCGCGACCGAGCTCCTTCAGAGCATCGTCCTCAACACGCTGCGCACGGCCTACGCCGACCAGAAGCAGAAGCTCGAAGAACTCCTCGCGGTGTACGGCGACGGCAGTCCCAAGGTCCAGTCGGCCCGCGCGCGGCTGCAACAGACCGCGGCCGCTATCGGCAAGGAGATCCGGAACATCAAGGAGGCCGCCAAAGGCGACCTGCGGCGAGTTAACCAGCAATTCTCGGAGTTGGAAAAGCGAGAGAAAGAGCTCTCGAAGCAGGCCCACGAGCTCCAGGCTTTGGAGATTCCATACAACCAACTCAATCGCACGAAGACCAACAGCGAAAAGCTCTACTCGTTGGTGCTCGAGCGTGCGCGTGAGACCGATCTCACGCGCATGGTGAACATTAACAACATCCGGGTCGTCGACGATGCGACCCTGCCCAAGTTCCCAACCAAGCCGAATGTTCCGGTAAACATTGCTCTCGGAGCGACTCTGGGCCTCTTGGTCGCCGTCTTCATTGGCGCCGTCCGCGAACTGTCGGATCGTTCGATCAAGACCCCGGCGGACGTCGAGACGCACATCGGCGTTCCTTGCCTCGGCGTGCTCCCGGAAATCGAGAAGGAAGGCCGGACCAAGTCGAAGGACGTACCTCGTTGGCGCGACAAGCGGCTTGGCAGCCGAGACCTCATCGTCGCTCGTCGTCCCGACGGTGCGGTGGCTGAGGCCGCGCGCGCCATCCGCACCAACCTCATGTTCACGTCGCCAGATCGCCCGTACCGTTCGATCGTGACAACCAGCGCGGTGCCGGAAGAAGGCAAGACCACCGTCTGCTGCTCTCTCGCCATCGCGTTGGCGCAGAGCGGTCTTCGCGTCCTGCTCGTCGATACCGATCTGCGGCGTCCCCGCCTTCACCGAACCTTCTCCGTGCCCAATGACGTTGGTGTCTCGATGTTGGCGAGCGGACAGGCAACCTTCGAAGAGTGCGTGAACACGAGCGACGTCGACAACCTCGATGTGCTCACGGCCGGACCGATTCCGCCCAACCCCGCAGAGATTCTGCAGAGTGAGCGTTTCAAGTCCATCGTCCAGGATCTTCTGTCCCGGTATGACCGCGTCATCTTCGACAGTCCACCCGTCCTTGCCGTCACAGACGCCGCTGTCCTCGCACAGTTGGTGGACGGTGTGGTCGTGGTGAGCCGAAGCTTCCGAACACACCGTTCCGCCACCCGCCAGGCCGCTCGAATCCTGCTCGACGTGAAGGCACACGTGATCGGCGTCGTGCTGAACGCCGTCGATTTCAGTCGAGACGACTACCGCGATTACCACTACTATTACAAGCGAGGCTACGGTTACACGTCCGAAGAGCCGCGTGAGCGTGGTTCCGAAGCCGCGTGAACGGACTGGAGGCTCGTCCGGCAACGAGTCGCCCGTGGGACGGTTGATGCGGAGGTGGACGATGCGCCTACTCGATTCTGCCCGGTTCGATCGCCGATTCGTCGGTATCACAGGCGTCGCAGTCGGGCTCGTTGGCGTGCTCGGTTGCTCCTCCGACGTCACGCCGCCGCTGGCGCGCGAGCCGAGCGAGTATGAGGCAATCGGCGTCCTCGCCAGAACCGAAGGCGTCGGACCTCGCTTCGCCTCCGGTTCACTCGACGTCGATGCGCAGGGAATCCACGCCGCTGCCGGCTCCTCCCCGGGGGCGCTCTACGCAACTCTCCCCCTCGAGGCTTCAGGTGCCGTGCGCCTCGAGGTTGCGACGCATCCGAACGTCTGGCTCGAAATCAAGGAACGGGGCGCAGCGTCCAGCAAGGGCCGGGTCCTCGGCGGGGCCGTGGTGTATCCGTCGGTCTTCCCCTCCACAGATCGCGTTCAGACGGCGGGCGTGGGGATGGACCGAAGACTTCCACGTCTTGCGAGACGCAAGCGCCCCGAAGGAGTTGACCTACGACCTACGCAAGGGGACCGACATCGCCGTCGTCCGTGTGCGTGAAGGGCGCCTCGAGGCGCTCGACGCTCGCGGGGTTGCACGGATCGCTGCATCCCGCACAGTGCTCATCGACGCCAAGGGCACCCGTCGTGATGCGCGCGTCGCCTTCGAACCCAGCGTGGACGGTGGCGTGGTACGCGTAACCGTCGATGACGTCGGGCTCGAGTTCCCCGTGGTGATCGATCCATCGTGGAGCGCGGTAGCGCCGATGGCGAACTACCGTAAGGGTGCCGCGTCGGTCGTCTTGCCCGGTGGGGCTGTTCTCGTCACCGGTGGGGGCTCGATCCAGAGCGAGGTGTATGACCCGACCGGGAACACCTGGAGCACCGTTGCAGGCACCGCGTTCAAGGACGGGGCGGTGACGTTGACCTCGGCGGGGCAGGTGCTGGCTGCCAGCTGCCAGCTAGTCACCGCTGGCTCTTCCAATGCCTACTTGCTCAAGCTCAAGAAGCTCGATCCCACGACCAGCACCGGGTGGATCGACCTTCCCATGGGACCGACGTGCAGCAATGTCCTCGGAACGGTCTCGCTGTCCTCGGGCAAGGTGCTGGTCGTCGGTCAGTTGACGTATCTCATCGATCCCGAGACGGGGGCTGCGACGTGGGCGGGCGATCTGCCCACACTGACGACTGGCTATGGCTGGCATGGCGCCCCGCGGCTGGTCTCCACCGGTCGCGTGGTCATGGCCGGCAGCTCGCGGGTCTACGCCTGGACGCCCGGAACGGACGGGTGGGCGATCGTCCCCGGCCCAGCTGTTGACTACGTCAACGCGCCGGAGTCGGTCGTGCTCCCGAGCGGAGACGTCCTCTTTGCCGGTGACTTCTGGGGTCTCCACACGATGCTGTACGCGACGGCGTCCAACACCTCGTCGCGGGGCCCGGACATGGTGCGCCAGCACAGCGGGCATAGCGTGAGCCTGTTGCCAACCGGCCGCCTGCTCGTCGCGGGGACACTCGGATTGCCTGTTGCCGAAGAGCTCAACGTCGCGGGCGGGAGCTCGAGGTGGGTCAGCTCGATGCTGAACCTCCACGACTACCATACCGCCGCGCTCCTCTCGTCGGGCAAGGTCCTGATCATGGGAGGTGATCCGGGCGGCAAGCTCGTCGAGGTCTATCAAACTGCCCTCGGCTCGAGTTGCTCGATCGACAGCGATTGCAGCGACCCGCTCTTCTTCTGCGACGCAGGCACATGTGCGTCCCAGCGCGCTTATGGCGAACCCTGCACGCGATTTGGCGAATGTCTGTCGAACGCTTGTGTCGATGGAGTCTGCTGCAACTCGACCTGCACCAAGAACTGTGAAGCTTGCGACGTCCCTGGGAATGTTGGACTCTGCACCACTGTGCCTGCCGGCGCTCCACATGGCACTAGACCCACGTGTGCGGGCAGCGGCCAGTGCGGTGCGATCTGCGATGGCTCCGACCCAGTCGCGTGTCACTTTCCGACGACGAGCAAGACGTGCGGTGCCAACTCGTGCGTCGGCGGCGTCGAGCGACGTTGGAGCTTCTGCGACGGCGCGGGGGCGTGTAACGACGCACCGCGTTCCTGCGCGCCCTACGCGTGCGGACCCACATCGTGCCGCATTGACTGCGGGACGGGCGCGGATTGCGCATCCGGTTTTCGCTGTTCCGCCGGATCCTGCACGCCGTAGTGCACGCCGTAGCTGCGGACTTGGTCGATCTCACTCACGATGGGACGAAAGGCATGTCAACTCCCGCCCTGGAATCGGCCGAAGGACGCTTGGATCACCTACCCCCCGGCAACATCGCGTGATGAATGGCCCAGCGCATTCTCCCTATATTCTTCGGTCTCGTGCTCGCACTGCAGTGTGGGTGCCGCCGCGGCGATGTGGGCCCCGACGCCGATGCGGCGTTCGATTCGAGCCCGGCAGGCGTCGCGACTTCGGACTCCGGCGCCGCCAACGTTGAAGAGACTGATTCAGCCCTCGACTCGGTTGGAACCACGCTCGACTCGGCGATCGCCGACACGACGTCGAGTGGCGACAGCGGCCCGCCGGCGCCGTTGAAGGGCTGCGGGGCGTGTCCCGTCGGATGGAAATCGTGTTCGGGAGGATGTGTGCCCGAGAATGATCCCGACTACGGCTGCGGGACCGGGTGTACGGCGTGTGGAGCGAGAGTCACCGGGGCACAAGTGCCACATACGACGTGGTCCTGCGCCGCGAACGCGTGCTCGATCGCGGCGTGTGAGCCGGGGTGGGCGGACTGCGACGGATCGGTAGCAAGCGGCTGCGAAACCGATGTGACGCAACCGGCCCACTGCGGAGGGTGCGGCAACGTTTGCTCAGGCAGCACCGTCTGTGATGGCGGATCGTGCGTGACGGCTTGCACCCCGCCGAAGACGAATTGCGGAGGAACCTGCGTCGTCCTCGCTACCTCGCCCGATCACTGCGGAGCATGCTCGAAGTCTTGTTGGGCCGACTGGCACGCCTCGCACGCTACCGCGACCTGTTCCGACGGCACTGGAGATCCCCCGGTTCGGTGGACATTCCGTGTAGCGTGACGCACACGCGAGGAGTGACCCGATGGCCAGACGAAAGCGACGCACGTTCACCGCCAAATTCAAGGCCGATGCAGCTCGTCTCGTGAC
>Ga0208492_1000648_pt1 | contig 27381 bp, 24 predicted proteins | sample Subbioar_CSW14AB_FD_184820 | JGI IMG/M metagenome (GOLD analysis project Ga0208492, IMG submission 184820) | Serpentinite rock and fluid subsurface biosphere microbial communities from McLaughlin Reserve, California, USA - CR12Mar_CSW14AB (SPAdes) | ecosystem: Environmental > Terrestrial > Deep... | reverse complement strand
TAAAACCTATAAAAACAAAAAAGGTAGCAGGAACGCTCCTGCTACCTTTGAATAAACTACTTTTATACTTTAATAACCGTATCGGTTATTTAGGACGGGTCACAACTATTTTTTCATACACTATGTATTCCCCTGCCTGTAACTCAAATTTTTCCGTATGGTCAAATTCAAAAATTATACCTGAAAATACATTCTTGAAACTTCCTTTTAACCAATCATGGTGAACATGAATACTCAATCTATTCTGCTTGGAAACATTTAATAAAACCATTACAATATGTTTGCCGCTTCTTCTGAAATATGCCATCAGAGAATGATCCTGATCGGATGGAAGAATAAAAGTTTCCCCTTTGTAAATAGCAGGATTTTCTGCCCGCAGACTTGTCAGTTTCTGATAAAATTGATGCAGAGATGGTTGCGCTTTCCATTCAATCAAATCCTTATCAAAAAAAGCAAGTCGTTGCAGTAACGGATTCTCTTGCCCACTATAAATTAGCGGCATTCCTGACCAAGTAAATGAAAAAACTGACCATGCCAGCGCAGCAGATCCATATTTTTCATATTCTGTTCCATTCCAGCTATTTTCATCATGATTCGATGTAAAAAATAATTTAATTGCGTGCTTTGGATAGTGTGAATAAGCGTGCAATACATTTCTAATTTCATGTAAACTGCTATGCCCCTCTGCATATCGTCCTGTTTCGTGCATCCACCACCATGCATAGGTTGCATCAAATACCTGATGGTAGTCCTGCACTTCGCATTCAGCCAACCAGAAGAGAGGCTTAGTTAACTCACAACTTAATCTTGCCTGCTGCCAAAAATCAAGAGGCACTAAATGTGCCATATCACAGCGGAAACCATCTATATCAAATTCATTTACCCAATAACGCATAGCTTTTATAAGCTCGTGACGCATTTCAGGAACAGCAAAATTTAAATCGATCACATCCTTCCAGCCATTTTTTTCTGTAAAATTACCCTGCTCGTCTTGCATAATCCAGTCAGGATGTTCCTTCGTCCAATGATGATCACAACCAGTATGATTTGCCACCCAGTCTATAATTACTTTTAACCCAAGGGCATGGGCTTTTTCAACCAACAATTTAAAATCGTCCTTACTTCCAAATTCAGGATTGATTTCAGTATAACTACTGCAGGCATAATAACTGCCTAAACTTCCCTGACGGTTTACGATGCTGATTGGAGTAACGGGCATTAGCCATAATATGGTAACGCCCATTTCTTTCAGTCTTGGCAGATGATTTACAAATGCAGCAAAAGTTCCTTCAGGTGTATATTGCCGAATATTAACTTCATATAAGGTAGCTGTATGTGCCCAAGGCACTACGTGAAAAGATGACTTCATGATTCCCAAATCTTATTTGGTAAGATAAGGGTTTATCTTTTGAAAAATCCTAAAATGACACTAAAAGCAATAACAGCAAGTGCACCAGCAACGTTCAACCACAAAAAGCCTAGCCCTATTATATTGTACTTGTCCATCAGAAATAAGGCAACTACCAGCAACTCTCCCATAACTGCTGCCCAGAAGACAGCTGTCCCCCCAATTTTTTTTAGATAAAACGCTACTAAAAAAATACCGAGAATTACTCCATAAAAAAACGACCCCAATACATTTACAGCTTCAATCAAACTACCCATACCAGTTGCAAACTGTGCTGTAATAATGCAAAAGACACCCCAGAAAAATGTATACCATTTAGAGAGCTGATAATCTTTTAACGATTGTGCTTCCATATTTGCATTACTATACTGGCTAAAAAACCGTTTATGAAAATCGACCATGGTGCAAGAAGCCAACGAATTCAGTGCAGCAGCAATGGACCCCCATGCAGCAAGAAAAATTATGGCAATCAGTAATCCAACCAGGCCTGCGGGTAAAAAATCGACCACAAACCTCAGGAATATGTAATTGGTATCATTGGTGTCAGCAGTCGGAACTGCTTTTTTAATTACTGCTTTATATTCCTTTTTAAGTATAGCCAGTTTTTCTGCGCCGTTAGCAACACTGTCTTTTAAAGCAGGCGTAGCATTCAATACAAAGAGTTTACTGTTTGCCTGCTGAGTAAACTGTTTATCTTCAAACTGATACCTGATTTGCAGCAATGAATCTTTGTAAGGAGTTTGCATTGCTTTTTCTTCTGCAGCCCTGTTAAAGAAAATAGGGGAAGGATTAAACTGATAAAAAGTAAATAATAAAGCTCCAAGTAAAAGAATAAAAAACTGCATTGGCACTTTCACCAGGCCGTTCATAAGCAGCCCTAACTTACTTTCCGATTCACTTTTGGCAGTCAGGTATCTTCCAACTTGAGATTGATCGGTACCAAAATAAGATAGTGCTAGAAAAAACCCACCAATAATCCCACTGATAATATTGTACCTGTCTTTCCAGTCAAATCCATTTTCGGTAAATCCTGTTGTAATAATATTCATTTTGCCAGCAGCCCCACTTACGGCTAGCGCTTCACCAAATCCTACATTTTCAGGCAAATGCTTTACAATCAGGTAGCCTGCAATGAACATTCCAATGAAAATGATTATTAGTTGAATTTGCTGAGTATACGCTACCGCTTTGGCGCCGCCAGTAACAGTATATACAATCAACAAGCCACCCATAACAATATTGGTGTAATAAATATCCCATCCCATCAAAGAAGACAAGATGATAGAAGGAGCGTAAATACTGATTCCAGTTGACAGACCTCTTGACAATAAAAAAAGTGCGGAAGTAAATGTTCTTGTTTTAACATCAAAGCGCTGTTCCAGATATTCGTAGGCTGTAATTACTTTTAGTTTGCTGAAAAGCGGAACAAAAGTGATACACAAAACCACCATCGCAATTGGAATTCCAAAATAATATTGAACAAAACGCATACCATCGGTAAAAGCCTGACCGGGAGCTGAAAGAAAAGTGATGGCACTTGCCTGTGTACCCATAATACTAAGCAACACAATGTACCAGGGCATATTGCGGTTACTTAGAAAATATCCTTCCATATCCTTGCTGGTCTTACTCTTGTAAACACCATAAGCAATAATTCCAGAAAGAGTAATGATTAAAACAATCCAGTCGGTTAATCTCATTTAAAAATGTTTGTTATCCATTCAAATAAAATAATCTGACACAGCAAAACAATCAATATAAAAACATACCAGCCACGCCAGGAACTAAATAAGGGTATTTTTTCTTTCATTTTCTTGATCTTGAGTTTAACAATCCTCCGCCCAATAATCCCAATGCTATCCCAATCAAAAGTCCGGCTTTTACATTTTTCAAAAATAGACCTATGACTACCCCAATGACTACTAATAGAAAAAAACTGATTTTCTTTCTCGGCTGCATAATTATTTATTGGCAGTAGCCGCAATTAAGTTAGCTAATAATTTATAACTACCAGAAACACCTGCCGGCAATTGCCTGAACAAGGCCAGACTAACATAGGTAAAATATCCTTTACCATAGCTGGCAGTTACCAAACTTCCTTTTGTAGGAGCATCATTAGTGTCCTTCATTTGAAAAAAAGTTTCATAAGGAGCTTTTACAGGTTCCATCTGATAGGTACTTCTTTCCTGAATCCAGTTATCAAAATCCTTCTCTCCTAGTTTATTGGGGAAATTGATAAAAGGGTGTTGTGTGTTTAGGAATTCTACCCTGGCTTTTTCTTCTGTAACTCTTATGTTGGAAACGGAAAAGTCAAAAGGCCCTACTTTTACACGCTTATTGCCCACCAGATTATTCTTAAGGTACTGTACAATCAAATGTCCGCCGTTCTCAATATACTGGTTCAGCACATCATTCTTATTGGTAAGCCACTCATGAATATTATAGGCTCTGATGCCTACTACAATTGCTGAAAATTGTGAGAGTTTAGAAGCTACTAAATCTGCTTCTTGCAAAAACTCAACAGCGTGACCTAGTTGCATTAGTGCTTCCGGTACCCGATCACCTGCACCAATGATATAACCTACTTTTTTGGGTGTTGAAAATATTGGTTCATCAATCAGTTGAATCTGGTCTTTGTACAGGTAATTAATTGCGGGAATATGATCGTAATGGATTGTTTTTAATTGCTTATCAAAAGAAAATGATTGACCGTTTCTAGTTAACTGCACTTCACCTGTAATGGTATTGTTCTTTTTCTTTTTGATTATATCAGATAAAGAAACGGTATAAGGATAAATATTTCCTGCAACTAAATTGTAAACAGTGTCTTTAAAAAAAAGCTGGTTGTTTTCATCTTTAACTCCCAATTTTAACGCAACCCCGGGGGCCGTAAAATTAGATTTGAACTGAAGTAAAATATCAGGCTGCTGAATTTTCTGTTTATCAGGTGTCATTAAATTTGAAAAAACAACCCTTTTATTAAGAGAGACCAAAACTGGTGGAATCACGGTGAGTGGTTCATACAATTCCCCCCTTACCAGATCTACGTATTTATATTGAAGGGGTGACCTTAGCAAGAATTTTTCTCCATAAATCTCAAATGAAAAGTTTACTTCAAAATCAGGAGCTGAATTAGCCAAACCAATTAAATGCTGATCAGAAACATTAAATGTGCCCATATCTTTCATTGGAGATTCCAACCAATAAGGCTGACTTAATGGTTGATTGGCAGGTACAGCGTACTGATAATTAATATTGTAATTGGTATTGTTTAACAAGCTAATATTCACAGAGGAATCATACGTCGTTTTTCCATGCGACTTCAACAGTATCTGCTTCAATTCTATATTAGCATCACTTCTTTTATTAACCAGAAACTGAATGCCCATTTTTTCTCCTGGAATTGCGTACTCCATCTCTGTAGTTGCTTCAGCAACCAATCCGGCACAAGCCGCAATCAAATGGGTCAGCTCCATTAATTTTTGTTCTTTCCACGCTGCATTCATGGAAAGAAAACGAATCTGTCGATATAAATCAACCAATGCTTTAACAGAGTTCTCAGGTTTTAAAAATTGAAAATCGCGAATAATTTTTTCTAATTGTTGCTCAATCACTTTACCTGAATTACCAAATCTGCTCCAATCAGTGATAATGCCATCCATTAGTTGATTAACAGTAGAATCTCCATCTACAGTTACAAAATATTCGTAAAGGGGCCCTTTCCTTCTTGGCCTTCCTTCTCCCTGACTCTTATGCATCGATCTTGCTTCGCCTCCCACTTCGCCATAGCTTTGGCCCAGAAAAGGATTAAAAACGCCGGCATTTATTTTGAGTTGATTTTCACTGGTTGTATTTGCGCCTCCAAAATTGAAGGTATTCCACAACAAGCGCTTAGCCTGCCATACACTTACTCCCTTTTTCAATTGATCTGGAAACTGATTGGGATCCCCGGCAGCTTTAAATGCCTCTGCAGACAAAATTGCTGATGATGCATGATGCCCATGCCCAGCTCTCGCATCAGGAGGGAAACGGTTAATGATGATATCGGGCTGAAATTTTCTGATTACCCATACCATATCTGCCAATACTTTTTGCTTATCCCAAATAGATAGCGTTTCTGAAGAAGTTTTGCTAAACCCAAATTCATATGCGCTAGTGAAATATTGTTCCGATCCGTCAATTTTTCTAGCTGCCAGTAATTCCTGGGTTCTAATAAGGCCAAGGTCTATTCCCTGTTCAGAACCAATCAAATTTTGCCCCCCATCTCCTCTTGTTAAACTGAGGTATGCTGTTCTGTACTTTTTTTCTTTTGCCAGGTAAGGCAAAAGACTATTGTTCTCATCATCAGGATGTGCTGCAACATATAACACACTACCTACCACTTTTAGCTTTTGCATTTGCTGTAAAATGGCGGCACTTCCCATTGGCTCAGGCACTTGTGCTTTTAGCGTGCAATACCCAATACAACAGATGGCAAAAATGGCCTTAACAGCACTATTAATCACTAGTTTCAATTGCATAAAAAATTAGTGTTTGAACGAAGATAACCATAGTTATCTCTCTTGCTCATCCATTCAAAAAAAAATATGATGAGTATCATAATCGCGGGTAATACAGGTCATTTTTCACCCAATTTGAGCTATATAGCTTCGCATAAAATTATTGTTTATGAAAAAGTTAATGACAGCATTTCTGCTCATCATCGTAAGTTTAGGAGCTAACGCTCAGAAAAAGGGATTACAAGGAACTAGTTTTGCTACTTCTCAGTTTGGTTTTACGCAAACGAAGACAGGCACCAACAAGAGCACCAATTTAACCGTTTTACCGATTGTAGGTAATTTTGTATCCCCATCCGTTGCCATTGGTGCAGGAATTGGGGCAGTGAATATTAAATCTGTTAATGGTGCGGTTACTAATGCCAATACCAGTTTATTCGTTTTTCAGCCGTTGGTAAGAAAATACTGGAACGTTGCTGGCAGCATGTACTTTTTTGGACAGCTTGCAGCCCCTATTATTACTGGTAAAGAAAAACAAAGTGAATTAAAAGTAACACAGGTAGGACTTGCTGCATCGGGTGGTCTAGATATGATTTTAGGTAAACATTTCAGTGTTGAGTTTTCTTATAATCTTGCCAACCTGTCTTTTACTACCCTTACTCCAAAAACGGGCAATAAAACTACAATCACCGATTTCTCGCTGGCACATGTAGCCAATGTAGAAAGTGCATACAATAGTGCTTTAGGCGGAAGCAACCCAACATTGACCGCCCCATTGTCATTCGGATTTAAATTCTTGTTTTAGTTTAGAAAAATGGGATTCGTTCAACCGGTCAATCGTTTTTGACCGGTTTTTTGTTTTTATACCTAACCTGTACAACATTCAGCACTAGAAATGACTCTAAGAAAGAGAAACCCGTTTAATTTGCAGATACAATAAAGTATCTTTTATATTTTCAATATGAGCAATCGAATTTTTATCTTGTTTTTTTGTTTTCTTATTTATCATTTTTCCCTTGCTCAGACCGATCAGAAAATTCCTTTAGACGGCAACAGATGGTATCAGTTAACCAATGCAGAAAAAGGACTTCAACAATTGTCCGATGGCGACCTGTACACATCTGTTGATGCACAATACGATAAGATAATCCCATTACATGAATCTTACTACCCTTTATTAAGGGGCGAATCAATGACTATTCAGCGCATTCGCTTTTATGATTGGGTTGGAACGAATGCTCAACCTTTTATCCTTTACATTATCGACAGCAGCTGGGTAAGAAAACCTATTGCTTCTTTTGATGGCAGTAAATACAACCGCTGGGTTGGTCCATATCCAAGCAGACCTGATATTATTCAGCTTGACACCCCAGCAACCAATATCATGTATTTGATGTTGGTATCGCAAAATGATTATCCCACTGAGATGGAATTATATGGAACATACACAGCCCCATCTCCTTTAAATGCTGTAATAAAAAAGAAAAATCCCCTTTCAGGATTACTAGGCGTTAACGGATATGAATGGAATTTTTCAGATGCACGCACAGACCCTTTTGCTATTGACTCAAAAAGACTAAATACAGTGAAGCAATTTGGAGGATTCAGACATTATATGGATTGGCAGAAACTGGAATACAGACAAGGAAGTTATACGTATAGTCCTACCAGAAGCGGGAGCTGGAATTACGATGCCATTTATGAAGCCTGTAAAAGAGAAGGTATTCCTGTATTGCCTTGTCTAAAAACCTTACCCGATTGGATGGTGGCTTCTTATCCGGACAATTTGAAAGACAATGAAAACAATCCTGTATTCTATGGAAAAAATCTTAGTGACCCTGCCTCTTATATTGAGCAGGCTAAAGTGGGTTTTCAGTTCGTTGCAAGATATGGTAAGAACAAAAACATCAATCCTGGCTTGCTATCCGTTTTTGATTCGTCTAGATTTACCGGAGACGAAATCAATATCGTAAAAATGGGGCTGGGGCTAATTGATTATATCGAGTGTGAAAATGAAAGAGACAAATGGTGGAAAGGAAGAAAAGCCTATCAAACCGGAAGAGAGTATGCTGCCAATTTATCTGCTTTCTACGACGGACATAAAGGTACTTTAGGCATTGGAGTTGGCGTAAAAAATGCGGACAGTACTATAAAGGTTGTTATGGCAGGTGTTGCGCTAGCTTCAACTGATTATTTCAGAGGTATGATAGATTGGTGCAAGGAATTCCGTGGATTCCGGTCCGATGGATCTGTAAATATTTGCTGGGACATTATCAATTACCATTTGTACACCAATGACTCAAAAAATCTGCGCGGTATAGCACCAGAGCTTAGGTCGGCAAACGCCAATGCGGACTCCACAGCTAAAGCATTCATGCTTAATGCAGCCATCTATTTAAATAATATGCCTGTATGGGTAACAGAAACCGGTTACGATATTAATCCAGGGAGTCCCAATAAGACCATTTCTATTGGCACTAAAGGGCCATTGCAAACGCAGGCAGACTGGTTGCTTAGAACTGCGCTATTGTATGCAAGAAACGGCATTGAAAAGCAATTTTTTTATCAGCTGGAAGACGATAATTCCGGCTCCCCCCTACTTTATGCAACCAGTGGTTTGTTGGGCGATGGTTTAAATAACAGACCTGCAGCAGATTTTATTAATCAGACAAAAAAATTGTTTGGGGATTATGTTTTTAGTCAATCTCTGAATGCAGACCCCATTGTAGACGAATATGTACTGAACGATACAGGAAAAATGTATGTAGTTTATATTCCAGATGAAAAAGGAAGAACAGGGGTATATACCCTGCAGTTGGGCACTGCCGATTCAGCCTATGTTTATACCCCTACAGCAGGTTCCAGTGAAATGACTATTTTAAAAATAAAAGCAACCAATGGCAGCGTTATTGTGAATGCAACTGAAACACCGATTTTTGTAAAGCCAGTGGGTAAATCCAATGTAACTAATCCCGTTTCTGCAACCCGTATTCATTTATTTCCTAATCCAGTGAGCAACACCCTTACCATTCAGGGATTACAGAACGGCAAACAACAACATTTAACGGTATTCAACAGTTCTGGGAAAAGTGTTTCTCAAGCTGTTACTACCAGCAATACATTTCAGTTAAATATGTCTGCTATACCCAATGGTGTTTATTATCTGGAAATCAGAAAGGAAGGGCAAAAACAAATCCTCAGTTTCATTAAGAGCAACTAAAATGCAAAAAGCCACTCAAAGAGTGGCTTTTGCGGACCGGACGGGACTCGAACCCGCGACCTCCGCCGTGACAGGGCGGCATTCTAACCAACTGAACTACCGATCCATTCCTTAGTTCGACAGGTTATGTCGTTTTTGGGATTGCAAAGATAAGGGGAAAAGAGTTTTTCAAACAAATCTTTTCAAAAAAAAAAGCAATGCCTATTTTTACCGCCAAATCATATAATATGCCGCAATACCCCAATAGACAATTTCTTGATTTTGAAACCCCTATCAAAGAGTTGTATGAACAAATTGATGCGACAAAAAAATTAGCAGAAAAGAATCCTAAAATAGACTATACCCTAACGCTACAACAATTGGAAGCGTCCATTCTTGAAAAAAGGAAAGAGATAACTGCACATTTAACCCCTTGGCAAAGAGTACAACTAAGCCGTCACCCCGACAGGCCTTATACCCTGAAATACATCGAAAAAATGTGCACCAACTTTGTTGAATTGCATGGCGACAGAAATGTGAAGGATGACAAGGCAATGGTAGGCGGATTTGCACAACTTGACGGTGAAACGGTCATGATACTAGGACAACAAAAAGGCGTAAACACCAAAATGCGCCAGATGCGAAACTTCGGAATGGCTAATCCGGAAGGATACAGAAAGGCGCTGCGCTTGATGAAGCTGGCTGAAAAATTTAATAAGCCCGTTATTGCCTTAATTGATACCCCAGGGGCTTTCCCGGGCCTTGAGGCAGAGGAAAGAGGACAGGGTGAAGCCATTGCCCGTAATATTTACGAAATGATGCGCTTAAAAGTACCCATTGTAGTGGTAATTATTGGGGAAGGAGCTAGTGGAGGTGCTTTGGGCATTGGTGTAGGAGATAAAACCCTTATGATGGAGAATACCTGGTACACTGTTATTTCTCCTGAAAGTTGTAGTTCTATTTTATGGAGAAGTTGGGATAAAAAGGAAACTGCTGCCGAGCAATTAAAACTTACTGCTACAGATATGAAAGGATTTGGACTGGTAGATGAAATTGTACCAGAACCTTTAGGCGGTGCTCATTGGGACTACCAGGAAGCTGCGGACATATTAAAGCAAAATATTAAACAAGCTTTATCTGAATATAAAAATGTTGATGCTGCTGAAAGAATCAACAACAGAATTAACAAATATTGTAAAATGGGATTCTGGGAAGAATCTGCTATATAAATTTTATGCAAGTTCAAGATCAACTAAGAGGAACAGGTGTTGCAGTTATTACCCCATTTACCCAAAAAAGCAAAATCGATTTTTCTGCATTAGGTAGCGTAATAGATTTTTTAATTTCCAATAAGGTCGAATATCTGGTTTTACTGGGTACTACAGGCGAAACACCTGTACTATCTTCTTTAGAAAAAATTGAAATTCTGGAATATGCCTATGAGAAAATTGCAGACAGAGTCCCAGTTGTTGTTGGTATAGGAGGAAATGATACCGCCCATTTACTTGAAGATTTTAAACATCTACCTCTGGAGAAAGCTACAGCCGTATTAAGTGCAGCTCCTTATTATAATAAGCCCTCTCAGGAAGGAATTTTTCAGCATTACAAATTGGTTGCTGAAGCATCGCCAAAACCTGTCATTTTATACAATGTCCCAGGCAGAACAGGCAGAAATATGACTGCGGGCACTACCCTTAGACTGGCCAATGAAGTACCTAATATTATAGGAATTAAAGAAGCTAGCGGAGATATGGCACAATGCATGCAAATACTGAAGGATCGTCCTGATGGATTCCTTGTTTTAAGTGGAGATGATGCGTTGGCACTCCCTCAGATAGCATGTGGAATGGAAGGTGTTATTAGTGTTGCAGCAAATGCATTCCCACTTGAATTTGGCAATATGGTCAGATCCTGCCTTAGAAATGATTATGCAGCAGCAAGGGTAATCAATGATAAATTAATACCAACTTACGATTTAATGTTTGCTGAAAACAATCCTGCAGGGGTTAAGGCATTTATGTATAAAATGGGATTAATTGACAATCACTTGAGATTACCAAATGTTCCATTAAGCCAACCTGTATATAGCGCAATTGAAGCTTGGATGGCAAATAACCGTTAGTTGCCAAAATAAAAAGATTGCTTAAAAAAATTGCTGAACAAATTCGTTTTCTTTCAACTCAGCAAGGTTTTCAACACTTAGTGGTTTGCTTACAAACTGAGCAACTACTGGGAACTTTTTAGCTCTAGAAAAGTCTTCGGGGTCAATAGTTGAGGAAAGAATAATAACTTTTGTTTGAGGTAATTTATCAGCAAACAAAGGGATATATGCTTCAAGAAATTCCCAGCCGTTCATTACCGGCATATTAATATCTAAAAGAATTAGAGAAGGTGCATCTGCAACTGGGTCTGAACTGGTTGCAAATAAATCTTTAAAATAATCCAAAGCATCACTACCATCTACAGCAGTAACAACATCATTGGTAAATCCAGTCCGCTTCAAAAGCAATTTTGAAATTGTAAGCGAGATACTGTCATCGTCAACGCAAAGAATTTTGTTAATCATCTATCTAAAGATTCATTTACTTATTATTCTACTAGATTGAAGATACGGTGAAAACTTTAAATACCCATCATTTTCGTTTCGCTTTTTCCCATAAAACTGACTGTTCTGTAAAACAATATCTAACTAATCCTGCTACTACTGCATAATTCATTAAGCAAAAATAATAGGGAATAAAAAAGATCTTAACCTTCAACTGCCGTTGCTCCAAAACCCATCCCAGCATAGCCGCCAGATAAAAAAATAGTTGCCCGGCCAATATCAATCCATATATATTATTCATGCCATTTATATAAACTATTAAGCAATTCAGAATAAAAGCCAGCATCATCATATAGGGAGTTACTATCCATCTTAGTATCCGATGACTAATGTATTCAAAACTTAAAATAGGTTGACTGAATGGCCATAACAAAGACTTGAGACGAATAGTAGACTGAAAACCTCCTGCAGCAATACGTATCTTCCTTTTTAATTCTTCCCCTGTATTTGCCGAAGCCAATTCAGATGCATAGGCATCGGGCTCATAAACAATCCGGTATCCTTTTAATGCTATGTGCATAGATATCATAAAATCATCTAAAATGGTATCAGGCTCAACCGGAGTGTACAGGCTTGTTCGTATACTAAATAACTCACCTGCTGCTCCAACCACTGAGTACAATTCAGAATCCCATTTTTTTAATTTCGATTCATATTTCCAATAGAACCCCTCTCCTGCTGTTGCATCTGCTGTCTCATCAATCTGAACTCTTTTTTCTCCGGCAATTGCACCCACATTCTGGTCAATATAGTGTCTGCACATCATTAGCAAAGCATCTTTATTTAGCATGGTATTCGCATCTGTAAAAACAACAACTTCCGAATTTACTTCCTGCATTGCACGATGCACAGCTGCAATTTTACCACTCCTGCCAGATTGATGCATTCCTTTAATTTGAGGATACTTTGCTACGATATCAGGTGTACTATCCGTTGAACCATCTGTAACAAATATGTAACTAATTTTATCAGCAGGATAGCTTAGCGCAAGTGTGTTGATTATTTTTTCTTCAATACAGTAAGCTTCATTATAAGCAGCAACAATAACTGTTAAAGTAGGCGCATATCCGGGCTCTGGCGATTTTCTCTTGCCTTTAACAAGGGCTTTTATTTTTAGGATAAAATACAAAAGCAAACCATATCCAACATAAGTGTAAATGATAATGGCGATTGAAATCCAGAAAATTATTTGCATATAAAAATTTAAGGCTTGAATCCTAAGTGATTACTATTAACACCATTGGTTACATTCCACCATATAGCATTAAAGAGTTGCTTAATGAAGTTATAATTTTTCTCTTTCACATAGGTAAGCAGATTACGAGGAGTTACTATTAGCAGAAAATAAAAATAAAAACATATTGCTTTGAAAAATGGAGCATTCCTCCTGATGAACAATATACGGTTACGATTCATGTAATACTCTTTCAAAGCGCTTTTTTTCCCAACCGAAATAGATTCCTTGTGAAAGATGGTCGCTTTCATGTTCACCCATATTTCAAAACCACTTCTACGTATCCTGTCTGCCCAATCCAGTTCTTCATAATACAAGAAGAAATTTTCTGCCATTGTACCGGCTTTTTCAATAGCTTCTCTGGTAACCATCATGGCTGCGCCATGTGCAAATCCGGTTGGCCCTTCCAAATGATTGTATTGACCTTTATCTGTTTCAAACTGGCCTATACATTCATTCCTTGCCGTGAAATAATTCATGGGGGTATATCCCGCAAACTGAAGCATAAGTGGCTGGTCAAAATAGAGCAGTTTAGGGGATACAACTCCTACTCCAGGATGCTTTGAAAGTGTTTCAACCAATGTATCAACAAGTCCTTCTGTAAACTCAGTATCATTATTTACAAAAAACAAGTAATCCCCCGTTGCAGCAGTTAGTCCCAGATTATTACCACCTGCAAATCCCAGATTTTTATCTGAACGGATAAAAATAACTTCCGGATATTTTGCCTTCCAAACGGGAACAGGATTTTCCTTACTACCATTGTCTACTACAATAATTTCGATACTTTCATACCGATTCTTATTACGGATAGAGTCCAGCAGTTCGTCTGTTACATGGCTATGATTAAAATTTACAGTAATGATAGATACTTTTTTCATGAAACTTATCCGGTAATTAGATTCGTAATTTATTTAAATTAGCGCACAAAGTGAAATAATAGCTATTTATGGCCACAGACAATACGCAGGTTTTAAAAATTGAAAAGGTTTTTGCAGAGTTTCTAGAGGAACTTGAGAAACAACCTGTGAGTAAGCAAAAAGCCATAGAAATGCAACACTTGTTTTTGCATACCATGGAAAAGGCATATAAAGTTAACTCACCCTCCCACACTGATGATGCCAGAGGCAGTGAAGAAATTGTTTTAGACATGGATAAGCTGTTAAGACAACACCGCTCCTTTAGTGTCAAGAATCTGCCAGATAAGGCCATTAACTGGGCAGCAGGTCTTGCATATTCCGGAGTGGGCTTATTATTTATTACCGTTGGATTTTTAACGATTGTAACGCCCACTTCTGCCGAATTTGAAATTGCTACTTTATTTTACTTCAATGATCATGATGGTTTTACTGTATTAGATGCTTTTGCATTAGTAGTCATTTTCATCGGAATTTTTTTCTTTATCAAAGCATTTGTAGCGCAAGATAAAAAGGAATAGCCTAGCCTATTTCAGCATCAATCATGTTAAGTACCTCATCATTTTCAGCAAATTTTCTTGCAAAAAAATGACCAGATTGCATCATAAGGCTGAAGTCTTCCTTATTCAAAAGCTTAGGATTTTTTAACCCTTCAGACCAGTCAATATAGCGAAGATTATTATTAATAATATCAGACTTAAAAGAGGAATTAAACAAAAGAGTCTGGAAAATAATTTCATCCGGCGCCCATGTGTAACAAAAGAATCTTGAAAATGCAGGGTTGGCCGCTAATCTTTTAATGATAAATACAACATGTTTCAATGAGATAGTAAACCACTGAGACCTACCAACAGGAATGAGCTCTTCTGGCAACTTTCGTTTCGGCAACAGAAAGTTGATGATTTGTTGAATTTTATATTTACCGGGTACATTCCAATGTGTAAAGTGATATGACCTTACTCTGCTAATTGCTTCTGTCCATTCTGTTTCAATATCCAGACATTGCATAAAGGCCTTCCCTGGATTCAGTCTTAGAAAATCATGAAATTTTGCAACATTCTTTATTGGATAGTCCTGACCACTTAAGAGGTTAACATAATCAATTGGCAGACCAGAGTTTACAATTGCTTTAAATCCATTCACAGTAGCTTCTACCATACTGTAAGTTGCCCATTGTATATTTATCCGATCAGCAACAAAATGAATATTATTAAAAGCATCCAAAGCATCTTTAAATGGCTGTAAATCAACTTTCGCATCTACATGTACAAAAAAAATAGCTTTATCATGCACTAATTTTCCAACCAGTCTTTTCAATTGACTAGGTTTGGAATGAACAAGTATCAAATGCGCTACAACCATTTCATTATTTTTTAACCAGGTACTTTCTAAGTATTTTCCTGATATTAATATATCCTGTTACAAAAATATTGGACAATTTAAAAGGTATAAACTTATTAAAACGATAATAGCCATAAAAAATTCCAACAAGAAGCGGTAACGAAGTAGCCAATGCTGCTCCATACAAATTACCGGTCAGATATATCCCAACAAAATCGCCAATAACATTTACCAGCAACATCAATAAAACCTTAATGAAGTTTGCTTTAGGTTGATGAATAATATCCAATGAAACAGCTATAAAACGATCAATAGGATAAAAAACAGCCATTACCATCATGATTCTTAATAAATTGGCAGCTTCTGAATCCACGTATTTTCCCCCTCCCAGTAAGCCGGTTGCAATATCTGCAAAGAGTATTGCTCCCAATGCAACCGGAATAAAAGCCATAGTCAAAGTGCCTGCATATTTTTGCAGAATATAGGCAACCTCCCTTTTATTACCTACGTTGAAAGCTTTGGCCAGCGAAGACATGGCTGTTGCCAATGTACTCCTCAACGGAATTTCAATTATTTCCATTAGCCTTCCTGGCAAATTATAAATTGCTACGGCTGCAGGGCCCAACATATAAGCAACTATAAAAGTGTCAGCACTTCTTAGCATATTAGCACTAATGGTTGTTCCTACACTAAACTTGCCAAAATGATAAATCTCTTTAACACAGGCATTGGTCTTTGCCTTAATTGACTTAATTCCAGACCATCCCGCAAAAATTGCAATTAAACTGGCAAGGCTTGCCGATGCAATATTGACAATAAATACATTTTGCAACTGCATCTGATCTATAAGAATCAGCAGTATAACCGAAATAATGAAACTTCCTTGTGTAATGATTCTTAAAATCAATAATTTGTCAAAGCGCTGATCTGCCTGCAATATCCAGGAAGCAATACTCGATGGCAAACTGGCTAAAAAACTCCATCCAAACCATTGGATGATAACCAATATAGCAGGATTATCAAAATAAGATCGAAAAGGAACAAACAGAAGATTGATGCACCCCATAACAGCTGTTATAGCAATTGCTAAAAACCAAACAGAACCTACAACCTCCCTTGCACGATTATTTTGAGTCCCCGTGTAGAACTTTACTAAAGCAACCTGTAAAAAACCTGTTCTGAAAGTATCCAACAATATAGCAACCGTTTGAAAAAAGACCCAATATCCAATTTCCTCAATTGTTAGCGCTCTATATAACACCGCAACAGTAATCATTGCTAGTACAGACATGGCACCATTGCCAGCTAAAGACAAAAAGTGCTTATTATTTAATTGCTGTACCAGCTTTTTAATCATATTCAAACGCTTGAGATAATCTTTCTTAATATACAATAAAAATTAATCCGAATGCTTCTCAATGGCTTTATAAATTTCCGCTACACTGTTCTCCCAGGTATGTTCAGCGGCAAAACCTCTTCTGCTGAGTTGCTTGTCTTTACTATCCTCACCCAATGCTAGCTCTATCAATTGAATAAATTCAATTGCATTTTTTGCCAAATAAGTATATTCAGAAAAAACGGCTTCCATAAAAGGGGTGCTTGTTGCAATTACGGGTTTTCCCATTGCCAGATATTCATCTATTTTTCGGGGATAGTTTCCAATGGTAACCTGACTGATAACTTGAGGATTCAGACAAATATCAAAAGAATATATATAAGCTGGTAACTCATTAGGAGATTTTGATCCTATAAAATGAACATTAGCCAATGCATGAAGTTCGCTTTGTTTAAAAAGATCATCCTCCGGACCAACCAATATAAGTTGCCAATCAGGCCGACTTCTGGCAACCTCTGTAAGTAGGTTAATATCTAACCTAAGACCTAGCAATGCTCCAACATAGCCAATTTTAACACCCTTAATATTTTGCATTTCAACAGGCTCTTCTCCTTTGAAATCCATGAACAATCCTAATTCACAGCCCTGTCCTACATAATAGGAATTGGGATTGTACTGACGACAATAATCTGCCAGATAAGTTGAATTAGCTACACAAATATCAGAAGAAGCAATCAGTTGTGGCTCCAGCTTTTCACCGTGTCTTTTCCAGTAATCTACTGCAAGCATAAAGTCTCTTGAATAATAGATATATAAAGCGGGCTTTAATAGTTCTTTCAGATGAAAACTTCTGAAGATGTCATTATCATTGAACAAAATAAAGTCCTTAAAATTCAATGCGTCAATTGCCTTTTGAATACTGGAGGCAAAACGTAGATTATTTACTTTATTCAAGAATTTAAATATAGAATGTAAACTTATCCAGTTTATAGATTCAATCATAGAGTCTGGATATAGATTCCAGAGATTCGCATCTATTTGAATTAAACCCGTCACTTTACCTTCAATCACATCTTTGCGTTTCTTTATTTTGTTATCGCTACCCCCACGCATCAAACTAATCCTATCAAGTGGAGCATTCACATATAATACTCTATTGTGCTTACTAAACTCGAGGGCAATATTTTTACAATTACTGCCGATTTCAACATCCCAGGGTTGCTGACCAACGATAACAATATCTTTGCCTTTTATCATACACTTTTATTGAGTTCGTTTGTTTTATCATTTTGCGTATCAAGCCTTTTAGTGATAACAATGATTGCTGCAACCAAATAAAACAAAGTATTTGAGGGAAACTGTACAATTGCTTCCTGAGGATAATTTCCAATGTGATAGGCGAATATGACCAGAATCATTGCCAAACATATAGATTTTAAAGTAGGATCTTTTATTGTATAATAATTATTGATTCCAACTTTTAGAATAATGAACATTAATGTACAAAAAATCAGAAGCCCAACCCATCCGGTTTCAACAGCAACACGAACATAACCGCTATCCGGCGGAAAATTAGCCAGAAATGAATTAGGAGCAAATCGTTTACCCCACATACCAGTAGCCCCTAAACCACCTCCTAGTGGATGGCTTTGTATAAAAGGCTGAATTCTCTTTTGATTGAATTTGCGAACGTTAAATGAAGCATCTTCAGAAGGCTTAAATGCAGTTTGAAAACGATAAATAGTTGGGTTGGTAGTTGGAACAAATATTAAAGCTAAAAAGCCAAGTGCACCAATGATTGCTCCCAGCATAACTTTTCTATTAAACTTCAAAATTGCATAAAGAGCCATTGCAGCAGGAGGTAAAACATAGGCACCCCTCGTACCAGAAAATAACATGGAAGTAATACAAAGAAAAGCAGAAATCAGCAACAGGATCTTTGTTCTTCTGGAAAAAGGACCTGTTAGTAACCCAATACAAAGAAGTCCGCTAACCACCATATTGTATGAAAACGCAACAGGGTCGGTAAAAATGGAAAATTTACGCCACTGCCCACCTATAAACAAAAGACCAGCTATTTCTGGGTCAGAATATAGATACGCTTCCTCAAAGGCTGTAAAACCAATGAACTGTTGTTTATAGCCATACAGAGCAGCAAAAACGGAAAGTCCAATCCAGACTTTTAAAATAAATTTAATAAAACTGAGTGTTCTGATATTGTATAAAAAAACAAAGAACATCATCATGATAACTGCAACTGAACGAACAGTATATACCCACGCTAACCTGGACTCTGCTGTCGGATTTATTACCTGTATTAAGTTATAAACAATCCATATAGAAATAATTACACTAATCGGACCTTTAAAGAGTGCCCAGTTAGATTCCGTTTTCTGCTGAACAAATATGCCTAAAAATAAGAGCAACTCCATCCCATCCATCAGGGTCCCCAATGGGAAATCAATAATATTCATCCTTCCCACATACATAATCAGATATGCGGAAACAATAAATGTTATTACTCCTACCTTAGGATAAAATATCAAAGCCAGCACAATTGGCAAACCAATAAGCACTAACAAAATAAGCACTCCCGGAACCAGACCCAATTTGCCAACCACAAGAGAAAAAAATACGGCTGCCGCAGAAAAAAAGAGCAGACCTAAGATTCCACCCATTTTTCTTACAATGAAAAAATCATGCAAGAGCGAGAAAAACCCCTTTCGCTTTTTATCAAGCCCAATTGGTATCTGGAATAACTCGTCCACTAAAGAAATAATAGTTTTATAAAAAAGTAATAAACACTTGTTCCTGCAAATACCAGTGCAGCTAACCTTGTTAAGTGGTCCAATCTTTTCTGGTCTTGAATCGCCTGCTCTTCTTTACTAAGTCGTCTAGATGCGGGTTTAACTCTCATAAAAATCTATTTATTCCATTTCATTAGCAAATGGTATAAAAAAATAATTTAAAGATGGTTGCCCTTGAAATTGAACTAAGGCTTTATCCTTAATAATGTATACCCGATAACCCAGTTTTTCCATAAACTGAATACAGGCATTTTTCCTGTTATTATCCCATAACTCCGCCATTACAACAGGTTTAAACCTCTCAAGCAACTGAACAGCACCTTTCAATACAAAATACTCGAAATTTTCTACATCAACTTTAATACCTGATATTTTTCGCGAAGCTATATCATTCAACCATTCACTGTCTAAGCTAACCATATCCACTTGCTCATCAATACTTTTCTTTAGCATATCAGCATCTGCCCTTTCCACTTCTTTATCAATATAGCTGAGTCCTTGTTTTTTAACCCCCTGTATTATCGGTGTTTTAATGGTAACAGATTCAATGGAATCGCCCAACGCTTTTTGCCTAATTTCAATATTGCTTGTGCCAAAAAAACGAATAACCCTTGCAATAATTGAGGAAAGCAACCTGATAGGCTCATAAGAAACTATGGAGCTTTCGGGAAATGCTTTTGCAAAAATTACACTCATGTAACCGACGTTTGCACCTGCGTCTATGATGACTCCATTGTTTTGCTTTTTCACAAGCTGTATAAAAAAATTAACGTCATCATCATCTTTAAACATCTGGTATCGAAGCACTCGGTAAATACTAAAACAATATAGATAGGTAGAATAACCAATTAATTGCTGTATCAGAAACTGAATAAAACTTTTAATTTTTTGTGACATAGGAAAAATTATTCAGTTTTTTTGTCAGCATGAAAATGTTTGGTAGCAACAGATCTTTTATTGGCAGAACGAACGCTTAACAAAGAGAGAACCTGGTAAAAAATAAATTTAGGGATGCCCCACAGAGATTTATATATCTTGGCATCTGTATTGCTTAAAACCAGAGACATCATAAACCCTACAATAAAAATGAGATAACCCAATCCCCAAATCAAAGCTAAAAAGGGATTTAAAATCAAATTCAACAACAAACAGAATAATCCAAGCAACAAAAAAATAAACAATGGCGGTCTGAGCAAAATCAATCCAAATAAAAACTGGTTCCAGCTTAATCTTGTAATCCCTTTTGCAGTTAATCCAAAACCAAATGAAAAATATCTGAACCAGGTATTAATCCATCTTGCCCGCTGGTTTACCAGCTGATCACTTTTGGATGTTTTCTCATCATAAACAATTGCATTTTCAGCAAAAGCAATTCGATGTCCCCTGCTAACAATTTCCTTTTGTAAAACTTTGTCAAAGCCAGCCCCGGTAATATCTAAATGCCCCAAACATTCCTTGTACAAGGATGTAGTAAATGCCATACCAGAACCAGCAAGTGTAGCAGACGAGCCAACATTATACAAAACTTTGCCATCATAAAAATGATAATAAATATCACGGGCGCCATCTAATGCTGCATACAAAGTGTCTAAATTTTTTGCATCTCTCACTCCCTGAACTGCTTTAAAACCTAAATCAAAATATTCATCCAATTCTTTCAAATACTGGGGGTCAACCAAATTGTCGCTATCAATAATGGTTAATCTTTCATGGGGTCGTTTAAATCTTTCAATAGCATAAAAATGAGAGCGGGTATTACTGGACAGGGTTTGCTCAGGGCGTAAAATGACAACTCTTTCATCTTCAAAATGAAGATCAGAAATATCACATTTATCTGCAACAATATAAATTAGAAAATTACTGTAATCCAATTTTAACAAGGAAGCAACAACAGATGGTATTAATGTTGTTTGCTCATAAGCTGTCACAATAATTGCGTAATCCGCTTCTTTGTTTTTTTGTGTTTTGAATCTTTTATTACTAGCTGTGATGGCATATATCAGGAGCAAAAAAAACGGCAGAATTAAATTGTAACCAATAGCAATCTGAAAGAAAGCCCATACAAATTCGAGAACGAATTGGATAGTCATTTTGAAGCAATTAAATTATTTAGGAATCTTGTTAAGGCGATTGATAATTACTTTATTCAATGCCCAGCCGGCAAACTGTTCACCCAAATCGTAGAGATATTGAACACTTTGTTTCTTCCCGTTTTTGATAGTTGCTCCCGCTCCAAAAATGGCAACTACTTTATCAGCCAGCACAATCCACTCTCTTGACTTATTCAATTTATCCATGGATGGTGCTTCAATAATGATTATATCAAAAACATCTTTCAAGTAAGCAAGTTTAGGTTTCACTATTGATTCATCACAAAATTCAAAGATGGAAGTGTCGCCCCCCCTGTTTCCAAGCACACTTATTTTACCTTCTTTAATAACTTCACCAAGTGTTATTCTATTTTTAAGGTAGTCTTCCAGATACATATTGGAACTGGTTGTTTCGCTGATGGTAGGCTGATCAAAATTACCATCGATGACGAGAACACGTTTATTCACCATTGAATAAGCATAGGCAAGGCCTAATGAAATGAGCGTCTTGCCTTCGCCATCATTCAGACTAGTAACTACCAAAACTTTTTGATTTCCCATTTCCCGCTCAATTTCAAAACGGAGAGAACGAAGTAAGTTTTTAAATGCAATGGTTATTCTGTTTCCTTCCCCATTCTTCCACAGATTGGTTAAATCAAGCATTGAAGTGTTAATGTAAGGCAAATAAGCCAGAACAGGAAGATTCGTCTTGTTAGCTAATTCTGTAGCATTTTGTATACTGTCATCTAGATAGAAAATCACAAATAAGGCAGCTAAACAAAAAACAAAACTGATGATTCCCGCCAGTGCAACAAGTAATAATTTTTTTGACGGTTGAGCCGGACCTGGCATAGCAAGTTCTATTTGCCTTAACTGTACCGTCATACTAGACTCTAGAGAAGTTTGATTAAATCTATTTTGAATATCTAGGTATTCTTTACCCGCAACATCAACAGAACCCTCATAGCTCTGAATTAGGGCTTCATGCGGAACCAGCATATCAAATTTTTCATTGAGTCTTCGCAACTCAGAACTCAGTGGATCTATACTACTTCTAACTTGATCCAGTGCAATTTCCAGATTAAGCTTCTGTTGTACAAGCAATTGCTTGTTGGCCAAAGGACTAACCAATAAACGGTCTGTGGATTCCAATACTTTTTGCTCCAGATCTGTTCTCAAAGAATCCTGCTTCTGTTTTATCCTTGGATCAAAATTACTTTTGACCAAATCATTGGTTACCTGTCGCAATTTTTCCCTCGTGGAGATGACCGACTGATTTACATCTACGACCACACTTTCCAGATAACGGCGATCCTGAGGACTGAATTTTCTTTCAATTCCTTTGATGGCTCCTTCATACGCCTCCACATCTTTTTGTGCAACTTGTAACCTGGATTCAAAATCTGCAATCTGCATATACAGACTCTTAGCCTGTTCATTCAGATTCAAAACCCTGTTCCTGATTTTATAGTCTCTCAACAAACGCATTTTTGCATTCATTGAATCGTACTTTTTCTTCATCAGCATATCTAAAAAGTTAACCGCTTTTTGCTGGTTCCCTTTGATATAATTACTGTAAAAATCAACGAACTCAGAAATCAATGAATTAATTACAAAAGCTGATAAAAAGGGATTTTCAGATTCGTATTCAAAATCAATAAAATCACTATTATTAACCCGGTAAATAAGTACCTTTTTCTGAAGCGTTGGCTCGTCATAGCCCATCGAAATAAGCAACTGATTAATACCAAACTGATCCTTATCAAACAAAGACAATGGTTCTTTAGAAACAATATGCTTTTTGAAAACATCCAGCGCATGCGCCCGTGCTTCTGGCCCAATTTCAGTTAATAATTTACTAGGTTGTCTGAAAGGTTTATCACTGGTTAAATCATGAACCATTAATTGAAAAGAAACCTGATCAAAGATCCTTTTCAACCTGTTCATTTCAATCAGATTACTGAACTGTTGAGAAATCTTATTTTCATCCTGAGCCTTATTGGTTTCTAAGAACTGCTGGGACTGATCTACAAGTCCTGTTGAAATTCTGGATCTTGATTTAAAAGTGTCTGGAAGCTTTCTTACAAGAAAATAGGTAATAAATACGGCAATCATTGGTACAATGAGCAGTATATATTTCCGCTTGTATAACAGTAATAAAAACTTCTGTAATTCCATTTACTTAATCTCTTCCAGTTTTTTCCCAACCAATTCTTCCAAAGCATTTTTTGCAATCAGGACAGCACTTTCAGCATCAATTATCTTTTGCCTTTGATCCGCATTTTGAATCATCACTTTAGTGAAATTCTCCAATGTCTCCTCTCCTCTTTCGTATTTGAATTTGAGTTGTTTATACAATGCTTCAATATCAATTGCATTCTGATTTTGAACCCTTAATACAGAAAGTGTTTGCATATACCTGAAATAACGATTCTTGACATCGGTTTCAAGCGTTATTGCATATTGTTCAGCTGTTAATTGCGCAATTGCCAACTCTTCTCTGGACTGTCTGATGACAGTTGGCTTTTGAATAATATTGCTAAAATTGATAAACAATCCTATCTGGACCCCCGTTAATGTGGCATTGGTTAATGTAACCGATGTACTCGGGCTGTAAAATGCGGATAAAGTAAAAAAGTCGAACCAGGAAAGCTTGGCTTTTTGCAAATTGTAATTGGCAAAATTAACCCGCCTTAAATTAGCTTTCATTAGCGGATAATTTTGCTTTGCTGTAAAAATCAATTTTTCCAAAAAAGGATAAGACAGCTCTGGAATCATAGATTCCTGGGCTTGCATTTTCGAAGAAGCGCTAGTTAGTAATGCGATGGTAAAAAGTAAACAGAACAGCCATTGCCTGATAACGGATACCCTCACTTCTGAAAGAAAGCCGGATTTAGGGTAATTTATATCTAAACCAATGATTTTCATAAAGATTAAAGATAAATAATATAGCTAAAACCGAAGGTTTAGATATCCCCACTTTATTCAAACTAGGGAAGCAGCCTAAATGAAAAAAAAGAAAATAGTTGGATTATACAGATTCTTTTTGTAATAAAGCAGGTATTGTTCTGAGAATCAACTTGATATCGTACCAAAAACTATGATTTTCTGCATATTTATTATCGAGCATGAGGCGTTCTTCTTCTGACATTTCTCCCTTTCCTCTTTTCTCAACCTGCCAGAGACCTGTTATGCCGGCAGGAGCCATAAATCGCATGGCATATTTATCGGTTGTCAACTTCTCAGCTTCATAAAGCGGCAAGGGACGATTCCCTACAATACTCATATCGCCAATGATAACATTCCAAAGCTGTGGTAGCTCGTCAATACTACTATTTCGAATGAATTTACCCACTTTAGTAATTCTGGGATCGTCTTTAAGTTTAAAAAAGGCGGACCCTGCTTTTGCTTTTTTACTTTCGCTGTATTGCTTTTCACACCATTGAATGGTGTCTGAATAAATAGGGAATTTACAACCTGTACCTGCTGCTTTACATTCATCACAAAGATATTCCTCCTGCACCTTATTGTCGGGTGCTTCCTCTGCTGCTGGGGCATACTGATTCAGGTGTTTTAAATCTTTCAGGCGCTTGTCTGCATTTACAAACATTGACCTGAACTTGTAGAATTTAAAGGTTCTATAACCTGAACCAACCCTTAGTGCATAATAAAATATAGGACCTTTAGACTCCAGTTTCAGCAAAACACAAACTGTGATTAAAAGAGGGGAGAGCAATAATAAAGCCAGGCTGGCAAAGAAAATATCAAAAACCCTTTTAATAAAAGGGGTTTTATATTTATGAAAGTCCAATACAGTATTGGTATGTTTTAAATCATTCCACTTTTCAATTAAAAAAGGAATCCGTATTTCCAGATTCTCCTTATGAATAGGAAGCTTGAATACATCTGCCACTCCTGACTTAAGTGTCATTCTGATAGTGCTCTCGCTTAATTGTTGACTAACCAGGAAAAATGGAACATTGATATTCCTCTTATTTACCAGTGTCTCCAGTAAAGAAATTCCACCGATTCCTAGTACTTCACTTTGTGAAACAATAGCAACAAGATTAAACTTAGTTTTCTCCCACTCTGCAAAAAAAAGCAAGGGATTGGCAAAACGCTTGAGCATGCGTCCCCCTAAATTGGCCGACGAAAATGTATCAAATATGTTATCATCACAATTAAGAAAAACGATAACCTGGTCTTGGGGAGGGACTGTTGTATTCATTAGGCCTTTAAATAAAGTTATTTTCTGATTCTACGCAAAACCACTCTTAATCTTGCTTCCAGTTCCTTAGGATTAAATGGTTTAACCAGATAATCGTCCGCACCTGCTTCCAAACATTGGATAATCATTTCAGAGCTTTCTTCACCAGATAAAATAATGATGGGTATTGCATTGAAAAAATCGCTAGCCCTAAGCTGCTTGGTCAATTCCAACCCACCCATTACAGGTGTATTCAAATCAGAAATGATCAAATCTGGCACATTGCCTTGCTGTAAAAAAGCCATTGCATCAACACCGTCTTTAAAAATTTCTACCTGATATAATGCACTTAGGTATTTTTTTAAAATCAGCTGCATGGTCATCTCGTCTTCAACTACTACGATTTTTAATGTATCAGCGTTTGAGAATGCCATATTTTAAAATTTTGCTAATGTAAGAAATCTAAATATATTTAAATATATAAGTACCCAATTTAATAGAATTTAAATCCATTTCAGCACAATTATTATCCCAAATGAGACCCATATCAATTCCCCCCTATATTGAACAGCTATATAAAACGAATCCCAAAGAAATTGCAACAACTGCACTGATAATAGAAAGGTACAGCAAAATATCCATCCAACCGCCGGTGGTTTCAATCGTTATTCCGGCATACAACGAAGAAGAAAACATTTTACAGACCCTTCTTTCTTTAAGTAATAACGAAACCCAATGGCCAGTGGAAATTATTGTTGTTAACAATAATTCAAAAGACCGCACTGCTGAAATGGTTACTGCAACAGGTATTACGTGTGTAAACGAACCCAAGCAAGGGATTACCAATGCAAGAAATGCAGGATTGGCGGTTGCAAAGGGGAAATATATTCTTAATGCCGACGCAGATACGATTTATCCAAAAGACTGGATAGAAGAAATGGTAAAACCCTTGGCTACCAATGATAAAATTTGCTCTGTTTACGGACGTTTCTCATTCATACCCATTGGCAATACAGGTAGATTCACTTATTTTTTCTACGAGTACTTTGCAGATTTAATGAGATGGCTAAACAGAATTTTCAGGGATGAGGCCATGAATGCATATGGATTCAATTCTGGCTTCAAAAGAGAGCAGGGATTAGCCGTAGATGGATTCAATCACCCCCCAGGGACCAATGAAGACGGTTGGCTCGCACTGAAACTAAGAGAAAAGGGCTTTGGTAAATTGTACTACGTCACCAATATCAAAGCGCTTGTTTGGACTACTGACAGAAGAATTCAAATTGACGGTGGACTATGGAAGGGAACTTTGAAAAGGTTAAAAAGAATGCTGGGATGGTAAACAAACTAGTGGTATCAAAAAAGGAAGATTTGCTCAAACTTACCGGTACCATATTGGGGCCAAGCGAATGGATTACCATTGACAAGCAAATGATTCTGGATTTTGCGGAACTAACCAGAGACAAACAATGGGTACACACGGATTCAGAAAAAGCAAAAAAATGGCTTCCAGATGGCAAAATAATAGCTCATGGGTACTTAACCCTATCGCTTCTTTCCAACTTATTATATAGTCTTGTAGAAATCAATAATATCCAATCCTTTGTGAATTACGGAATGAACAAATTAAGATTTATACATCCTGTAAGTGTTGATAGCAGCGTTAGACTCCGTGCCGAATTAAAGGAGGCAACAACTCAAGAAAATAGCACTATACAAATCTTACTTAGCTGCACACTAG
>Ga0208492_1000647_pt1 | contig 27388 bp, 22 predicted proteins | sample Subbioar_CSW14AB_FD_184820 | JGI IMG/M metagenome (GOLD analysis project Ga0208492, IMG submission 184820) | Serpentinite rock and fluid subsurface biosphere microbial communities from McLaughlin Reserve, California, USA - CR12Mar_CSW14AB (SPAdes) | ecosystem: Environmental > Terrestrial > Deep... | reverse complement strand
ACCGCGCTCGTCCCGTTGCGAACTTCGCCAAAGAGGGGAAGGCGCAAAAGGGCAACGACATGTACTGGAAGATCCACGACGAGCTGTTCACGTCGCAGCCGAAGCTGGAAGACGGAGACCTCGAGGCAATCGCCAAGAAGCTCAGCCTCGACTGGGCGAAGTGCAAGGCGGCGATGGACACCGACAAGTACAAGGCCGAGATCGACCAGGACATGAAGGACGGCGGCGCCGTCGGCGTGTCGGGTACCCCGGCGTTCATCATCCAGACCACGTCTGGAGCCAAGCAGCTCGTCGGCGCCCAGCCGGCGGACGCGTTCTTCAAGGCCATCGACTCCATGATGAAGAAGTGACGAAAGAAGTGATCATGCGTCGCTGAACCCACCAGTTTTTCGCGCCGTGGGCGCGAACGAGCGAGAGCGTTCGATCCATTCGGGTCGGGCGCGTTCGTTCGTCTCTTTTTGTCGACTTGTCGATTCACGCAGCCGGGCGGTGTATGACCCCGGCGCTCACGCAGTAGGAGAAAAAATGGCACGCGAAACAACCACGATGAACAAGGGGACGGCCATCGTTGGCTTCGTCCTCTCCTTCGTCACGGGAGCCGGCTTCATGTACGCCGTCGACCGTGGCAATCCCGAGAAGGGTGGCGACGTCGCCACCGCCGACAAGGGCGGAGCGGGCGGAGCGGCCGGAGCCTGGAAGCAGGACGCGCCCGTGCCGGTCTCGAGCGACGATCCGGCCGAGGGGCCGAAGACCGCGCTCGTGACGCTGGTCGAATTCTCGGACTACCAATGACCCTTCTGTTCGAGGGTCGGTCCGACTCTCAAGCAAATCAAGGATACGTACGGTGACAAGGTTCGAATCGTCTGGAAGGATCTCCCGCTAGATTTCCACAAGAATGCGCAGCCGGCCGCCGTGGCCTCTCGCGTGGCCTTCCTTGCCAAGGGCAACGACGGCTTCTGGAAGATGAACGCGAAGCTGTTCGCCAACAATCAGGCGCTCAGCGACGAGAACTACGTGAAGTGGCTCGCGGAGATCGGCGTCGACAAGGCGACGTACGACAAGCTCAAGCCGCAGGCCGAGACGTTGGTCAAGGCCTCGGCCGATCTGAGCAAGCAGCTCGGCATCCAGGGCACGCCGAACTTCCTCATCGACGGTGAGCCTCTCACGGGCGCGCAGCCGGTCGACAAGTTCAAGGCGGTCATCGACGCGCACCTCAAGAAGGCCGCGGAGCTCAAGGCCAAGGGCACGCCCGACGCGGAGCTCTACGCCGCGATGGTCAAGACCTACTACAAGCAGGCGCCCGCGAAGCCCGAAGCCGACGACGAGAAGGAGCCGCCGGAGGACATGTCGGTCTGGAACGTCCAGATCGGCACTTCCGCGGTGAAGGGTCCGAAGGACGCTCGCGCGACGATCGTCATCTTCTCGGACTTCCAGTGCCCGTTCTGCAAGCGGATCGAGCCGACGTTCGCCCAGATCGAGAAGGAGTACGGGGCGAAGGTCCGGTTCGTCTGGAAGAACCAGCCGCTTTCGTTCCACAACCGCGCGATGCCGACGGCAAACGCGGCGTGGGAAGCGAAGAAGCAGAAGGGTGACGAGGGCTTCTGGAAGATGCACGACGCACTCTTCGCCTCGCAGCCGAAGCTGGAGGACGCGGACATCGAAGCCGCCGCCAAGACCATCCCCGGTCTCGACGTGGCGAAGGTGATGGACGCGGTGAAGACGAACAAGTGGAAGGACGAGATCCAGAAGGAGATCGACCAGGCCGAGGAGCTGAAGGTCCAAGGCACTCCGCACTCGTTCGTGAACGGTCGCGTGGTCAACGGCGCTCAGCCGTTCGAGAAGTTCAAGAAGGTCATCGACGAGGAGATCGCCAAGGCGGAGGCCAAGATCAAGGGCGGCACGCCTGCGGACAAGGTCTACGAAGAGACGATCAAGGGCGGCAAGGGCGGCGGCATCGCTCCGATTGCGATCCCGGCGTACGCGCCGGTGCTCGGCAAGAAGGACGCGAAGGTCGTCATCCAGGTGTTCTCGGATTACCAGTGCCCGTTCTGCAAGCGGGCGGAGGTTCCGGTTCCTGGTCCCGACGGCAAGGTCGATCCGATGTCTGCCGGTCTCGGTGCGAGCAGGGACAAGTACAAGGACGGGATCGCCATCGTGTGGCGTGACTTCCCCTTGGCGTTCCACAACCGCGCGCGTCCTGTTGCGAACTTCGCCAAAGAAGCGAAGGCGCAGAAGGGCAACGACATGTACTGGAAGGTTCACGACGAGCTCTTCACGTCGCAGCCGAAGCTGGAAGACGCCGACCTCGAGGCAATCGCCAAGAAGCTCGGCCTCGACTGGGCGAAGTGCAAGGCGGCGATGGACACCGACAAGTACAAGGCCGAGATCGACCAGGACATGAAGGACGGCGGCGCCGTCGGCGTGTCGGGTACCCCGGCGTTCATCATCCAGACGGCCGCTGGAGCCAAGCAGCTCGTCGGCGCACAGCCGGCGGACGCTTTCTTCAAGGCCATCGACTCGATGATGAAGAAGTAGTCCTCCTCGTCACGGTGTGAACGGGCGCTCTCCAACAGGGGGGCGCCCGTTTGCTTTGAGTCGTCAGTCGTCAGTCGTCAGTCGGAGACGCCGGCGTTGCTCTCGCTTCGCTCGGTCAAAGGTCCAAAGTCGAAGGTCGAACCGGGGCGCTGCCGGCGAATCCAGGTTCCCTCCCGGTTCGGTGTGGACCTCATCCTGACACCCGCGGCGACCAGATGCGGCAACAGGCGCGGGACGGTCTGACGTGCTGATTTGGCCCAACCCGAGTCGCTAGACTACGGCCCAACTTGCTGGGGGTTTGGAAGATCAGAAGATCAAAAGATCAGAAGCGAGACGAGATGGGGGCTGCCGCGTCAGGCCCTAAGCCTTCGTGCGCGACGGAGCGGTTCGCGCGTCGATCGGCAGACCGCACGGCCTTCTGACCTTCTGACCTTCTGTTAGAGCGAGGCGGCCCCCGCAGAGGTCGGCTCGAAGTTACTTGCGACGACCTCGGAGGCGGCCCTCTCGGCGACGTCACGATGAGGTCCACACCCTCTCGTTTTGACCTTTGACGTTCGACCTTCGCCCTGGGAACAGTCTCTCAGTCGTCAGCTCGACAACGCAGTCGATCGTGGTCGACGGTCGAAGGTCAAAGGTCGAATCAGGCGAAAGACGGTTCTCGATTCGACCTTGGACCTTCGACCTTCGACCCTCCTGATCCCAGGAAAATCCGCCCTCTCGACTGACGACTGACGACTGACGACTGACGACTGGACCACGCCGTGGCAGGGTGCGCCTCGATGTCTCGCACCGTGCTCGTCGCGCTCGCCGCCGTCCTCGTCGCCTCTGCGTGCACCGATCCGCCCGTGCCCCGCACGCCGCCGCCGCCGCGGCCCGCGTCGAGTGTGGCGCCTGTCGAGGTCACGCCGACGAGCGAGATCGTGCCGGTGCATGCCGAGGATCCCTCGAAGGGGCCGAAGAGCGCGCCGGTCACGATCGTGATGTTCTCGGACTTCCAGTGCCCGTTCTGCAGCCGCGTGGAGCCCACGCTCAAGGCGTTGCTCGAGGCCAATCCGGGCAAAATTCGGCTCGTGTGGAAGGACCTTCCGCTCAGCTTCCACCCACACGCGCGGGAGGCGGCCGTCGTCGCGCGGGTGATGCACCTCGCGCGCGGCGACGAGGCGTTCTGGCAGTTCCACGCTCGGGTGTTCGAGAACCAGAGCTCTCTCTCCACCGAGTCGTTGCACGCGTGGGCAGCCGAGCTCGGTGTCGACGAGGGAACCATCGCCACGTATCGGCCCGAGGCCGAGGCGCGCGTCGACCGCAGCCTCGCCGAGTCCAAGCAGCTCGGGATCCAGGGCACGCCGAACTTCGTCATCGATGGCGAGACGCTCACGGGCGCGCAGCCGATCTCGAAGTTCCAGGCGGTGGTCGATGCGCACCTGAAGAAGGCCGCCGAGCTCACCGCGCAGGGTGTCGGGCCGCACGATCTCTATCCCACGATGGTGAAGGGTTACTGGCAGGCACCCAAGGCCGAGGAGCCCGCGGAGGAGCCGGAAGACACCACCGTGTGGAAGGTCGAAGTCGGCAACGCTCCGACGCGAGGACCGAAAGACGCCCTCGTCACCGTGGTGGTGTTCTCCGACTTCCAGTGCCCGTTCTGCAAGCGCGTCGAGCCGACGCTCACCGCGCTCGAAAACGCGTATCCCGGCAAGCTGCGCTTCGTGTGGAAGAACCAGCCGCTGTCCTTCCACAAGCGCGCGATGCCCGCCGCCCTCGCCGCGTGGGAGGTCTACAAGCAGAAGGGGGCCGATGCGTTCTTCAAGATGCACGATCTGCTCTTCGCCTCACAACCCAAGCTCGAGAACGAGGACCTCGAGGCCGCCGCACAGCTGATCCCCGGCGTCGACGCGAAGAAGGTGCTCGCCGCGGTCGACAAGGAGAAGTGGAAGGCCGACATCGAGGCCGACATGGAGCAGGCCGAGTCGCTCAAGGTCTCGGGGACGCCACACGCGTTCATCAATGGGCGCGCGATCACCGGCGCGCAGCCGATCGACAAGTTCAAGAAGCTCGTCGACGCCGAGCTCGCGAAGGCGGAAGCCAAGGTGAAGGCGGGCACCGCGCCCGACAAGCTCTACGCCGAGACGATCGCCTCGGGGAAGATCGTCGGCGGCGTGGTCGATCTGCCGATCCCCGCCGACGCGCCTTGGAAGGGCGGGGCCAAGGCGAAGGTCGTCGTGCAGGTGTTCAGCGACTTCCAATGCCCGTTCTGCCGACGCCTCGCGCGTACGCAGCCGGACGACACGTCGGGACAGACAGGCGCGCTCGAGAAGATCGCCAAGAAGTACGGCGACAAGATCAAGATCGTGTGGCGCGACTTCCCGCTCTCGTTCCATCCCCGCGCGATCCCCGCGGCCGTGCTCGCGCGCGAGGCGAAGAAGCAGAAGGGCAACGCCGGCTTCTGGATGGTGCACGACGAGCTGTTCGGCACGAGCGCCCTCGAAGACGATACCCTCGAGGCGATCGCCAAGCGCGTCGGTCTGGATTGGAAGAAGGTCCAGGCGGCGATGGCCCAGAGCTCGTGGAAGGACCTGATCGACGCCGACATGAAGGCCGGCAACGCCGTGGGCGTGACCGGCACCCCTGCGGTGTTCGTCAATGGCAAGATGATCGTCGGCGCTCAGCCCGAGGAGGCCTTCGTGAAGCTCATCGACAAGGCTCTCGCTAAGGCGAAGTGACCTCGGCGGGCGATGCGATCGGCACCGCCCTTCGGGACTCCCACCAACGCAACGCTGCCGGTAGCACGAGCACCGCGGCGAGCAGGCATGCCACCTCGCCCATCACCGCGACGAGGCCGAGGCCGCGCACGGCCTGGTTGATGGAGCGGATCAGCGCGAGGTAGCCGAACATCGTGGTCAGGCTGCAGAGCACCACCGCACCCCCGGTGCTGCGGAGCGCCGCGAGCACGTTGCCCGACGACCGGTAGCGCTGCATCACGTTGACCGCGTAGTCGGCGCCGATGCCGAAGGTGATCGGCAGCGCGACGAAGTTGAGGAAGTTGATCTTCACGTGGGTCAGCGCGAGGTATGCGCCGGTCCACGCGATGCCGACGAACAGGGCGCCGAGCACCCAGAACGCGCCGCCGCGGCGGAACGTGACGAGCACCGCGAGGACGGCGAGGCCGAGCGAGGTGGCGATCGCGATCGGCACATCGGCGATCACTGCGCGCAGCATGTCGGCGAAGATGACCGCGCGACCCGAGCCGCGGAGCACCTCGCCGTTCGGCAGGCGGGTCTCGCGGAACGAATCGGCCCACGAAAGCAGGTAGTGCAGGTCGTCCTCGTCCTTGCCTGCGGTCGGCGCGACGTACACCAGGCGGCCGCGGGTGCCGTCGTTCTCGGTGAACGGGCGCGCGATGTCTTCGGGCAGGTCGGCGATGCCGAACACGACGAGCTTCTCCGGCGGCAGGTAGGTCGCGAGCTTCTGCCAGTCCTCGTCCTTGATGAAGCCTTTGTCGCAGGCGCGAGCGATCTTGTCGCGGATCGCGAGCAACACGGGGAGCTTGCTCTCCTGCTCCTTCGGCACGAGCTCGAGGAGCGTGTGCACCGAGTCGAAGGGCTTGTCGCCCGGCGGCGCCGCGTCGCGACGCTTCTCGAGCTCGTGTGCGAGCGGCTCGACCTGATCGAGGCGATCGACGAGGAGCACCATGCCGCCGTCGGTGCGCGCGCCGAGGATCTCCTTGCCGCGATCGGAGACGCGGTAGATCTCGGCACTCGCCGACGAACGCTCGGTCTGGGTGCGACGGCTGTCGTACTCCATCGGATCGCGCTTCACCCACTGCACGGTGAGCGCGATGCCCGCGAGGGTGGTGACGAGACCGAACAGCACGATGGCCCGCGGTGCACGCGGCACGAGCCACGCGAACGGCGCGTCGTACCGTGAGCCCCGCGCACGCAGCCGGCCGAAGAACCCGGCGTTCGTGTCCCCGGCGGAGAACGGTGTCGCGCGCTCGGTGAGCACGAGCAGGGCCGGGGTGAGGAGGTAGGTCGCGAGCCAGCAGAGGACCATGCCGCTCCCGCCGATCACCGCGAAGTGCTTGAACCCACGGAACTCGGTCACGGCGAGCGAGGCGTACGAACCGCCGGCGGCGAGGGCGGCGGCGAGCGTGGGAAGCCAGGTCTCGCGATGGGCGGTGGCGATGGCCCGCTCGACCGTCTCGCTGGCGCGCCGGGCCTCGAAATAGCGGGACATGTAGATGATCCCGAAATTGATCCCGTTGCCCGCGACGATGCTGAAGAGAAAGCCGGTCGCGACGTTGAGGTGACCGATCACGAGGAACGTGACGCCGAACGTCCAGGCGAGACCGGTGGCGATGGTCACGCCCATCGCGACGAGCGCACGAATGCGCATGTAGTAGAGGTAGACGACCGCGAGCACGAGGAAGATGCCGAGCGCCCCGACGCTCGCGAGATCCTCGCGGACCACGCCGTACTCGTAGAGGCTCGTGACCAGATCGCCGGCGTAGCCGACAGAGACCCCGGAGAACTGCGGGTCGCGCGACACCTCGGAGACGACCGACTTCACCTTCTCGAGGGACGCGCGAGAGAGGGGGAGGTCGCCGCTCTGCGCCGTCGACCGTACCAGCACGAGCAGCGCCTTGCCGTCCTGGGCTTCGAAGTAGCCGTCTGGGTACTGGCGATCGAGGTCGCGCGCGGAGCTCTTGTCTCCGAAGAAGCGCTTCTCGAGCTCGGCCGCGGTCAGCGCAGGCTTCTCGGCATCATCCTCATCGAGGTTCGCGCCGATCGCCTTGCCGATCTCGTGGTCCCAGCGGTCGTCGACGTCGGCCTTGAGATCGTTCAGCTGCGCGACCGTTGCGAAGAGCCCCGCGCGCGCGAGGAGGAATTTGCGGGCGTCCTGCACCCCATCGTCAGCGCCCGTCACCCACGGCGCGCCGATGGCGCGGAGCTTCGGCACGAGCCTGTCGCCCATCGCACGGAGCTTCTGCCGGTCGTCACCCTCGAGGAGGACGAAGATCTTCGAGCTCGAGTTGGTGTGTGCGGCGATGCGCTGCAGCTCGACGACGCTCGGCTTGTCCTGCGGCAGGAGTTGGTCGAAGCGCGTGCGGAGCTCGAGGCGTGACGCGAGGGCGGTGGCGAAGACCGTGACGATCGCGCACGCGAAGAAGAGCAGCCATGGGCGCCGGAACTGCAGGGCTCCCAAACGCAGGAGCCAAGATTCGAAGCGTGAAGGACCCATCGTTCGTCCGCGTCGCTCTAATCGATCGTCAGGCCCGGTGTCCCAGGTTTCCGACGAGCCGTGTTGATGCTCCGACGATCAGTCGGGACTCGTCTCGGCCGTCTCGGACGGTTCGTTCGCGGACTCAGCCTTGGGGCCGATCATGAGGACTGCCAGGCCGACCACCGCGCTCGCGGTCGAGGCGACCAGGATGCCGATCTTCGCCGACTCCTGCAGGGCGACACTCGACGCGAACGCCAGGCCCGAGATGAAGAGCGACATCGTGAAGCCGATGCCCGCGAGGATCGAGATGCCGAAGACCTGCCGCCAGGTCGAGCCCTCGGGCCGGGGCGAGAGACGGACCACCACGCCCAGCCAGGTGAAGAGGAACACGCCCAGCGGCTTGCCGAGGAACAACCCGAGCGCGACCCCGAGCGAAACCGGCGAGAACAGCTCCTTCTTGCCGATCTGCGCGAACGAGATCCCTGCGTTGGCGAGCGCGAAGAGGGGCAAGACGAGGAAGCTCACCGGCGCGTGCAGTCCGTTGCTGAGCCGATTGAGCGGCGGCTGCACGTCCTCGAGGTGCGCCTCGATGGCGCGGAGGGCCGCGTTGCCCTGGTCGTCGTCGTCGGCCTCGCCGCCGATCGCGGTGCGGAGCCGATCGACCTCGCGATCGAGCTCGCCGAGGATCTCCTTCGGGTGCTTGGTGGAGCGGGCCGGGATGCACATGCCGACGACCACACCCGCGACCGTGGAATGAACGCCGGACCGGAAGACGAAGTACCAGAGCGCGATTCCGACGAGGATGTAGACGTACGGCGAGCGCACGCCGAACAGGTTGAGCAGCACCAGGAACAGCGTCAGGCCGCCGGCGACCTCGAGGAAGAACCAGTGCACCGGCTGCCCGTAGAACACCGCGATGACCACGATCGCGCCGAGGTCGTCGAAGATGGCGAGGGCGGTGAGGAACACGGCCAGCGACGGCGCGACGCGTCCCTTCACCACCGCGAGACACCCGAGCGCGAACGCGATGTCGGTCGCCATGGGCACGCCCCATCCAGGACGACCGGGGCCGTTGCGGTTGAGCGCGAAGTAGATCAGCGCCGGGACGAGCATGCCCCCGATCGCTGCGATCGCGGGGAGGAGCGCCCGGCGGAAGGTCCGCAGCTCGCCCACCACGAGCTCGCGCTTGATCTCCATGCCGACGAGGAAGAAGAAGACGGCCATCAAGCCGTCGTTGATCCACTCGTGGACGGGCCAGTGGAGCCGCACCTCGCCGACCTGGACCGCGAGCCTCTCGCCGAAGACGTGATGGTGCACGGGCGAGAACCGCGAGTTCGCCCAAGCCATCGCCACGACGGTCGCGAGGAGCAGGACGATGCCGCTCGCCGAGGACGTCCGGAAGAACCGCTGGAAGGGCCGGATGACCACGACCAGGGCCTTCGGCAGCGGGAGCGGAGCCTTCGGGTCCATCGTCCTGACCGTGTCTCTCCTATCACGATGTGATAGGAAGGACCGCATGGTTCCGCGCTCGGCCCTCGCGGGCTTGCTGGCGATGTCTCTCGGTGTCGCGGCCTCGGCGTGTGGTCCGTCGCTCGCGAACAGCCCGAAGGGAACGCTGCGCGCCTACGCCGACGCGCTCGCCGACGGTCGCGCCGACGAGGCGTGGAGCATGCTCTCGGACGAGACCAAGCGCACGATCACCAAGGAGCGCTTCCGCGAGATCGTGAAGCACAACCGCGAAGAGGCGCTCGACATCGGCAAGACCCTCGCGCGCGATCCCGGCGATCCGTACGTCACGGCGAAGATCCCCCTGAAGAACGGGGACGTCGTCACGATGGTGTTCGAGGAGGGCCGTTGGCGCGTCGACGGCGCCGCGCTCGACTTCTACTCGCAAGCCACGCCGCGGCAGGCCATCGTCGGCTTCATCCGCGCCTTCAAGAAGAAGCGGTGGGACATCCTCGTCCGCTACACGCCCGACGCCCACAAAGAGGGCCTCTCGCCCGAGAGCCTCGCGCAGGCGTGGGGCGAGGGGAAGCCCGAGGGCAAGCAGCTCGGCGACCGTCTCGCCGAGATCGAGCAGGCGCTCCCCACCGCGCAGATCGAAGAGACCGGCGATCGCGCCACGCTCGTCCTCACGGGCTCCGGCGGCTCGGTCCTCTTCCTCCGCGAGCACGGTGCGTGGAAGGTCGAAGACGTTCGCTAGTCTAAGGTGATTTGGGGAGCTGGAGGACGATCTCGCTCTTGCGGACGAGGCCGAGCTCCTGGCGGGCGACCTTCTCGACGGTCGCGAGATCGTCCTTGAGCAGGCGCACGTTCGTTCGCAGTCGGGCGATCTCCCGCTCCGCGGCGCGGTTCTCGGCTTCGACCTGCTCGAGGTCGCGCTCGAGGGAGCGCAGTCGGGGCAGGCCCTGTGGCTCGAACACCAGGACCGGCACGCCCACCACGGCGACGGCGAGGATGGCGAGCGGCAGCACGTCGCGCGCGACGCTGCTGATCCGCGCGAACAGGCGCGAATGAGCGTCGCCTCGTCGCTCGGCGGGTACCTGAACGACGGCACCTGCTCCGCGAAGGCTGTTCGGCTGCGAAGGCGCCTTGGCCATCCTCGCGCACCTTTGCACGAACGGACCCCGATCAGGCAAGTTCACGCGGAGCGGAAGCGTATGCGCCCACCGGGCCGCACGCGGGCGAGCCGTGAGCGGGCGCCACGGTCGAGCACCCCGAGCAGGTCGTAACCGCCCGTGGTGGGACCGTCCGGCCCGATCACGATCGGGTGACCGTCGGGCGGGAGCTGGATGGCGCCGACGACGATGGGCCGCGAGAGGCGCTCGCCCTGTCGAGCCGGACCCGAGAGCGGCGTCGAGGGTTGGAGCCGGGTGCCGACCCGATCGGAACGCGGGTCGACGACATGGGTCGTCGCGAAGAAGGCTGCGAGCGTCGTGGGGTCGGCGTCGTGGGTCGGGCGCACCGAGATTTCGTCCGACAGCAGCAAGGGGCGGCCGAATCGTGGGGCCACCGATCCACCCTCGCCAATCGAGAGTCGATCGCCCCGGCGCAGCGGCCGACCCTCGTGACCACCGAACCCTGCGTTGGGCAGCGTCGCGCGCGCTCCGAGGACGATGGGGACGTCGATGCCGCCGCGCACGGCCAGGTACCGCACGGCGCGCGCGTGCGCGGGGACCTCGACGACGTCGTCCTGCACCTCGCGTGGGGTCTCGCCGTCGATCGAGCAGAGGACGGTGCCCTCGATGCGGAAGCGCGCGCCGTTCAGGGGGATTTCGATGGCCGCGTCGTCGTCGTGTCCGCCGACCGCGGCGAGCGCAGCGTCGAACGCCTCGCGATCGAGGGGACCGCTCGCGGGCACCCCCTGATGCGCGTGACCCCGACGACCGCGATCCTGCACGGTGACGAGAGGGCCGCAGCGCTCGACGACCAGCTTCATCCGACGATACCCTCGATGACGAAACGGACTCGATCGCCGACGGAGAAGAAACACGGCGGCGACCGGTCTGGCGCGAACGGCAGGCAGTCGACCGCCCGACCGACGAGGTTCCACCCGCCGGGCGAGGGGAGCGGATAGATCGCCGTGCGAGGGCCCGCGATGGCCACGGAGAGCGGCGCGACGCGTGGCCTCGGGGTCGCGCGCCGGGGCCGCACGAGCGAGGGGTCGAGACCCCCGAGGTAGGCGAAGCCCGGCAAGAAGCCGATCACCTCGACGACATAGGTCGGCTGCGCGTGCCGACGCGCGAGCTCGTCGATCGAGAGCGCGCAGGCGTCGGCGAGCTCGCGGAGGTCGGGCCCGTCGTACACCACCCGCACGACGTGCTCGCGCGCCGGGGCGTCGGCCGCGAGCGCGGGCAGTGGCCCCTCGAGCAGCGACTCGAGGGCGGAGAGCACCGAGAGCTGGCGCTCCGGATCGATCAGGTGTGCGACGACCCTGTCCCAACCGACCACCGCCTCGAGCACCCCGTCGACGCGCTCGATCGCTCGGGCGAGCCGGCGCGCGTGGGTCGCGTCCGTCGCGGTGATCTCGACCGCCTCGTCGCCGAGCGGCGCGATCATCCGAGCGCTCCGGCCGCTTCCAGCGCGTCGCGCACCGCGCGCGCGATGGCCACCGCGCCCGGTGTGTCGCCGTGCACACAAATCGTCGCGACGCGGCCCGAGAGCGAGAGGGCCTGCGCCGCCGCGCTCGCAGGGTGCTCGAGGAGTGCGCCATGGGTGCCTCGCGGGAGCAGCGAGCCATCGACCGCGTAGCCGCGATCGGCGAAGCCCTCGTCGATCCACTCGAGGCCGCGGGCGCGCACCCGCTCCGCGAGCGGCGAACCCGGCGGTCCGACGATGGCCAGCGGCTCGCCGAGCGCGCGCACCACGGCGTCGAGGAACGCGTCGGCGAGCGCGGGGCTCTTGCCGAGGTCGTGATAGAGCGCCCCGTGCGGCTTGACCGTGTGGACGGGTACGGCGAGCCCGTCCGCGAGCGCGCGCAGGCTCGAGCACTGGGACTCGATCGAGCGCCCGAGGTCGGCAGGGGAGATCGCGAGGGTCTTCCGCCCGAACCCTGCGCGGTCCGGGTAGCTGGGATGGGCGGCGACGCGGGCGCCGGAGGCGGCGGCCTCGGCCAGCGCGCGCCGCATCGAGCGCTCGTCGCCCGCGTGGCCGCCGCAGGCGATGTTGACCTGCGTGGCGATGCGGTAGAGCTCCGAAGGCTCGTCCTCGAGCTCGCCGAGGTCGACGTTCAGCGTCACCAAGGTACCTCCCGGATCGAGAGCCGGTTGCGTGGCCCAGCGAGATGGGCTAGGAACCGACCCCCAAATTATTCTCGGGCCAACCCCCGAGCGACAGGTGCACCGATGTACATCGTCCTTTCCAAGCAGCCGCGCAAGACCAACCGCGGCAAGACGAACCGCCTCCGCGCCAAGCTGAAGCGGAAGCAGACCAAGCGTGTCGGCCGGATGATCAAGTAATCAGGTCGACCATGACGACCCCGCGGCGCGCGCTCCCGAATCGAACGGAGCCGCGCCGCGCGCGCTTTTTGACCAGTGTGATGGAGTGACCATGCTGCAAGACGAGCTCCGCGAGTCCCTGACGTTCGACGACGTGCTGCTGCTCCCCGCGTACAGCGAAGTGCTGCCCGCGCAGGTCGACGTGCGCACGAGGCTGACGCGAGGCCTCGAGCTCAACACGCCGCTGGTGTCGGCGGCGATGGACTCGGTCACCGAGTCGCGCCTCGCCATCGCGATGGCCCGCGAGGGTGGCCTCGGCATCATCCACAAGAACCTCCCGCCCTCCGAGCAGGCCAAAGAGGTGCTGCGGGTGAAGCGCGCCGAGAGCGGCATGGTGCTCGACCCGGTCACCATCACCCCGAGCATGAGCCTGCGGCAGGCCCTCGAGGTGATGCGACGTCACGACATCTCCGGTCTCCCCGTCGTCGCCGACGGTGGGGGCGAGCGCCCGGTGGGCATCCTCACGGCGCGCGACATCCGCTTCGAGAAGAACCTCGATCAGCCGGTGTCGAACCTGATGACCAAGGAGCTCGTGACGGTCGCCCCGGGCGGCGATCTCGATCACGCGCGCGGGCTGCTCCACAAGCACCGTATCGAGAAGCTCCTCGTGGTCGAGCCGAACAGCGGCAAGCTCGTCGGCCTGATCACGGTGAAGGACCTGATGCAGGCCGAGCGCAACCCCAACGCGCTGAAGGACGACAAAGGTCGCCTGCGCGTCGGTGCCGCGGTCGGTCCGGGCGCCGATCGCGAAGAGCGCGTGCACGCGCTGGTGCAGGCAGGCGTCGACGTCATCGTCGTCGACACCGCGCATGGCCACAGCAAGGGCGTCATCGACACCGTTCGCGCCGTGAAGAAGGCCTACCCCGATCTGCAGGTCGTGGCGGGCAACGTGGCGACCGCCGACGCGACAGAGTTGCTGATCGAAGCAGGCGCCGACGCCGTGAAGGTCGGCATCGGGCCCGGCTCGATCTGCACCACCCGCGTGGTCGCCGGCGTCGGCGTCGCACAGATCACGGCGATCCACGACTGCGCTCGCGTCGGCGATCGACACGGCGTCCCGATCATCGCCGACGGCGGCGTGAAGTTCTCGGGCGACGTCACCAAGGCGATCGCCGCGGGCGCGCACAGCGTGATGATCGGCTCGTTGTTCGCGGGCACCGACGAGGCGCCCGGCGACCTCGTGCTGCTCCACGGCCGCACCTACAAGGTCTATCGCGGCATGGGCTCGCTCGGCGCGATGAAGGCCGGCTCCAAGGATCGCTACGGCCAGGGCGGCACCGCCGACGAGAAGCTCGTGCCCGAGGGCATCGAAGGTCGCGTCGCCCACCGCGGGGCGCTTCGCTCGATCCTCTACCAACTGCTCGGGGGCTTGCGCTCGGGCATGGGGTACACCGGCTCGGCGACCATCCAGGAGCTGCGGACCAAGGCGAAGTTCATTCGCATCACCAGCGCGGGGCTCAAGGAGAGCCACGTGCACGACGTGACCATCACCGAAGAGCCGCCGAACTACCGCGCCGGCTGAACCGCGACTCGAACGCTCACAGGATGGGCCGAGCGACTGCGAGTGTCGGGGGAGCGGCAGCAGGCGCTCCCCTGACCGTGACGTCGGGACTTGAGCCCCGCGCGCGGCACGCGCATCAGACGCGCATGTCCTTGCGCGCGATCGGTCTCGCCCTCTTCGTCCTCGCCCTCGGTTGCGAGCCCTCACCGGTGGTGAACGCGCCGACGGCCGCGGCCCCGGCGGCGTCCACTGTGAGCGAGGCGACCGCTCCCGCGCCTTCGACAGCCGTGCCGCCGGTGCCCACGGCGCTGCCCTCGGCATCCGTCGCCACCACCGAGTCGCTGCCGCCGGTCACCAAGTCCGGCACCAAGCTCACGTGGTTCGGGCACGCAGCGTTCAAGCTCGTCACGCCGAAGGGCAAGATCCTCTACATCGATCCCTGGATCCAGAACCCGAAGAACATCACGGGCCACGACGATCTGCTCAAGATCGAGAAGGCCGATCTCGTCCTCGTCACGCACGGCCACTTCGATCACGTCGGCGATGCGACCGCGATCGCGAAGAAGACCAAGGCCAAGCTCGTCTCCACCTTCGATCTCGGCAAGGCGATGGTGCAGTACACCGGCTACCCGAAGGACCTCGTCGGGTTCGACACGCAAGGCAACTTCGGCGGCGAGATCTCGCTGCTCGACGGCGAGGTCGACATCACCTTCGTTCCGGCGCTGCACTCGTCGGCGGTGCAGAACGCGAAGCAGGAGGCGTTCGCCGCGGGGAATCCGGGTGGATTCATCATCGCGATCAAAGGCGGGCCTGTGGTCTATCACACGGGCGACACCGATCTCTTCTCCGACATGGCGCTCGTTCCCTCGAAGCGTCCGATCACGGTGATGCTCGCGTGCATCGGCGATCACTTCGTGATGGGCCCGGAGCGCGCGGCCGAGGCGGTGAAGCTCGTTCGACCGGCGCTCGTCGTGCCGATGCATTTCGGCACGTTTCCGGTGCTCACCGGCACGCCCGAGGCGTTCGAAAGCGAGCTGAAGAAGCGCGGCCTCGCGACCAAGATGCAGGCGATGCAGGTGGGCGGAACGATCGAGCTCTGATCGATCAGGCCTTCTTCTCCGGGCCGATCAGCTCCGGCGGGATCACCTCTTCGGTGTACGGGCCGCCGTACTCTTCGGGCGCGGTCTCGTCTCGATCGCTGAACATCACCTCTTCGCCGCTGATGGCGGAGGCGACGTATTCTTCTCCGACCAGCTCGGCGAGCTCATCGCGTGGGCGCGCGGGGCCGCTGCCGGGATCCGCGAAGAACGCGTCACCGTCGTCCGGACGCGGAACCTTGTGCATGTCGTGCGTCTGGTTCCAGGGCTTGCGCTCCGACTTGGGGACGACCGAGCGGGGGGACATGGCTGGCTCCTTCGAGTTGACGCAACGGACATCGCGCTGACGACCACGAAACGTTGCACCGGCTGTGCCCTGTGGACCCGTCCTGCCTCACGCCGGGAAGTCTCGGCGTTTGACGAGATTCTCCCAGACAACCGGAGGTTTTCGGCGCGCTACATTCGCTCCCGCCGCAAGGCGTGCGCCGAACGTGATTTTGGTCATCCGTGGAACCCGCTTCAGGCGATCATGCTGGCACGGTGCCCCGCTCCCCCACCTCTCTCGCGATCACTGGCCGCATCCTCTACCTGACCCAAGACCTCGAGTTGCTGCGTGCGCAGCTCTCGGGGCAGGACCTCGCTTGGGATCCGGAGCGACCGCGAATCGACAACATCTCGACCGACGAGATCACGCCCGCGTGGTCCTGCTACTACTACGACGAGACGCTGGCCCGGTTCTGCCTCGTCGGTCTCCGCGGCGGTGTCATCGACAAGGACGCCGTGAAGAATGGCGGCTTCGAGGTGCTGGTCGCCGGCCGCTCCAAGGGCTGCGGCTCGTCGCGCGAGACCGCGCCGTTCGCCGAGCTCACCGCGGGGATCAAGCTCGTCATCGCCGACAGCTTCGAGAAGATCTACCGACAGAACAGCCAGAACGTCGGGCTGCTCACCAGCACGGATTTCGGCCTGATCCCGCGGATCCTCCGCGGCGAGACCATCCCGCTCGAGGAGCTGTCTCGCGATCTCGATCCGATCAGCCGCGCCATCGTCGAGCATGGCGGATTGTTCGGCTACGCGCGCGCCCGATTGAGCGGAGCGACGAAGCCGCCGCCGATCACGACCGCGCCGCGGCCGATGACGATCGCTGAGAAGATCCTGGCGAAGCATGCGGTCGTCGACGCGCAGAACGACGTGGTGGGTGTCCCGGCCGTTGCGCCCGGGGACGCGCTGTTCGTCCGCACCGATCTGCGGTTCTCGCACGACTACGTCACCGCGATGGCCGACGCGTTGTTCCGACGCGGCTTCGGCGAGGACGCGCGCGTGGAGCAGCCCGAGCGGGTGTTCGCGTTCCGCGATCACCTCACGTTCCTCGACCGCGTCATGCCGGAGCGGCACCGACGGCTCGGTTTGCTCGAGCAGTCGCAGGAGCTCGCCACCGTGCAGGAGGACTTCACGCGGCGCCAGGGCGTGAAGCTCTACGGCGAGATTTCCGGGCACGGCTCGTACGGCATCTGCCACAACGTGGTGCTCGAGGAGCTCGCCCATCCCGGAGAGCTCGTGATCGGCACCGACAGTCACACCTGCACCGCCGGTGCCATCTCTGCGTTCGCCTTCGGCGTCGGATCGACCGACATGGCCGTCGCGTGGCGTACGCGCGACGTCCGCGTGCGGGTGCCCGAGACGATCGAAATCGTGCTCACGGGCGCGCTCGATGTCGGCGCGTGCGCCAAGGACGTGATGCTCCATCTGCTTTCGCTCCCGCTGTTCAAGAGCGGCGGCGCGATCGGACGCGTGCTCGAGCTGAAGGGGCCGGGCGTCGACATGCTCTCGCTCGACGAGCGCGCGACCATGGCGAACATGGCCGTCGAGGGCGGCGGGTTCACCGCGGTGTTCGAGGCGAACGGGGTGAGGGCGGACGAGGGAGCGAAGTATTGCGCGCGCGTCGAGCTCGACCTCGGGCAGATCGTGCCGATGGTCGCGACCCCCGGCGATCCGCGCAACGGCGTGCCCCTCCGTGACCTGGCAAGGGTGCCGGTCGACATCGCCTACGGGGGCTCGTGCACGGGCGGCAAGGCAGCGGACATGGATCTCTACGCCCGGGTTCTGCGCGGTCGACACGTGCACGACGGCGTGAAGCTGTTCATCCAGTTCGGCTCGCAGAAGGTCCGGCAGTACGCCGAAGCACAGGGCTACGTCCAGCTGTTCCGGGACGCGGGCGCCGAGCTCATCGACCCGTCCTGCGGCGCGTGCATCCACGCGGGCCCCGGGATCAGCGATCGCGCGGGGCAGGTGACGGTCAGCGCGATCAACCGCAATTTCCCCGGGCGCAGCGGCCCTGGCGATGTCTATCTGGCGAGCCCGCTGGTGGTGGCAGCGTCGGCCGTCGCGGGGCGGCTGAGCGCCCCCGAGGAGCTCCCACCGATCAGCGGGTGAAGCGGTGACACCGTCCAGTGGAGGATGCGGGCGGCGAGCTCGCAGTAGCGCACGACCAGTGCGCGGTCCGCGCGAGCCTCGTCGAGGTTGAGCAGGAGAAGCTCCATCGGCGCGTTGCCGGCGCGTTCGCCCACGCCGAGCGCGCACCCGTGGAGTCGATCGGCGCCGGCGGCGATCGCGGCCAGCGAGTTCATCAAGACGAGCCCGCGATCGTTGTGGCCGTGCCAGTCGATGCCCACGTCGCGATGGCCCCCCGCCGCGAGGAGCGCGCGGGTGAAGGCGACCAGCGCATGGACGCCATCGGGCGTGGCCGCACCGACGGTGTCGGCGAGGCAAAGGCGGGACGCGCCGCAGGACAACGCGGCTTGGAACAGCGCGGTGAGCACTTCGGGACGCGCGCGGGTGGTGTCCTCGGTGACGTAACAGACGGGGAGACCCTCCTTCGCGGCGAAGGTGATCGCTTCGCTGGTCTGCTTGACCACCCGCGCGAGCGTCCAGTCCTCGGCCAGCGCGCGGATCGCGGAGCTGCCGATGAAGGTGCAGACCTCGACCGCGATCCCCGTTCGTTGGGCCATCTCGACGATGGGCACGATGTCGGAGACGACCGTGCGCGCTGCGGCGGCTGGTTTGATCTTCAACCCGGCGCGGACGATCTCGCGGCACAGCGCCTCACTGTCGGCGCGGTTCTTCGGGCTCGCCGCCGGGAGGCCGACGTTCACGACGTCGATGCCGAGCGACTCCATCGAGTACATCAGCTCGATCTTCTCGGCCGTCGAGGGGTCGAAGACCGAGGGACTCTGAATCCCGTCGCGCAGGGTCTCGTCCTGGAGCGAGGGGCGAGCGTCGGCTCGCGGCGTGTCGTTCCAGGACCAGTTCATCCGTTGAGAATCCGTCAGACGGTCAGTGTAACGCATGACATCCGTCACCTACGGTCCAGGTAGCTGATGCGGCGGTTCGGAGGCGACCGTAGCGTCGGATCATGAAGCGGCTCTGCACGTTGACCATCAACGGCGAGGCGCGAACGTTGGCGGTGGAAGACACCGACACGCTCGTCGAGGTCTTGCGCGAGCAACTCGGGCTCACCGGCACCAAGGTCGGGTGCGACGAGGGGGACTGCGGCGCGTGCACGGTGCTGATCGACGGAAAGCCGACGCTTTCGTGCCTGACGCTGGTGGGTGCCGTCGAGGGAAGGGCGATCGTCACCATCGAGGGTGTCGCCGAACAGGGGAAGCTCCACCCGCTGCAGCAGGCCTTCGACGAGCACGGCGCCGCGCAGTGCGGGTTCTGCACGCCGGGCATGATCCTCTCGGCCAAAGCCCTGCTCGACGAGAACGCCCATCCGTCGGACGACGAGATCAAGCACGCGCTCTCCGGGAACCTCTGTCGGTGCACCGGCTATGGCCGGATCGTCGAAGCGGTGGGCATCGCGGCGAAGCGCCTGACGGTGGTGCGATGAAGATCATCGGGACCAGCCGACCCCGCGTCGACTGCGTCGCGAAAGTGACGGGCGCCGCGCGCTACGCCGACGACCTCGTGCTGCCGCGGATGCTGCACGGCCGCATCCTCCGTTCGCCGCACGCGCATGCCCGAATCCGCGGAATCGATCTCGGACCGGCGCGGGCGATGCCCGGCGTGTACGCGGCGATCGTCGGAGAGGACCTGCCGGTCGCGTATGGGATCCTCCCGTGGACCGAGGACGAGTACCCGCTCGCGATCGGGCGCGCGCTCTACATCGGCGACGGCGTGGCGGCGGTGGCGGCGGTGGACGAGCGGACCGCGATCGCCGCCTGTGCGGCCATCGTCGTCGACTACGAGCCGCTGAAGGCGGTCCTCACGCCCCAAGACGCGCTCGCCCACCCAGAGATCAAGGTCAACGAGCACGCGAAGGACGGCAACGTCAGCAAGAAGGTCGACCTCGCGTTCGGGGAGGTCGACGCGAACCTCGCACGCGCCGACGTGGTGGTCGAGGGCGACTATCACTTCGCGAGCTCGACCCACGCGGCCATCGAGCCGCACTGCGTGGTGGCCGACTGCGACGCGCGCGGACAGCTCACCGTGTGGTCGAGCACGCAGGTCCCCCACTACCTGCATCGAGCGCTCGCCAGCGTGCTCGGGCTCCCCGAAGATCGCATCCGGGTCATCCAGCCGACGGTGGGCGGCGCGTTCGGGGGCAAGAGCGAGCCGTTCGATCTCGAGTTCTGCGCGGCCAAGCTGGCGATGCTCACCGGCCGGCCGGTTAAGATCCGCTACACCCGCGAGGAGGTGTTCTACGCGCACCGCGGTCGGCACCCGATGCAGATGCACTTCAAGACCGGTGCGACGAGCGAGGGCAAGCTGCTCGCGGTCGACTCGTCGATCCTGATCGACGGCGGCGCTCACAGCTCGTTCGGCCTGGTGACCACGTATTACTCGGGCCAGTTGCTGGGCGCGCCCTATGCGCTGCCGGCGTATCGCTTCCACTCCACCCGCGTCTTCACCAACAAGCCGGCGTGCGGTCCCAAACGGGGGCACGGCTCGGTGCAGCCGCGGTTCGCGATCGAGTGCCAGCTCGACGAGATCGCCGAGCGGCTCGGGATGGATCCGATCGAGCTGCGCCGCCGCAACGCCCTCGGCGCGGATTCCACCACGATCAACGGTCAGCACATCGGCTCGAACGGGTTTCTCCGCTGTCTCGAAGAGGTCGAACGCGCCTCGGGGTGGAAGGACAAGTTCAAGAAGCTCCCGCGCGGTCGTGGCGTAGGCGTCGCCGGCAGCACGTACATCTCCGGCACGGCGTACCCCATCTATCCGAACGAGATGCCCCAGTCGGCGGTGATCGTGAAGCTCGATCGCTCCGGCCAGGTGCTGGTCACCTCCGGCGTGAGCGAGATCGGGCAGGGCGTCGAGACGATGCTCGCGTACGTCGCGGTCGAGGAGCTCGGGTGCGAGCTCTCGGCGGTGCGGGTGATCACCGGCGACACGACGCTGTGTCCCGTCGACCTCGGCGCGTATTCGAGCCGGGTGACGTTCATGGCCGGTACCGCGGCGATCGAGGCCTGTCGTGCCATGCGTGCGCGCCTGGTCGATGCGGCGGTGACGAGCCTCGAGTGCGCCCCCGAAGACGTGGAGCTCGCCGATGGTCGCGCCTTCGACCGGAAGCACCCGGAGCGAGGGCTGACCTTCCGTGAGGTGACACGTCTCGCCGAGACGCTCTCCGGCACCTTGGTGACCTCGGGGGGGTACCGCACCCGCAAGGTCGGCGGCGAGTATCGCGGCGGCTCGATCGGCGCATCGCCCGCGTACTCGTTCACCGCACACATCGCCGAGGTCTCGGTCGACGAGCGGTCGGGGCTCGTGCAAGTCGAGCACCTGTGGGTCGCGCACGACTGCGGTCGAGCGCTCCACCCGATCAACGTGATGGGGCAGATGGAGGGCTCGGCGTACATGGGCTTCGGCGAGGCCATCATGGAGTCGCACGCGTTCCACGACGACGGGCTGCACAAGGGGCCGAACCTGCTCGATTACAAGCTCCCCACGTCTCTCGACGTGCCCGAGCTCCACGCGTTGATCGTCGAGGCCGACGAGCCTGGCGGGCCTTACGGCGCGAAGGAGGTCGGCGAGGGGCCGCTCCACCCGAGCATCCCGGCGATCGCCAACGCCATCCACGACGCGGTGGGCATTCGCCTGCGCGCGCTCCCGTTCTCGCCCGAACGCGTTCGCGATGCGCTCCGCGCGCAGGGAGGGCGCTGACATGTTGCCGCTCCCGCGCTGCGAGGTGTCGTTCCCCACCACCCTCGACGAGGCCCTGACGCTGCTCGCGCGCCCCGGTGCACGCGTGGTGGCCGGCGGCACCGATCTGTTGCCGAACCTCAAGCGCGGGGTCGGACGGCCGTCTGCGTTGGTCTCGCTCGCGCGGGTGCGCGGGCTCGACACCATCGAGCAGAGCGGCGCGGAGCTCCGCATCGGCGCGCGCGTCACCCTCGCGGACCTCGCGCGCTCTTCGCGGGTGCCCTCGGCGATCGCAGCGGCCGCAGCGCTCATCGCGTCGCCGCAGATCCGCAACGTCGCGACCGTCGGTGGCAACCTCTGCCTCGATACCCGCTGCGTCTACGTGAACCAGACCGAGCTGTGGCGCGAGGCGCTCGGCCACTGCATCAAGGCCGACGGCACCGAGTGTCACGTGGTGCCGAGCGGACGTCGCTGCGTCGCCGCGTCCTCGGCCGATCTCCCGCCCGTGCTCATGGCGCTCGGCGCGTGGGTCGTGCTCGTGTCGCCGCGCGGGAGCCGGACGGTGCCGCTCGAGCGCATCTTCTCGGGCGACGGCGCCACGCCGATGGCGCTGGGCGAGGGAGAGCTCCTCACCGAGGTGACCGTTCCCCTCCCCAAGGGCATCGACGCGACCTACCGCAAGCTGCGTGTGCGAAAGGCGATCGATTTTCCCATCCTCGGCCTCGCCGTCGCGGTGCAGCTCGAGGGCGGCGTTTGCCACGCGATTCGCATCGTGGCGAGCTGCATCGCGTCGGCGCCGCGCCGGGTGACGAAGCTCGACGACCTCGTCGTGGGGCGCGCGCTCGACGGCGCCGCGATCGACGCGGTCGCGCAACGCTGCTTCGACGTGCTGCACCCGCAGGCAAACATCGCGGCGGACGCCGAGTGGCGTCGCGCCATGGTGCCGGTATTGGTCCGCGAGGCGCTCTTGGAGCTCCTCGCTCGAGCAGGAGGCGACGATGGAACGGCGTAACGAATCGGAGCTCGGTCCCGGTCGGCTCGACACCGACGACGTGGTGGTCCGGACGTTGAACGAGAAGGACCTCGAGCCGATCGTCCGCATCGACTCGGTCGCGATGGGGCGCACGCGCCACGAGTATTACCGCGACAAGATCGCCGCAGCCCTCCGCGACAGCCGCGTGAGGATGTCGCTCGTGGCGGAGCTCGACGGAGCGGTGGTGGGCTTCTTGATGGCCCAGCTCCACTACGGCGAGTTCGGGCGCCCCGAGCCGACGGCCGTCCTCGACTCCATCGGCGTCCATCCCGAGTGGCGCGAGCACCACGTCGGCAAGGCGCTGATGCGCCAGTTCGTGATGAACGCGAAGGCGCTCGGCGTCGAGCGCGTGCGCACCGAGGTCTCGTGGGACGACTTCGCGCTCCTCGCGTTCCTCCGCCGCGAGGGCTTCGCCCCGGGCAGCCGCCTGGTGGTCGAGCGCGCGCTCTGACGATTCGACTGCGTCACTCAGGGGAGCGCGGCGGTCAGGGCCTCGTTGATCGCACTTGCGGCCGCCTCGTGATGCGCCCCGGGCGACTTGTAGCCGACGAGCGCGATTCGCTCGCCGCTTGCAAGCACCAACGAGACGCTCGCGGCGCCCTTCGGCTCGACCTCCACGGCCGCGTGGCTCACGTCACGCAGAGAACGGCTCTCTCGCGAGCTTGGCAGCGGCCATCGGACTCGCTCGATGAGCAACTCCCCCTCGGCGCGATCCACGACGATTCGCGTGTGCGCCGTGACGAGCCAGAGCACGAGCAGCGACGGCCCCGCGAACAACGCGAGCATCATCAGCGCGCCAGGGACGTTGCGGGTCTCGACCTCGGTGTCCACGGTTCGCGCGGGGTCCTCGAGGAATGCCTCGATCTGCTCACGCACCCGAGACACGGCGCTCTGATCGTAGGTCTCGCGACCGAGCTCGATCTCGCGGTCCTTCGTGACCAGGACGGCGACGTAATACGTGCGGTTCTTCGCCTTGCTCTCCCTGATGCGCACCTCGCGAATGGCTGCGGCTGGGATCGTCTCGCGACCGTCGGGCAGGATCAGGTGCGACGACGTGAGCTCGCACGCCTTTCCGCGACAGAGCAGGTGGCTCTCGCCCAGGCTCGATGTCGCGGAGGCGACGGCCACGAAGAGGAGGCCGAGCGCAATGAGCACGGCGGCAAGCCTGTTGAGCGCGCCGATCGCCCGATACACGATGACGCGTGGGACCACTCTGGGATGACACGCTCGTCTGGCAGCGTCGTCAATGAGGAGTGGAGCATCTGGTCCTCGAGCGCGGGCTCTGATCCGAGCTCCGTTACTTCCCTTCGTCGATCACGCGCCGCACCGCGCGCAGCAGCGTCTCGGGGAGGAACGGCTTGTCCACCTCCGGTCCGAGCTCCGCGAGCGAGCCGTCGGCGTGCCCGGAGACGAACAAGAGCGGCGGCGCCCCCGGCTCCGCCCGCAGCGCGTGCGCGAGGGCGCGCCCGCCCATGCGGGGCATGATCACGTCGCTCACGATCAGGTCGAGCCGCTCGCCCGACCGCGTGACGGCGAGGGCCTCGATCCCATCCCGTGCTTCGACCACCTCGTACCCCGCGCGCCGGAGCACGCGCGCCGTGACGCTGCGAACGGCGTCGTCGTCCTCGACCACGAGCAGCCGCTCTCCGCGCGCATGGGCCGAGGCGATCTCTGCCTGCTCGGGTTGGTCGGCCGGCTCGGTCGACAGCGGGAGGAACACGTCGAACGTCGACCCGGTACCTTCGGTCGAGCGGGCGTGCACGCTGCCGCCGGCCTGTCGAACGATGCCGTAGACCGTCGCGAGCCCTAGACCGGTTCCTTCGCCGACCTCCTTGGTCGTGAAGAAGGGCTCGAACAAACGCGCGAGGGTCTCGGGGCTCATGCCCGAGCCCGTGTCGCGCACCTCGATGTGCAACGAGGGCTGCTCGAGGGATCTGCCCCGCACCGTGGCGCTGGTGATGGTCAGCGTTCCACCGCCCTGCATCGCGTCGCGTGCGTTGACCGCGAGATTGAGCAGCACCTGTTCGAGCTGGGACGGGTCGATTCGGACGGTGCGTCCCGCCGCGCCGAGGTCGAGCACGAGCTCGATGTCCTCGCGGAGCGCGCGTTGGAGCAACCGGCTGAACGACTCGATCAGCGGGTCGATCGCGATCACGCGCGGCTCGGCGGGCCGATTGCGCGCGAACGCGAGCAGCCTGTTCGTCAGCAGGCTCGCGCGGTGGCTCGCATCGACGATCTCCTGCAACAGCTCGTGCCCTTCGCCTTCGACCAGCGGCGCGAGGAGCGGCGCGGTCCCGAGCACGATCGACAACATGTTGTTGAAGTCGTGGGCGATGCCGCCGGCGAGTCGACCGATCGCGTCGAGCTTCTGTGCTTGATGCAGGCGCGCCTCGGCCTCGCGAAGGGCGCGCTCCGAGGCGCGTTGCTCGGTGATGTTGCGTACGATCATCAGCGCTTCGCCATCGCCGGCGGGCGCCACCCGACCTTCGAACGCCTCGGCGCCGATCTGGTAGTCGAGGCTGACCGTCATCCGTCGTGCCACGGCGTCGTGCACCGCGCGCTGCATGCGGGCCGCGACCTCGCCGGGGAACAGGTCGCGGGTCTTGGCGCCGATCACCCGCGGCGGAAGTCCGCGCGGCGGGTTTCGGCCGCTCTGGAAGTCGAGCACCCTGCCGTCGGCGTCGACCCGGAACAAGGAGTCGGGGACGGCCGCGAGCATGGCCTGCAGATCGGTGCTCACCCGCGCGAGGGAGGCCTCGGCCTCGCGCCGCTGTTGCTCGGCGCGTCGACGCGCCGTGATGTCCTGCACGATCAGCGCGATGGTGGTCGCTTGCTGTCCGGCCGGCCACAACGCGGCGGCCGAGGACGTGCACCAGACGACGCTCCCGTCGCTGTGCAGGCCACGGCTCTCGAGCTCGACCCGCCTCGCCTTGTTGGCGACGAGGTCGTGAAGGAACCCGCGGCAGTACGTGAGCTCGTCGGGGTGGATCAGCTCCACGAGCTCGCGACCGACCAGGTCGCTCTCTTCGTAGCCGAAGATCTCGGCGAGCCGCCTGTTGGCCCGGAGAATGGTGCCCGCGGCGTCGACCTCGGCGATGCCGACGCCGGCCTGCTCGAACAGCGCGCGGAACCGCGCCTCGCTGGTGGCCAGCGCGCGCTCGGCCTCGACCCGCAACGAGACGTCGCGCACCGCCGCCATCACCATCGGTTGACCGTCGAGCGTGGTCGGGCTCAGGCCGACCTCGACGAGGAGCTCGCGGGCCCCCTTGGCGACGGCTGGAATCGGGCCGCGCGTCACCCGCCGCCGCTCGTGGGTGGTGAACGCGGTCCGGTGTGTGCGGTGGCGCTCGCGGAGGCCCGCCGGGACGAGCACCTCGAGCTGGAGGCCGACCAGCTCTTCGAGCGGGTAGCCGAAGAGCGTCGTCGCCGCGTCGTTGGCGAGGCGCACGCGGCCCTGGTCGTCGACGACGACGAGGGCGTCCGGCGAGCTCTCGAACAGCGTGACGAAGCGCTGCTCGCTCGCGACGATCGCCGCCTGGGTCGCGGCTTCCTCGGTGACGTCTTGGGCGATGCCGACCACCCGAACCGGCTGCCGCTGCGGGTCGCGCTGGATCTCGGCCCACGCCTGGACGTGGCGGACCCCGCCGTCGGGGCGGACGATGCGAACCGAGAACGAGAACCGCGAGTCGTCGTCACCCTCCAAGCGACCGCGGATGAACGCCCGGAACGCCGCCCGATCGTCCGGGTGGACGAGCTCGAGGCCCTGCGCGAGGGCGTCGTGACGGAAGTCGTCGGAGGCCACGCCGAGGATCTGCACGACCTCGTAGGAGAAGACGGCTTCGTCGGTCGCGACGTCCCAGTTCCACGTGCCGAGCCGGCCGACGCGGTGGGCCTCGGCGAGTTGCTGGTCGCGCAGGCGAAGCTCCCGCTCGAGGCGCACGCGCTGCAACGCCAGCTGCACCGTCGCGAGCAGCTCGGACTCCCGAAACGGCTTGGTCAGGTAGCCGAACGGCTCGGCGGCGATGGTCCGGCGCAACGTGGCGTCGTCCGCGTGCGCCGTGAGGAAGACCGAGGGCACCTCGAACCGAGCTCGCAGCTCGCCGGCCGCGACGATGCCGTCGCGGTCGCCCACGATCCGCACGTCGGTGAGGGCGAGATCGGGACGCCTTCGCTCCGCCGCCGCGAGCGCCGAGGCGGCGGTGGGGAAGGGCCCGAGGACGTCGTAGCCTGCCCGCCGGAGTCGAGCCTCGAGCTCGAGCCCGATGGCCGCCTCGTCCTCCAAGATCAAGATCAGCGCCCGCTGCACCGCGCTCACCCCCCGAGCTCGAGCCAGTACGTCGTGCCCGCCTCGCTCGCGACATGTTCGAGCTCCCATGCGCTCGCGCGCGGCTCACGGGGTTCGGAGCTTGCGGGCCGCGAGGGCAGGGCCTCGTCGAGCTCGTCGGCCATCTCCTGATCTTGCCACAAGCAGGACGCGAGCGCTTTGGTTGTGTTTGCAGTTTTTGGATTCTTTGCGTTTGTGGGCGGTTCGGCGCCGGCTCCCGGAGCTGCCTGCCGATGAGCACCTCGGGGTGATCCGTCTCAGCCGATCGTCACTCCGCCGGCCGGCAGGCCCTTCATCTTCGCGACCACCTGGTCGAGGGTCATCAGCTCGTCGACCATCTTCATGCCGCAAACCGGTGCAGGAAGACACGCGACGATCGCCGCGATCGCCGCGCCGCCGGCGCCCATCCCATCGTCGGCCACCAGCGTGCGAACCCGCTCGTCGCACCGGACGACCATCTCGACGCGGGTTGAAACCGACCGGAGGAGCCACCTGCGGAGGAGCGTGAAGTAGCCACGGAGGATCGCGCGGAAGAACGCCATCAGA
>Ga0208492_1000646_pt1 | contig 27430 bp, 27 predicted proteins | sample Subbioar_CSW14AB_FD_184820 | JGI IMG/M metagenome (GOLD analysis project Ga0208492, IMG submission 184820) | Serpentinite rock and fluid subsurface biosphere microbial communities from McLaughlin Reserve, California, USA - CR12Mar_CSW14AB (SPAdes) | ecosystem: Environmental > Terrestrial > Deep... | reverse complement strand
TTCCATCCTCGAGATATTCGAGGGCATCATCGAGGTGCGCGCCTCCGCCGGCGACAACCGCCTGGGCGGTGAGGACTTCAACGCCATCCTGATCGACATGGCCCGCCGCAATTTCGGCGAGCGGCTTGAAGTCGCCGCCGACGATCGCGACGCCATGTACCAGAAGCTGCGCGAGGCCGCCGAGCGCTCGCGACGCCAGCTGAGCGACAGCGCCGAGGCGGCCTTTGTCGTGGTCTGGAAGGACAAGTCCTTCGAGATGAAAATCACATCCGACAGCTTCGAGCGGGAATGCGAGGGCCTGCTCGGCCGCATGCGAGAGCCGGTTCTGCGCTCCATGCGCGACAGCCAGGTCTCTTCCGAGCGGCTCGACGAGATCGTGCTCGTCGGCGGCGCCACGCGCATGCCGATCGTCCGGCGCGCCGTCACCAAGATGTTCGGACGCTTCCCCTCCGCCACGGTGAACCCGGACGAAGCAGTGGCCCGCGGCGCCGCCGTCCAGGCCGCGCTGAAGGCGCGCGATGCCGCGCTTTCCGAAGTCGTCCTTACCGATGTCTGCCCCTACACGCTGGGCGTCGAAAGCACGGATCGCAACTCGTCCGGTGGATTGGTGCCCGGCATCTTCTCGCCGCTCATCGAACGCAACTCGGTCGTTCCGGCCAGCCGCGAAGACACATTCACGACCCTCAGCGACAACCAGGACCACGTCGAGTTCCGGATTTTTCAGGGTGAGTCCCGGTGGGTGAGGGACAACGTCTATCTTGGCAAGGCCAGCATTCCGGTGCCTCGCAAGCCCGCCGGCCAGGTGATAATCTCCTGCCGCTTCAGCTACGACATCAACGGCCTCCTCGAAGTCGATCTTCATGTGCCGGAAACAAAGCAGAGCCGGCAGCTGGTGATCGTCGACCGCGAAGGCATCAATCCGGAAGAGATCGAGGCGCGCCGCGCCGAGCTTGCCAAACTCAAGGTCCACCCGCGCGACAGCGATGCGGTGCGCGCGACGCTCGCCCGCGCGGGGCGCTGCTATGAGAACGCGATCGGCGGCCTGCGCGAGGAGATCGGGCGGGTCATCTCGGAGTTCGAAGGGGTCGTCGACAAGCAGGACCCGCGCGCCATCGATGCCGCCCGCGCGCAGATCGCCGCCTTCCTCGACAGCATCGAGGGCGAGGCTTTCCTCTGATGCCGGCGCCATTCTGGAAGGTTCTCGACATCGAGCCGACGGCGAACGAGGCAGATATCCGCCGCGCCTACGCCGCCAGGCTCCGCGTCACCAACCCGGAGGACGACGCGGAAGGGTTCAAGGCGCTGCGGGAGGCCTACGAACGCGCCCTCCAGGAAGCGCGATTCATGCAGATGCGCGAAGCCAGGAACGCGCAGCTTGCGGCTCAGGACCGTGATGCTGAAGGCGGCGAAGAGACGGATGACGACGAGATCGACGAGCTGCCCGAGGGAATCGTCGCTCTCAACGCGGCGCCGCCCGTACCCAGCATGGCGGATACCCCGCCCGAAATCGCGACAACCAATCCGCTCGAGATCGAACGGCGCGATCACGAGGCGCGCTGCCAGCGCCTCGCCTCGGCCCTGGGGCGGGACTGCCCGCCACAGGAACGGCTTGAGGCCTACACTGCCGTCGTGAAATCGCCCGCCATGCTGCAGGTCGACGTCTTTGCGGCGACCGAAGGCTGGCTGACCCACATGCTGCTTTCGTCGCGTCCTGCCTCGGATCCGCTAATCGACCCGGCAATCGACTTTTTCAAATGGGACGAGGAGCGTGTCGGAATCCGCAATGACGGTGCGCGACACGTCCTCTACCTGCGCGCGCGGATCCAGGCCGAACAGGACGCCGAGCGGGTTCTCAAGCGCATCAAGGACCGGCGGCACGAATACCACGCCGCGTGGAAGGAGACCCAGCGACCTCCGTCGCAGCGCAGCTGGCTCAACAAGCTCCTGACGCTGCACCAGACCGGCAAGGTGAACGAATTTCTCACGCACCTCCGCAATCGCTCACCGATCCTGCTCGACTCCCTGAACCCGGAAGCCGTCCAATGGTGGCAGGCGCGCGTGCCAGCTGCGCGGCGCGCCCGCCAGACGTTCACCTTTCTCGGCCTTTTTGCGGTATTTGCGCTGGCGGTCGTCCTCTCTCCGCATGTGTCCCGTTTCTTCGAACGGAGCAGCCCGCCGCGCTATGTGGTTTACGATCCATCCTCGCCTGAATGGGCGGGGCGGCCGCCACCAAGACTGGCAATCATGCCGATGAGCGAACCAGCCAAGCGCCGGGCGGCGCGCAAGGACTGCTTCGATGCCGCGCTCAGCGCCGGCGAGCTGCCGGGCTCGAGAACGTCGGTTACCGCCACCGCCGACGAGCTGTGCAAGAAGGCGCTGGCGATGATGCCGGACTCGCTGCTGGTGCGGCAGCATGTTGGTATCGTCGCGCTCAGAATGGGCGATGCCAGGGCCGCACTCGCCCATTTCAACACGATCCTCAAATCATCTCCCGATGATCCCTACGCCCTCTTCGGCAGGGGCATGGTGTCGACCATAACGCCCGAAGGCGCCGGACTTGGCGATCCCAAAGACATGGCCGACGCGCTGGCGATGAACCCCGATGTCGAACCCTATTTCGCCAGGTTCCACGTCATCGCCCCGCCACTCACTCCCTCGAAGGAGAAGCCGGAAAGCCGGATACCGAAGCCAAAGCGCTTCATGGTGACAGCTCGCGCCGAAGAACCGGAAGAAAAGGCCGTGCTCAACAGCCAGGAGATCGGGGATCATTTCGGCCTCGGCAGCGAGACCGTTGGCTCTGTCGTGCTTGAATGCCTGATCGATGCTCGCGGCAATGTGGGCAACTGCTATATCGGCAGCGAGACACCAGCGAATGTTGGCCTTGGCGAGTTCGGCCTGCGCGCAATGACCCGCGTCCGCTACGTGCCCGCCATGGTCGATGACGAGCCAGTCGGCGGGGCGCCGCTGACCTACACGCTGACGCTCAACTAGCTCTAGCCGCTATTCCGCTGGTTGTGCGACCGCCATGGCGACCGGCGCCGGCGCCGGCCGTTCCGCACGCCAGGCCGCCATCAGTTCAGCGCGCTTCTGCTTGCTCCGGAACAGGAAATCACCCGGCAGGCCCATCCGCAGGCTGGCATCATAAGGCGGTGTGCCCGGGATCGGCTTGCGGTTGAGGTAGGCGCCAAGCGCTTTCACCACCATCCGGTCGACAAGGCTGAAATCATACTTCCGACCCAGCCCCAGCTTCTGGCGCACGATCGGTGGCAGCAGCGAGACAGACGCCCGCGCCATCGCGCGGCTCAGGTATTTCGGCGTATCCGGCGCGGCCGCGCCCGACATGATGATGCCGAGGAACTCCTCGTTGATCTCATGCGACTCGAACCGTTCGACCAGCGGCTTCATCATGTCGAAAAAGTCAGCTGTCGACATCGGCGACCGCTGCACGCCATAGAGCTTCGCGCCCGGCGCCGCCTCGGCATAATACAGCTTCTTGTCGTCTTCGGAGACCTTCTCACAGAACGTGTCATACGCGGTGAGGAAACCATACGCCGCCGTGGCGCTCACCCAGTCGAGCAACTCCACGTCCAGCGCGCGATAGGCCTCGCCCTTCGGCGTCGTACCGTTGACGCGCGCATGCATGTTGGTGACGCCCTGGATCACGCGCTCTGCCGCACGCTTGGGTCCATAGACGCCAACCATCGCCGCCGTGCCGGTGCGCTTTGAACGCCCGATCGGATCCTGCTTGTAGATCGAATGATCCCACACGCCGGAGCGGATGCGCGCATCCGCAAACTCCAGCAGCACGGCGCACACACCGCCCACCGCCATGGCAACGGGGTTCTTGTAGACCTTCCAGTGCATCGAGTCCGGATCAAGGCCCGAGGGCTCGCCCTGCGGATTGCGGAAGTCGACCTTCCAGCCCAGATAGGATTCAGGTTGGCTCATCGCCTGGACCTCCTACGGCCGCCCGACACCTATGTCGGTAGACCCGCCGGACGTTACAACCTGTCAGAGGTGATAGGTCGTTCCATCCCGCAGACCCGATGGCCGCTCCCCCTTGCCCCGGTTATTCCCGGTCGATACGCGCCCGCGGCCGCGTCACGGCAGCAGTTATGCCCATACGCTCCATCTCGCGCGCGCCGGTTAGGATGTTGACCACCGAGTGGTTCCCCTCATGGCAGGCATACTCGTAAATACGGTCCGGTGAGCGGCGGAATGTCAACTCGCCCTTCCAAGGCTGCGTGTAGGCAACCGGGTCCGCAACCGAGAACTCGTAGAATATCTCCTCCGGGCCCGTCATCGTGAACCGCTCCGTCACCTTCGCATCCGGCGCGATATAGGCGAAGAAACCGAAATCCACGCGTACGGCCTCCTTAGGCTTGAAGCCGACGGTTTCCGTGACCAGCGTGTCGCCCTCCCAACGTCCGATCGTGGTGCCGAGATACTGGCGCACGGCCGGCGGGTTGTGCTCGCCATCGATGCGGATGATGCGCGTGTCGTGCACCATCTCGATGTTGATTGCGATCGCATCCGGCGTCTGGATGATCTGCTGGTGGTTGTTGTAGAGCGCGTTCAGCATCGGCGGTCCGCCCGTCGAGGCAAAGCCGATCAGGCAGCGTTCGATCGGAATGCGCTCTTCCGGATTATCGTACGAGTTGTACGTCGAAACTTCCTTCATCATCGCAGCGCGGCCAGCCGGCGTGTACGGCACCTTGCCGTTCGGCGGATCAGTCAGCCAGGACGAACGGTACTCGCCCCTCACCTTGCCGACCTTCGTGCCCGGGTCGATCCAGAAATAGTTGTAGCCCTCGGGGTCCTCGCCTTTTGCTGGGGCGCCCTTGGACTGATCCGTCGGCGCACCGTCCGCCGCCGCGATCTTCGCCGCCGAGGTTTCCCACTCGTGGGCCTGCGCGTCGGTCAGCACGAGATCCTTGAATTCGGGAACTCGCTCCAGCCGCGTCAGCGACGAGTTGGTCCACACGCCCTGGAAGTCCGGCTTGCCATCAGGCGTGCGCGGGATGGTCCCGCCCGCCTGGGCATGCGCAACGCCCGACAGAAGCACGGTTCCGCAGGCAAGCGCCTGAAGCAGCGTTTTCATGGTTTCCTCCTGTGGCCGGTGTTCCGGCTCCATTGAAACGGTCTCACGGTTGGTTTCCGTGCGCGAGAGGCCTCCGCCACGGCGCCCTGCTCATGTTTTCGTCAAGTGACGCAGCGTTCTCGCGTGTCACGTGTCGGGGTTTGACGCTCAACTCGCCCCATGCAGAGTTCCCGCTGCAAAACGGGGCACTCAATGAACTGGCGACTCAAAGTCCTTCCCGCCATCGCGCTGGCGCTCGGCGCATGCGCCACGACGGCGGAACCCTCCGCGCAGACGACGCAGGTCGCCGCCTCGGAACCGTCCAAACCGATACCTCCGCGCGTCAGCTATCCGAAAGACCCGTACCCCTCGACCTACAAGCCGCTCCCGCCGCAGGACGTGCTGATCCGCAACGCCACCGTCTATGACGGCCTCGGCGGCGAGATCGTGAACGGGTCCGTGCTGATCCAGGGCGGCAAGATCACAGCCGTCGGCTCGGAAGCCGCCATGACCATGCCTGCCGGTACGAAGACCATCGACGCCGCTGGCAAATGGGTCACCCCCGGCATCATCGACATCCACTCGCACCTCGGCGCCTATCCCTCGCCCGGCCTCGGCGCGCACCAGGACGGCAACGAAGTCTCTGGCCCGGTGACGGCGGAAGTCTGGGTCGAGCATTCGATCTGGCCGCAGGACCCGGGCTTCACCCGCGCCATGGCCGGCGGCATCACCGCGATGCAGATCCTCCCCGGCTCCGCCAACCTGTTTGGTGGACGCGGTGTCATCATCAAGGCCGTCCCCGCCCGCACCGCACAGGGCATGAAGTTCCCAGGCGCGCCTTACACGCTGAAAATGGCCTGCGGCGAGAACCCCAAGCGCGTCTACGGCTATGGCGGCGGCCGCTTCCCCGGCGGCGCGCCCTTCTCCCGCATGGGCAACGTCGCCGGCTACCGCGAAGCCTGGCAACGCGCCCACGAGTACAAACGCAAGTGGGACAAGTACAACACCGACTACGACGCCTGGGAAAAGAAGGTAAAATCCCCCGCGCCGAAAGACGGCAAGGACGACAAGGGCCCCGGCGATCCGCCGAACGCGCCTGATCGCAACCTCGAACTCGATACGCTGATGGGCGTGCTCAACGGCGAGATCCTCGTCCAGCAGCACTGCTACCGCGCCGACGAGATGGCGCAGATCATCGATCTGTCGAAGGAGTTCGGCTACAAGGTCTCCGCCTTCCATCACGGCGTGGAAGCTTACAAGATCGCGGACCTGCTGGCCGAGAACGGTATCTGCGGCGCGCTCTGGGCCGACTGGTGGGGCTTCAAGGCGGAAGCCTATGACGGCATCCGCGAGAATCTGTCGATCGTCGCCAAGACCAAGGGCGGCTGCGCCATCGTCCACTCGGACGACGCCAACGGCATCCAGCGCCTGAACCAGGACGCCGCCAAGGCGCTCGCCGATGGCCGCAAGGCCGGCATCGACATCTCCAAGGCCGAAGCGTGGACCTGGCTGTCGCGCAACCCGGCGAAGGCGCTCGGCATCCTCGACAAGACCGGCACGCTGGAGCCGGGCAAGAACGCCGACGTCGTGATCTGGTCCGGCGACCCCTTCAGCAGCTATACGCGCGCCGATCTCGTCTTCGTCGACGGCGCCGTCACCTGGGATCGCCAGAACATCGACGCGCAACCCGTTACCGACTTCGAACTCGGCCAACCGGGCGAAGGAGATCGCAAATGATCCGCAAGCTCCTTCTCGCAGCCTCGATCCTCGCGGCAATTCCCGCTGCAGTCGCCCAACCCACTGCGATCGTGGGTGGCCGCGTGGTGACCAACACATCGCAAGGCGTGATCGAGAACGCCACTGTCGTCATCAACAATGGGCGCGTCGTCTCCGTGAACACGGCCGCGCCGCCTGCCGGCGCGACGGTGGTCGATGCGAAAGGCAAATGGGTCACCCCGGGACTCTTCGCTCCCTTCTCCCGCATCGGCCTCGCCGAACTCGACTCCGAAGACCCGACCAACAACGTCTCCGCCGGCGGCAGCGACTTCCAGATTTCCCTGCGCGCCGCTGACAGCTTCGACCCGGACAACACGGCCATCGCCGTCACCCGCATCGAAGGCGTGACGCGCGTCGCGCTTGTCGGCGGCAACAGCAAGGGCCTGTTCGGCGGATACGGCGCGCTGGCCGACACCACCGGCAGCTTCAACAGCATCTTCGCCAGGGACGTCGTCGTCTATGCGGAGATGGGCGAGGCCGGCGCGTCCGCCGCCGGCGGCTCCCGTGCCGCAGCGTGGACATGGCTGCTCACCGCATTCGATGACGCCAAGACCTATCCGCGCGGCTTCGCCGACGACAATGAAGGCGACCTGCTGAAATCCAAGGAAGCGCAGGCGCTCAAACCGGTCGTCGAAGGCAAGGTCCCGCTGATGATCGAGGTGCATTCCGCGCCCGACATCCTGCAGGTCCTGTCGCTCCGCCAGCGCGAGCCGAAGATCAAGCTGATCCTGCTCGGCGCGACCGAAGGCTGGCGCGTGGCCGACGAGATCGCCGCTGCCGGCGTACCGGTGATCGTCAACCCGCTGACCAACCTGCCCGACCGTTTCGAGATCCTTGCAGCCACACTGGAAAATGCCGGACGCCTCTCGAAGGCTGGCGTGAAGGTCGCCATCGCCGACCCGAACGAGGCCACGCACAACACGCGCTGGATCCAGCAGCTCGCCGGCAACGCCGTCGCTAACGGCATGCCGTGGGCTGACGCCTTCGCCGCGATCACCAGCGTCCCGGCCAGCCTCTATGGCCGCAGCGAACTGGGCGTGCTCCGCGCCGGAGCGACGGCCGACGTGGTGATCTGGGATGGCGACCCGCTCGAGCTGATGTCCAGCCCGGATGCGGTCTACATCGCAGGCGTCGCAACGCCGATGGAATCCCGTCAGACCAAGCTGCGCGACCGCTACCTCAATGTCGATGAAGACAAGCCGCAAGCCTACGAGCGGCAGTAAACCGGTCAGGTTACTGGGTTTCGCCTACGAATCCTTCATGGAATCACGTCATTCTTCGCTGTGACGGGCTGCGGGATTGACTTGGGGTGGGGTGGGCCTATTGGTCCGCCAGTCCCCGAAAAGCGTGCGTTTCGCTCGTGGCCCGGCCGTTCGAGCCCAAAAAAGACCAACCTGATGACGTTTGACGAGCTCAGTCTCGACCCCCGCATTCTGGAAGCCGTGAAGGGCGCCGGATACTCGACCCCCACGCCGATCCAGGCCCAGGGCATTCCCGCCGTCCTCGGCGGCCGCGATGTCACCGGCATCGCCCAGACCGGCACCGGCAAGACCGCCGCCTTCGTCCTTCCCATGATCCACAAGCTGGGCCAGGGCCGCGCCAAGGCGCGCATGCCCCGCTCGCTGATCCTCGAACCCACCCGCGAACTCGCCGCCCAGGTTGCCGAACAGTTCGAGAAGTACGGTTCGGGCTACAAGCTGAACATGGCGCTGCTGATCGGCGGCGTGTCGTTCGGCGACCAGGAAAAGAAGCTCAACGCCGGCGCTGACGTGCTCATCGCCACCCCCGGCCGCCTGATGGACCATTTCGGTCGCGGCGGCCTGCTGATGACCGGCGTGCAGATGCTGGTCATCGACGAAGCCGACCGCATGCTCGACATGGGCTTCATCCCGGACATCGAGAAGATCTGCACGCTGCTGCCGAAAACGCGCCAGACGCTGCTGTTCTCCGCCACGATGCCGCCGGAGATCACCAGGCTCGCCAAGCAGTTCCAGAACGATCCGGTGCGGATCGAAGTGTCTAAGCCTGCAACCACTGCCTCGACGATCACCCAGTACGTGACGCACTGCCCGTCCAACGAGGCCACGATCAAGCGCGCCGTGCTGCGCTCGATCATCAAGGCCAAGCTGACCGATCAGGCCATCGTGTTCTGCAACCGCAAGACCGAAGTCGACATCGTCGCCAAGTCGCTGGCCAGCCATGGCTTCGACGCCTCGCCAATCCACGGCGACCTGCCGCAATCCGTCCGCACCGCGACGCTGGACAAGTTCCGCAACAAGGAACTGAAGATTCTCGTGGCGTCGGACGTTGCTGCCCGCGGCCTCGACATTCCGGAAGTCAGCCAGGTCTTCAATTACGCTCCGCCGCCGAACTCGGACGATTACGTCCACCGCATCGGCCGAACGGGCCGCGCCGGCCGTTTGGGCGAAAGCTTCACCATCGTCTCCCCGGGCGACAGCCGCCTGTGGGACGCCGTCCTCAAGCGCATCGGCAAGGACGTCGAGCAGTTCTCGCCGGAAGACCTGGACTCCGAAGTCGGCGAAGCCCGTAGCCGTGGCCCCGCGCCCTCGCGCGACCGTTTCGAACGTGGCCGCCGCGGTCGTGGCGGTCGTGACCGCAACCGCGGGCCGCGCGAAGACCGCACGCAAGACGCTGACGCTCCGGCCGCTCCCGTGGTGGAAGCTGAAGCCGTCGCAGAAGCGCCCGAGGTCGAAACCCCGGACGTTGCTACCCAGATTGAGGCTTCGGAACCCGCAAGCGAACCGCGCCGTGAAGGCCGAGGCCGCCGCGAGCGTGGCGGCCGTGACCGCAATAACAAGGGTGGACGCGAGCGGGATCGCGACAGGGATGGCGGCCGAAATCGCCATGGTGAAAGGCAACCGGGCGAAGGTCAGGGCGGCGACGAGAACTTCAAGGGCATGGGGGACCACGTCCCCGCCTTCCTGCTTCGGACACTGGGGCGCCGCGAGGATGCCTGAACAAACCGTCGCGGTTTGGTAAGCATTCTCCTAACGACGTTAGTCAATTTTAGGCAATCGGTAACCGCTTCCGTTCAGAAATCGAAGGCGATGCTGGCGCAGGAAGCGCAGGCGTCCACGGGGCGTTACTGATGTTGAACAACCAGCTTATCGGGCCGGAAGGCGTTCTTCTGGGCCACCGCACGATCGATGAGATCGGCCGCCAGACGCTGCCCGTCAGCCCCCAGAACTACGAAGTCTGGCTCACCTACATGACGCATTCGTCGCCGGACCTGCGCCAGGCCGTCGACAAGCTGCTGCAAAGCGGAAAATCGCTCACCGCCGAAGACATGGAACAGCTCTACGAGCGGTTCTTCTCCACCACCCACCTCTCCACGCAGGTGATGGAAACCGGGACGCGGATCGCGCACGAGATCGCCGATGCGCTGGACGCCCTGAAGAAAGCCGGCGCCACGACGGAACGCTATGGCGCGACCCTGAACATTGCCGCTGACTCGCTGCAGAGCGCCGCCATCGATGGCGATGCGCTGAAGCGCCTGATCTCCGTTCTCGCCTCTGCCACGACCGAGATGTCGAAGCAGAACTCCAGCCTGTCGCACAAGCTGGCGCAATCCTCTGTTGAGATGGAAAAGCTGCGCACCTCGCTGCGCCAGGCCCGCGCCGAGGCGCTCACCGACGCCCTCACCGGCGTCGCCAACCGCAAGCTGTTCGACGAGACCCTGCGCCTGCGCAAGGAAGAAGCCGACGCCGAGAAGACGGAACTCTCGCTGCTGCTGTGCGACATCGACCACTTCAAGTCGTTCAACGACACCTGGGGCCACCAGACCGGCGACCAGGTCATCCGCTTCGTCGCCTCGGCCCTCACCAAGTTCGCCCTGCCGGACCACCTTGTCGCCCGTTATGGTGGCGAAGAGTTCGCCGTGATCATGCCGCGCACCACGCTGCGCGACGCGGGCCGCATCGCCGACCAGATCCGCACCGCCATCGAGGCCAAGCGCCTCGTCCGCCGCTCCACCAACGAAACCATCGGCGCCGTCACCGTGTCGTTCGGCGCAGCGGCCTATGCGAGCGGCGAAACGGTGGGCAACCTGATCACGCGCACGGACGAGTGCCTCTACATGTCCAAGCGCAATGGCCGTAACCGCGTCACGCTGGAAACCGCGATGCCGCCCGTCACCGCCACCAACGCCGCCTAGCGCACCACCGCCATCAGGAAGCCGTCATAGCCTTTGACGCCGACCGTCTGCACGGCGGTCGCTGAAACGCGTGCGTCGGTATGGATGGCGTCCATCATGCGCCGCGCACCCTGCGCCTGCGCATTGCCCTGCGGATCGATCACCCGCCCGTCGCGCACCACATTGTCCACGATGATGATCCCGCCCGGCCGCGACAGCCGGACGGCATGATCGAAATAGGCGGCGTTGCTTTCCTTGTCCGCATCGATGAAGGCCAGATCGAACGGCCCCTGCAGCGTGGGCAGCGTTTCGATGGCCGGGGCTACGCGTATCTCCACCCGGTCGCCCAAGCCCGCATGCGCAATGTTGGCCCGCGCCACCTCCGCATTGCGTGAATCGATTTCCAGCGTCACCAGCTTTCCGTCCGCCGGCAGCGCCCGCGCCATCCAGATCGCTGAATAGCCACCTAGCGTACCCACCTCGAGAATGCGCCTCGCGCCGATGGACGTCGCCAGCAGGTTCAGCAGCTTCCCATGCGCCGCCGACACTGCGATGGCTGGCAGCCCGGCCGCCGCGCTTTGTCGTATGGCCGCCGACAGCGCCTCATCCTCACCAACAAGCCGGTCTTCGAAGTACGTGTCGACAGCCTGCCAGACCGCATCGCTCATTTCTTGGCCCTCGCTTTTGCTGTCGCCTTCGTTGGAGTCTTCTTCTTCGCGGCTTTCTTCGTTGGCGCCTTCTTTGCGCGCACGGCCTTGTGCGTGATCGCCGCGGCAAACGAACGCTTCGCCAGCGCCACAGCCTCATCCGGATCGTCCGCCGCCGTCTCAGGCATGCGCCAGTAGCCCATGCTGCGGATCGATCCATCTGACTTCATGGAATAGACCCACGGCACGGAGCCCTGCGCCTCCATCTCCGCCTGCAATGCATCGTCCACGCGGAAGAACGCGGCATCGTCATCAAGGATGGCAAACATCACGCCATCCCGATAAAGCCCCGCTCCGCCGAACATGCGCTTGGCTTCGACCCGGCCGAAACCGGTGAGCAGTTCCAGAATGTAGTCGGAGTATCCGGGCGAGAGAGGCATGGCGGCCGCCGTTTCAATCGACGAAATCTGGCAGGTCACGTCGCAGGGCAAGCAGCGCAAACGCCGCCATGACGATAACAAGCTGGGCCACACCGGCAACGACAAGACTGTAGTAGAGCCATGCCTGCAGCGACTGATCCGCAACCAGCAGATCGAGCCGCGCACCGCCGAGCACGAACCCTGTCACCGCCGCAACGAGCGCCGTAACCGCTATCTGTGCGAGACCCGTCGCAATTCGCTTGCGTCCCCGCCCATCGTTCCAGACGCGACCGAACCGCGCCGGGATCGCCGCCGATGCCCCTAGCGCGATCACGACGAAAGCAGGCCCAATCCAGCCCGCATACGGAACCTTCAACGGCACGCCAAAGCTGTCGACGATCCCGATATGGTGACTACCGAGAACGAAGACAGCGAGCACCCCGGCAACAAGGGCAACACCCTGCGCAGCCGCAAGGCCCGTCGCATCTTCGGCATCATACTGGAACTCGGCGTCCGACAGCTCGATCATCATCCCCCCCCAGGGACAATGAGCGAGCCTATTCCGCCGCCTGCGCGGGAACAATCGTCACGCTCTCGCCGCAGCCGCACGCATCGGTCTGGTTGGGATTGCGGAAGGTGAACTTGGAATGCATCGGCGTGATCTCGTAGTCGATCACCGAGCCAAGCAGGAACAGCACGGCCTTGGCGTCGATCACGATGGAGACGCCGTTGTCCTCCACGCGCTCGTCGGCCGGGTTGGCGTCGTCGACATAGGCCATGGTATATTCCATGCCCGCGCAACCGGCGTTCTTCACGCCCACGCGCAGCAGGCCGCCACCGCGATCGACCAGCAGATCGCGGACCTGCGCCGCGGCGGCGTCAGTCAGGGTCACAACCTTGGGGCGGGGGCGTCTGGCCATGGTGCTTAAATGGATACCCTGGAACCCGCTTACAACATGTTGAGCTGGAGGCGTGCCTCGTCGCTCATCCGGGACGGGTCCCAGGCGGGATCGAACACGATGGTCGCCTTGGCCGATTTGACGCCCTCGACCTTCCGGGCGGCATCTTCCACCCAGCCGGGCATCTCGCCGGCCACCGGACAGGCCGGGGCAGTCAGGGTCATCTCGATATCGACATGCCGGTCGTCGTTGATATCGACCTTGTAGATCAGGCCCAGCTCGTAAATATCGACCGGGATTTCAGGGTCGTAGACCTTTTTGAGCTCGGAAATCAGCTCGTCTGTGATCCGGTCCAGCTCGTCCTGCGGAATCGCAGATGGCTTCGCATCGCCCGCGTCTTCCGGGGCGGCGTCGGCAATCTGCGATTTCAGGTCGTCAGCCATTCCGCACTCTATGACAGCATCGCCCGGGCCTTGGAAAGCGCCTGCACAAAGGCGTCGACTTCCTCGGCCGTATTGTAGAGCGCAAAGCTCGCCCGGGCGGTTGCGCTAACCCCTAGATGGGACATCAGCGGCTGGGCGCAATGATGCCCGGCGCGAATCGCCACCCCATACCTGTCCAGAATCTGCGCCAGGTCGTGCGGGTGCGCCCCCTGCAGCGAAAACGCCAGCACCGGCCCCTTGCCGGGGGCGGTTCCATGCAGGGTCAGGCCGTCGATCCCGCGAAGGGCGTCCACGGCGCGCGCCAGCAAGGCCTGCTTGTGCAGGTGGATCGCTTCCCGGTCCTGTTTCGTCAGCCAGGTGATCGCCGCGCCCAGCCCGATCGCCTCGACGATAGGCGGCGTGCCTGCTTCGAACCGATGCGGCGCAGAATTGTAGGTCACCACATCGCGGCTGACCGTCTCGATCATCTCACCCCCACCCTCGAAGGGCGGCATGGCCTCCAGCTTGGCCTTCTTGCCATAGAGAAAGCCGATGCCGGTCGGGCCGTAAATCTTGTGCCCGGTGCCGACATAGAAATCCGCGCCCAGCGCCTTCACGTCGACCACAAGGTTGACTGACGCCTGGCAGCCATCCAGCAACACATCCGCACCGACAGCGTGCGCCATGTTGATGGCCGTCTTCACGTCCGGCACCGTGCCCAGCACGTTCGACATATGCGTCAGCGCCAGCAGCTTCGTCCGCGGCGACAACTGCTTGGCGAGGCTGTCCATATCGAGCGACCCATCCGGTGTCAGCTCGACCCATTTCAGCACCGCGCCCTTGCGCTCGCGCAGGAAGTGCCACGGCACAATGTTGGAATGGTGCTCCATGATCGAGAGCACGATCTCGTCGCCCGGCTTGATGCTCGCGCCGATACCAGCCGCCACGATGTTGATCGCCTGCGTGCCGCCCTTGGTGAAGACGATCTCGTCCACCGCGCCCGCATTGATGAAGCGCCGCACAGCCTCGCGCGCGTCCTCATAAGCCTGCGTCGTCTCGTTCGCGAGCGTGTGCAGGCCGCGATGCACGTTGGCATAGCTGTGGCGCATGGCGTTTGCCATCGCGTCGAATACCGCATCCGGCTTCTGCGCCGAGGCGGCATTGTCGAAATAGACCAGCGGCTTGCCATGAACCTGCCGGCTCAGGATCGGGAATTCCGCGCGGATGGCGTTCACATCGAATGTCATGCCGGCGTCCCCAGCCAGGCATCGATCCGCGCTTCCAAGTTCGCGCGCAGGGTTTCGTCCATCCAGTCCGGGATCGCCTCGATCAGGAACGCGCGCGTAATCATCGCCCGCGCTTCCACATCGGGAATCCCCCGCTGGCGCAGGTAGAACACCGCATCCTCGTCCAGCTGCCCCGCCGTATTGCCGTGCGCACAGGCCACGTCGTCAGCGTAGATTTCCAGCTCCGGCTTGGCGAACACCTCCGCGCCTTCTTCCAGCAACAGCGCATTGTGCGCCATGGCCGCATCGGTCTTCTGGCCAGCGCGTTCCACCAGGAACTTGCCCTGAAACACGCCCCGCCCGCCCTTGCGCGCCACGCCACGCACCAGCTGCCGCACATTCGCGCCCGGCGCTGCATGCGCCACGCGCGAGGTCAGGTCGATGTGGCGCTTTGCAGACGCCAGATAGACGCCCTTCATGTCCACCTCGACGCCTTCGCCTTCGATGGTCACCGACGTCTCGATCCGCGCCAGCTTCGCGCCCTCGCCCAGCACGAACTGCCGGAACGTCGATCCCTTGCCCAGCGTGATGACCGCCTCGTTCAGCACGATGGCTGGATGCGCCTCGCCCGCCGCAACCGCGTTCTCCTGCACCACGATCCGTTGCAGCGTCGCGCCCGGCTCCACCGTGATCCGCGAGAAGGACGGCAGGAAAGGCCGCAGCCGCGAACCCGCCACGCCGATGCGCTCCACCAGCGTCGCCGTCGCGCCCGCCTTCACGATGACAGAGCCATACTGCCCGGCATCGCCTTCCGTGATCCGGCTTTCGAACGTCTCGCCCGGCGCCGTGATTTCCAGCGCGCTCGGCCCATAGGCATCGCCCATGATCTGTGCCAGCGCCGCGATCGGCCCCTCGCCGCCCAGCTCGCCCGAGCCGATGAGCACGTCGTCCTGCCCCGCCATCGCCGCGCGAAGGTCGGACCATTTCCAGGCCTCGGAACGGCGCGATGGCAGGTCGAGCAGCTGCATCAGGCGCTCTTCAGGATCTGGTCATAGCCGGACTTCTCCAGCTCATGCGCCAGCTCCGGTCCGCCCGATTTCACGATGCGGCCCGCCGACAGGATATGCACGCGATCCGGTTTGATGTGGTCGAGCAGGCGCTGGTAGTGCGTGATCACCAGCATGCCGCGCCCCGGCGCGCGCAGCGCATTCACGCCCTCGGCCACCACCTTCAGCGCGTCGATATCGAGGCCGGAATCCGTCTCGTCGAGGATCATGAAGCGCGGCTCGATCATCAGCATCTGATAGATCTCGAGCCGCTTCTTCTCCCCGCCCGAGAAGCCGACATTCAGTGGCCGCTTCAGCATATCCGGATCGATCCGCAGCTTCGCGGCCGCTGCCTTCGACAGCTTGAGGAAATCCGGCGCCGAGACTTCCGGCTCGCCGCGCCGCTTGCGCTGCGAGTTCATCGCCGCGCGCACGAAGGTCATCACCGGCACGCCGGCAATCTCCATCGGATACTGGAAGGACAGGAACACGCCCTTGGCCGCGCGCACTTCGGGCTCCATGCCCAGCAGGCTCTCGCCCTCCAGCAGCGCCTCGCCGGACGTGACCTCATAGCCGTCCTTGCCGGTCAGCACGTAGGACAGCGTCGATTTGCCCGCCCCGTTCGGACCCATGATCGCATGGACCTCCCCGGCCGGCACGGTCAGGGACAAGCCCTTCAGGATCTCGCGCGCGGGTCCGTCCTCGGGGACGACCTTGGCGTGGAGGTTCTTGAGTTCCAGCATGAAGCGCCTGCAAACACGGGGCTTTTCAGCGCCCCGGACCCTCTAGATAAGGCTTCACCCCCGCTTGCGCGAGGGCGGCCTTTTGTCGGTTTCGCGAGGTGTTTCGTGCCCGCAGGCCGAAAAGTCCATAGGGCCCGGCTAAGCCGCCAGTTAAGCCCCCGAAGAGGCTCTAGGGCATCATGTCCTTAACCAGCCCAACGACGGTCGGTTCGGCGCAGAATTTCTCATGCGCCGCGTCTTCCGTGAGGCCCGTTCCGGCCAGCCCGCCATCGTCCGTCAGCGCGCATTCCACGTCGGTCACCTTGCCCGGCTCGCCCTTGCCCGAGACCTCGATGGTCAGCATCGGCTTCAGCTCTTCCGGCTCGAGCTTGAAGAACGACACATAGTAGTCCGCCGCGCTCGACCGCCCCTGCACTGCAATGTAGCCGCTGTCGGTCTTCACGATGGAGACGCCGTTCGGCTCGCCCACGCGCACGAATTTCGGCCCGTCCACCTGACGCCACACGGCCCAGGTCGTGTTCACATTGCCGGTTTCCAGCGGCAGCAGCACATCGGCTTTCCCGTCACCGTCGAAGTCCTTGACGGTCGGACCGTTGAACGTGTTGCCCATCCGCTCCTTGAACTCCTGGATGGTCGCATCGCCCGTCTGCACGACCTGCACCGTCACCTCGATGGATTCATCCTCCGCCGGCGCATAGCGCGCCTCGATCGCGAGGCCCGAGCCATCCGGCAGCAGCGCGCGGCAATCGGGATGCTTCCAGCCATCCGCGCCCTGATCCTGCGCCTCGACAGTCTCGCAGTCGGGCAACGCCACGCGCTTGGCCGAGGCGCCCTCGGCGGGCGCTGCGGCCTCATCGCCGGCAGGCGCGGGCGAGCAGGCGGCAAGCGCCAGAGCGGCGGCACAGATGGCGAGACGAAGTTTCATGAACGGCCCCTTGGCAACGAAACCGGCATAGATCAGATGCCGCCCCTGCGCCAGCTTACGCTGCTGTAATCACCGTGCGGCGGCCGCCAGTTCTTCCGCCAGAACGTTCGCGAATTTCGCAAGGTCGTAAGGCGCCGCAACCCAGACATTGGCCCAGACGATCGTTTCCCCATCATCGCGCAGGAAGCCGGGATACAACTGATAGGCGTCCGGCCCGAGGATCACCGCCTCCCACGCCGCCTTGTCCGACAGCAGCATGGTCACCACAGGCCCGCCGCAGAATATTTCGGCCTCGCCCAGCCCCAGCTCGCCACACGCCTGCATGATACAGGCATCCAGCAGCCGCGCGATCTCATCAGGGGCTTCCGGCGCATCCCCCGCACACATCGCATCCACGAAGCGCTCGATGCCGGTCATCGCAGCCTCTCAGATACCCACCGCCAGATAAAGATACAGGTCGGTCCGCACCTTCGCCGGATCATCACTCCAGTCGCCATACACCTCCAGCGACTTCCAGATACGCTTCAGCGCCTTCGCCTTCACCTCGGCATGCAACACGTCATACGTCGTCCGCATATGCGCATAGTCGCCCCAGTGAGCCGCCGTGATCACCCGCCCACCCGGCACATGCGCCGCCTTCACATCAGGATCAGCGCCACCCGGCTGCCGATCCAGAACGCCGACCAACAGCGTGCCGCCCTCCTTCGTCTCGTCCGAATACAGAATGAAGTTGTGCCCATGCCCCGGCGCCAGCGCGCCGGCTTTGTAGAGGCGATCGAAGGTAGCGCGGATCGTGGGCACAAGGTCGGGCCATTTGGAGTAGACTTCGATGCCGGCGCCGAAGAGCGGTTCCAGATCGATAATTTGTGGATCGACCATGATAGGTGTCCGTCAGAAGATGATCCGATAAGCTACAAACCCTATCGCGGTTACCACCTGCCCGCGCGCATCGATATCGAGGATAAGCCCGTAACCTTCGGAGCCGAGGTCAATCTTGAATACTCGCATAAGGTATTTTCGCTGATTCACATCTTCCGGGCGGGTGACCTTCGGCAGGGAGTAGAACATCGGCGCCGGGAAATCGCCTTCCGCAGTTGGAGGCGTAGAATTTGCCTGCTCTTCGAGCGAGGCATCGGGCAGATAGCCCCAGTTAGCCAACGTACGCAGGGCCCCATCCGCTGACGCGGGTAGACGACGTTTGACGTCGACGAAGCCATTCTCCGGAGCAGCGAGGATTGAGGCGGAAACAGGATCCTGAAGCCTGTCGCATGCGGTCACGATCAGGAGGCAACAAAGCGCAGCTACCTCCCTCCACATATCCCGCTACCCCACGCTCCCCTCGAGGCTCACCTCAAGCAGCTTCTGCGCCTCGACCGCGAATTCCATCGGCAGCTTCTGCAGCACATCCCGCACGAAGCCGTTCACCAGCAGGGCGACCGCCTCCTCCTCGCCGATGCCGCGCTGGCGTGCGTAGAACAGCTGGTCTTCGGAGAGTTTGGTCGTCGTCGCCTCATGCTCCAGCTGCGCATCGCCCCGACGGTTCTCGACATACGGCACTGTATGCGCGCCACAGGTCTGGCCAATCAGCAGGCTGTCGCACTGCGTGAAATTTCGCGCCTTCGTCGCCTTCTGGTGGATTGAAACGAGCCCGCGATAAGTGTTGTTCGACTTGCCCGCCGAAATGCCCTTCGAGATGATGCGCGAGCGTGTGTTCTTGCCGAGATGGATCATCTTCGTGCCCGTGTCCGCCTGCTGGCGTCCATTGGTCACCGCGATCGAATAGAACTCGCCGGTTGAGTCATCGCCGCGCAACACGCAGCTCGGATACTTCCAGGTGATCGCCGAGCCGGTTTCCACCTGCGTCCACGAAATGCGCGAGCGGGCGCCACGGCAATCGCCGCGCTTGGTGACGAAATTGTAGACCCCGCCCTTGCCCTCGGCATCGCCCGGCCACCAGTTCTGCACGGTGGAATACTTGATCTCCGCATCGGCCAGCGCGACCAGCTCGACAACGGCGGCATGCAGCTGGTTCTCGTCGCGCATCGGCGCGGTGCAGCCTTCGAGATACGAGACGTAGCCACCCTCATCGACGATGATCAGCGTCCGCTCGAACTGGCCCGTTCCCTTCGCGTTCATACGGAAATAGGTCGACAGCTCCATCGGGCAGCGTACGCCTTTCGGCACGTAGACAAACGTCCCGTCCGAGAACACCGCCGAGTTCAGCGTTGCAAAGAAGTTGTCCGTCACCGGTACGACCGAGCCGAGATACTGCTTCACGAGATCCGGATATTCGCGGATCGCCTCGGAGATCGACATGAAGATCACGCCGGCCTTCAGCAGCTCCGCACGGAACGTCGTCGCCACGCTCACCGAGTCGAACACCGCATCCACCGCAACGCGTGGCGTCTCGCGCGCCGCCGCAGCCGACTCCATCGCCCCCTCCACGCCCAGCAGCACTTCCTGCTCTTTCAGCGGAATGCCCAGCTTGGCGTAGGTCTCGAGAATTTCCTTCGGCACGTCGTCGATGGTCTTGTACTTCGCCGCACCCTTCGGCGCGGCGTAGTAGTGCGCGTCCTGGTAGTCGATCTTCGGATAGTTGATCATCGCCCAGGTCGGCTCGGTCATTTCCTTCCAGCGCTGGAAGGCCTCGAGCCGCCATTGCAGCATCCACTCCGGCTCTTCCTTCTTGGCGGAGATGTAGCGGACGATGTCCTCGTTCAGCCCCTTGGGCGCGAGCTCCATCTCGATATCGGTGACGAAGCCCTCGGCATACTTGTCGGACTCAAGCGCACGCGCCGCGTCGACCGTTCCCTGGTCGATGCTGTCCTTGACGATGATTTCCTTGCCCTCAGACATGCGAGTCCAGTTTCATCAGTTGCGGCCGCGCCCGCGCCGCCATCTTCAGCCACGCACGCGCCAGCGCGTCGAATTCTTCCGCCTTCGAGGCCCAGCCGAAGCTGGCCCGGATAGCCGACCGGGCGGCGGTATCGTTCAGGCCCATGGCGGTCAACACACGGCTGGGCTTCACCTTGCCCGACGAACAGGCCGAACCCGCCGAAACCGCGAAACCGGCCAGATCGAGACCCATAACTTGGGTTTCCGAGGGCAAACCTTCAACGCCAAAGCACGAAACGCCTGCCACGCGAGAAGCCGCCTCGCCATGCACCTGCAAGTCCGGAACGGCCCGCTTCAGCGCCGCTTCCATCGCATCGCACGCCGCCCGCAGGGATTCATACTGCGACAATCCGGACTGCGAAGCCTCTACCGCAGCGCCAAAGCCCGCAATGCCCGCGACATTCTCCGTCCCCGCCCGACGCCCGAACTCCTGCCCGCCGCCCGTCTGCACAGCCCGGAACGGCGCGCCCGGCTTCACATAGAAAGCGCCTACGCCCTGCGGCCCGCCAATCTTGTGCGCCGACAAGGAGAGATAATCGACATCAAGGTCGACGATCGAAACGTTGACCTTGCCCAGGCCCTGGATCGCATCGCAGTGGATCAACCCGCCCGCGGCATGAACGATCTCGGCCGCCTCCGCCACAGGCTGGATCACGCCGGTTTCGTTGTTGACGAGCATCAGCGAGACCAGCGGCCGGTATCCCTGCTTCTTCAGGCGCGCAACCGTTTGTGCCAACCAACCGAGGTCGACGACACCGGACACACTCACCGTCCACGCCTCATGGCCCGTCACCAAACTCGTCACGGCATCATGCTCGATGCCTGAAGCGACCAGCACGGCATCACCGGTCGCATTCATCGCTCCGCGCAGCGCAGCACCTACGGCTTCCGTCCCGCCGCCAACGAACGCGATATCGTCCCGGCACGCCCCGATAGCCCCCGCCACCGCCTCGCGCGCACCTTCAACCAGCGCCCGCGCTTTCCGGCCCTCGCCATGCACCGACGACGGGTTCCCGGTCATATCCATGGCGCGCAGCATCGCGGCCTTCGCTTCGGGGCGAAGCGGGGCCGTGGCGTTGTAATCTGCGTAAATCCGGCTGCCGGGGGTCATGCCCGGCCTCATACGCCAGTTTGGGGTCTACTGACAGGCCGCGCCTGAAGCGCCGTTCCGGGCCTGTGCAGACCCGTCCCGGCCCGCCTCGCCGACTAGGTCGGCCAGCGTCGTCCTGTCGAGGAACTGCTCCACATGCTCGTCCAGGGCCGCCCAGAGGGTCGCTGCCGGCCCCTGTCCCCAGTCCCGGCCGTTGTCCGCCGCAGCCGACCCCGGCTCCGCCACCGCCCGGAACACCTCTCCCACGGAGATAGCCGAGGCCGCCCGCTGCAGCCGGTAGCCGCCGCCGGGCCCCCGGGAGGCCTGAACCAGTTCCGCCCGCCTCAGCAGGGCGAACAATTGTTCGAGATAGGACAGGGAAATCCGCTGCCGGGCCGCGACATCCGCCAGCGCCACCGGCCGCTCGGACGAATTTTCCGCCACATCAACAAGGGCGACGACGGCATAACGGCCTTTGGAACCAACCCGCATGACCACTCCCGAACCAGCCCCAGGGGGCGAAATAGCCCGAGCTTTGTGTGGTTACGCGCCGCCGAAGGGGGCGGATCACACGAAAAGCTTGAAATTCGAGGCCGAAATAGTGTTTGTCGCTCCCCTTGGGCGTTCCCTCCTCGGGAACTCACCCGGCAACCTGTCGCGAGCACATCATGGGCGAACTGATCATCTCCGGACCCGCAGGCCGGATCGAGGCGCGCTACACGCAGGCGCCGGGCGACAACCCGCCCATCGCCCTCATCCTCCATCCGCACCCCAAGGCGGGCGGCACGATGCAGGACCCGGTGACGATCACCCTGTTCGAGATGTTCGCCGCCCACGGCTTCTCCACCATGCGCTTCAACTTCCGCGGTGTCGGCCGGTCGCAAGGCACCTTCGACGCCGGCGTCGCCGAACTGTCGGATGCCGCCTACGTGCTAGACCATCTCGAACAGCTCAACGAAGCGCCGAGCCAGTGCTGGGTCGCCGGCTCGGGCTTCGGCGCATACATCTGCCTCCAGCTGCTGATGCGCCGCCCGGAAATCGACGGCTTCGTGGCGGTCGCCCCGCCGGCCAACCATTACGACCTCGCCTTCCTCGCGCCGTGCCCGGCCTCCGGCATCATCCTCGCCGGCGAGAAGGACATCGTCGCCCCGCCGTCCGACATCGACCGCTCGCTGACCAAGGTCCGCGTCCAGAAGGGCGAAGTGATCGAGCGCGCCAACGTCCCCGGCGCCAACCACTTCTTCCAGGGCAAGCTCGAGGATCTCGAGAAGATCTCCTCGACCTATCTCAAGAAGCGCATGAAGGCGTTCGAGAAGGCCCAGAAGGAAGCCGCCGAAGCGAAAGCCATCAAGGACGCTGCCAAGCTTCCGCCGCCGCCCAAGCAGAGCTGATCGAGAGCGGGGGGACGCGATGGCCATCGACGACGCAGGCACGATCGACGCGCTCGGCATCGAGCCAGAGACGGGCCACGCCCTGATGATCATCTCCGATTGTCTCGACTGGTCGGATGTCGTCGCCCACATGAATGCGCTTCAGTACAAGGTCGGCGCCTATCTCGGCTTCATCCATAGCGGCCAGCTGGACGAGAACTTTCCCGAAGGCGCCGGCCGCGCACGCAAGATCGGTATCATCCAGCAGTGCGAACCGCCGGCCATCGCCCTCCAGCTCCTGGACGGCCTCGGCCAGCAACTCGCCGCCATGAATGTCGAATTCGGCTACGGCCCCTTGCCGGAAGGCTACGACGCGCAAGGCTAGACGCTTGCTCCGACGCCGCGCGTCGGGCAACTGTCGAAACATGTCCGAGACACCAGAACCCTTCTTCCTCCGCGATGGCGACACCTACACCCCCACCCTGCAGGCCAATGGCTGGTGGCGGCCGACGGGCAATCTCCACGCGCGTGTGATGATCGGCCTGTTCGCCCACGTGATCGAAAAACAGTTCGGCGAGCCGGGCCTGCAGGCCACGCGCCTCACAGCCGACCTCTACCGCCTGCCCGAACTCGACCCCATCACCGTCACCACGCGCCTCGTCCGCCAGGGCGGCCGCATCAAGGTGATCGAGGCCGAGCTGTTCTCCGGCGGCATCTCCTCCGCCCGCGCCTCCTGCCAGCTGCTGCGCCGCTCGCAACAGCCGGACGCGCCGCTCTGGTCGCTCCCGCCATGGGATGCTCCGCCGCCCGAGCAGGTCCCGCCGCCGCCAAGACCCTTCACCGACAAGTGGGACATGAACCCCATCCTGCCGCCCGGCTTCGTCGTCACCAACGACCTGCGAGCGCCCGGCCCGCGCCGCACCTGGCTGCGCGAAGTGCGCCCTTTGGTCGGCGGCGAGCCCTACACGCCCTTCAGCCGCGTCGCCACCGGCGTCGACTACACCAGCCCTACCGCCAACGGCTCCGAGACGGGCCTCGACTTCATCAACTCCGACGTGACACTCTACCTCCACCGCGACCCCATCGGCGAATGGATCGGCTACGAAGTCGCCGACCACCAGAGCGCCGAAGGCGTCGCCCTCGGCCACTGCCGCCTCCACGACGCCCACGGCCCGATCGGTTTCTCGTCATGCGCGGCGCTGGCGCAGAAGCGGCGTTAAGCAAGAGGAACGTCTCCGCGGTCGTGGATTCACTTGACCCGCGCCCGTCTGGACCCGTATCTACGCCCCATGTCGCACCGCGCCACCCTCTCCGCGTATTACCGCACGCTGAATTAAGCGGGCGGTGCGAACATGCATGCCGCCCAACCGGCGGCATTTGAGATGGCCTCCGGTCTGGCAGACCCCATAGGAGCCTCTCTCGTGACCCTCGACGCAAACGCCCAGAAATCCAGCTTCCTCCGGGAAATGATTTCGCGTGGCCACGTCTATCAGCTCACTGATGAGAAGGGTCTGGACGAGTATGCCGCCTCGACCAGCGAGACCGGCGCCGTGCCCTGCGGCTATATCGGCTTCGACGCCACGGCGAAGTCGCTGCACGTCGGCAGCCTCGTCCAGATCATGAACCTGCGCCGCCTCCAGCAGGCCGGCGGCAAACCCATCGTGCTGATGGGCGGCGGAACCACGAAAGTCGGCGACCCGACCGACAAGGAAAAATCGCGCCCGATCCTCACCGTCGCGGAGATCGCCGCCAACATGACGCTGATCAAGACCAACTTCGAACCGTTCCTGAAATTCGCACCGGGCAACATGTTCGACCCGAAGACCACGGATGCGATCATGATCGACAACGCCGAATGGCTCGACCAGATCAACTACATCGAATTCCTGCGTGACTACGGCAAGCACTTCACGATCAACAAGATGATCGCTCAGGAGACGGTGGACCGCCGCCTCCGCAACAACGAGCCGTACACCTTCCTCGAATTCAACTACATGCTGCTCCAGGCGTACGACTTCATGGAGCTGGCGCGCACCTACGATTGCCGCATCCAGATGGGCGGCTCCGACCAGTGGGGCAACATCACCAACGGCATTGACCTCACGCGCCGCATCGTCGACAAGCAGGTCTTCGGCGTCACCACGCCGCTCATCACCACCGCGTCCGGCGGCAAGATGGGCAAGACGGCCGATGGCGCCGTGTGGCTCAACCCCGAGATGCGCAGCCCGTACGACTACTGGCAGTTCTGGCGCAACACGGAAGATGCCGACGTCGCCCGCTTCATGCGCCTGTTCACCGATCTCCCCGAAAGCGAGATCAGCGTGCATGCGAAAGCGGAAGGCGCCGCCATCAACGACGCCAAGAAGCGCTTGGCCGATGTCGCCACCGCCATGCTGCACGGCGAGGAAGAGGCGGCCAAAGCCTCCGCCGCCGCCGAAGCCGTCTTCAAGGGCGGCTCCGCCGAAGGCATGCCGACATTCGACGTGGAGCGTGCGAAGCTCACAGCCGGCTATCCGATCGCGGATGCGCTTCTCGCCGCTGGCCTCGTGGAATCGAAGAGCGACGCTCGCCGCCAGATCACCGCCAACGCGGTGAAGCTGAACGGCGACGCAGTGAAGGACGAGAAACTCGCGATTACCGAGTCGGCGCTCGACGAAGAAGGCACAGCGCGCCTCTCCGTCGGCAAGAAGCGGCACGCTCGCCTGAAGGCTGTCTGACACTGACAGGCCAGCTACTTCGCCGGCCATCGCGTTTCGCCTGGAACGCGATGGCCGCGCACGTAAGCAATTCCCACTGTCACAGAAGCGGTCTAGTCTCTCCGAAACGATTGGGGAGATCACGACATGAGGCCGTCGATTGCTGCAGCCGCGTCATGCGTCCTGCTTGCCCTGCCGCTGGCAGCGCCCATCGCCTTCGCGCAGGACAAGCAGCTCGCGATCACCATCTACAACGACGATCTCGCACTCGTGCAGGACAAGCGCCAGACGGACCTGACCGGAGGACGGCAGAAGCTGGAATTCCCGGGCGTCTCCGCACAGATCCGTCCAGAGACGGTGTCGCTGTCCGGAACGGGCATCGCCATCGTCGAACAGAATTTCGATTTCGACCTGCTCACACCGTCCAAGCTGATGGAGAAGGCCGTCGGCAGCACGATCACCATCGTTCGCGTCAACCCGGCGACCGGCGCCGAAACGCGCGAGCAGGCGCAGGTGCTCGCCACCAATAATGGCGTGGTGCTGAAGATCGGTGACCGCATCGAAGTGCTGCGCGATGACGGCCTGCCCGTCCGCGTGATCTTCGACAAGGTGCCCGAGAACCTCCGCTCGAAGCCGACGCTCTCCGTCACCGTCAATGGCGACAAGCGCGGCCCGAAACCGATCACGCTCAGCTATCTCACCGGCGGCCTCGGCTGGAAGGCGGACTATGTCGCGCTCTACGATGATGCTTCCGCCAAGATCGACGTGCAGGGCTGGATCACGCTCACCAATTCCAGCGGCACGACCTACGACAACGCCGCCACCACGCTCGTCGCCGGCTCACCCTTGCGCGCCGACCAGTATCGCGGCCAGCAGTACGGCCGGCAGGCGCCGCCGCCGCTGGTGCAGGCCGGCACGGAAACCGGCGACCGCGAGCGCATCGGCGACTTCTACCTCTATCCGCTGGCCGAGCGCACCACGATCGCCAACCAGCAGACCAAGCAGGTCAGCTTCCTCGACGTGCACGGCGTGCCCGCCGAGCATGGCTACGAGTTCCGCAATTACTGGATGGGCACCCAGGAAGACCCGGTCAGCGCGCGAACGGTCTATCGTTTCTCCACCGGCTCGGCCAAAGGCCTCGGCGACCAGCTGCCCGCCGGCGTGCTCCGCTTTTACATGCGCGACCGCAAGGGCGACCCGCAATTCATCGGTGAAAGCCGCATCGATCACACACCGATGGGCTCAACCCTCTCGCTCAGCACGGGCGATGCGTTCGACATCAAGGTGAAACCCGTGGTCGAGAAACGCGAGAAGGCTGGCCCGCGCCGCTGGAAGACCACGATGAAATACACGCTCACCAATGCCAGCCCGAAAGCGGTCATCGTCACGCTGCAGCAGGATGGCCTGTGGGGCGACACGCGCATCGAAAGCGAAAGCCTGAAGAGCGCGCGGCCGAATGCCGACATGGCTGAATGGAAAGTCTCCGTGCCCGCCAACGGCACGACCGAAGTCACCGCCGTCTTCGATTCCACTTACTGAGCAGACGCCCATGCGGTTGCCTCGTTTCAGCTGGCTGGTCATGGCCGGGCTTCTTGCCCAGGCCGCACCGCCAGTTGCCATGGCGCAGGATGTCATCGCCGGCCCACCGGTTGATCTGTCGGTGACCGTCTATCGCGATCCCTATCGTGACGAAGGCGGCTTCGATCTCGACTATCTGCAAGGCTTCGCCCTCATCACCGAAACCCGCCGTGTCGTCCTGACACCGGGCGAGCATCGCCTGCGCTTCGAAGGCGTGGCGGATGGCATCGAACCAGCCACGGCCATCGTAACGGGCCTGCCCTCCGGCGTGATCGAGAAAAACCGCGACGCCATGCTGCTCAGCCCGTCGGCGCTGGTCGACGCGGCGCTGGGCCAGCAGGATCGCGTCTTCCTCAATCGCACGGACCCCGTCACGGGACGCGTCACCCGCACGCCGGCCATCGTCCGCTCCTCCGGCGACGGCGTCGTGTTCGAAACCGCCACCGGCTTGGAGGCGCTGCGCTG
>Ga0208492_1000644_pt1 | contig 27478 bp, 20 predicted proteins | sample Subbioar_CSW14AB_FD_184820 | JGI IMG/M metagenome (GOLD analysis project Ga0208492, IMG submission 184820) | Serpentinite rock and fluid subsurface biosphere microbial communities from McLaughlin Reserve, California, USA - CR12Mar_CSW14AB (SPAdes) | ecosystem: Environmental > Terrestrial > Deep... | reverse complement strand
CGCGGCCGCCTCGCCTTTGCGCAACGCATCGAGTGCTGCTTCACCCTGCGCGCGGGCGGCGTCCGCATCGTCATAGACGGCCTGGATGAACACCGCGCCGGCGGCGGTCACATCGTTGTCGCGAAGAGCGAAGGCGTTGGTGGAAGAGCGTGAACTGGAATGGTTACATGCCGACAACAGGCACAGCACGAGGACACACGCGACACGAAAGGAACGGGGCATGCACGGACTCCGGAAAAGGTCGCGGCAAAGGTAACGGCACAGGCTCCGCACTGCAACGTCTATGCACGTCCGCGCGCCGCGCGGCAGGCCTTGACCTGCGCCGCGCGCTGCGCGCCACTTCTCCGACGCGCAAGCCTGCGCGGGCGCGTCTGCGTCAACACACCCGCGCGCATCAACCGCCGGTGCGCGTCACGCCACCTGCTCAAAGGCCTCGAACTTCGGCGCGGCCATCTCCTCGGCGAAGCGCGCGTAACTCCAGGGCCAGCTCGCCGGCACGCCGAACTTGTCGAGATACCAGCTCTTGCAGCCGGTCGACCAGATGGCACCCTTGGCCGCTTCGACGCGAGCCTGGTCGAAGTCACGGGTGGCGCCGGCACTCGCGCTGATTTCGCGACACTGCCCATCGCGCAGCTTGTCCAGCAGTTGCAGCACATAGCCGAGCTGCATTTCCGCTATCTGAATCAGCGAGAAATTGCCGACCGGACCATTCGGCCCATTCAACAGGAACAGATTGGGAAAGCCCGGCACCGACAGCGACAGATAGGCGATGGGCCGATCGGCCCATGCATCGTCGAGCGTCACCCCGCCGCGACCGGTGACCACGGTCGGACGAATGAAGCGATCGGCGCGGAAGCCGGTCGCCAGTACCAGCGCGTCGAGTTCATGCAGGCGACCATCGCTGGTGCGGATGCCCTGGGCTTCGATGCGCTCGATGCCCTCGGTCACCAGTTCGGCATTGGGATGCTGTATGGCCTGGTAGAAGTCCGGCGAAAAAATCAGGCGTTTGCACGCGGCGCGATAATTCGGCCGCAGCTTCTCGCGCAGCAGCGGGTCGGTGACATTGTTCTCGAGGTTCTCGAGACACGCGCGCTCGATGCTCGCCATCTCCTTGGAGTCGGCATTGATCACGGCGTTGGCGATGAAGTCGGTCATCATGCGTTTCGCTTCATCGCGAATCGCCATGATGCGCGAGGTGTCGGCGGCAAAGCCCGCACGTTGCTCGGCGCTGTAAGCCGGGTTCTCAATGGGCATCACCCATTGCGCGGTGCGCTGGAAGAGCTCGAACCTGGCGACCTTGTCGACCAGTGCCGAGGTGATCTGGATGGCGGTCGAGCCGGTGCCTATCACGCCCACACGCTTGCCTTCCAGCGCCACGTCATGGTTCCAGCGTGCGCTATGGAAACAGGCACCCTTGAAATCGGCGAGGCCGGCAATGTCAGGCAGGTTCGGGTAATGCAGCACGCCGGTCGCGGCGATGACCACATCCGCGCTTTCGCTGCGTCCGCTGGCGGTGGTGAGCTGCCAGCGTCCGTTCTCGAACACGCAACGGGTGATCTCGGTGTTGAACTGGATCAGCGGCGTGACCTCGTACTTGTTCGCCACGCCTTCGAAATAGGCCTGGATTTCCTCGCCCGGTGCGAACACGTGGCTCCAGTCGGGATTCGGCTCAAAGGTATAGGTATACAGATGCGCCGGCACGTCGCAGGCGATACCGGGATAGGTGTTCTCCCGCCAGGTGCCGCCCAGACGCGCGGCTTTCTCGTAGATGACGAAGTTCGTGTAGCCGGCCTCGCGCAGCTTGATGGCCGCCAGAATGCCGGCCATGCCGGCCCCGATCACGACGATGCGCAGATCGCGCCCGTTACCTTGAGACATCGAAGACCTCCATTGAATTGAATGCGCGCGTCGCGCCGCGATAGCGTGGGGCGGCGCGCCCGCCGCGCCGGCCGCTCCCCTCGCACCTGAGTACACTTCGTCCATCGCGGCAACTCAAGCGCGCGCCGGCGGCAGGCATGATCCCGATCAAGTCGAGGCCAGAGCCCGCAGGGGCTGCCAGGCCGGCAGGATGACGACTAAGATGGAGGCGGACAAGGCTTTCCGGTGGACTTGCATGCAAAGTCGGCGGTCGGTGGCACACGTTGGGAGTCGCAGCCCGGGTGCAGGGCGTGGCGCGCGCGTGGCGCCGGACGACGGGTGGCGAGTCGGCGCATGAGCGAGGAACGCGATCGCGACACCCTTGTGACGTCCGCGGGAGTGCGCATGCCGCGCCTCATCTACGGCACGGCGTGGAAGGCCGAGCGCACCGCCGGCCTCGTCGAAACAGCCTTGCGCGCGGGCTTTCGCGGCATCGACACCGCCGCGCAACCCAAGCATTACGACGAAGCGGGCGTCGGCGCCGGACTCGCGGAAGCGGGACTGCCGCGCGACGCGCTCTATCTGCAGACCAAGTTCACGCCGCCGGACGGCCAGGACCGTTCGCGCCTGCCCTACCAGCTCACGGCATCGCTGGAAACCCAGGTCGATCAGTCGGTGGCGGGTTCACTCACCAGACTCGGCTGCGAAGTTCTCGACTGCCTGGTGCTGCATTCGCCGCTGGCCAGTCGCGGCGAGACGCTGCGCGCGTGGCGCGCAATGGAACAATGGGTGACGCGTGGCGCCGTGCGCCAGCTTGGCATCAGCAACTGTTATGCGCTGGCCGAGTTCGACGCATTGCATCGCGCCGCCACCATCAAGCCCGCCGTGCTGCAGAATCGCTTCTACGCGCGCACCCGCCACGACCGCGAACTGCGCGCCTACTGCCGCGCCCAGGCGGTGGTCTATCAAAGCTTCTGGACCTTGACCGCCAACCCCGCAGCGCTGGCCAGCGCCACGTTGCGGAATCTCGCCCTGCGCCATCGCTGCGCGCCGGCGCAAATCCTCTACCGCTATCTGACCCACATCGATGTGGTGCCCTTGATCGGCACGACTTCGACGACCCACATGCGCGAGGATCTCGCGATCTTCGACTTCGCCCTCGAAGCGCGCGAGTGTGATGCGGTGAGTCTGTTGTTCTGAACGCAAGACGCAGGCGCGCAAAGCGGTAATGCCTCACAGGCGCGCTCGCAATGTGTGCCTGGATGGTTTAAAGCGCGACCCCACCTGCGGCGCCGAGTTTCCCCTCATCCAATCCCCACTTGGCGACCGCGGTCACATTCTGCGCACCTGCTCGCCTCGATCGTGAACATTTAACAGTTGCTCTGCGAGCGGCCTCCTAGCATCTCCACCGTTCGACCCGAAGCCGCGACCGCGCATCACAGCTCATGCGCCGTGGCGGTCTTCACACCAACAGGAAACCAGGGATACACAGGGAGTAGATATCGATGATCACTTGCAATACACCGCACACAACTTCCACCACGACCGCACTCCGCAAGCGTCGTCTCGCGGCAGCGCTGCTGCTGGCGCTGACGCCGGCCGCGCATGCCGTGACCGCCGTCGACCCTCAGGAGAACGTGATACTGCAATGGAACGATGCGACGCTGGAGGCGATCCGCATCACTCACCCCGGGCCGCCGATGGTGGCCCGCATGCTGGCAGTGCTGAATACCTGCACGTTCGACAGCTGGGCGGCATTCGATAACAAGGCGCGCGGCACGCGCTTTGGTCGTCAGCTCAAGGCACCACCGAACCTGCGTAACGAAACGGCCAAGCGCGAAGCCATTGCTTATGCCGCCTATCGCGCGGCGCTCGATCTGTTTCCGCAGGCCGCGCAGCAGGACTACTTCAGGACACTGCTGAGCGAGCAGGGCTACAACCCCAACAACGCCACGAAAAACCTCAACACCGCCGCCGGCATCGGCAACAAGACCTGTCAGGCGGTGCTCGATTATCGTCATCGTGACAAATCCAATCAGCGCGGCGAGATGAACGGCGGCGCGCCCTACTCCGACTGGACCGGCTATCAGCCCGTCAACACACCCGATCAGATCAATGACCCGAACCGCTGGCAACCGCTGCGTGTGTCCGATGGTCACGGCGGCACGGTGGTGCAGTCGTTCATCGCCCCGCACTGGGGACGGGTGACGCCCTTTGCCCTCGGCGACTGGGACAAGGATGTCATCAAGCCGGTGCGCAAACTGGTCAAGGCCACCACCGGCCACGTCGGGCCGGTGAGGGTCGACGACCCCGCTTACAAGGAGCAGGCCGATCAAGTCATCGCCTACAGCGCCAGTCTGGTCGACAGCCAGAAGGTGATTGCCGAATTCTGGGCCGATGGCCCCTCTTCGGAATTGCCGCCCGGCCATTGGAATCTGTTCGCGCAGCAAGTCTCGGCGCGCGATGACCACGGCATCGACGAGGATGTGAAGATGTTGTTCGCGGTGTCCAACACGGTGTTCGACACCAGCATCGCGGTGTGGGGCGCCAAGGTGAAATTCGACTCGGTGCGCCCGGTCACCGCCATTCACTACCTGTACGGTGGCCAGACCATCGAGGCCTGGGCCGGTGCCGGCCAGGGCACGCAGGCGATCTCCGGCGAGACCTGGCAACCCTATCAGGCGATCTCGGTGGTCACGCCGCCGTTCTCCGAATACCCCTCGGGGCACAGCGCGTTCTCGTCTTCGGCGGCGGAGATACTCAAGCGCTTTACCGGCAGCGATGTGTTCGTCTCGAGCGTCAACCAGCCGGCCGGCAACTCGCGCGTCGAGCCGGGCCAGGTACCGGCCAACGATGTGAGCCTGAGCTGGGCGACCTTCTCCGATGCCGCCGACGAAGCCGGAATCTCGCGGCGTTTTGGCGGCATTCATTTCGTCGACGGCGATCTGGATTCGCGCCTCATGGGACGTCGCATCGCGGCCCTGGACTGGCCCGCGATTCAGTACTACTTCGGCGCCGAGCGTGGGCAGGGCCACCACCATCAGGATTGAGTAGCGGGCGCGGCGCAGGCCGCGCCCCACGCATCGCCGCAGCTTCGATGCCGGTCTCGTACCGGCATCTTCCTGCGGGCCCCGGCACGCCGACGATGACGAGCGGCAGGCGCACCGTTCAGGTATTGTCACGCCATGCCTTCCTCAATGTCCGCCACGCCGCGTCCGTGGTTCATGCTCAGTCTTGCACTGTTTGCCCAGATCGCGGTGTCGCTGGTGGTGCAGGGTGTGCCCACCCTCGCGCCGTTTCTGCAAGCCGATCTGTCGCTCACCCGCGCCGAGGTCGGCATGTTCAACTCGGCCATCATGGGTGGCTCACTGGTGGCGATGTTCGCCGCCGGCTGGGTGGTGGACGTCAAGGGCGAACGTGCGGCCCTGGTGTGGGGCAATGTGCTGGTCGGGCTGTTCTGTCTGACGGTGCTCGGCACCCACACTTTCATCACCGCGCTCATCGCGTTGTTCTGCGCCGGCATAGGCGGCGCCTTTCCGACCCCGGCCGGCAGCAAGACCGTAATGGCCTGGTTTCCCATCCAGCAACGCGGCATGGCGATGGGCGTGCGTCAGACCGGCATTCCGCTCGGCGGTGCGCTGGCGGCCGCCACTCTGCCCTTCATCGCCCACGCCGCGGGTTGGCGCACGGCCGTCGCGCTGGCAGGCCTGGCCTGCTTCGTGAGCGCCGCGCTGTGTCAGTGGCTGTATCGCGCCCCCGAAGTCGTGGTGCGTGCGACGACGGTGCAGCAGCGCCTGCCGCGCTTCGTCGACTTCCTGACCCGCGAGGTCGTGCTGCTGGGCATTGCCGGTGCGCTCGCAACCCTCGGCCAGTTCACGCTCGTCACCTATCTCGCGATTTATCTCAAGGAGACCCAGGGCATCGCGGTCACGACCTCCGCCAGTCTGCTGGTGCTGGCCCAGGTCGCCGGCGCGGCCGGCCGCGTGTTGTGGGGCGTGGCGAGCGATCGCCTGTTCGGCCATCGGCGTCGGCCGGCGCTGATCCTGCCCATCGCGCTGTCGGCGGTGGGTGCGCTGGCGCTCGGTTGGCTGCCCCATGGCACGCCGCTGTCGGTCATCGCTATGCTGGTCACGGTGCATGCCTTCTGTGCGCTCGGCTGGCATGGCAACTGGATTGCGCTGATCGCGGAAGTGGCCGGCCCCGAACGCCAGGGCCGCACCATTGGCGTCGCGATGTCCATCATGTATCCCGGCATCATCGTGCTGCCGCCGCTGTTCGGCCTGTTTGTCGATCACACCCATTCCTGGCCGGGGGCCTGGACGGGTCTGGGCGTGCTGCTGCTTCTCGCCACGGCATTGATACTGCCGGTTGGCGAGGGCAGTGTGGCGCAACGGAATTGAAAACCAAGAAGAGCTAGAGAGGAGAACACCATGTGGTCATTCGCCACCGATCCCGATTTTCAGGAACAACTCGATTGGATAGATCACTTCGTCAAACATGAAGTCGAACCACTCGATCATCTGCTTGGCAGTCAGTGGAACATCCACGACCCGCGCTTCAAGAAACTGGTGCGGCCGCTGCAGGCCAAGGTCCGCGCGCGCGGACTGTGGGCCTGCCATCTCGGTCCGGAACTGGGCGGCAAGGGCTATGGCCAGTTGAAGCTTGCGCTCATGAACGAGTTGTTCGGCCGCTCGCGCTTCGGGCCTATCGTGTTCGGCGCCCAGGCACCGGACACCGGCAATGCCGAAATCCTTGCCCACTACGGCACGCCGGCACAGAAGAAGCAATTCCTCGAGCCGCTGCTGGCCAACGAAATCGTGTCGTGCTTTTCCATGACCGAGCCGCAGGGCGGCGCCGACCCGCTGGTCTTCACCACCCGCGCCGTGCCGGATGGCGACGAGTGGGTGATCGATGGCGAGAAATGGTTTTCGTCCAACGCGCGTTACGCCGCGTTCTACATCGTCATGGCGGTCACCGATCCCGAGGCCGCGCCCTATAAGCGCATGTCGATGTTCATCGTGCCGGCCGACACCCCCGGCGTCGAGATCAAACGCAATCTGACTTTCTACGGCGAGCCCGAAGCAACCCATGCCTACATGGCCTACAAAGGTGTGCGCGTGCCCAGCGAGAACATGCTTGGCGGGCGTGGCGATGCCTTCGTGGTGGCGCAGGTGCGTCTCGGTGGCGGCCGCCTGCATCACGCCATGCGCACCGTCGCACAGGCGCGCCGCGCGCTGGAGATGATGTGTGAGCGCGCGCTGTCGCGCACCACCAAGGGCGAACTGCTGGCGCGCAAACAGATGGTGCAGGAGAAGATTGCCGATTCCTGGGTGCAGTTGCGCCAGTTCCGTCTGCTGGTGCTGGAGACCGCGTGGCTGTGCGATCAAGGCCATGACTACAAGGCCGTGCGCAAGAACATCGCGGCGGTGAAGGCCGTCATGCCCAAGGTCTTGCACGATATTTCAGAGCGCGCCCTGCATCTGCATGGCTCACTGGGTCTGTCGACCGAGATGCCCTTCACCGACTGGCTGGTGAACTCCTATCACGTCGGACTGGCCGATGGCCCGACCGAGGTGCACAAGATCACCGTGGCGCGCGAAGTGTTGAAGGAATACGAAGGCACCAGCAAGCTCTTCCCTGACTACCACGGCTTGAACGAAGCCGAGCGCGCACACGATCTCTACGACGAACTGCTGAGCGAACTCGACTGACTCGACTGGAGCGCGCGATGGACGAATTCGACGAAGAGAGCAAGGGCGAAGTCTCGCCCTTCCATGCCGGGGAGTCCGCCCTGCAGGCCCGCGCCGGCGTGGAGCAACGCATCGCGCGCATCGGGCGCGCGGTGATACGCGATCATCTCGTCGAGCAGCACCGCGAATTCTTCGCCTTGCTGCCGACCTTGCTGATCGGTGCACTGGACACCGATGGTCAGGCCTGGGCCAGCATGCTGGTCGGCCGGCCCGGCTTCGTGTCGGCGCCCGATGCGCAGCGCCTGCGTATCGATGCGCTGCCGGACGCGGACGATCCGGTGAGCAGCGGTCTATATGTCGGCGCGCCGGTCGGCCTGCTCGGGCTGCAAGCCCATACCCGCCGCCGCAATCGCATGAACGGCGAAGTGACCGGCGTGGATGCCACGGGCTTTGAAGTCAGCGTGCGCCAGAGCTTCGGCAATTGCCCGAAATACATTCAGGCGCGCGAACCCGAGTGGCGGCCAGCGGTGGCGAGGCCCGAAGGCATCAAGGGTGGGCCCCATCTCGATGAGCCGACGCGCGCGCGCATCCACGGCGCCGACACGTTCTTCGTCGCGAGCCGTTCCAGACCGGTGCAGGCGGCTCTCGAAGGCGGCAGCGGGCTCGATGTTTCCCATCGCGGCGGCAAGCCCGGCTTCATACGCATCGACGAAACCGCGAGTCACAGCGTGCTGGTGATCCCGGATTTCTTCGGCAATTTTTTCTTCAACACCCTCGGCAATCTGCTGGAGCATCCGGCCTGCGGCCTGTTGTTCATCGACTATGTCGATGGTGGCATGTTGCAGCTCATAGGCGACGGCGAGATTGAATGGCACAGCGCGGATGTCGAACGCTTTGCCGGCGCCGAGCGGCTGTGGCGCTTTCATGTGCGTCAGAGTGTGTGGCGGCCGGGGGTGCTGCCGCTGCGCTGGAGCGAGGCGCAATTCGCGCCGCAGCTACAGGACCTCGGCGCGTGGCGCGACCCGCCCCTGTAGGCGCGAATTCATTCGCACATCGAGTGGCGCGGCTGGACGCTCTGACCTGCCCCGAATGCGCGAATGATGTCGCACCCAGGGCAGCGCTGGCGCCCTACGCCACCTGCTGCTGCGCCCACCAGCGCCGCACCGAGGCATTCACTTCCGCCGAGTGAAAGCGCGCGACCTTGTTGCTCGGTTCCAGGGCTTCCTCATAGAAGAACGTCGGCAGTTCGTCATCGGCCTCGGTGAACCCCGCCGCCTTGTTGAACTCGGCCTCGTAACGCAGGGTCTGGCGGCCGAGCTCGCGGAACCACGCGACCGGGAACTGCGTGCCGCAGGCGTTGTTGATCGAGTCCACCACCATTTCGAGATTGGCATTGGTCACCGAGCGGCCGAACACACACAGCCCCAGGGAATCGGCGCTCGCGCACAGGGTCTGCATTTCCATGCTGACGTCGACCAGCTCGTCGACGTTCTTGCCGCTGCACTCGTACTTCGGCGCATTACCGGTGGTGTGATCGGCGCCCTGCGCCGTGACCATCATGGAAATGCCGGTCACTTCAATCACGCGCGGGTCGTAGGCGCTGATGCCCTGCTTCTTGATGACCGGGCAGCGCGCGACTTTGTAATGCGCGCCAACCGCGGCCGTGCCCTGCGCCCACAATCTGCCCTCGGCACTGCCGGCGCGCAGTTCTTCCATCACGCGCGTCAGAAAGGCCACATCGCCGAAGGGCGCGAGACCGGCGTCGAGCAGCACGCCCATCATGGCGCCGGTTTCGATGGTGTCGATGCCGAGATCGTTGGCATGCCAGTTGAGACGGGCGAGGTCGTCGGGGTCGGTCAGGCCGCAGTTGGTGCCCATGAGGCCCAGCGTTTCGTACTCGACCGGTGACACGATCTCGCGGCCCTCGGCATCGGCGTAGACATTGCTGCATTCGATGAGACAGCCGGGCATGCAGGCATGGGAAGTCTCACCGCCGCGTGCCTGATTCTGTTGCCGGATGAATTCGCCACCCATCTTGAACAGGCCGTTGCTGGTGTCGAGTTGACGACCGGAAGTGAAATTGTTCACCGGCAAACCGCCGACGTGGTTGGTGTAGTCGGCCATCATCGCCGTGCCGTAGTCCTTCAGGACATTGATGGCTTCGTCGGCCTTGAGCTTGGCGCCGTAGTCCTTGATGCTGCTCAACACTTTCTTGCGATCGTGAAAGGCCGGCATGCGATCGAGATCGAGCACGATCGCTTTCAACTTCTTGACGCCCATCACCGCGCCCACGCCGCCGCGCGCGGCCAGGCGCGCCGGACGCTTGTCGGTATCGCTCATGGATATGCCGGCCAGCAGGCCGCCGTATTCGCCGACCGGCCCGCAGATCGCGACGCTGACCTTCGGCCCATAGACCGCGTGCAGCATCTCCGCGGTCTCAAACGTGCCACGCCCGAGATAGGGCGCGGCGCTGCTGAACTCGAAGGTGCCGTCCTTCTTCAGATGCAGCACGCTCCACTCGTCACACGCGCCATGCAGCGTGAAGCCCGCGAGCGACAGTTGGCCCATGGCGAGTCCAAAGGAACCTCCGGCATTGGCTTCCTTGATGCCGCCGGTCAGCGGACTCTTGCAGCCGACGCTGGTGCGGTTGGCGTTGGACCAGTTGCTGCCGGCGAAAGGCCCGGCCGAGAAGATCAGCGGATTGTCCGGACTCATGGGGTCTACGGTCGCCGCGCCGAGTTCAAGCAGGGTCTTGGCGATGAAATAGCGGCCCGCCTGGGCAACCTGCTCACCGCTGAAAATTTCCTCGCGCACGCTGCGCTGGGCCAGATCGATATGGAGATATTTGCGCACGGGGTCTCCTGGGAGAAGCTTTGCTGGTTCAACCCAGTATATCGGCACAGACGGCGATTGCCGTCATTCCCTCGTCAACGGTGTGGCTAAGCGTGGCTCCGCGGCCACGCCTCAGTCTTCGTCGATGTGCTTGCGCAGTTCGATGGGCGCCGTCGCGCGACGGCGCAAGCGCAGATTCAGCAGTTCGACCATCACCGAGAAAGCCATCGCGAAGTAGATGTAGCCCTTCGGAATGTGGAAATCGAGGCCCTCGCCTATCAGCGCCACACCGATCAGCACCAGGAAGCTCAAGGCCAGCATCTTGATGGTGGGATGGTTGTCGACAAAATCCGAGATTGGCCCCGAGGCCACCATCATCACCGCCACCGCGATCATGATCGCCGCAATCATGATCTCGACGTCATTGGCGAGACCGACCGCGGTGATGACCGAATCGAGCGAGAACACGATGTCGAGCACGCCGATCTGAATGATGGTGCTCAGGAACTTGGCATGACCGCCGGCCGGATTGCCAGTGTCTTCCACGCCTTCCAGTGAGTGATGGATTTCAAGCGTGGATTTGGCGAGCAGGAACAGGCCGCCGCCGATGAGGATGAAGTCGCGCCCCGAGAGTTCAAAGCCGAGCACCGTCAGCAATGTCGCCTTGAGCTTCATTATCCAGGTCAGCGCCAGCAGCAGCAGGATGCGTGTGCCCATGGCCAGACCGAGACCGATGACACGCCCGCGCTTGCGCTGTTCCGGCGGCAGCCTGCCGACCAGGATGGCGATGAAGATGATGTTGTCGATACCGAGTACGATTTCGAGAAAAGTCAGGGTCGCGAGCGCAATCCAGGCTTCCGGTGAAGACAACCATTCCATCGTCGATCAACCCTCAAGTGTCGGCGCGATACGCGCTCGAATCAGATCACAGACTTCACGCACCGCGCCGGCGCCACCGCCGGCCTGGCACACGTATTTCACCGCACGGCGCACTTCCGGCACGGCATCGGCCGGACAGCAGGACAATCCGACTATCGCGAGCCCTTCGAGATCGTTGACATCATCGCCGATGTAAGCCATCTGCGCCGGCGTCACACCCAAGGTCGGTCCGACTTCCCTGACCCAGGCCAGCTTGTTCTTCACACCGGCGAAATAATCGGTGATGCCGAGCTTGCGCATGCGCGCCCGCACCACGGCGCTGGTCTCGGCCGTCACCACACAGACCCGCACCCCGGCATCGCGCAGCATCAACATGCCTTTGGCGTCGCGCGTATCGAAGCGCTTGAGGGCTTCGCCGCGACCATCGTAATACATGCCGCCATCGGTCAAGGTGCCATCGACATCGACCACCAGCAGGCGGATGTCTTGTTGTTCCGTGACGCGCGGTTTGAGCAGGGTTTCGATGATCGGCCAGTCCGCCGGCTCATCGAGTTCGGCTGCGCATTCCTCGTGCATGACATGCACGCCTATGCGACCACCGAGCCGCACGCCAGTTTCAGCGAGCAAGGTAGCGCGGGTGAAATAAAATGCGCCGTTCTCCATCACCGTGCCGGCGAAATCCTGGCGACGTGGACGATGGGCGGGATCGTAGTTGAGCGCCTGACCGTCATGACGCCAGAAGAAGCGCTTCAATTCCACACCCGTCACGAGGGAATCCAACTGCTCACGCTCGAAGCGCTCGCGCGCGGCGCGAAAGTCGGCGGCGCGTGTCAGTGGTGAAGTGGCCTGGATGAGGCACAGCACATCGCATGCGACCTTGGCCGTCAATTCCAGCATCACCGATTCACTGCTCGCCGTATCGCTGGCATTGGCCGGCGAGCGGTCGATGACTTCGATGCGCGCACCGAAGCGGGCGCGGGCATCGTCGCGGATGGCGGCCGCATCGGACGCCACATACACCGCATCAAAACAGCCTGATTCGAGCGCCGCGTCCAGACTCCAGGCGTACAGCGGACGCCCGGCAATCGTGCGCAGATTCTTGCCGGGAATGGACTTCGAGCCGCCCCGTAAGGGCAGCAGCGCCACCCAGCGCATCAGCGCAGATGCACGCCGGGCAGGCGCTTGAGTTTGGCGCGCTGCGGGGCTTCGATATCCAGAATGGCAGTGGGCTTATAGGTCAACGCGGTGGCCACCGCGCGCACGTCACGCACCAGTTTGCGCAAGCCATCGGGTTCCAGCGAAGCGGGATGATCGGTGCCCTTCCAGGTGCGGTCGAGCGTGAAGTGACGCTCGACCCAGTTCGCGCCGAGGGTCACGGCCGCGACATCGATGGCGATGCCGAGGTGATGACCGGAGAAACCGATGTCCTTGACGCGCGGGCCATAGAGTTCACGCAGACGCGCGACTTCCAGCAGGCAGACCTGATCGAAAGGCACCGGATAGCCCGAGGTGCAGGCGTACAGCACCACACGTCGCTGCACGTCCAGGCGTTCGAGCAGCGCGACGATTTCCTCCTGCTCGGCGGGCGTGGTCATGCCCATCGAGATGTGAATCTCGCCGGCGTAATCGCGGGCCAGGAACTCCAGCATCTCGAAATGCAGATTGCAGGCCGATGGCACTTTCAACATGTAAGGCTCGAGCGCGGCCATTTCGCGCGCCGAGGTCATGTCCCACACCGAGGTCGAATAGCCGATGCCGAATTCATCGCACCAGCGCATCAGCTGACGATGCTGGTCGGGATCGAATTCCAGAAACTCGCGGTGTGCGCCGTAGGTCTCGCCGTAGCTGTTGGCGGGATTGGGATGGGGCGCGTCGTATTCCTCGGGGGTCAGCAGTTCGCGGTTGCAGCGCTTCTGGAATTTGACGAAATCGGCCTTGGCGAAACGCGCCGCCGACTCGATCAGATCGCGGGCGATGGCCATATCGCCTTTGTGATTGCAGCCGATTTCGGCGATGACGCGGGGATGGGGTCGCTGGCTCACTGCCCTGCTCCTTCAAACTTCAAGGCGCGACGACGGAGCCGCGCGGGTCTGCGAAGCGCGCGGCCCCGGTTGACGGCGGGCGGCTTCGAGGTCGTAGATGCGAAACACATAGGGTGAGCGGGCTTCGGCCCGCACGCCGGCGAAACGCCCGAGTTCAGCGCCGAAGCGCGCGATACGCGCGTTCAATTCGGCCGCGGTCACGCCCGGGAAGCGGTGCGCATGGTAGGCGGCACTGTTGCGATGGTCGGGCTTGAGGCCGTTGATACGCTTGACCAGGGTGCGGATGTTACCGGCCAGCCAGGCGCGGAGCCAGGGCCTCGCGGCCGGCCGGCGCGGCGCGCGCTCGCGATATCCGCTCGCCGTCAGCACGTCCAGCACCCGATCGCAGGCCAGCGGCCCCTCGGTGGCGCAAAGATGGCGGCTGAACAGACCTTCGCGCACGGCTTCGTCGACCAGGCCACGGTCGCCCGCGAGAATCTCGCTCAGCAGTGCCCGCACTTCCGTCGGTGTACGCGCGCAGTGACTCAAGCCGTTCGGCAGATGATAGTCGAATGTCGCGGAGGTGACCGGCATATAGCTGACCGCGGGCGTCTCCAGCACGCTGGCCTCGACCGCGGTGGTGCAACCGTTGTGCAGCAATGCCTTCGCCGCCATCAGCCAGGGCACCACGTTGCCGTGGTGGACCACCGCAACCTGCGGGCAGCCCGCCAGGATCGCGCGCCACACCTCGTGGTTCTCCGACGGATGGGGGCGCAGCACGATGCGCTGGTTCGGAAACCAGGCGGCGAGCTGCGGCAGGAGCTCGCGAAAATGATCGTAGATGGCCTGTTGATGGGCGGCCATGCCGGTCGCGAATTCGAGACTCATGCCGCGCCCGGTACGACTGACCTGCGCCTGGCCCTGGGCGTCACGCTCGATGAGGTTCAGCGCCGGCACGAAATTATTGACGAACGAGAAATTGGTGTTGACCAGGATGAAGTCGCCGTACTGCCGCTTGAGTTCGGCGACTTCCGGCGCGAAATAGCCGCGCACGTCGGGGCGTAGCTGATCGATGCGCGGATTGCCGGTCACATGCACCGGGGCGCCGCTGTAGCCGGGATAGCTGGCAAAGAACTCGGCATCGTCCGCGCCCCAGGCAAACAGCTGATCGATGACCTTGAAGGTGTCTTCCGAATAGCGCCACGCGTAGTACTCGGGCGAGCTGTAACGCACCAGGCTTTCCTCGTCCCAGGCCACGATATCGTGGCCGAGTCCGCGAATCAGGTTGAGCATGGCACGGCTCAAGGAACGCATGCTCTTGGCCAGGAACAGGCCACGCGGCAGGTAGGGCATGGCGAAATTGATGTAGGTACGCGAACCGATGATCACCGGAAAACCGCGTTCGGCCGCGACGCAGGCCAGCAGCAGCTTGGCATCGAGTTCGCGTACCTGGTTCTCGACCGGGATGATGAGGGTCGACGGGCTGCCCGTCATGAGCGTGATTGGCTTGTGAACATTACGCAAAGGGGCACGCAAGGCGTGGCATAAAGGCGCGCAGTTGACATCAATTGCCGCCACTTGGCAACTGTCAGGGCCTGTTCACCGCGCGCTGGCACCTGTGCCATCATCGTCGCTCCCCACGACAGGACCCACCGTCATGACCGACAACAAAGCCGCCGATATCGACCAGGCCACCTATTGGAATGAAGAAGGGGGTGCGCGCTGGGTGCACCACATCGATGGCGTGGAGGCCATGCTGGAACCCTTGAGCGCGCGCCTGCTGGAGCGGGTCGCGGCGCAAGGCGGCGAAAAGGTGCTGGATATCGGTTGTGGCGGCGGCATCACCAGCGCCGCCATTGCGCGCGCTGTCGGTGACGAGGGGCGGGTCACGGGCCTCGATGTATCCAAGGTCATTCTCGATGTCGCGCGCCGGCGCTATGCGCATGTCGGCAATCTCGACTTCCTGCTCGCCGACGCCGGCAGCCATGTCTTTGCCCCCGCCTCGTACGACGTTCTGACCTCGCGCTTCGGCGTGATGTTCTTCCACGATCCCCACGCCGCCTTCGCCAATCTGCGCCAGGCACTCAAGTCCACGGCTCGCCTGTGCTTCCTGTGCTGGCGCCGTCTGGACGAGAACCCATGGATGGGTCTGGCCGCCGCGGCGGCCTTCACCGTATTGCCGCCTCCGCCCAAACCGGAACCGGGCGCACCGGGACCGTTTGCCTTCGCCAAGCGCGAACGGGTGAGCGATATCCTCGGCGCGGCCGGCTTTGGCGCCATCGAATTCGAAGCGGTCGACAGTCCCATCGATCTCGGCTCCCTGGACGACGCCATGGAGTGGCTCACCAATATGGGCCCGGCCGCGCAGCCGCTGCGCGAGGCGAACGAAGACCATCGTGCCGCGGCGCTCGACGCGATGCGCGAGGCCCTGGGCAATGCCGGAACCGGCGGTCGGGTGGTGTTGAATGGCGCGACCTGGGTGGTGAGCGCAAAGGCCGTGTAGCCGCGCACTCATTCGCACATTCAATTGCCGCCCACAAAAAAATGGATGCCGCCCGGGCATCCATTTTGAATGTGCGGCTGACTCCGCACCGGCAAGGACGGTGGTCGCGTCTTCGGCGGGTTACCTCGCCAAGGGCCCGCGCACCAATTGCCCCGGCAGATTGCCGGTCGGCACGTTGTTTTCCAGCAGCACTTCGCCATTGACGATGGAGGTGCTGATGCCGCGCGCGGTCTGCTTCAGGCGTTGCGCTCCGGCCGGCAAATCGTTCACCAGCTCGGGCATGTTCTGATCGATGGTATCGGGATCGAAGATCACCAGATCCGCATTCAGGCCTTCGCGAACCAGGCCCCGATCGTAAAGCCCCCAGGCGGTAGCGGTGTCGTGGGTGATGAGGCGCACCGCTTCTTCCAGCGTAAAGGCCTGCTTGTCGCGCACCCAGTGACTCAGCAGATGGGTCTGCAATGACGAATCCATGATCTGCGCGACGTGGGCGCCGGAATCAGAGAAGGTCACCACGCTGCGCGGGTGCTTCATCATGGTCAGCACGTGATTCTGATCTTCGTTCGCGAGCGGCTGACGGAAGAACGCATTGCCGTCGGTTTCGAGCGCAATGTCGATCATCGCTTCGGCGCCACTCACACCGCGCTCGCGCGCAAGCTCGGACATGAGCAACTCGTCGCCGATGCCGCGCATGTAATAGAACCAGTCCCATTCCGGCGGGCGCGCCTCGGCGCCGACGATCGCCGGGCCGTTGTAGGGTGCGTTCGCGACTTCCACCAGCTTGCGCTTGACGGCCGGATCGCGCATCAAGGCCAATTGTTCATCGATTGGCTTGGCGCGAATGTCGCGCCACACATCCCAGTTGTCGAACGGCATGTGGGACTTGAACGACAGCAAGGTCGAAATCGAACGGCTGTGAGCCTGCACGAACATGCGACCACCGGCGGCGCACACGTCGTTGGCGAGCTGGTAGTAGTCGGGCCACACATCGGGCGCAATGCGCACGCTGGGCATGCCGAAGGTGATGGGCACGCCCGACTCGACGGCCAGTGTGGTCAGGCGATCGAAGTAATCCTTCTTGCGACGCTCACTTCGGCCCGGCGCCTCGCCGGCCAGCTCAAAGATGCCGGCGCCGGTCGCGCCCATGGCATTGACGATCGCGCGCACTTCCGACCAGTCGGCGATACGGCTCGCGACCGGCCTGTCATCGGCGGTCTGGTGGTTGTAGGTGCGCGAGGTCGAAAAGCCGATGGCGCCGGCGCGCACCGCGTCCTGCACTTCGAACTCCATGCGTTTCAGTTCATCGGCGGTGGCCTGTTCGCTGAAAGCGCGTTCGCCCATCACATAGGTGCGCAAAGCGGAATGACCGATATAGCCACCGTAGTTGATGCCCTTGGGCAGGCTATCGAGGACATCGAGATATTCACGAAAGGTTTCCCAGCGCCAATCGATACCGGCGCGCATCGCGTCGCGCGACAAGTCTTCGGCGCGTTCGAGATTGCGAAACACAAAGTCGGCATCTTTCGCCGCGCAGGGCGCGAGCGTGAAACCGCAATTGCCCATGATGACGGTCGTGACACCGTGATAGCAGGAACAGGAACCGAGCGGGTCCCAGAAGATCTGCGCGTCCATATGGGTGTGGCCATCGACGAAACCAGGTGAGACCACCTGGCCGCCGGCATCGATGCTGCGCTGCGCGCGTTCATTGATGCGTCCGATCTTGACGATCTTGCCGCCCCTGACGCCGACGTCCGCCGGAAAGCGCGGGCCACCGGAGCCATCCACCACGAAGCCGTTCTTGATCACGAGGTCGTACATCGTCGCCACTCACTCTGCGAGAAACTCTCGCGAGATTAGCACACCGCTACAGGTGAACCGTCCAACCCTATAGGGGGTATTCCATCCCCGTACGACGGTCAGCGCGAAACTCGACGCGCTATGCCTACAATTGCCACACGCCCAGCCAGGAGATCGCGCGCATGCCGGCTTACACCATTATCGATGTCGACACCCACGTCACCGAATCGGCCGATCTGTGGACCAGCCGCGTTCCGCCCCATATGCGCGAAGCGGTGCCGCAACTGGCCAAGGACAAACGCGGACGACATATGTGGTTTTTGAATGGCAAACCGATAGCCAAGCTCGGCCTGTCGGCCACCGCCGGTGTCGGCGACATGAAGGAACCGCCGGATCACTATGACGATATGCATCCCGGCGCCTTCGATGCCAAGGCGCGCCTCGCCTACATGGACGAGATGGGCATCTGGGCGATGGTGATGTATCCCAATGTCGGCGGGTTCGGCAGCCAGGTCTTTCTGCAACTCGGCGATCCGGATCTGATGCTGACCTGTGTGAAGGTCTACAACGACTGGCAGAGCGAATGGGCGTCGGCCGATCCACGCCGCCTGCTGCCCATCACTTCGACGCCGTTCTGGGATGTCGAGGCTGCCGTCACTGAAGTACGTCGCTGCGCGGCCATGGGCCATCGCGGCATCCTGTTCACCGGCGAACCGCAGTCCTTCGGTCAGCCGGTCTTAGGCTCCCCCTACTGGAATCCACTGTGGGAGGCTGCGGTCGAACTCGAGCTGCCGATCAGCTTTCACATCGGCTCAGGCAACATGGAATCGGGCCTGCAACAGGAAAAGATGAAAACCTATGGCCGCATGGCGGCATTCACCGAAGTGTCCGTCGCCTACTTCATGCGTAACGGCGTGCAGCTCGCCGACCTGCTGCTGTCAGGCGTGCTGGCGCGCTACCCCGACATCAAGTTCGTGTCGGTGGAAAGCGGCATTGGCTGGATACCGTTCATGCTCGAAGCGCTGGACTACCAGTTCCTCGGCAACCGTGTGGTCGAGGAACGGCCGGATCTCGATATGCTGCCCTCGCAGTACTTCGCGCGGAACGTATATGGCTGCTACTGGTTCGAACAGGTAGCGCCGCGCCGCCTGATAGACAAGGTCGGTGTCGACAACATCCTGTTCGAAACCGACTTCCCCCATCCGACATCGCTGTTCGGCAAGGACGTGCACGCGCGCATTGCCAGCGGTCTCGCCGAATGCAGCGATGAGGTGCGGCGCAAGATTCTGTGGAGCAATGCCCAGCGCCTGTATAAAGTAGTGGAACCGACGGCGGCGGATCTCGCCCGCGCCTGAATCATGGAGCATTCATGTCGCAAGTACTGGTCAGCAGCGCCTGTGTCGAATTCCGCGAGACCCTGGCGCGCCACATCAAGCAACTGACGCGTTCCAACCCGGAACGCCACAGCGTCGAATGGTTCTTCCTGTTGTATTTGAGGCGCGTCGCCAAACGCGCCGAGGCCACGCCCAAGGCCAGTGATGCGAGTGGCGCGATGCGGGGTCTGACGCGCTTCTATGTCGACGCCATCGCCGACAATGCCGACCTCAGTGAACGTTTCGAGAACGTGCTCGCCGCCCACCGCCACGCGCTGCGCGCCGAGCACAGCCCGTAGCCGCGAAATTCTTCGTACACCCGACGCGCGGCAGGTTGAGCCTGACGTGCGAATGAAATCGCACCTACACAGCGATGCGATGCAGGGCGCCGGCCGCGCGTCGCAGTTCGTCGAACAACTCCGCCAGCGGCACCGGCTTGCCGATGCCGTAGCCCTGCAGGTAGTCGATGCCGAGACGGGTCAGCACCTCGGCCTGCTGAGGGCCTTCGACGAATTCGGCGACGGTGGTCTTGTCCATGATGCGCGCCACCTCGGCGATGGAACGCACCATCGCCTCGTCGAGACGATCGAGAGCGATATTGCGCACGAAGATGCCATCTATCTTCACGATGTCGACCGGCAGAGCCTTCAGATAGGCGAACGACGACAGTCCGCTGCCGAAGTCATCGAGCGCGAAACGGAAGCCGCGCTGCTTCAAGCCACCGACGAATTGCTGGGCATGGGTGATGCTGGCAATCGCCGCTGTTTCGGTGATCTCGAAGCAGAACTTGGCCGGCGGCAGGTTGTGGCTGGTGAACTGGTGTTCGATGAAGGCCTGCAACTCCTGGTCGGCCAAGGACTGGCCAGAGATGTTGATCGAGCACAGTTCGATGAGGCCCAGGCAATCGCGGTGAGTGGCGAACCATTCGCAGGTATGCCGTATCACCCAGCGGTCGATGCGAGGTGCCAGGCCGAAACGCTCGGCGGCCGGCAGGAACAGGCCCGGCGCGATCATGGCACCGCGGTCGTCACGCATGCGCACCAGCACTTCGAGATGGGTAGCCGGCGCCTCCGGGCGACTGCGGGTGGCGCGGATCGGCTGGGCGTGCAATTCGAACCTGTCATGCTCGAGGGCGCGATTGATGACCGCCACGGAGTCGACCTGCTGGCGATGACGGTTCAATTCGGCGTCGTCCGGATCGAATTGATAGACGCGTCCACGGCCCATTTCCTTGGCCGCGTAACACGCCGCGTCGGCCGCCTTCATGACGCTCGCCGCGCTCGAGTCCGGCGACAACAGCGCCACCAGGCCGATACTCACGCCGGCATTGAAGAATTTGTCCTCCCAGGCGAAACGATGGGCCTCGATGGCCTTGCACAGCTTGTCGGCGATGGCGGTGGCCTGGGCACGGGTGCAATGTTCGAGCAGCACCGCGAACTCGTCGCCGCCGAGGCGCGACACCGCATCGTGCTTGCGCACGTGCTCACGCAGTACGCCGGCCACCTGACGCAGCATGGCGTCGCCCGCTTCGTGGCCGCAGGCGTCGTTGATGACCTTGAAGCTGTCGAGGTCGAGATACAGCACCGCGTGCTGGGTGGAATCGATGCGGATTGAATCCAGGGCGCGCTTCAGGCGGATCTCGAATTCGTGACGGTTCAGCAGTTCCGTCAATTCGTCATGGGTGGCCTGATAGGCCAGCCGGTCGGCCATGATGCGGGTGGTGGTGACATCCTGAATCTGCACGATGGCGCGCACACCGCCCTCGGTGGAACGGGGTATCGGTGAGCCCGATACCATCACCCACAGCGGTGCGCCCTGGCTGGAGGACTGACGGGTCTCCACGCAGAACTCGGCGATGTGCCCATCCAGCAGCGCGTTGAAACGCTCGGCCAGGCGCGCGCTGTCCACCGCATCGGCCAGCGCCCAGAACGGCCGGCTCGCCCAGTAGTCCGGGCGCGTGCCATAGATGCCTTCGGTGACGCGATTGGCGTGCACCACCGCGCCATCGGCGTCGATCAGCAGCATGCCGATAGGGGCATTGTGAAAGGCACTGGCAAAGCGTGCCTCGGTCTGCTGCAGCGCCGATGCGAGTTCCGCCGAGCGATTGAAATGCCGGCTGTAGTGACGTCCGGCCGACAGCAGCGCGATGCCGAACAGCACCGCCATGAGAGCCAGGGTGCGATACACGGCGCTGTCGTGCAGCGCGCACCACAGCGAAATCGGAATGAGCATCAAGGGAACGTAGAGCCGGTAGCTGGTCAGCACCGGCGACAAGTGCACGATGCCGCCGGCACACAGCCCGGCCAGCACCAGTACCACCAGGAACTGGTGCTCGAAGGGCACGCCCTTCATCAACAGCAGGGCCCCGACACCCCATGCCAGACCGGTCAGGGCCACGAGTGCGACGAAGTTGCGCTCCGCGCGGGCCACCGCCTCGCCGACCGGCACGGCGAGATAGTTCGCGCGTTGATTCATGCGCAGCATGCCGAGCACGCCGAGGACGATGTACCACACCAGCAGCGGGCCATGCTTGGCATGGGGCCACCACAGGCACAGCAACAAGGTCGACAGCGCCAGATTGCAGACGAAGCCCAGCAAGGCCTGCTCATGGACATAGCGCAGCCGCAGATCGCGCAGGGTGGTCTGCGCGGCACTGCTGGGCACATATTCAAGGACCGACATGAAACTCTGGGCGGAAGCCGAAAGCATGGGTTTTCTGTCCGTTAAGGTGGCGCGCAAAACGCGTAATTCGAATCAGCGCCGCCCGTCAGGCGGCCTTGGAAAGACTTTGCATGGCGTCTTCGAGAATGATCTCGAGTTCAGCGATGGTGATGTCGTTGACGCCCAGCAAGGCGGCTTCGGGACTGGCCGACAGCATCAGGCTCTCGTTGCTCTGCAGACTGAGACCGACCTTGCTGCAGGTCAGATTCGCGAGACGCACCATGGCCGCCAGCGGATTGCATTCGTCCAATCGTTCGGCGTGGTGATAGCGGGCGATCTCGATATAGCTTTCGGCCACGTTCCAATGGCCGAGCAGACGCGCGCCCTGTTCGGCGTGCTGTGCTATCAGCACTTCGCGCATGAGCGCCGAGGAGAAGCGTCCCTTGGTATCTGACTGGCCTTCCAGGTCGTCGAACACCTTGAGCAGCAGCAGTTTGCCGATGTCGTGAAACAGGCCGCCCAGAAAAGCCTCGGCGCTGCGGTCGCGGTAGCCGCAGCGTTCCGCCAGCCATTTCGCGCCCAGTGCGCAGCCCATGGCATGACGCCACAACTGCACCATCCACTGATCGATGGTGGCATTGCGCGCGTGATACTCGCCCGCCTGGGTACACAACACCACCAGATTGACGATTTCGTTGGTGCCGAGGCGCGCGATGGCCTGGGAGATATTGCTGACCTTGGCCAGCCCCGCATAGAGCGCCGAGTTGGCGACCTTGAGAATGTTACCGGCCAGCACCGGGTCCTGCAGAATGGCCTGCTCTATCTGGCGCACGTCGCCCTCGGGGTTCTGCGCCATGGCCTGGATGCGCGCCGCCACCGGCGAATAGGCCGGCAACTGCAATTCATTCGAGCGCAGATGGTCGTCGATGATGTCGAGGATGGAACGCTGCGTGCTCATCAAATCTCTCCGAGCAGGCGACGAATCTCGCCCAGGCCTCTGGGTTTCATGGCGCGAGGCAGGTCACGCATGACCTCCTGCAAGGATGTGATGCCACGCGCGGCCTTGGCCAGGCCGTCCTCGATCAGGGTGACGAGCCCCGAGGTCTCGACGCTGATGCGGCGAATCTCATAGGAGGTGCGGCGATTGAGAATCGCGTCCTTCACCATTTCGTTCAGGACCAGCAGTTCAAACACGCAGACCCGGCCGCGATAGCCGGTGTAGCGGCAATCGGCACAGCCGCGCCCGAAACGGAACTCGGCGCCGCGCAGGTCCTCGGTGCCGACACCGAGGCGACGCAGGTCGCCGGGCGTGGCCTGATAGGCTTCGGCGCAGTGTTCGCAGACGCGCCGTATCAGTCGCTGGGCGACCACGCACACCACGGTCGAGGAAATCAGAAAGGCCTCGATGTCCATGTTGAGCAATCGCAGCAGGCCGCCGATGCTGTCCTCGGTATGGAAGGTGGTCAGCACCTTGTGGCCGGTGAGCGCGGCCTGGATGGCGGTGTCGGCCGAGAAGCGATCGCGGATCTCGCCGAGCACGATGACATCCGGGTCCTGGCGCACGATGTGGCGCAGGGTTTCTTCAAAGGTCAGGTTGATCTTGGGGTTGATCGAACACTGCGAGATACCCTCGATCACGTACTCGACCGGATCCTCGGCGGTGATGATGCTGGTATCGGGATTGTTGAGATAATCGACGCAGCTATAGAGCGTCGAGGTCTTACCCGAGCCGGTCGGGCCGGTGATGATCACCACGCCGGTCGGCACGTCGAGCGCGTCCTGCCGGAAGCGGTCGAGCATCTTCGGCCCCATGCCGATGTTGTCGATATTGATCAGCTCGGTCTTGCGGTTCAGCACCCGCAACACGATCTTCTCGCCATGGATGGTGACGTAGAACGAGGCGCGGATGTCGACGTTGTCTCCGACTTCGCTGGCATCGAAATGGATACGCCCGTCCTGGTGACGCCGGCGCTCGGCGATGTCGGCGCCGGCCAGGATCTTGAGGCGGCTGGTGATGGACGGCGCGAGCTCGCGCTCGAAATCCTTGTGCTCGACCATCGCGCCGTCGATACGGAAGCGCACCCGCAGGCGGCCCTTCTGTGGTTCGATGTGGATGTCGCTGACACCGAGTTCCAGCGCATCGCTGACGATGCTGTTCACATAGCCGATGGCGGTCTGCTCGGAGGCGACCGCCTGGGTGCTGCGCACACCTTGTTCAATCTGCGTCAACACCATGTTGATCTGGGCGCGCCGCGCGATGGCGGGCAGCACCGCCGCGCCCAGCATGCGCTGCGCCGCGGCCTTGCCTGCCGCGTTCAACGGATCGGCGAAGGCCACGGTCACGCCGCCATCGGCGACGCCGATGGGCAGGAAGCCGAAATCCAGGCAGACGCGCGGCGTGATTCTGGCGATCACCGTCTTGTCGATGTCCGACAGGCGCGGTTCGAGCACCGGCAGGCCGAGCAGATCGGCCAGCACCTCGACCAGTTTCTGTTCGCTGATGTAATGGTTGTCGACCAGTATCTCGCCGAGGCGTTTCTGGCCTTGGGTCGCGGCCTGCTGCGCAAGCGCGGAGCGCAGATCGGCATCGCGCAGGTATTCCAGTTCGACCAGGATCTCACCCAGGCGCAGCGCCTGGGGATGGGCGCGGATGACGGTGCGGATCTCGTCCTGCGCGATGAAATGCAGTTCCTGCAACACCTTGAGCAGCGAATGCGGGCTTTCGAGTTTGTCGCGCACGCGGCGTGCGTGCTTGAGTTGCTCGGCGCTGATGGAGTTGTCGTTGAGCAGCAGTTCGACGATGCGATCGGCGGCGGTGACGAGGGGCGCGGCGGCAGGCGGCGCCGCCAGCGGCGGGGCTGCGGCGTGGGGAAGCGCGGCGCTCATGACGCCCGCCCGTTTCGCATGCGTGCCGGGCATGCGCCGGAACCGGCGTCGATGACGCCGCGATGCGCGGGACAATCCCGGAAGTGCCGATCGACCATAGACCCTCTCTCAATGCACCGGCACGATCACTTCCCTGGATACATTGCTTCCGGGGATCCCCGGCGCGTCATGGGTAGCGGGACCGCGGGACACTTTCTTTAATTCGAGGGCATGAACGGCGGCCGCACGCCGTGGCCACGGTACAATGGCGCATGACCCGACTTCTCGCTCACTATCAGGTCGGCGGCCCGGCCGCCGACATCGAAGCCCGCGCCGCCGCCCTGGCCCTGGAACAAAGCATCGAAATGCCGCTCAGTGCGGTGACCAGCGACTACGTGCGCCAGCAAGTGGTGGCAACGGTTGAAGCGATACGGCCCCTTGAACCCGATCTGCATCGGGTCACGCTGGGCATCGCCACCGCCACCGTCGGGCGCGACGTCGGCCAGCTCATGAATATGCTGTTCGGCAATTGCTCGCTGCAGGATGACGTGGTGCTGTGCGACATCGAGCTGCCGCCGGCCTTGCTCGCGACCTGGCCCGGCCCGCGTCACGGCCTGGCCGGACTGCGTACCCTGGTCGGCGCCGGTCCCCGCGCCCTGACCATGACCGCCCTCAAGCCCCAGGGCCTGCCGCCCGCCGAACTCGCCGCGCTGGCCGCGACCTTCGCCACAGCCGGCATCGACATCATCAAGGACGACCACGGCATCGCCGATCAGGACTACGCGCCCTTTGCCGCGCGCGTGGCTGCCTGCCAGCGGGCGGTGAGCCGCGCCAATGCGCGAACCGGCGGCCACAGCGTGTATGCGCCGACGCTCTCGGGCGGGCCACGCCAGCTCGCCGCCCAGGCCCGCCTCGTGCGCGAGGAAGGACTGCGCATGGTGCTGGCCTGTCCGATGCTGATGGGCCTGCCGGCGTTCGAGGAACTGGTGCGCCATGACCTCGACTGCGCGGTGCTCGCCCATCCCGCCTTCGGTGGCGCAGCGCGCATCGCGCCGCCACTGCTGTTCGGTCGCCTGTTCCGCCTGCTGGGCGCCGACGCGACGGTGTTTCCCAATCACGGCGGGCGCTTCAGCTACAGTCCCGCGACCTGCGCGGCCCTGGCCCGCGCCGCGCTCGCGCCCTGGCAGGGCATCAAACCCTGCGCACCGGTGCCGGCCGGCGGCATGAGCGTCGAGCGGGTGGACGAAATGCTGGCCTTCTACGGCCAGGACGTCATCCTCCTGATCGGCGGCGCCCTGCTGGCGGCCGGCACGGCCCTGCCGGAGCGTGCCCGCGAATTCGTCACCCGCGTCCAACAGGCCGGGGTTTCAACCGGGAGTGTGGTCCCATGAGCAATGACACCCACCGCCGTCACGACGGCCGGTTCCATTGGCAGGACGTCGAAGTCCTGGCCTACAAGCAGAGCAACGAAGCGCCGTTCAAGGACGTCACCCGCCAGGTGCTGTTCGAGGATCCGGATTTGAATTGCCAGTGGCGCTATTTCGAGGTGGCGCCCGGCGGACACACGACCCTCGAGCGTCACGTCCACGTGCATGCCGTGATGGTGGTGCGTGGCCGCGGCCGCGCGCTGGTCGGCAACGCCATTCATGACTTGGCGACCTACGACCTCGTCAAGGTGCCGCCACTGACCTGGCATCAGTTCCGCGCGCCGGACGACGAGCCGCTGGGATTTCTCTGTCTGGTCAACGCCGATCGCGATCGACCGCAGTTGCCCCAGGCCGAAGATCTTGCCGCACTGCGGGCGGATGAACACGCGGCGGAATTCATTCGCGTCTGAAACGCGAGCGCATCCCGCGCAGGCGCGAATTCAATCGCACCTCGAAAGGCCGAGCCTCGCGCCCGCCCATGGCTCGACGGTTCGAATGAGTCCGCACCTGCAACGGCATGCGGTTTGGCCGGCGCGCCGTCGTCCCTCCCCCTTCAGCGCTATTGCCGCTCCCTGCACCCTCGGCTATGGTCGCCGCTCGCACCGTCGAGGGGAGTGAGATGCTCGGGCACCGTTGTTTGAATGTATTTGCGCTCGCGCTGCTCGCGCTGTGCGGTTTCGATAGCCATGCCGCCGGCGATGGCAGTGGCGACCTGCATCCGATTGCCGCCAGCGAATGGAACCGCGCCAAGGCCCAGCATCTGCTCGAACGCGCCGGTTTCGGCGGCACGCCGCGGGAAATTGACAAGCTCGCACGTCTGACGCCGACCCAGGCAGTGCGTTATCTGGTCTATTTCGAGGGCGTTGATGCGCAAGCCATCAAGGCCCAGACCCCATTCGAGGAATCGGGCATCTTCGAGCCCGGTCTCGATCCTTTTCCGCCCAGTCGTCCCGCCACCACGGAGCTTGCCAAGGCGCGCGGCGAAGCCCTCGGCGTGAAGGTCAAGACCAGTGGCAATCGTCCGCTGCAACCGGTGGTCGACAAGTTCTTCTACTGGCTGCGCGCCAGTCGTCTCGAAACCGATCGCCTCGCCTATTGGTGGGCGAACCGCATGGTGTCCTCGCCGACGCCGCTCAAGGAGAAGATGGCGGTGTTCTGGCATGGCCACTTCGCCAGCAGCGAAGAGAAGGTACGTGACTACCGCAAGATGCAGCGTCAGTTGCAACTCTTTCAGGATCAAGGCCTCGGCAATTTCCGTACGCTGCTCATCGGCGTCGCCCAGGACCCGGCCATGCTCGCCTTCCTCGACGCCGGTGTGAATATCAAGGGCTCGCCCAATGAAAACTTCGCGCGCGAGATCATGGAACTGTTCACCATGGGGGTCGGCAACTACAGCGAGCACGACATCCGCGAAGCGGCGCGCGCCTTCACCGGCTGGTATTTCACCGGCCTCGATTTCAAGGTCGACCCCGCCAAGCACGACGATGGCGAAAAGGAATTCCTGGGCGCCAAGGGCAACTTCGATGGTGTCGAAGTCATCGACCGCATCCTCGCCCACCCCGCCACGCCGGCT
>Ga0208492_1000642_pt1 | contig 27497 bp, 22 predicted proteins | sample Subbioar_CSW14AB_FD_184820 | JGI IMG/M metagenome (GOLD analysis project Ga0208492, IMG submission 184820) | Serpentinite rock and fluid subsurface biosphere microbial communities from McLaughlin Reserve, California, USA - CR12Mar_CSW14AB (SPAdes) | ecosystem: Environmental > Terrestrial > Deep... | reverse complement strand
CCCCAGCACCAGCCCAGGCCGCACCCGCCCCATCTCCTGCACCAGGTTCCACGTGAACGAGTCGTAGTTGTCGATCAGCAGGATCACAGGAAACGATATGTGCCACGATCATGCTTCATGATCGTGTCTTCCCACACCCACCCACTCACACGTCCCTGAACCCCAGCACCACCAACAGACACGGCCCCGAGTGGATCACACTCACCCCCGCCGCCTCCGCCCTTTCAATCGCCGGATAGCTCTCCGCCCCCGGCTGCATCCACAGATGCTTGATCCCCGCCGTGATCGCATCATCCACAATCCGCGCCGTCACCCATCGCGGCGTAATGATCGACACCCCATGCGGCTTCTCCGGCAGGTCCGCAAGCGTCGCGTACGTCTGCACCCCCTCGATCATCTTCTCATTCGGATTGACCGGGTACGCCGTCAGCCCCCGCTGCTGATAGCACCGCAGCACCATGTTCCCATACTTCGCCCGGTTGCTCGAAGCCCCCGCGACCGCAAACGATGAACCCGCCAGAAACGCAGCAATGGGGTCAGTCGAAGCCATGACGAACAGTAAGCTCGATCCCTCTGCCGCCTGTCATCGCCTCATTGAGACGGCACAGCAATCTCCACCAGCAAACTCGCTGCGAGAGGTCACACCTCAATGCGCATTTCATGTCTCCGCCCGCAGGGCGCACGATCGTTGCCGGTGGCGCAGCGAGGCTCCGCGAGCAAGCCACCGGTCCCCGCACACCAACACCGACGCTGTTCTTTGCCTTCCCGCCCGTCTGAGGGCGGACCTTTAGCCCAGGCGGTTCGCAAACACCCTCAACCTCACGCCGCCTCATCCCTCGCCGCTTCCTCCGGCTTCGTCCCGCACACCCCATCCCGTGTGACATAGAAGAAGTCCGCAGAAATCGGGTACGGCAACCGCCGAAAGTCGTGCTCGACTCGCTCCTGCAACCGCCTCATGAACACATCCGGACCCGGGCTGCACGCGACGAACATGTCCCGCGCCGGCGTCGCCACGTAGAAGTTGCCACCAAGCTGCGGCGCCAGCCGGTCATACAACCCGCCCAGCAGCAGCCTCGCCGCGTCGTACCCGTCATGCTGAGACAGGATCGCGGCCTTCCCGCCCTCCTTGCTCTCGACGATCTGCACCTCGAGTTCCGGCGCGTACTGGTCCAGGTTCTGCCGCGCAATGTCCTCGACCTCGTCGATCGACAGCTTCCACCGCACCAGCTGCTCGACCGTGATGCTCACCGTCATGTGAGGCAGGTCCGTGACAAACACGATGGCCGTGTCGTTCACGAACGGCACGTGCGCCACCTGCTCCCGCGACAAGTGCTGGAAGATCGAATCCGGCTGGATCCGCGGCATGATCCGGTTCCGCGCAAAGTCCAGCGACATCGCCATCAGCTGCATCGCGTCCCCCGCGAACAGCTGCTCCAGGTAGTGCTCCACGATCTCCGTCCCGCGCCCGGGCTCGTGGTTCACCATCCGGTACAGATTCTCGAGGTCCAGCCGCCGCCCATTCACGAGCAGCTCTCGCGGCCCCACGAGATTAATCGTGTACTCCGGCTGCAGCCGCCGCAGCATGTCAGCGACGGTCTCAGCGAACGCTTCCGGTTCCCGCGGCATCACGCCCATGGCCCAGTCCTTGTCTCTCATTGGGCTATCCAGAGCGGGGGCCGTTCCACGATCACCCGCGCAGCACCCCGGGCGAGCGCCCGTAGTTGAGTCCTGCGCGACTGTCATCGGACTCCGATACGGTCATCAGAAGCGCCTGTTCTGACATTCGGGTGTAGCCCGTGAAAGCGCCGTCATAACCCGAACCACCGCACGAGCCCCACCTTCCACACCCCTCCCACAATCCCCAGAGAACCCCGCGACCCCCCTGCTCCCGTGGGGGTCTTGTGAGGGAGTTGCCCACAGAACTGTCCATCCAGTTGGCATGCAAAGCCGGACGCGTATAATCCGCCCCACGTGGGACTCCCCGGAGCGTGCGTCCGGCAGGAGAGGATTGACCTCAAAGAGGTTTACGGAGATCGACTGTGACCGAGCAAGAGATTGAAGCAAAGGTTGTTGAGATCGTGGCGCAGCAGATGGGCCACGACAAGGCGAAGATCACTCGTGAAATGAGCTTCACCGATGACCTCAACGCCGACAGCCTCGATCAGGTCGAGCTGGTCATGGAACTCGAAGAGGCCTTCGAGACCGACATCCCCGACGAGCAGGCCGAGAAGATCAAGACCGTCGGCGATGCCATCGCCTTCATCAAGCTGCAGCACGGCGTCGCCTGACGCCTTCCCCCTCTCCAGGGGGACGCCTGCTCAGTGCCGGGAGAGACCGCTTCGCGGATCAAAGGGGCGCAGATTGTGCGCCCCCAGCCCCCGGGAGAACCTGACCTGTGACAACTAGCCCTAACTCCCGGATCGTCATCACAGGTATGGGCGCTATGACCAACCTGGGCACGGACGCTCCGTCCACCTGGGCCGCCATGCGCGCCGGCCGCTCCGGCATCAGCGCCATCGAGGGCGAAGAGTTCGCCAAGTACGGCACGGCCTGCTGGGCGGTGACCATCGCCGGTCAGGTCAAGGGCTGGGACGTCGGTTCCATCCTCGACCACCGCGAGGCCAAGCGCCTCGACCGCTTCAGCCACCTCGGCCTCGCCGCCGCGGACGAAGCCGTCAAGCACTCCCGCGTGGACTTCTCCAAGGAAGACCCTAACCGGTGTGGCGTCGTCGTCGGCTCCGGCATCGGCGGCATCAGCACCATCGAGAACGGCGTCATCGCCATGATCGAGAAGGGGCCCGACCGCATCAGCCCCTTCACCGTCCCGCGCCTCATGGCCAACGCCGCCACCGGCAACATCTCCATCCGCTACAACCTCCGCGGCCCAGCCTCCACCCACGCCACCGCCTGCGCCTCCTCCGGCCACGCCCTGGCCGACGCGATGAATATCCTCCGCCGCGGCTGGGCCGATGTCGTAGTCTCGGGCGGCGCCGAAGCTGCCTGCACCCCCCTGTGCATCGGCGCCTTCATGACCATGAAGGCCCTCTCCTCCCGCAACAACGAGCCCACCAAGGCCAGCCGCCCCTTCGACAAGGACCGCGACGGCTTCGTCATGTCCGAGGGCGCCGCCATGTTCGTCCTCGAAACCGAGGAGCACGCCAAGAAGCGCGGCGCCACCATCTACGCCGAGCTCATCTCCGCCGGCAACTCCGGCGACGCCGGCCACATCACCGCCCCCGACCCCGAGGGCTCCGGCGCGGCCCGCTCCATGCTCATGGCCCTCCAGGAAGGCGGCCTCTCGCCCAACCAGATCGACTACATCAACGCCCACGGCACCTCGACTCCACTCGGCGACAAGGCCGAAGTCGCCGCCGTGATGCGAGTCTTCGGTGACCACGCCCGCAAGTCCGCCGGCGGCAAGCTCCTCATGAGCTCCACCAAGTCCATGCACGGCCACTGCCTGGGCGCCTCCGGCGCGGTCGAGATGATCGCCTGCATCCACGCCGTGCGCGACGGCATCATCCCCCCCACCATCAACCTCGATAACCCCGACGAGAACTTCGATATCGACCTCGTCCCCCACCACGCCCGCGAACGCCGCATCAAGTACGCGATGAACAACACGTTCGGCTTCGGCGGCCACAACGTCACGCTGATCGTCGGCCGCTACGACTGATGTGCCACGACCGTGCTTTGACGGTCGTGTCCCCTTCAACCCGGACCCGTGCCACGATCATGTTTTCATGATCGTGTCTTATCATTTGGGCATGAACAAGAACACGATCTGCCTCTGGTACAACCACGATGCCGAAGAGGCCGCGAACTTCTACGTCCAGACCTTCCCCAACAGCAAGGTCACCGGCGTTGACCGGGCCCCCACCGACTACCCGGGCGGCAAGCAGGGGCAGGCGATTGTGGTCCACTTCACCGTGTGCGGCATTCCGTGCATCGGGCTCAATGGCGGCGACACGTTCAAGCACTCCGAGGCGTTCTCGTTCCAGATCCTGACCGACGACCAGGCGGAGACGGATCGGTACTGGAATGCCATCATCGGCAACGGCGGCAAGGAAAGTGCGTGCGGGTGGTGCAAGGACAAGTGGGGAATCTCTTGGCAGATCACGCCGCGGATTCTGACCGAGTCCCTGTCCAAGGGCGGCGAGACTGCCAAGCGCGTTTTCCAGGCCATGATGACGATGTCGAAGATCGATATCGCCACCATCCAGGCGGCGGCTCGAAACCCCTGACACGCCGAGCGGCTCGCGGTAGGCTACCGCCATGCCTGCCGAACCCACCCTTGCGCCAGTTCCCGATGCCGACCGCCTTCCTGCGCTCGACCTCATCCGAGGCGTCGCGCTTCTCGGGATCCTGTTCGTCAACATCCAGGTCTTTGGCGAGACGTTCGGGTCGTACATGCGCATGACGCCGGAGCCCGAGCAGGGGCTGCCGGGCGCGATCTCGTTCTACTTCGTCAAGCTGTTCTGTGAGTCGCGGTTCTACACCATCTTCTCGATGCTGTTCGGGGTTGGGCTCGCGCTGCAGTGGACGCGGGCGCGTGCTCAGGGGCGGGCGTACACCGGCGTTGGCGTTCGGCGGATGCTGTGCCTGATGGTGATTGGGCTTGTACACGCGCTGGGGATGTGGTTTGGGGACATCCTTTTTACGTACTCAATCGCCGGGCTGCTCACGATTCCGTTTCTGAAGTGCCGGCCGCGGACGTTGGTCACGGTTGCTGTTTCGATCCTTGTTTTCTCGGCGTTCTTGGGCGCTGCGTTCATGACGTTTTCCAAGCCGGGTGCCATCGCCGCGGCTGATCCCACGGCGCTCGCCCAGGTAGACCAATCTCTCCCGTCGTTTGAGCGGCTCATGCAGGGCTTCAGGGTTAACGCTGTTCCTGGCGGGCCGGAGGATCCGCTTTGGGTCAGCACTGAGACCGAGGCGATGCGCGATGGGCCGTATCTCCAGGCGTTTTTGTTCCGGGCGATGAGCTTTGGGATCATTCTCGTTGTCGAGCTGCTGGGGATGGGGTGGGGGATTTGGGCGATGTTCCTGCTTGGGGTGGCGCTGCTCAAGTCGGGGTACTTCACGGCGGCGGCGGCTGCGTGGCATCGGCGGTCGGCGGTGTTGGGGCTTGGGATTGGGGTGCCGATGATCGTTGGGTTCGCGGTGCTCACGGCAAGCGAGCAGCCTCGGCTCGTCACGTTCGCCGCGATCATCCTGCACAACGTCGGGGCGGTGGTCATGAGCTTTGGGTACTTGGGGGTGCTCATGCTCCTGGCACACTCGGGTGCGCTGACGGCGGTGAAGGGGGCGATCGCGCGGGTTGGGCGGATGGGGCTTACGAACTACCTGCTTGAGAGCGTCATTGCCACGGCGATTTTCTACCACTGGGGGCTGGCGAAGTTTGGGGAGACCACGCGGCTGGAGCGCATGGGGATGGTGCTTGGCATTTACGGCGTGCTGGTTGTGTTCAGCGCGCTGTGGCTCAAGGTGTTCCGGTATGGGCCTATGGAGTGGCTGTGGCGGTCGGTCACGTACCTGCGGGCGCAGCCGATGTTGAAGGCGCGGGGCGCGGTGGGGAATTGAAAGCGGACGGCGCTTGGCCGTGGGCAAGGTACGGCCGTTGCGAGAATCCACGAAAAAAGGCCGCGCACCCGTGTGCGCGGCCCTCACATGAAGCAGCTTGAAGTCTTACGCCGCCAGCTTCACGCTCATGCCGCCACCGCCGCCGGTGCCGAACTGGAACGCGAACTGGGTGCTGACCTCGCCCGTGACGTCGCCACGCCACGGCTCGATCTGGTAGGACACGCTGTCGGAACCGAAGGGAAGGGTCGAGTCCTTGAAGGACTTCTTGCTCCCCGAGGTGCCAATCAGCGAGAACGTGGTCTCGTCGCCCAGCTTGCGGAACACGCGGTACTGGACACCGGTGCACCCGTCGGGCTGCGTGACCTTCCATTTGAGGCTGATCGAGCCGTCGCCGTTGACGGTCATCGTCAGCTCCTTCGGCGGGACCGGCGCAGGGACCGTCCCGGGCGGGCTGTTCGCCTTGAGGCCCGCAAGCACGTACACGTTGGGATTGTTCGTCGCCTCCGCGTACGCCTTGATCATGTTGGTGAGCTGCCCGCCCACCACCTTGACGGCGGTGAACGCGTTGTCGTCGGCCGTGGTTGCATCCTTGCTGGCCTGCTTAGCGGTCTCCGCCGCTTCCGTTGTCATCTGGAAACTGTCGACCAGCGTTTTGAACGCGGCGGCCTGAGCGGGCTGGATCCCGATCTGGGCCGCGTGCAAAACAAACTGCTCGGCATGGGTGATCGCCCACGGCAAAGCGGCTCGCTTTGACTGGGGCACGTTGGAGCCCGGCATACGTCAGGCCCGTCCTTTCCTCGCCACACGGGGGTCGAACCCCGCGGGCCTCGGACACTTGTGCGCCCCGCCGCAGCATGGCGATGCCACGAACGAGCAACACCCCAGCCGCCCCAGAGCACGACGCCCCGAGCCGGTGGTGCTTTCCAAATCGGAACGGAATGCCCGGCGCTTAAGTGAAAATCAGAAAACGCGACTTGCGCCCGTGCCACTGGCGGAGCTCTGGCCGCCAGTGTGCCTTTCCCCCTCAATTGACCAACCCTGAAGTCACCCCTCTTGTTACGCTCTTCCCCCGTGGACCCGCAGCCCTCATCCTCACGCCCGCCCCACCGCAAGCGCATCAAGCATCGCGAGGTGCTCCACGGCACGCGCTTCCTCACGTTCTCCTGCTACGAGCGGCGCCCGCTGCTCGTGCGCGATGGCCCGTGCCGCATGCTCGCCCGCGCCCTGGAGCGGGCGGTCACCAGGCACGGCTGGCTGCTGCACGCCTACGTATTCATGCCCGAGCACGTCCACCTGCTGGTTCGCTCGATGCGCGAGACGTGCGACGTGGCCGACCTGCTCAAGGCCGTCAAGTGGTCCACCTCGATCAGCGTCAAGCGTGCCCTGGAGAAGGCGGGCCACCCACTCCTCCGGGAACTCACCATCCGCGAGCGGCCCGGCAAGCTCACGTTCCGCTTCTGGCAGGAGGGCCCGGGGTTCGACTCAAATGTGGGGCACGACGAGGTGGGCCGCGTGATCCGCTACACCCACCTCAACCCCGTCCGCCGAGAACTGTGCGCGGACGCCAACGATTGGGCGTGGTCGAGCTCACGGCAGTATTACAATCTTGATCCGCTGACGCCTTGGGCGCCGCGCGTCACGCCGTGGAACCACATGGACGGCGGTTGGGCCCACCTCAGGGGGAAGGTGTAGAGTGAGGGATGGACAACGCGATCAGCCGACCACGCGACCTGTCCGGCGCACGACCCCCCGTGCCACTGGCGGAGCCCTGGCCGCCAGTGCCGCGACACCCGCCCCGCAGGCGGAGGTTCAGGGGCAGTCACGAACCTCCACATCATCCCCACGACCGGTCCGCGCAGGGACGATCCTCAAGGCACACTGGCGGCCAAAGCACCGCCAGTGGCACACCGAGATCGTGTTGTTACATCAGTTCAGGGCGGCTGCCAGTGCCACCAGCCCGCTTGAGAACCCTGATCGTACGAGACCAATCGGTCCAGGCCCTTTCGCCTCCACGACACTTACATTGACGGCGTACCTGGTTACATTCCAAGTGGGTAGCACCTCCACCCGCGGCGTCTTTGCCGCGGCAAATATTTGCAGGCGAGCGGTTTAGTCATGCAGCGGCTTCCAGACGGTACGTTACTTGATCGAAGAGACTTGCGCGCAGTCCAATTCATGCTGCGCGTGAATAGCGAACTCGTAGGCACTATCTCACAAGAGCGGTTCCGCGAGGTCTGCGCGGGACACTCTCGCACTCGTTCATCTCCTGACGGATCGTTCATCGAGTTTGCAGGCTCACATAGGGTGTTCCTCCGAGCAGGACGACGATCACACTACCTCTTGGCTGTCCCGCTTGAACCACCTTGGAAGTGGTGGGCACCCCGCCGCCGGGCGTTGCTGGTCAGCAACGGGGTTGCCCTTGCGACCATCGACAGGTACGCCTTTGTGCCGCTCACACTCCCGAATGATGTGTGGTTGGCCTCTGTGCGTACTTGGGCGCATGGGACATGGCAACTTGCTGCGGAGATTGCTCTTCCTGCCGCGTTTGGTTTAGGGCCGTGGCGCGTGCTTTCGGAGACCGCGAGTACGACACCCGACGAACTGATCGCCGACAAAAACGACCTCAATGGCCTGCCCGACAACTGGTTTTGGCGGCACCCGGACGGTGACACGGGGCATGCTCCAAGCATCCCGGGCCATCGCCCTCCTAGGCCGGAATAGACACTCCCAGTCCCGGGCCAGCACTTTCCCACCCAAGGCTAAGCACTTTCTACCCCGAGCCAGCGCTCTCCGATCCCGGGCTCCGCACGCCCAATCCCCGGCCAGCGCTCTCCTGTTCCGGGCTAGACACCTCCAATCCCGGGCCAGCGCTCTCCGATCCCGGGATAGACGCTCCCAATCCCGGGCCAGGAACAACCCCGCGGGCTCCAGAATGCGTCCAGCGGGCAGCGCGAACGATTTTCTGGGACGTCACCCTGAAACCGTGGCGGGGGTCAGGGGTTTCTTTTCGGGCGGCAGTGGCATGCCCCTTGCGGATGACCCACCCGAGCCTCTGCGCGCACCTGGCCCCACCCATGAACCCACCCTCCCCCGCCAACCTTTCGCAGATCCTGAAGCTTGACGTGCCCATTGTGGTGCGGTTGGGGCAGCGGATGATGGAGGTGGATGAGATCCTGGGGTTGGTGCCGGGGTCGATCATTGAGCTGCCCAAGAGTGCGGAGTCGGAGCTTGACCTCTTGGTCAACAACAAGGTCATTGGGTGCGGGGTGGCGGTGAAGGTCGGCGAGAACTTTGGGCTGCGGCTCACCTTCCTGGGCGACCTGGCGGCCCGGCTGGCGGCCGTGAAGGGTGAGACGCCGGGGTCGGGCATCGCGGCGTAAGGCCGGTGAATTCCATGACTTGCGGGCGGGCGCCGGCGGTCCCGTGGGCGGGCGCGGCGGCTTGCGGCTCGGGTTGCGGGGGGAGTTTCGCGGCGTGTGCTCACCCGGGCGCGCGGGCACACCGATGTTGGTGTAGGCTCATCGGACGATTTTGTGCTTGGGCCGATGGACCGCACGGGCACCCGCGCTTTCGCAGGGGGCCCGGTTTCTCAGGGATTCGAGATGCCGCGTGATATCCCGGTTGGGAATGGGGACCTGCTGGTTACGTTTGACAGGCTGTACCGCGTGCGGGACATCTACTACCCGCACGTGGGGCGGTTTGACCACACCGACGGGCACGTGCAGCGGTTCGGGGTGTGGGTGGATGGGCAGTTCGCGTGGATCGAGGACCCGGGCTGGCAGCGGACGCTCAAGTACCTGCCGGACACGCTGGTGACCGAGGTCACGCTGGAGCATGAGGCGCTGGGGCTGCGGATTGTGTGCAATGACGCCGTGGACTTTCACGAGCCGGTGTACATGCGGCACGCGGTGGTGAAGGACCTCTTCGGGCGGGACCGGGACGTGCGGCTGTTCAGCCACTGGGACCTGTCGGTGCGGGGGACGCCGGTGGGTGACACGGCGAACTATGACCCGACGACGTCGGCCGTGGTGATTTATAAGGATGACGCGTACTTCCTGTTCAACGCGTGCGACGAGAACAAGTGCGGGATCGACAACTGGGCGATCGGCACGAAGCGGGTGCGCGGGGCCGAGGGGACGTGGCGGGATGCGGAGGATGGGCAGCTGGGGCGGAACGCGATCTCGCAGGGGTCGGTGGACGCGACGATCGGGTACAACCTGCAGGTGCCGGCGAACGGGACGTCGTACGTGACGAGCTGGATGGCGTGCGGGCATTCGTACACGGAGGTCAAGGCGCTCAACCACCGGATCCAGGAGATGGGCCCGGACCGGATGATCGGGCGGACGAGCTCGTACTGGAACCTGTGGGTGCGGAAGGACGCGGGGTCGGAGTGTGACCTGTCGCCGGCGGTGATGGACCTGTTCCGGCGGAGCCAGCTGGTGCTGCGGACGCAGATCGATAACGGGGGCGCGATCATCGCGGCCAACGACAGCGATATCACGCAGTTTGGTGGGGACCATTATTCGTACTGCTGGCCGCGGGATGGGGCGCTGGTGGCGTACTCGCTGATCATCACGGGGCAGGGGGAGCTGTCGCGGAACTTCTTCAACTACTGCGCGAAGGCGCTGCGGGGAGAGTCGTACTTCCTGCACAAGTACAACCCAAACGGGGAGCTTGCGAGCTCGTGGCATCCGTGGATGATCGAGGGGCAGCGGGTGCTGCCGATCCAGCAGGACGAGACGTCGCTGGTGATGTGGTCGCTGCGGAAGCACTTCGAGACGTTCCGGGATGTGGAGTTTGTGAAGGCGTTGTACACGCCGCTGATTGTGCGGCCGGCGGAGTGGATTTTGAAGTTCCGCGACAGCCATGGGCTGCCGCTGCCCACGTGGGACCTGTGGGAGGAGCGGCGCGGGATCCACACGTTCACGGTGGCGGCGACGATCGGGGCGCTGCGGGCGGCCGCGGCGTTCGCGATGGACTTCGGGGAGTTTGACCGGGCGGCGATGTTCCGCGAGGGGGCGGAGCAGATGGTGGCCGCGATGCGGAAGCACTTGTGGAACCCGGAGCAGAAGCGGTTTGCGCGGCTGGCGCTGCCGGTGATCGGGGGCGGCGCGGGGGGCGGGCGGTACAAGCTGGATATGACGAGCGACTCGGCGAACTACGCGCTGTTCGCGTTCGCGGGGATTGATGTCGATGACCCGATGATCGAGATGGAGATGGCGGAGATGCAGCGGCGGCTGTCGGTGAAGACGGGGGTCGGGGGGTACGCGCGGTATGAGCATGACTATTACCACCAGGTGGAGCGCGAGAAGATCGAGCAGGTGCCGGGCAACCCGTGGGTAATCTGCTCGCTGTGGCGGGCGCAGTACATCATCGCGAAGGCCAAGCAGGTGGAGGACCTCAAGGAGGCCGAGGGGCTGCTGGAGTGGTGCGTGTGCCGTGCGGAGAAGTCGGGCGTGCTGGCCGAGCAGCACCATCCCTACACCGGCGAGCCCATCAGCGTGGCTCCGCTGACGTGGAGCCATGCCACGTATGTGATGGTGGTGTCGGAGTATGTGCGGAAGCTGGAGGAGCTGCGGTGGGCGAAGGGGTCGCCGGCGGGTGAGGGGAGCGACGCGCCCGAGCCGGAGCCGGTGACGGTGTGAAAAGCGGGCGGGCGGCTACCCTGTGCGCATGCCCATGAATACTCCGCTCGTGCTGATCATCCGCGATGGCTGGGGCGAGAACCCGCACCCTGAGCAGGACAAGTTCAACGCCGTGAAGCTGGCGAATACGCCGGTGGACGCGATGCTGCGGCGCGAGTGGCCGATGACGCTGATCCGGACGAGCGGGGAGGATGTCGGGCTCGAGGCGGGGCAGATGGGCAACTCGGAGGTCGGGCACCAGAACATCGGGGCGGGGCGGATCGTGGACCAGGAATCGCTGGTGATCACGAAGGCGGCGCGGGCGGGGCTGGGGACGAACGCGGTACTGGTGGAGGGGATCAACGCGGCCAAGCGTCGAGGCACGGCGGTGCATCTGATGGGAATCTGCTCGGACGCGGGGGTGCATGGGCTGCTGCGGCACCTGTTTGCGATTATTGATTTGGCGCGGGAGTTGGCCGCGCCGACGGTGTACCTGCACTTGTTTACGGATGGGCGGGATACGGGGCCGTTTCTGGGGCGGGGGTTTATCGAGAAGGTGGAGGCGAAGTGCCGTGAGGCGGGGGTTGGGCGGGTGGCGTCGGTGATCGGGCGGTACTACGCGATGGACCGGGATAACCGGTGGGAGCGGGTGCAGAAGGCGCACGCGGCGCTCACGGGGTATCGGTGGCAGGAGTCGGGGGTGGCGATCAGCGCGGACGCGGCGGCGGCGGCGCAGAGTTATTACGACCATCCGCGGTCGGATACGCAGCACGGGGATGAGTTTGTGCCGCCGACGATGATCGGGAGCTCGGAGCTGGATGCGCTGTCGCGGCGGATTCGGGATGGGGACACGGTGATTTACTACAACTACCGCGGGGATCGGCCGCGGGAGCTGGTGCGGTCGTTTGTGCTGCCGGAGTTTGAGGGGCATGTGGCACCGTCGCCGGACACGCAGCACCGGGGGTTTGATCGCGGGCCGAAGCTGGACCTGCACTTTGTGACGATGGCGGCGTACGAGACGGCGCTGAACCCGTACGTGCGGGTGGCGTTCCCCAAGCCGCCCAAGCTGGTGGACATCGGGGGGCAGTACTGGTCGGCGGCGGGGCTGCGGCAGTTCCGGTGCGCGGAGACGGAGAAGTACCCGCACGTGACGTTCTTTTTCAATGACTACCGGGATGAGCCGTTCCCGGGGGAGAGCCGGTGCATCATGCAGTCGCCGCGGGTTGCGACGTATGACCTGCAGCCGGAGATGTCCGCGGCGGGGGTGCGGGACGCGGTGCTGGGGCGGCTCACGGCGCACGACTGCGAGGATGTGATCGTCGTGAACTTTGCGAACGCGGACATGGTGGGGCACACGGGGAACTTGGCCGCGGCCATCAAGGCGTGCGAGTCGGTGGACGCGTGTGTAGGGCAGATTGTGGATGCGACGCTGGCGCGGGGCGGCTCGCTGATTGTTACGGCGGACCATGGCAACGCGGAGCAGATGTGGGACCTGGTGAACAACTGCCCGCACACGTCGCACACGACGTACGACGTGCCGCTGTTCGTGGTGGGGCAGGCGTTCAAGGGGCGGACGCTGCGGGAGGGCGGTCGGCTGGGGGACATTGTGCCCACGGCGCTGGTGATGATGGGGATGCCCAAGCCAGCGGCGATGACGGGGCAGTCGCTGGTGTAGGTGTGCTTAGGGGAGGTCTTCGCCGGACTCGTCGGGCGGGTTGTCCATGGCTTCGGTGAGGCGGCCGAGGTTTTCTTCGAGTCTTCGCATGCGGTCGCCGAAGTCGCGCAGTTTCTGCTCGAGGGCGGCCATCTGCTCATCCAGGAGGTCGGCCCGGCGCTCGGCGAACATTTGCGCGTCCTCGAGCCGGTCCACACGTGTGTTGTCGCCGGTGTCGCTCATGGTGGGTTATAGTCTACCCCTCATGCTGATCCGCCCCCCACTGCTCACTTTTCTCGCCTGCGCCACGCTCGGGACTGCTGCCTTTGGCGGCGAGGACCTGCCGCTCCTTCCGATGCGGACCGAGGTGACGCTGCAGCCTCAACCCGAAACTGCTGCCGAGCCCGCGCCGACGATGGCGGCGGTTGACGAGAAGCCGTTGGATGTGGTGCCGTCGAGGCTGGAGTTCGGCCAGACGGGGTCCAGGTGGATCAGCGTGGGCGGGGGCGCGGCGAGCAACGGCGAGTTCATGGACCTCAACTTGTACGGGCGGTACGAGTACTTCATCGCGAAGGATGTGGAGCTGATCGGCGAGCTGGGCATCTGGAACTACGAGCAGGATGGGAAGGACGCGACGGGGTTCAACCCGGCACTGGTCATCCGCTACCACTTCATCCACACGGACAAGTGGACGTTCTTCCTCGACGGCGGTATCGGGTTCCTATTCAGCACGGACCCTGTCAACCGGGTTGATGGGGATGAGGGGTCGAGCTTCAACTTCACGCCTCGCGTCGGCGGCGGCCTCACGCGCGAGCTGGGGGAAGAGGGCGTGCGGCTGGAGGTGGGCCTGCGGTGGGCGCACGTGAGCAACGCGCGGATCAGCGGCAACAACGACAACCCAGGGCGTGACAGCCTGATGCTGTACGCGGGGCTGATCTTCCCGTTCTAACTCGAGTGATTCAGCCCTGCTGGGTGCGGCTCATCCAAGTGGGGCCGGTGGAGAGGTCCGCGCACACGATGCGGTTGCGGCCGCTGCGCTTGGCGGAGTAGAGATTGCGGTCGGCCTCTTCGACCCACAGTTCGGAAGACGCGGGGCAGACGCCCGAGCAGCCGGCGATGCCGATCGAGACGGTGACGCGGAGGTTGGGGAGGCGGGCCCAGCGCGCGAACTCGACGGAGGAGCGGACACGCTCGCAGAGGGCGGTGGCTTCCTGCGTGCCGGTGTCGGGCATCAGGAGCACGAACTCCTCGCCGCCGTAGCGGCAGGCGAGGTCGCTGTGGCGGGACTCGCGCTGGAGGATCTTGGCGACGGTCTGGAGGACCATGTCACCGGCGGGGTGGCCGTAGGTGTCGTTGACGAGCTTGAAGTGGTCGAGGTCGAGGAGGGCGATGGAGACGGGGTGGCCATGGCGGGTGCAGCGGGCGTGTTCTTCGCTCCAGCGGCGGTCAAAGAAGGTGCGGTTCCACAGGCCGGTGAGGCCGTCGATCTGGGCACGCTGCGCGAGCATCTGCACGAGCTGCTGCATGCGGAGGGCGGAGCGGACACGCACGCGGAGCTCGGTCATCTCGAAGGGCTTGGTGACGTAGTCGATGGCGCCGGCGTCGAAGGTGGCGACCTTGTCGGAGGGGTTCTGCTGGCCGGAAAGCACGATCACCGGGACCTGCTGGGTCTTCTCGCACTCCTTGAGGCGGCGGAGAACAGACAGGCCGTCCATCGAGGGCATGTCGAGGTCGAGCACGATGAGCGACGGGATGTGCTGCTGCGCGGCCATGAGGCCTTCGAGGCCGTCGAAGGCGCTGATGAACTCAAGCTCTTCGCTCTTGAGGTGGGCCTTGAGCAGGCGGTGAACATCGACGCTGTCGTCGATGATCAGCACCGTGGGACGGGCTTCGTCCGTGAGGCGGGGGATGGGTGGGAGGCTGGGCACGAAGGTGCTCTGGAAATCAGGCCGCGGACTTGCGGGTGTTCAGGGCGCGCTGGCAGAGGTCGACGAGCTCGTCGACCTGGCCCTTGATCTGCTCGAGGGGTGCGCCCTGTTCGACGGTGCGTTCGACACTGCCCGCGGCGGCGCCGATGGTCGGGAAGCCATAGCCGGCGCAGGAGCCCTTCATCTGATGAGCGACGCGGCGGAGGGTCTGGAGCTCACGCTCGCGCAGCGCGTTGGTGACGGTGTCTACCCGCTTGGGGAGCTCGGAAAGGAACAGGTCGAGCAGCTCGGCCATCTCGGGGTCGTCGGCGAGTTGGCTCTGGAGGTGGGCGGACTTCTGGGTGTGCATAGGTTCTCCCACCTCTCCATCGGCCGAACCGCACCGATAAGTCAGTCCCTTCGGGGGTTTTTTGTCCGCTGATGGCGGCGGGGAACGGGAATGCGGGCGTGCGGGGGGCGGATTATCGGTCGGTGGCGGTTGGACCCCAGCCGCCCCCGCCGGGGGTTTGGAGCACAAGTCGTGTACCGGCAGTGACTTCCAACGCGGCCGCGGAAGGGAGCTGTTCGACGCGGCCGTCGGGCCAATGGAGGGTTTGCTGGCCGGGTGCGCCCGGTTCGCCGCCAGCCTGGCCGTAGGGCGGAGTTGTGCGGTGCTGGGTGAGGATGGAGAGGGAGACGGGCTCCAGGAAGGTGAGTTCGCGGGTGATGCCGTCGCCGCCTTGGAACCGGCCGCGGCCTCCGGAGGCGCGGCGGACTTCGAAGCGTTCGAGGCGGACGGGGTAGCGGTGCTCCAGGATTTCGGGGTCGGTGATGCGGGTGTTGGTCATGTGGGTGTGGACGGCGGACTGGCCGTGGAAGGAGGGGCCTGCACCTGCGCCGCCGCAGACGGTTTCGTAGTAGCCGAATCGGGCGTTGCCGAAGACGGTGTTGTTCATGGTGCCCTGGCTGCACGCGGCGAGGTTGAGGGCTTTGAGGAGGGTGTCCACGACGCGCTGGCTGGTCTCGACGTTGCCGCCGGCGACGGCGGGGCACGCGGCGGGGTCCTGCGGGAAGTCGGGGTTGAGGAAGCCGGGTGGCACGCGGAGCTCGATGGCGCGGAGGAGGCCTTCGTTGAGGGGGAGCGGTTCATTGACGAGGAGGCGGAGGACGTACATGACGGCGCTGCGGATGACGCCGAGTGGGGCGTTGAGGTTGAAGGGGTGAGTCGGGGCGGAGCCAGCGAAGTCGATGATGGTTGCGGAGGCTGCGGCGTCACCGGGGCGGATGGTGACTTCGATGGCGGAGCCGTCGTCCATGAGCTCTCGGGCGTGGAGGGGGGTTGTGACGGTGCGGGAGAGGGCGGCGCGGACGCGGGTTTCGCTGTGAGAGCGGAGGGCGTGCATGACGCGGGGGAGGGCGGGGCCGAACTCGCGGGCGAGGGCGAGCACGGCGAGTTGGCCGCGATTGCAGGCGGCGAGCTGGGCCTGAATATCGGCGAGGTTTTCTTCGACGGCGCGGGTGGGGTGTGGAGCGGTGAGGAGGAGGTCGCGGAAGTCCTCCAGCCGGGAGTCGCCTGCGCGGACGAGGTACATCGGGGGGATGACGACGCCTTCTTCGACGAGGGTGCGGGCACCGGGGGGCATGGAGCCGGGGCGGGTGCCGCCGATCTCGGCGTGGTGGGCGCGGGAGGCGACGAAGGCGATGAGGGTTTCGCCCTCGAAGACCGGCGTGATGACGGTGACGTCGGGGAGGTGTGAGCCGCCGAAGGCGGGATGGTTGGTGACGACGACATCGCCGGGCGCGAGGGGGAGCGCGGCCTTGACGAGCTTAACGCAGAGGCCGAGGGCGCCGAGGTGGACGGGGATGTGCGGGGCGTTGACGACGAGCTCGCCGTCCGGATCGAGGACGGCGCAGGAGAAGTCGAGGCGGTCTTTGACGTTGGTGGAGAGGGCCGTGCGGCGGAGGGTTTCGCCCATGTCGGTGGCGATGCCGGTGAGGCGGGCGGTGAGGAGTTCGCGCTCGGCGGTGTGGGAGGGGGCGGGGGCTGTGGTGTTTGCGTTGGTTTGTTTGCGGAGGATGAGTGCGCCGGTGTGGTCGAGGTGGGCGTGCCAGTGTGGGTCGACGACGGTGGTGGCGTGGGGTTCGGCGATGAGGGCGGGGCCGTGGATCGTGTGGGAGGTGAGGGTGGAGCGGTCGAGGAGTTGTTGTTGTGCGCGTGGGTCGGGCGCGACGGAGGGCTGCGGCGCGGGGGCGTGATGTTCCTGAAAATCGCGGATGCGCTGGGGCGAGTGTGGTTGAGTGATGGCGCGGGCGATGACGCGGATGGATTCGACTTCGAGGGGGCGCGGGGCGGGTGGGTAGCCGTAGAGTTGGGTGAAGACGCGGGTGAACTCGGCGCGGGTGTGGGCGTGGAGTTCGTCGTTGTTGGCTGGCGCGGTCAGTGGGACCTCGATCGCGATGGAGGCTTCCTGGCCTTTGAGGCGGGCGTTGATGACGCGGCGGGCGGGGGCGCCTTCGAGGTGTTCGTTGCGGAGGAGGGCCACGGCTTCCTCGGTCACTTCGGCGAGGGTGTGCGCGAGGTCGAGGGAGTCGAGGGGCTGGAGGAGTTGGCGGGAGGCGAGGCGTTCGATGGCGGCCGACATGAGGCCGCGTGCGGAGAGAAGGCCGACGTCCTGGGGGATGATGATGGTGCGGACGGCGAGGAGGTCGGCGACGGCGCAGGCGTGCTGGCCTCCGGCGCCGCCGAAGGCGACCATGGCGTAGTCGGCGGGGTCGTAGCCGCGTTGGACGGAGACGGTGCGGATGGCCGCGGCCATCTGCTCGTTGGCGATGGTGAGGAGGGAGGCGAGAAGGTCGGGGAGGGTGAGGGCGCGGCCGGCGGCGGTGAGCTGGTTGAGGAGGGCGTTGGCGGCGGCGGAGGAGGCGGCAATGTCGAGGGGGAGGGCGACTCGACGGGGGTCGAAGCGGTTCAGAAGGAGGTTGACGTCGGTGATGGTGAGCGGGCCGCCGACGCCGTAGCAGGCGGGGCCGGGGGCGGCGCCGGCGCTCTGCGGACCGACGCGGAGGAGGTTGCTGACAGGATCGAACCAGCAGATGGAGCCGCCGCCGGAGGCGACGCTCTCCACGGCGACGGCGGGAGCGCGGAGGGAGCCGGGGCCGACGCGGTGCTCGGAGACGTACTCGACGGCGTGGTCGATGCGGGCGACGTCGGTGCTAGTGCCGCCCATGTCGAAGGCGAGGGCGCGGGGGAAGCCGGAGGCGCGGGCGGCGGCAGCTGCGCCGAGGACGCCGCCGGCGGGGCCGCTGAGGAGGCTGTCCTTGGCGCGGAAGGAGGCGGAGGTGACGAGGCCGGCGGCGCTGGTCATGAGGAGGAGGGGGGAGGAAGTGTTGTTGGACCTGGATGGGTTGATTGCGGCCTCTACCTCGGTGACGAACTGCTCGACAACGGGGGCGAGGTAGGCGTTGACGAGAGTGGACTCGGCGCGGGGGAGGATGCCGATGCCGCCGGCGACTTCGGAGGAGATGGAGACGTGGGTGAAACCTGCTTTCAGGAGTGCGGCGGCGACGCGGCGCTCGTGATCGGGGTTTCGCCAGGCGTGCATGAGGGCGACGGCGGCACAGCGGACACCCTTGGCGACGAGTTTGCACGCGGAGGCGCGGACGGCGTCAAGGTCGAGCGGGATCAGCTCGCGGCCTTGAGAGTCGAAGCGGCCTTGAACTTCGATGACGTCGCGGGGGACGCCGTCGGGCTTGCGGGCGTCGAGGGCGAAGAGGTCGGGGCGTTGCTGGGTGCCGATGGTGAGGAGGTCGCGGAAGCCGTGGATGAGGAAAAGGGCGGCGGGGCCGCCGCGGCGTTCGAGGAGGGCGTTGGTGCCGCGGGTGGTGGCGAGGCGGAGCTCGAGGGGCGGGAAGGGGTGGCCGACGGGGGTGCCGGTGGCGAGGCGGGAGGCGAGAACGGGGGCGGGTTCGCTGGTGTGGAGGTCGCAGAGAGCGGGGGCTGTGATGTTGATGTCTCGGTCGAGCGTGAGCGCGAGGCCATTGGCGTGGTGCGCCGAGTGAGTGATTCGCGCGTCGAACCCACCGATGGTGAGGGTGAAGCCGGCGTAGATCGGGAGCGAGGAGTCGGGGACGCCAGCGAGGATGATCTCGCGTCCGCGTGACTCGATGATGCTGGCGCGGATGCGGCTGCTGCTGAGGACCTTGACGCGGCGGACCTCGCCCGTTGGCGCGGTGGCGATGCAGTCGGTGAAGGTTCCGCCGGTGTCGATGCAGACCTGCCAGATGGCGTGCGGGTTGCCGCTACTCATGGTCGGTCAGCACCCGGCCCTTGGTCTCGTGGCAGACGCCGAAGAGCACGAGCAGCACACCGATGGCTGGGAAGACGGCGACCCATGCGACGGTCTTGAGGAGGAAGGCGAGCTGGGCTTCGGGCGACTCGAACTGCTGGCGGGCGAGCCAGCCGATGCCGAAGGGGCCGAGGGCGGCGATGAAGCGGCCGGTGTTGTAGCAGAAGCCGGCGCCGGTGCTGCGAAGGCGGGTGGGGAAGAGCTCGGGGAGGTAGAAGGTGAAGGCGCCGAAGACGCCGAAGACACCGACGCCCACGGGGAGCATCATCCACATGCGGGCGGTGGCGGACCAGTCCAGGCCGAAGGCGGCGTAGATGGCGAGGGCGGAGAAGGCGAAGTACATCGCGAACATCCAGCGGCGGCCGAGGGTGACGGCGACGGGGAGGGTAAGGATGGTGCCGATGAGGCCGCCGAGGCTGTACGCGGCGGTGCCGATGAAGACCATGGTGCTCTTGGCCTGGGCGTCGACGCCGAGGCGGTTGCCGATGAGGGGGATGAAGGCGAAGCAGGACCACCAGCCCAGGAGGGCGATCACGGCCATCGCGAGGCCGCCGATGGTTTTGCGCACCATGGAGGGGCTGAAGAGGTCGCTGACGCGACCGGCGTTCTCGCTCGGCTTCCACATCTCGGGCTCTTTGACCTTCATGCGGATGAGGAGGGCGACGAAGGCGGGGATGAGGCCGGTCAGGAAGACGGCGCGCCAGCCCCAGCTGGGGTTGGCGCTGCTGTAGGCGAACTTGGAGAAGTCGATCTGGTGGAGGAAGACGTCGGAGACGAGGGTGGCGAGGAGGATGCCGAAGGGAGAGGCGGTGTAGAGGAGCATGCCCGCCCAGACGCGTTTCTTTTCGGGGACGGTCTCGGCGACGAGGGAGGCGCCCGCGGCCCACTCGCCGCCGATGCCCAGGCTGGCGATGATGCGGAAGAACATGAGCATCCAGATGTTGGTCGCGAAGGCGCAGCCGGCGGTGGCTACGGAGTAGAGGAGCATGGTAATGAGCAGGGCCTTGGTGCGGCCGATGCGGTCGCTGACCTTGCCGAAGAGGATGCCGCCCACGCCCCAGCCGACGAGCAGGATGCTGGTGAGGGTGCCGGTCCAGAAGCTGATCTGGCCCTGGTAGCCGGGGGTGTCTTTAGCGATGCCCAGAAGGTCGGGGACGCAGACGGGGGCGACGTAGTTGAAGAGGAGGCCGTCGAAGACGTCGAAGCCCCAGCCGAGCCAGGCCGCGGCGATGACGAGCCATTGGTAGCCTGTCATGCCCCAGAAGGTGGCGGGGGTGGCGAGAAGGGAGGGGGTTGGGCCCGCGAGGGTGTTGCCGCTCTGTGCCATGGGGGGCAAGATAACCGATTGGCGGGGATTTGCGGGCGCGGGGCGTGGCAGGCACGACCCAAAGTCGGGTCGTGCCACCTTGGGGCGGTTTAGAGCTTCTTGAGCTTGCGGATCTCGGGCCAGGCGAGGGCGATGCCGATGACGACGAGGATGGTGCCGATGCCGCCACTGACGACGCTGAACATCGCCCCGGCTGCGGCGGAGCCAAGGAGTTTGCCCGCGGCCGCGGCAACGGAGCCGGATTCAAACTCGCCGAGTTGGTTGCTGGATTCGATGAAGACGCTGTTGACGGCCGAGACCCGGCCTCGAACGTGGTCGGGGGTGCGGGTCTGGACGAGGACGTGACGGATGACGACGCTGATTGTGTCGAGAGCGCCGGAGAGGATCAGGGCAGCGAGGGAGAGCCACACATTGTGTGAAATGCCAAAGACGATCATGCTTATGCCGAAGCCGGCAACGGACCAGAGGAGGGCCGGACCCGCACGGCGCATGGGGGCACGGTGTGCGAGCACGAGGGACATGATGAGGGCCCCAACGAACGGCGCGGCTCGCAGGACTCCCAGCCAGCGGCCCTGGGTTTGTTCGGAGACGTCGAGGATGAGCTCGACGTAGACAGGAAGCATGGCGGTGGCGCCACCCAGCAGCACGGCGAAGAGGTCGAGCGACAGGGCGGCGAGGATGGTCTTCTCGCGCCAGACATGTGACATGCCCGCGACCATCGAGCGGAGAGTAAAAGTTTGGGGGCCGTGCTTGCGCTCGGGGGTTGGGACGCGCATGCCCATGGCGGAGAAAGCGAAGATCGCACAGCCCAGTGCCGCGAGGAGGTACACGGGCCAGGCCTGCGGCTGGCCCCCTCGGAGGCTGGGCCAATCGATGATCATGCCGGCGAGGAGCGGACCGATGATGGCGGCAGCCTGGAAGGCGCCGCTGTTCCACGTCACGGCATTGGGGAAGGCGGGGCCGGGGACGATTTGGGGGAGGAGGCTGCTGCGGGCGGGGCCGTTGAAGGACCGCGCCGCGCCGCTGAGGAAGAGGAGGAGATAGAAGGTCCAGATGGGGGCCTGGTAGTAGGAGGCCGCGGCCATGCCGGCGGCGGCGAGCGCAAAGCTGAGCTGCGTGATTACGAGGATGTTGCGGCGGTTGTAGAGATCGGCGGCGTGCCCAGCGGGAAGGGCGATGAGCAGAACGGGGATGGCGCGGGCGAGGCCGGCGTAGGCAATGGCCATCGGACTGTGGGTGCGGTCGTAAATCTCCCAGCCCACCGCGGTGGCGAGCATGTTCAGACCGATCGAGGAGGGGGCGAAGCCCAGGGCGAAGCGGCGGTAGTCGCGGGAGCGGAGGGCGAGGTAGGGGTCGTGGGGTGGGTCTGGGTCCGGCCTGGGCGCGGGGTCGGGGATGTCGTCAGGCCCGAGAACCGCGGGCATGTGCGCGGGCACGGGCGGCGCGTGCCCGGGCGCGAGTGGCTTCGATGGTTCTGGATCGCTCGGACTCGACGATTGCTGCACGAAGTGACTCACCCCGGCCGGCCCCACTCGAGGTCGGCACGGAGTGTAGCGATGCGCGATGGGGGCTTGTCCGTCCTCGATTGGGACTTTGAGTGGGCGAGCACGGCTGCCACCTAAAGTGGGGCGTGATGTTTGACTATGAGATTTCGAGAGCGTTCCTGGCGAGGCATCCGGCGAACCGTGTGTTCGTGACGGTGAGCGGTGCGCACCTGTATGGGTTCCACTCACCCGACTCGGACTATGACCTTCGGGGGGCGCACGTGATGCCGGTGCGCGAGTTTGTGAGCATGGACCCGCCGAGCGAGACGCTGGAGGTGATGGACAAGAGCGGGTTCCCGGAGATGGACGTCGTGACGCACGACGTGCTGAAGTTCTTCAAGCTGATGCTGAAGCGGAACGGGTACGTGCTGGAGCAGGTGTTCTCGCCGCTCGTGGTGCATGACTGCGGGGTGCTGGAGGAGCTGCGGCACCTCGCGAAGGGGTGCATGACGAGGCACCATCGGTACCACTACCGCGGGTTTGCGGAGAACCAGTGGGAGATGGTGGTGAAGTCGCCGCGGCCGACGGTGAAGGGGCTGCTGTACACGTACCGGGTGCTGCTGGCGGGGATTCACCTGCTGGATACGGGGACGGTGGAGAGCAACCTGCGGGTGTTGAACGAGCGGTGGCGGCTCTCGTACATCGACGACCTGATCGCGCGGAAGCTGAGCGGGAACGAGAAGGGCTCGCTGCGGCCGGAGGAGATTGACATCCACGAGCGGGAGTTTGTGCGGCTGCGGGATGAGTTGAACACGGCGAGCGAGCGTTCGGCGTTGCCGGAGGCACCGACGCGGGAGGCGGTGGATGGGCTGGGGGAGTTGGTGGTGCGGTTGAGGTTGGCGCGCGTGTGAAAAAGGCCCGCGCGGGGTGCGCGGGCCTTTTCAGGAACGTTGGCAGTTCACTGACCCGGGACTTCGCCCAGAGCGGCTCAGTCCCGGCGTCGTGGTGCAATCGATCAGCAGTTGCCGCCGGCGAGTACGCGGAAGAAGGACTCGATGTCCTGGTCGGTGCCGAAGTCGCCGTCCTGGTTGAAGTCGGAGCCGCCGGGGAAGCAGGTGGGGCAGCAGACGCCGCCGAGGCAGGCGAAGAACGCTTCGATGTCCTGGTCGGTGCCGAAGTCCGAGTCGCCGTTGAAGTCGGAGGTGCCGCACTGGCTGGTGTCGCAGATGCTGGCGGTGACACTCTCGAAAGTGGTGAGGGACCAGGAGGTGAGGGTGCCGCCGTCGACGTTGGCGTTGTCTGTGATGGTGAGGGTCCAGGTACCGTTGGCGTTCTGGCCGCTGAAGGCGGAGAGGGGATTGGCGGGGTTGTAGGTGCCGGTGGTGGGCGTGCCGCAGACCAGAGTCGCAGCGCCGTCAAGGAACGTGACGTTCATGTTCTCGTTGGTGCCGCAGAGCTGGCTGAAGACGCGGACGGTGGTGCCGGTCGTGTCGTTGCGGAGGTCGATCCAAAGGTCGCCGATGTAGGTGTGCGTGAGTTGCACGTTGAGGCTGAGGCTGCCGATGGTCGCGGGACCGGTGGCGGTCTGCGTGTCGGTGGTGACGGTGCCGATGTCGGGGCCGATGGGCAGACCGGGGGTGAAGGGGCCGCTGGTGGTAGCGCCGTTGAAGATGGGGGCGCAGGTGGTGCCGTCGCCGCGGTAGGTGCCGCTGAGGGAGGCGCAGCCCGCGGGGGTGGTCACGGTGCAGGTGCTGCCGTTGCAGCAGGCGCCGAAGGTGGGCTGAGTATTGAACTCGACCACGGCGTGGATGGGCGGGTTGTTGCCGACGTTGCAGCAGGAGGGCTGGTCGTTCCATTGACCGATCGCCGGGTTGATCATCTCGACGTAGTCCTCGCCGTTGATGGGGTCGCGGCCGAGGTCGTTGTCGGGCTGGATCGGCGCCTGCATCCAGTTGGTGTAGGTGACGGGCTCGCCGTTCATCCACTCGAAGGTGCCCTCGTTGACCTCGTCGGTGAAGCCGATCCAGAGGCGGCGGGCGGTCCCGTTGAGGTTGGCCATGTTGGCGCGGACCCACTCGTTCTCGTCGGCGTCATTGATCGTGACGATGTAGCCGCCGAGGGAGGCCGCGGCGGCGCGGGCGTCGGGCATGAGGGAGTTGGAGAGGAGCATGTACCAGTGGCCGTTGGCGGGGTTCTGGACGGGGCCGCCGATGACGGTTTGGGCGGAGGCGCTTGAGGCGCCGACAGCGCCCACAAGGGCCGACACCGACAACAACAGCGCTCGTGAGCGAATCATCACGCAATCTCCCGGTTTGACTCAATGGGCTGCCCGGGCGAACGAACGCCTGCGGCAACCTCACCAATAGGATGGCGAAGAGCGGGGTGGCCGTCAATGGGATTCTGGGGGAATTGCGGGAAGTGGCGGCTTTTACAGAACGCACAGCACGAAGCGTGGCTGTCAGCGGTCCCGGAGGTCCCGCTCTACCCGATCAGCCGATGATCTTGCGGCGCTGCTTGACGTAGTCCCAGACGACGAAGCGGTCCAGGTCCTTGCCGCCGGTGAAAAAGACGCGGCCGGAGGTGGCCTCGGCCATGGTGTGGGCGAACTGCACGTCCTCGCTGGTCTGGCCCCAGTTTGGCAGCAGGAAGATGTTGATCGTGATCCCCTCGCGCTTGCAGAGCATGGCCTCGCGCATGGTGGCTTCTTCGGTGCGCGGGTCGGGGGGGTAGAGCATGTAGAGGTGCGGGCCGTCGAAGTGGGCGGTTGGGAGGCCGTCGGTGATGAGGATGACCTGGCGGTTGGGGGTGTCCTGCACGCCGAGGATCTGGCGGGAAACCGAGAGGGCGTGCTGGATGTTGGTGAAGTGCTGAGGGACGCGGAGCTCGGAGATGTCAGGGTTGCTCATGTCGGCCTTGAGGCGGACAACGGGGGTGTGGACGGAGACGGGCTTGGGCATGAGGCCGGGGAGGTCAGAGACCTGGCGGCGCTTGGCGAAGGTGAACATCTCGACGAAGCCGAGGAAGTCGCCGGGGTATTCGGAGCGGATGAGGCCGTCGAGGGCGAGGGCCATGCGCTTCACGTTGATGTACTGGCCGTTGTAACGCATGGAGCCGGACATGTCCATGAGGACCATGGTGGCGCACTTGGGGTTGTTGCGGGTGCGGTGGATGGAGATGTCGTCCATGGAGATGGAGCGGGCGCGACCCTGGCCGGCGCTCCTGGCCGCGGCGTTGAGGACGGTTTGCACGACGTCCATGTTCGCGACGGAGTCGCCGAACTCATAGTCCTTGGTGCGTTCGATCTCGACGGCGCCCTCCCCCACTACTGGGCCGGTGTGGCGGCCGGATCGCGCGGCCTGGAGCTCGCTGAATATCTCCTGGAGCAGCTTGCGCTGGAAGACGCGGAACGCCTGCGGGGTGAGCTTGTAGCCCTCGCGGGTGAACTCCAGCCCCTGGGCGCGGGCCTGCTCCTTGATGTAGTCCTGGATCTGCTCCTGGAGCTTGTTGAGGTTCTCCATCTCGCCGTCCTGTGCGAACTCGGAGAGGGCTTCCATGTCGATGATCGCGAGCTGGGCGTTCTTGCTGGCTTCCTTCAGCTGCTCGAGGAGCTTGTCGATGGTCTCGAGCTCTTCCTTCACGGCGAGGGCCTCGGGGACGCCCATCTCCTGACGGCCCGTGAAGGCGTACTTGCTCGCGATCGCGTCGATCTGGTACTTCTCGCCCAGGCGCTCCATGAGTCTCAGGAGTTGGCGGGCGAACTCGCTGGTTTCGTCCTTCTGTCGGTACCAGAGGCGTTCCAACTCGGCGAGTTGCTCTTCGCGGATGATGCGGCTGAAGGCGTCGCGGGTGTTGGCGGGCGGGTTGGTGGTGGTGGCGGCGTCGTTGAAGCCTTGCTTGGCGGCGTTCTGCGCGGCGCTCGTCTCGTAGGTTTCGAGGATCTTGCGCTTGCGCTCCTCCAGCATCGCGCGGAGCTGGTCGAGGCTGGGGCCCAGGCGCGGGAACATCGAAGGATCGAGGCGAATGGCGCGGGCGAGCTCGTCTTCGGTGAAGTCTCGCATGGAGCCGAAGGAAAGCATGTGCTCGAAGGCCGCGGAAGCGACGTCGGGCGGGGGCGCGGTCGGGGAGGGGAAGTTCTTGGGGTCGTAGCCCTGGTAGGTGTGGATGAGGCCGCCGAGGCGGTCGCCGGGCGTGGAACTGCCGGTGGGTTTTGGGTCGGTCATAGGCAGCTCCTGAGCTCCAACAGATTCGAGCTGGCCCGCCGGAGCGATGCACCTAGCAGTCGGCTAATCGTTTCAGCGCTTCGCCGTAAACTCTGCGAATGTTGTCGATGCTCATCCTGAGGTCTTCGGGCGGAATGCCATTACCTTCGACCCGCTCAATGCTGATCGCGTCCTTCGCGACCTCGATCACGAGCGGCTCGTCAACCCGGCGGACACCAAGCAACGCGACCTCCTCCGGATCGAGCACGATGGCGTATCGGCCGTCTTGGAGCGGTTCCAGGCGGACGGAGTGGCAGAGCCGCGTTGGGAGTGTCTCATCCACAATGCCAGTATAAGGTGCAACTCACCCGGTTGGGCTACCAACAATCCATCATGCAGACATTGAATCTCCGGGCTGGTCCGCTGGTGGTCATCCTGACGGCCCTGTTGGGACTGCTCGCTCCCCGGGCACTGGCCCAGGTGACCTACCCCACCCGCCCCGCCGAGGGGCAGTTCGTGGCCGACCTGGCCAATCTGATCTCGGACGAGGACGAGGCGGCGATCAAGAAGTCGGCCGCGGCGTTTCTGCAGGCGAAGGGGATCCCGATCATCGTGGTCACGATCAACTCGCTGGCGGAGTACAACGCGGCGAAGTGGCCGATTGAGCGGTACGCGCTCAACCTTTTCAGCGAGTGGGGCATCGGGGACGCGACGCGGAACACGGGCGTGCTGCTGCTGACGTCGAAGGGTGACCGGAAGGTTCGGATCGAGATGGGGGGCGGCTTCACGCATGAGCGGGATGTGGCCGCGGCGGAGATCATCAATCGGGTGATCGTGCCGCGGTTCAAGCAGGGGGACTTTTCGCGTGGGATCCGCGAGGGTGTGGAAGCGATCACGACGAACATCGACAATCCGCGCACGGCGATGACGCCGGGGGCTCAGGGCGGGACGAGTCGTTCGGCAGCGCCCACGGGCGGGCCTGCGGTGCCGCCGGTGAATCCGATGGGAACCATCGGCGGGAAGGGGATTATGTCGGCGCTGGGGTGCTTCATCATCCCGATCGGGCTCATCGTGGTGTTCATGATCTTCCGGGCGTTCACGCGGAAGTCGGGCGGGGGCGCGGTGCCTTACGGGCCCGGTGCGAACGGCCCGGGGCCTGGACCGGCGGGCTGGGCTGGGGGCTGGGGCGGCGGCCAGCGGAGCTCGGGCCTCGGCGGGATGCTCGGCGGGCTTGCACTGGGCGGGCTGCTCGGTAACGCGTGGGGTAGTCGCAATCACGGCAGCAGCTCGTCGAGCAGCAGCACCGGCTTCGGCGGATTCGGTGGTGGTGGCGGCGGCGGTGGGTTTGGGGGTGGCGGGTTCAGCGGCGGTGG
>Ga0208492_1000641_pt1 | contig 27566 bp, 22 predicted proteins | sample Subbioar_CSW14AB_FD_184820 | JGI IMG/M metagenome (GOLD analysis project Ga0208492, IMG submission 184820) | Serpentinite rock and fluid subsurface biosphere microbial communities from McLaughlin Reserve, California, USA - CR12Mar_CSW14AB (SPAdes) | ecosystem: Environmental > Terrestrial > Deep... | reverse complement strand
CCACGCCGCTCGGCCGCGCCGTCACCGGCACGATGCTCGTCGAGGCGATGAAGGCCGACAACGTCAACATCTGGGGCGACGGCAGCACCTACAAGGGCAACGACATCGAGCGCTTCTATCGCTACGGGCTGCTCGTGAACCCCAACCTGCAGGTCTACAAGCCCTGGCTCGACCAGCAGTTCATCGACGAGCTCGGCGGCCGCAAGGAGATGTCGGAATACCTCGTCGCCAAGGGCTTCGACTACAAGACCAGCATCGAGAAAGCCTACTCGACGGATTCCAACATGCTCGGCGCCACGCACGAGGCGAAGGATCTCGAATTCCTGGATAAAGGCGTCACCATCGTCAACCCGATCATGGGCGTGAAGTTCTGGGACGAAGCCACGCCCGTGAAGCACGAGCGCGTCACCGTCGCCTTCGAGGAAGGCCGCCCGGTCTCGCTCAACGGCAAGCGCTACAGCGATGAAGTCGCCCTGATGCTGGAAGCCAACGTCATCGGCGGCCGCCACGGCCTCGGCATGGCCGACCAGATCGAGAACCGCATCATCGAAGCCAAGAGCCGCGGCATCTATGAAGCCCCCGGCATGGCGCTGCTGTTCGCCGCCTACGAACGCCTCGTCACCGGCATCCACAACGAGGACACGATCGAGCAGTACCGCACCAACGGCCGCCTGCTCGGCCGCCTGCTCTATCAGGGCCGCTGGTTCGACTCGCAGGCCCTCATGCTGCGCGACGCCGCCCAGCGCTGGGTCGCCCGCGCCATCACCGGCGAAGTCACGCTCGAGCTGCGCCGCGGCAACGACTACTCGATCATGAACACGGTGAGCCCCAACCTCACCTACAAGCCCGAGCGCCTGACGATGGAAAAGGGCGAGGAATTCTTCACCGCCAACGACCGCATCGGCCAGCTCACCATGCGCAATCTCGACATCGCCGACACGCGCGACAAGCTGATGACATACGCCAACACCGGCCTGCTGGCGCCAACGACGGCGACGGGCCTGCCGCGCCTGCCGGACAAGTCGGACGAGAAGTAGGCCGGACCTGTCGCGCGGCACCCACCCGCGCTATACCGCACGCATGCAATCCTCCGGGCCCATCGTCTACCAGAGCGACGAGTTCAGCATCACGCTGGACCCACGCTGGCGCGAGCAGGAGAAGGCCGACGGGCAGCAGCTCATCTTCATCGACGACCGCCGCAAGGCGAACATCGTCATCTCCTGCGCGCTCTATGAACTGACCCGCGCCCACCTGATCGGCATGGCGCACACCGTCGCCACCGCCCGCACCAAGGCGCTCGGCGATCTCGGCCCCTTCCACCTCGACTATGACGTGGTTGAACTGGTCGACGATGGCGCCATGGCCCATATCGCCCAGGCCGGGCAGTCGCCGGGCGGCTTCTACTGGTTCGAAGGCTGGGTCACGGAGCGCAAGCTGCTCAACTTCTTCGTCGAGGTGGACAGCGAGGATGCAGTTGCCGCTCGCAAGATCTTTGACGAAGCTTTCGGCGGCTTCCAGATGTACGTGCCATGACAAATATCACCCGCATCGCCATGTGGTCCGGCCCGCGCAACATCTCCACGGCGATGATGCGCTCCTTCGGCGCCCGTAGAGATTGCCACGTGGTGGACGAGCCCTTCTACGCCGCCTTCCTCGCGACGACCGGCCTCATCCATCCGATGAATGATGAGGTTCTCGCCAGCCAGCCGAACAACTGGCGCGATGTCGTGCCCGCCCTGCTCGGCCCCACGCCCAATGCAGAGCCCGTCTTCTACCAGAAGCACATGACGCACCACATGCTTCCCGGCTTCGGTCTCGACTGGATGAGCCAGTGCCGCAACGCCTTTCTCATCCGCGATCCCGCCCGCGTGCTCGCCTCCTACATCGTGAAGCGCGAGGACGTGCAGCTCGCCGACATAGGCTTCGTGCAGCAGTCCGAAATCTTCGCCCGCGAAGCTGACCGCCTTGGCCACGCCCCGCCCGTCGTCGAAGGCGTTGACGTGCTGCGCGATCCCGCCAGCACACTGTCGAAACTCTGCGCCGCCCTCGACATTCCGTGGTCGACAGAAATGCTCAGCTGGCCCGCTGGCCGCCGCGCCACCGATGGCGTCTGGGCCCCCGCCTGGTACGACGCCGTCGAAAAATCCACCGGCTTCTCCGCGCCCCCGCCCGAAGAGCCCGTGAACCTGCCCGATCATCTGCAACGCATCGCCGACGAAGCGCGCCCGCACTACGAGGCGCTCGCGAAGTGGAAGCTGTGATCCCACGGGCTGAACACCGAAAGTGAGGGAAATTGCGTGTACAAATCCGGGGGAAACGCGCGCACCCATTTCCAATGATCTCAAACACCTGGCCCGAAAAAATGAGGGAAACAGGACTTTGGATTCAATGGCATCGAGTCCGGCCGTATAATCAGGTCCATGACACGAGCACGAACCGCATCATACGGAGTCGTTACCCCGCCGCCTCTCGATCGCTGGATCGATGCGGTGCTGATGCTGTGCGTGTGTCTCGTGCAAGGCGTCGCGGCAACGTTCGGGATGCGCCTCTCTCGCAGGACCCATGATTGGCACATGGCAACTGGCGAGCAGGTTCTGCCCCAGACGAAGCCCGACATTCACATCAAGGACTCCACCACCCCCACGGAGTCACTCTCGGCCCTGTGCCGAGAGTCTCTGTTGGCAAACCCGAGGGGACTCGCAAGCGATCCCCTCGAAACCCTCAACCGGGATTCTCGGGACAAGCCCGAGAATGACACCGTTGATCTCGAAGCACCTGCCGGTGCACTGGAAGCGTGCCCCTTGGCACGCGTCCCCGGCGACCTGTCTCCCGAAGCCCGCAGGGCGCAGGGAGAAGGCCGGGATCCAGTCAGCGCGCACAGCGCGCTCACCTCACGCACCACTGTCATTCCAGCCGAGGTGCGCCAGCGCGAAGAGCTGGAACCCAGGAGCCACGCGCACTTGCGCCTGCCGCCCCTGGCTTCCGGCTCGCGCTCGCGCGCGTCCGGAATGACACGAACTGTGCGCCGAACAACAGCTTGAGCTGAGCTCAACTGCGAATGCCGAACTACCCCGCGGCTCCACCGCGAGGATCGCGCCCTCGTGCCCCTACCCCAGCATCTTCTGCGCCGCCGTGCTGAAGAACATCCGCGCACCTTCGCGCGTGCGCAGTGAGAACAGCGCGGCAAGGCCCTGCGCTTCCGCCATCGCCATGCCCTGCTCCGGGCCCAGCGCGAACAGCGCCGTCGCCCAGCCATCCGCTTCCATCGCGCTCTCTGCGATCACGGCCACACCCGAAAGATCGCTCGTCGCCGGCGCCCGCGTGCGCCCGTCCAGCAGGTGCGAAACACCCTCGCGCCGCCGCACGAAATCGCCCGAGGTCGCCACCGCGAGATTCACCAGCGCCACATCTGTCTTGTCCGGCTCATCCGCCACCGGCGCGAGGTCAGAGAGCTCCAGCTCCACCCACCAGGGTTGCGCATCCGGTTTCACGCCGCGCCCGACAAACTCGCCACCGATCTCCACCAGGAAACTCGGCACGCCCAGCGCCTTCAGCCGCTCGGCGCAGAGGTCAATCGCATAGCCCTTCGCGATGGACGACAGATCAAGCGCGACGCCGCCCGGCTGGTAGACACGCATGTTGGAGAGATCGAGCCTGATGTCCCGCCAGCCCTTGTCGCTGCCAGCCGGCATCTTCAGCGCCGTCGCGCCCGCAACGCCCGAAGGCCCGAACCCCAGCGCCTCAACCGCATGACCCAGCGCAGGATCATACGCGCCATCCGTCAGCTCTGCGATCTCCAGCGCGCGTTTCAGCACGATGGCGAAATAGCGGGGAATCTCGCGCCATCCCGGCGGCGCGCGGTTGAAGCGCGAGAGCGCGGAGTCATGCTCCCAGCCGCTCATCTGTGCGATCACCTCGCCGCACGCTTCGCTGATCGCCGCCTCGATCGCCGCGTCGCTGATGCTGGCCGGCGCCGCATAGGACAGCGAACAGCCGGTTCCCATCGTCGCGCCCGCAAAGCGCCGCACCGGCGCATCGATGCGCGACGCGTGCAGCTCGGCCGCATTCAGCTTGAACGGAATGAGAAGCCGCGGCGCGGCCATCAGCCCGGCAGCACTTCCAGCACAGCAACGTACATCGACGTTGAGTTCAGCGTCTTGCCTTCCATCTGGGCCGTGCCCTTGGCTTCGGCTTCCAGCCAGTACATGCCGGCGTTTTCCAGCTTGAACTTCAGCGTGCCATCGGCGCCCGATTTCAGCTTCAGCTCGCCCGCCTCTTCGCGATAGCGGTCGCCGCCCATGATCACCACGACCTCGACGTTCGCGGCCGGCTTGCCGTTGTCGGTCAGCTTGAAGCTGATCTCTTCACCGGCATAGAGATCGTTCGGGTGCGTGACCGGGGTCAGCTCCAGGCCCTTGCCCGACGCTTTCAGGTCCGACGGCGCGCCGTTGGTGACGAAGGTCTCGACGCGGCGGCTGGAGAGCGTGAGTTCAACGCCCGGCTTCTTGTCGATGCCTTGCGCCACATATTCGGCCATCGTGCCGCGCCAGCGCTTGGTCTCCGTGCCTTCCTTCCACGACGCGTTGAGGCCGGTGTTGGCCTGCGCGATGCGGTAGGTGCCCTTCTGCTCCAGCTTCACGTCGAACGTCGTGCGGAACTGGCCGACCGTGGCGTTCGCCGGTTTCACCACGGAGCCATCCGGCGCCGTGATGGTGATCGCCTCGATCTGCATCGGGCGATGATCCGGGAAGAACAGGTTGTTCGACACCGCGCCATCAACCGTCACCCACGGGGCATCGCCCGACACGACCGTCGACGACGGCAGGAACCACGCGCGGTGGGCATGAGCGGCGCCAACCGTCAGCGAGGCGACTGCAGCGGCGACGAGAAGGCGTTTGGCCAGGGTCTTCATCTGTCTTCTCCAGGATCCTGAAACTACTTGGTCAGCTTGAGCGTGATGGCGCCGAGTTCTTCCTTGCCGGAAGCAGAGGCGGTGGCTTCCGTGCCCGGGGCCCATTTGAACGGAATCTCGACGAGTTCCTTGCCGCCGACTTCGCGGCTGGCCTCGACGATGATCTTGTACTCGCCCGGCGCGAGGGTCGCGATCGAGCCCTTGGACGTGTCGAACTTCACGGTGTTCTTGCCCGGCGGCTTGGTCGGGCTGGAAACGCCATCAACCGGCATGTCGAGCGTGCGGCCGGTGCGCCGCCACCACTGGCGGATATCCTTCAGCCATTTCTCGCCTTCATTGTCCTTGAGGTCGACATCGTACCAGACAGAGAGGTTGGCCGCGACCTTGCCGCTGGCGTCTTCGATCCACACCGCGACATACGGGCGGTGATACTCGGCAACCGTGAGCTTGGGGATTTCCACCGACAGCTCCAGCGTGCCGGCCTGAGCCGCTCCCGCCATCACCACCGGAACTGCAAGCATCAGAACCTTGCGCATACGCGACTGCCCTTACACATGAAGAAGGAAAACGGCGATGATCGCCGGAACAACAAGACCAGCGCCAACGATAAACCAGGTCGGCGGACGCCGGGGAGCATGCAACCACAGCAGCACCAGCCCCGTGATGCAGAACAGGATCGCGGCAACGGAGAAGATATCAAGGAACCAGAACCACACCGGGCCTGTGTTCCTGCCTTTGTGAAGATCGTTCAGGAAAGAGATCGCCCCGCGATCGGTGTCCTCGAAGGTGACATCGCCGGTCGCTCGGTCGATCGCCAGCCAGGCATCGCCGCCGGGCTTGGGCATGCCGACATAGACTTCATCGTCGGACCATTCGCCCGTGCGCCGCGAGACCTGCGCGCCTGTCTCTTTTTCGAGCCACTCCGCCACCGGCTTGGGCAGCGTGCCTTTCCCGTCTTCGCCCGGCGCATCACCGATCAGCGCCAGCACGTCCGGCGGCATCACGGCGGTGCGCTCCACCACCACAGGCTTGCCCTCGATCTGGCCAGCGTGATTCAGCGTGATGCCGGTGAACGCAAACAGCAGCATCCCGATCAGCGTCGCAGCGCCGGTGATCCAGTGCCAGATGCGGGCCTGAGTCATCCAGAACAGGCGGCGCACCTTGGCCTTGTGCGCCTTCTTCGCGGCTTTCTCGGCCGCCGCGCGCTCGGCGTCGGCAGCTGCCCGCATTGACGTGTCAGACCCCTCGGCCATCCAGTTTCCCGGCGGCCGGACTAGTCCGTCGCCCAATGCTTCCACGGGCGCCCCAGCGGCCCCGAATTGGGAGTACCGCTACGCCAGCCTCCATGAGATTGCAATCCATTCTCAACTGCAAAAGCAGGTGATCCACTGACGCAGGGCTAACCCCGCAAAAACTCCAGACTTGAGGGGTTTTCGCGCCCGTGCATGGTCGCGCGTAGTAGTTGCAACGATTCAATGAGGCGCCGATGGCCCGACTGTCCCCGATCCTGCTGAGCGCCCTGGCCGCCACGGCGCTCGCTGGCTGCACGACGATGTCCGCCCCCCTGCCTGAGGGCGTCAGCGCCGAAGCCATGGCGATCCACCAGCGCCTGATGACGCTCGACACCCACCTCGACACCCCCGCCTTCTTCGACACCGTGCGTGGCTACGACATCACGGCGCGCCACGATGTCGAGCGCGATGGCACGCAGGTCGATTATCCGCGCATGGTCGAGGGCGGCCTCGATGGCGGCTTCTGGGTCATCTACATGCCGCAAGGCCCGCTGACGACCGAAGGCTATCGCACCATCCGCGACACCGCGCTGACCCGCGCCATGTCGATCCAGAAGATGGTCGCCGCCCATCCCGACAAGTTCGAACTCGCGCTCACGTCTGCCGATGCCGCGCGCATCAATGCTGAAGGCAAGAAGATCGTCTACGTCTCGATCGAGAACTCCTACGAGCTGGGCGAGGACATCTCCCTGCTCGACACCTTCTACAAGCTGGGTGTCCGCATGGTCGGCCCGGTGCACAACGGCACCAACCAGCTGGCCGACTCAACGAACCCGGGCGAACTCGGCATAAAATGGGGCGGCCTCTCGCCGCTCGGCCGTGAGTTCGTGAAGCGCGCCAACGAACTCGGCATCATCCTTGATGGCAGCCACTCGTCCGACGCCACCATCGAACAGATGATCGATCTCTCCGCGACGCCGATCATCCTCTCGCACCATGGCGCGGACCATCTCAACGAACATCCGCGCAATGCGCCCGACGCTCTGCTGAAAAAGATGGCGGCCAAGGGCGGCGTCATCCACATGAATGCGCTTGGCTCGTTCATCAAATCGCTGCCGCAGACGAAGGAGCGCACCGACGCGCTCACTGCGCTGCGCGCCAAGTGGGGCAACCCCAACCAGATCCCGGCTGACAAGTACGAGCAGTTCCTCAACGAGAGCAACGCCATCGACAAGCAGTTCCCCGAGAACCGCGCGACGTTCGAGGACTACATGCAGCAGGTGCTCTACACCATCAAACTGGTCGGCGTGGATCATGTCGGCTTCGGCGCCGACTGGGACGGCGGCGGCGGCCTCGACGGCTTCCGCGACATCACCGCCCTGCCCAAGATCACCGCGCGTCTGCTGAAGGAAGGCTACACCGAGGAAGACCTGCAGAAGATGTGGGGCGGCAACGTCGTGCGCCTGCTGAAGGCGGCAGAGGACTACAAAGCGGGGTTGAAGAAGTAGCGCCTCCACGCTCGGAGAGAGACCCCCTCCTGACCTCCCCCTTTCTGGGGGAGGAACCCTGTGGCGCTGACTTACCCGGCAACGAGGGACGATCTCGCAACGCTGGCCCCTCCCCCTGAAAGGGGGAGGTCAGGAGGGGGTCAGCCGCGCGGGAAGTCTAGCCGCTCACCCCCGGCACCAGGTCCTTCAGCATGAACGCCGCTGTCAGCAGCAGGTAACATCCGAACACGCGCTTGAGCTTCACCGGATCGAGCTTGTGCGCCGCCGCGGCGCCCATCGGCGCGGTGAGCATGCTCATCGCGGTGATCGAGACCAGCGCGATCATGTTGACGAAGCCCACCGACCCCGTCGGCAGGCCTGGCTGTCCGAAGCCGGTGATCATGCTGCCGATTGCGCCCGGCACAGCGATGATCGTGCCGAAGCCCGCCGCCGTCGCCACGGCGCGGTGCATGTTGACCCCGCTCATCGTCATGATCAGCACGGCCGGTGTCCCTCCCCCGATCCCCAGCAGCGACGAGAACGCGCCGAGGCCCGAGCCGAGCGCCGCACGTGCGGGGCCCTGCGGCATGTTCTCTTCCGTCTTCACTTTCCGGCCGAGGATCTGGAACACGAAGTTCAGGCCCAGCGGGATCAGGCACAGGCCGAACACGATCTTCAGCTGGCTGCCATCCATGAAGCTGGTCAGCACCACACCAGCGATCACACCACCCACCACCCAGGGCAACCATCCTTTCAGGATGTTCCAGTCCACCGCCCCGCGCTTGGCGTGCGCCTGAACCGAGCGGAGCGATGTAAAGAAGATCGTCGCCAGCGACGTGCCGATCGCTACATGCATGATGTGCTCGTTGCCGCCTTCATGCGGCAGCACGGTCAATACCGCCGCCAGCGCCGGCACGACCACGAACCCGCCGCCAATGCCGAACATGCCGGCCACGAACCCGGCAAACAGCCCGGCCAGCAGCATCGAGATGACCAGCACCCCGTATTGCTGGAAGGCCGCGCCCAACCAGTCCTGCTGAGCTGCCCAATTCTGAGCTGCAATGTCCGCCATGTCGTTCAACGCCACTGCAACGGTTTCCGCTGTCCGACTCTGTTCTTGCTGGAAGCGACGCCGACTTCGCGCCGGGGCCTCGGGTGGGGCAAGCCCGGCGGCCCTTGCCGGGCCGCCGAACCTCCCGGGCGCCTCCTGTTGAAGCGCCCGCGCCTATCCGGCGCCCATGCGGGGGAATGCGCGCCCCCGCATGGGCCTCCGACTAGAACGTCTGCTTGGCCCGCACGTAGTAGAACGAGCCCTGCCAGTCGACGATCGAGTCGGAGCGATAGATCCGACCGTTGGTGGTTTCCTGCAAGTAGGGATCGCCTTCCTTCGGATAGGTGTCGAGAATGTTGCGGGCGCCGATTGCCAGCGCCAGCGAGTCCGTGACGTCCCAACCGAACTCCAGGTCGAACAACACTTCGGCCGGCATGTCCTGCTTGGCGAGGCCTTGCGGATAGGCGGTCGGCGGCCGGTTGTTCAGCGGGTCATCCGCATCTGTGCGGCAGGTGAAGCCATCCGTGCCGTTGCCGGTGAGGCAGTTCGAGACGGTATAGTCCCCGTAATAGCTCGCCCGCAGCAGCCCGGTGAACGGGCCGTAGGTGTGCTGCGCCGTGAACACGCCCCGGATTTCCGGCGCGGCGTTCTCGAAGTCGAACACGTCTTCCTCGAAGAAGAGATTGGCGATGTTGACCTTCTCGATCGAGAACTTGTTGTAGTTCAGGCTCGTGGTGAAGGCTGTCTCGCCGAAACCGCCCCAGTCCTGCGTGTAGCTTACCACCAGGTCGACGCCCTCGGTCTTCGAGTCGAACGCGTTCTGGAAGAAGTTCACCCCGCCGATCGTGTCGGCGCCCGGCACGCCGGCAGCAAGCAGCGCTGCGCGGATGGTGGCATCCACGTTGATCGTCGCGGTGGCATAGAACTGGTCCTCGAGATCGATTTGGTAGAAATCCAGCGTCACATCGAAGGGACCAAACGCGCCCGTCGCGCCCAGCGAGTAGTTGGTCGACGTCTCGGGCTTCAGCGGTTTGGCGCCGAGGAAGACCGAGACCGGGTTGGTTGCGGGGAACAGGCCCACCGCCACCGGCTCGCCCGCCGGGAAGCGCGTCGAAACGTTGATGGTCGAGAGCTGTCCCGGCGTGGGCGCCCGGAAGCCCGTGCCCACGGAGCCCCGCAGGTTGATATCCGGCGTCACGCTCCAACGGCCGGCGAGCTTGTAGTCGAACGTCTCGCCGAAGTCGGAGAAATTCTCGTAGCGCAGCGCAAGGTCGACAAAGATGTCGTTGGTGATGTCAGACGCAAAGTCGACATACGCCGCATAGCTGTCACGATTGAGCGCGCCGGAATAGGCGGGGTTGTTGCCCGGGAAACCATCCGAGCCCACCGCCAGCTGCGTATAGACCGGATCGGATGCGGTCTGGCAGTTGAGGTTGGTCATGCCGGCCGTGATGCCAGCAGGCGTTGCAGTACGCGCACCAACTGTCGTTTCATTGGTGCAGAAGTTCCACGGATCCTGCAGCGCGTAGGGCCCAGCGATCCAGGACGCTTCCTCGCCCGGCACAATCTCATAGCCCTCGTCGCGATATTCCGCGCCGAAGCCGATGCTGAGCGGGGCCGGGAAGAAGCCGGACGGCACGGTGTAGGCAAAGTCCGCGTTCAGCGCGAACTCGTCCGACATCAGGTCGCCCGGATGGAATGACGTGGGCGACAGGTTGCCGAGCGACGGGTTCACCGTGTTCCAGAGCGTGTAGTAGATCGTGTCCTTTCCGTAGCGCGCGGTGAAGTCATAGGTCAGGTCCGGCGAGAACTCGCCCCGCAAGCCGGTGGTCAGCGAGTAGTCCACGACGTTGCCGCCGAAGCGCGGCGTGCGGCCGGCGGGATAGTTGCTGAGATACTGGAAGATAGCGCCGGTTTGCGTGCGGATGCGCGACGTGTTGATGCCGGCAACGGGGCTGCGATAGTTGAAATCGCCATCCGAACTGGAGTTCGAGTAGTTCGCGAACGCATACAGCTCCATCGTGTCGGACAGCTTGTAGCCCGCATTGATGAAGGTACGGAAAGCTTCCGATTCCGGCTGTCCCCACAGCTGCACGTTGGCGGTATCGAAATCCTCGCCCGAGCCGAATAGCGCTGAATACTGCGGGTTGGCGGCAAGGAACGTCGCAACGTCAAAGCTGCCCTGTTGCCAGTTGACGCCATTGGTGTTGCCACGCTGGATCGCCCACTCCATGCCCCGGTTGGTGGGCTGGGCCGTGGTGGCCTCGACGCTGATGTTGATAAAGCCGGCCTCTCCGAGCGCCAGACCAAGGTTGCCGGCGATGAGCATGTCCTCGCCATCGCCCTCTTTATAGCCGCCGGCCTGGAACTGGATCTCACCACCTTCTGGCGCATCTTTCAGGATGAAGTTCATCACGCCCGCAATGGCGTCCGAGCCATACTGCGCCGCCGCGCCATCGCGCAGCACCTCGACGCTTTTCAGCGCGGAGGCAGGAATGGTGGCGATGTCTGGCCCCTGCGTGCCCGATCCCCCGATCGAGACCAGCGCGGCGCGATGCCGCCGCTTGGAGTTCACGAGCACCAGCGTCTTGTCGGAAGCAAGGCCCCGCAGCGCGGCAGGACGGATGAAGGTCGCGCCGTCCGAAATCGGCTGGCGCGCAATCGTGTAGGACGGCACCAGCGTCTTCAGCACGTCGTTGGTGTCGGTGAAGGATATATCCTCGATCGCCTCGGCGGTGAGAACGTCCACCGGCACGGGCGAGTCCACAATGCTGCGGCCCTCGGTGCGCGTGCCCGTGATGACGATGATGTCGGCCTTGGATTTTGGCTCGTCCGCTGTCGCAGCCGTCGTATCCGGCGCACTTTGCCCCCAGGCTGCGCCTCCCCCCATCAGGATGGCGCCTGCAAGAGCAGCCCGCATCATCCCCGTGTAGAGCAGTTTCGTTTTCATTCAGGTCCCCGTGTGTCTGCTGATCTCCTCTGTTTCCTCCACGTTTCTCGTTGGCCTGATCTCGCCACCGGTTACTGCACACCGGAAGCTGAACGCGTCGGCGGCGCGCCAAAATCATGACGGTGTCAGAATGTGAGGCAGGGGGATTCCACGCGTCCAACGGACGACAGGGCGGAGCTGCGCACGCAGCCGCCCGATGCGAATTTTTCCTATCGCGTGTGTGGAGTATGACAGGTTTGTGTTCGGCCGCTACACAGCTCCGCTACGAACACGCCGATCAGCGCAATTTGGTCCGCGGGCTGATGCGCGGTTGGGCGTGGATGCACAAGCTGCCGTCACGCAACGTGGCTTCCAGAGGCCCCAACGCAGCACTTGCGCAAATCCTGCGCGCGTTTGCACGAAGCCCGACCACGCTTTTCAGCGGCGCCTCAAGCCTGTGCAGCCAAGACGCAACAAGCGGCTGATCGGCGCGCCTGACGTTGCCGATACGCTTCCCAGCGCCCAGCGATGGCCGTAGGTTTGGCCGGGCCAGCGGAGAGTCACGGGATGAAATTGCCACGCACCAGCCTGATCGCCCTGTGCGCCACGCTCGCGCTTGCTTCAGCGCCAGCCGCCTTAGCCCAGGGCTACGCCCCGCCGCGCACGCCGGACGGCAGGCCGGACCTGCAAGGCACCTGGACCAATTCCAGCATCACCACGCTGGAGCGCGCCAATGCCTCCCTGCCCCTCGTGCTCGATGAGGCGCAGGTCGCCGGCATGGAAAAATCCCGCCTGCAGCAGGAAGTTTCCGCCAACAGCCGCACCAATCCCGATGAAGGCGCGCCGACGGCGGGCGCCAATGTCGGCGGCTACAACGCCTTCTGGCTCGATCGCGGCATGAAGGTCGGCGTGGTGCTGGGCAAGGCCCGCTCGTCCTGGATCACCGAGCCCGCCAACGGCAAGATGCCGTTCTCCGAAGCCGGCAAGCAGCGCATCGCCAAGATCATGACTACCCGCAACGAAGATGGCCCCGAAGGCATGAACCCCGCCGACCGCTGCCTCGTCGGCTCGCGCGGCTCCGGCGGCCCGCCCATGCTGAACAATATCTACAACAACACGTATCAGATCGTGCAGACCCCCGATCATGTGATGATCGACGTCGAGATGATGCACGATGCGCGCATCATCCGGCTCAACCAGGAGCACTATCCGGAAGCGGTGAAACAGTGGCTGGGCGACAGCGTCGGCCACTGGGAGGGCGACACGCTGGTGGTGGAGACGCGCAACTGGAACCGCTGGCATGGCGATTACGAGCCGGTCTTCCTGTCCGAACAGGCCAGGGTCACCGAGCGTTTCACCCGTACGGGCGCGGACGAGCTGACCTATGCCTTCGAGATCGACGACCCCGGTTTCTACACGCAGCCGTGGAAAGCCGAGATGGTGTTCACGCCCTCAAGCGGCCCGGTCTACGAGTTCGCCTGCCATGAAGGAAACCACGCTCTGCATGGCATCCTGCAGGGCGCGCGTATTCTTGAAGGGAAATAGGGCCTGCGGGACCGCCGGGCTCCCGCCCGGCAGTCGGTGCGCAGCACCGAATACGGATGCTTGGATGTGACCGGCCTTGCGGCCGGTGTGCCGGGCGGGAGCCCGGCGGTCCCTGCAATCTACTTCACGTAAGCCCGCACGATGCCCTCAAGGAAGTCGCGGCCTTCATAGAGCGACTGCACGCGGATCTTCTCGTTGAGGCCGTGGGCGTTGGCTTCGCCGCTTTTCCCGAACATGCCGCTCATGCCATAGGTCGGAATGCCGGCGTTCATCAGGAAGCGGCCATCCGTGGCGCCGGCGACCATCAGCGGCGCGATCGGCACGCCCGGCCACTGTTTCGCGGCCTGCGCCTTCACCGGTCCCATGATTTCGTCCGTCAGCGGCGGGGCGGAGGAGCCCTCGCGGCGACGCACGATCTCGACCTTCACCTGCGGATCAGCCGCCGTGGCTTCCAGCGTTGCCTTCACCTGCTCCGGCGTCGTGCCCTGCATCACGCGGCAGGACAGCGTCAGCGTCGCGCGCTGCGGCAGCGCGTTCGGCGCATGGCCCGCTTCGAGCTGTGTTGCGACGCAGGTGGTGTGCAGCGAAGCGTTGTAGGTCGGGTCCGCCAGCAGCACTTTCAGCGCGGCCTGGTCTTCCGGATTCTTCGCCACTGCTGTCATCGCCGCGCCGACTTCGCCGCCGAGGATCGGCCCTGTGATGCGGAAGTATTCACGGTTCACCGGCGTCACCTGCACCGGGAAGGACAGTTTCGAGACTTTCTCACCCGCCGCCATCAGGCGGTAGATCGCGTTGTCCGGCAGCGGCCGCGAGGAGTGGCCGCCCGGATTGGTGACTTCCATCGTGTAGACCTGGTGGATCTTCTCGCCCGCCTGCACCTGCATCACCAGCGGCTTGCCCGCATCGGACAGCAATCCACCGCCGCCTTCATTGATCGCGAAATCGACGTTGATGAGGTCGCGGTGATTGGTGAGGATGTAGTCGACACCGTTGACGCGGTTGGAGGTTTCCTCGCCACAGGTGAGCGCCATCACGATGTCGCGCTTCGGCTTGAAATTCTTTTCCTGCTTCAGGCGGATCATCAGGTCGAGGAACACCGCCGCCATGGATTTGTCGTCGGCCGTGCCGCGGCCATAGAAGAAGCCATTCTCCTCCACCAGCGTGAACGGATCGCGCTCCCAGTCCTCGCGCCGCGCGTCCACCACGTCGATGTGCGCCAGCAACAGCACACCCTTCTTGGAAGACCCCGACGAGCGCAGCGTCGCGACGATGTTGCCATCATCCGGCTTGCCCGGCGGCACGATCAGCTTCACGTCAGCGTCGGCATAGCCCGCCGCCTTCAGCCGCGTCTGCGCCGCCTGCACCACTTTGGTGCACGATCCTGTGGTGGGCGAGGAATCGATCTCGACCATTTCCTCATAGATGGCGCGGAACGCAGCGCGGCCGGTGTCGCCTTGCTGCGCCATCGCTATCGCAGGAACCAGCGCCACGATGCCCGCTGCCGCCGCCAACAATGCCTTGCGCATGACTCACTCCAAGCATGGGGGGACGCAGCCCCGGAACCCGGCCTGTGTGGCCCATCCCGGCGCGGCAGACAATGCGGTAGCGTCTGGCTAGTCCTGAATGCCGTATTTTGCGAGGCGCTCGTGATAGCGGCGAACGGCGTCCTGAACGGCCTTGATGGTTTCGGCCATCTTCGGATTGTCAAAGGAGGGCGTCGAACGAATCCGCCCTTTCTCGTCTTCATACAGCAAGCCAAGACTGATGAGGTTCTTCACCTTGCGCCTCACCGTCTCGCGCGGAAGTCCGAGGCGGTCTGCAACCAGCAACATGGTGATCGACCCGCGCAACTCGTCAGGTGCGACTGGGTCGTTGGAGAGCTTGGCGACCAGGTCCGGGTCGGCGAGCAAGGGACGCATCGTTGCTTCGCCAACGCAGACGTAGATCGCGATGCTCTCGAAATCGAGATCAATCAATCCACGCACCGCATGCAGCATGTCGAGGAACAACTCCATCGACGCGTAGGTTCGTGGCCGCAGATCTGAGTACATGATCAACTTGCTGAACGGAGCGGACCCAACCAACTCGAGGCGAGCATCGTCCATGATGCAACGCTTGCCTGTTCCTACCCAACTTGGGTTGAAGAGCAAGTGAAAGCCTGGACAATAATCACGCGCCGCATCGCACATGACTCGCGTTCACGCATCGCTTCGATCACGCAGGCGCGACGCCCGGATTTGATTAGCTTGCTAACGCCGCGCCTGCGGCAATCCCAGAGCACACACTGCCGCAAATAACCTTATCGCCGCTACGGATACTCCAGCGGCCTCACGCCCAGCAGATGCCTGTCAGCATCGCGCCGCTGCTCGCCAGCATGCGCACAACGGTTCCATCCAGCTGCGCCACGCCGACTTCGCCGCCGAGCGAGGTGTAGGCCATCCGTCCACGCGGGAGATCGAGCGCCACGCCGATCGCTTCCTTGAGCCCGCTCACCAGCACCTTCCTGTCGAGACGTGTCGCCGGATCGAATGTCGCCGGCGGATCAAGCGGGGCGCGCGACACGGTGTTGTCGCCCCGGTCGGTCCAGTAGAGCGTACGCGTCTTGAGATCGAGATCGATGTCGATCGGCTCCGGCAGGCGCGAGAACAGCGTGACCATGTCGCGGCGGTTCGACGGCGTGGAACTGCGCGGCATGGCCATGTCGATACGGCGGATCACGCCCTGCCCGGCATTGTCCCCACCCTTCTGCGTCCAGTAGACGTGGCCCTTCGCCGGATCGACCGCCATGCCGACACACCAGCGCGATTCATCGCCCTTGTCCGTCACAGGACTGCCAGTCGTCACAATGGTTTCGAGATGCGAGCCGTCGAGATTGCAGCGCTGGATCGCCATGCCCTCGCGGTCGGCCCAGTAGAGCTTGCCGTTCACCTCGTCGATCTTCAGCTGCTTCGGCGTGAACGTGCCGCCCGGCGGAACGATGGTGGCGACGCCCGATCCATCGCGCTCGCACCGCATGATGTAACCATCGCGTTCCGACGCGCGGCCCATATTGGTCCAGAAGATCTGGCCAGTGGCAGGGTTCACCGCAATGCCGTCATTGACACCCGTCGGACGCGAACCATCCGCCGGAGATTGATCCACCAGCGTTGTCACGGCGCCGGTCTCGGCATCCATCACGAACACCTTCGCCTGCCCGAGATAGTAGAGCTTTGGCGCGGGTCCGGCAGACGTCTCCGACGTCGAGGCGCAACCGGCAAGCGCCAGGCTGCCGCCCAACCCCATGGCCGTGAGGCCAACCGAAAACTGTCTGCGGTTGAGGTCCATTGTTCGTTCATTCCCCGCCAGCGCCCGGCAAGACTAGCGCAGCGAGCCCCCGTCGCAAGGTCAGCGTATGACTAGCGCGGCGTCGGCCAGCTGATCCCAAACAGCGCAACCTTCGGGTCCGCCTTGAGCACGGCCGGATCGTTCGACAGCGGCTGCGCGCCATCGCCGAGGATTTCCGGCGCAACATCGCTGCCTTCGGTGTGGAAGCGCACGATAGGGCGGCACGGTCCGCCATCGCCGCCCAGCTTGCCGTCCTCCCAGTCGGAAACGAAGCCGCCATAGTCCCAGCCGAAACCCTGCAGGGTGAACGACCCGCCATTGGCCGCCTCGACCGCAGCGATGCCTGCGCCGATGCTGATATTGCCGGGCCCCTTCCACAGCGACGTCGGCGAGGAGACCATCACGGTGATCAGGCCGGTGCGCTCTTCCTCGTTCGCGAACAGCACCTCGATCCGGCGGTCCGGGTCCTTGGGATAGATCGCAGTCACGTTGAGCGGCTGGCCCTCCGGCCCATCGACCGTTTCGGGGATGACGTTTTCACGACCGAAATAAGTTGCCAGCGTCGCCGGCGTGGCATCGGGCGTGAACGGCGCCTTGCAGCCCAGGACGAACGAAACGTCCGCAGCGCCAGCTTCCGCGGCATTCTCGATCAACGACCCGGCGCCGGCTGCATCCTCCGGGGCGACCACGGCAGCATCCTTTTCGCCTCCGCAGGCGCCAAGCAGCACACCGGCCAGGGCCGTGGTGATTGCCGGGATAATGCGCATAGCGGTCTCCGAAATCGACTCGGATGGCAGACTGATCAGCTAAGCAGCCGGGCACAACCCCATGCATGCCGTCAGGTGACGTCCGCCTTGGCGGAAATACTGAATTTTTGTCCACGCTGGCCCGCAACGGCTTGACCCCTTCGCGTGGGGCCGCAGAACGTGGAACTCCATGTCGCGTGCCATTGTCGTTCCTTCAGGCGAAGTTATCAGCCGTCCAAAGCGCAGCGGGCTCTATATCTGGGCTCTCGCTGCGCTTGTTGGCGCCATCGTCGGCGCAGCGACCGTCCTCATTTTCACGCTGGTGACCTTCGGCCAGTTCGTGGCGTACCAGGCCCCCGCTGGCCGGCTCACCACGCGCCTCGGGGACCTCGAGATGTGGGCGCTGATGATCGGCCCCATCGTCGGCGGCGCGATCATCGCCCTGCTGCTGCGTCTGGGCATGGCGCTGGGCTGGAGTTCTTCGCCGCGCGCCTACGGCCTGCAGGACGTCGTGCAGAACCGCCGCCTGCGTGGCACGATCCGCTCGACAACCATGACGCTGCGCGACGGCTTCCTGTCCGCCATGATCTCCATCGTGTCGCTGTCCTGGGGCGGCAGCGCAGGCCGCGAGGAACCAGCCTCACATCTCGGCGCGACGCTCGCCGTGCTGCACGGCCGACTGCTCGGTCTTGACGTCGCCTCGCGCCGCATGCTGGTCGGCATGGGTGTCGCAGCCGCGATCGCGGCGGCGCTACACGCGCCGATCGCGGGCGTGCTGCTGGCGCGCGAACTGATCCTCCGGCGCCAGCGTGTGTCGGCGCTGGGCCCAGTCGCCGTGGCCTCGGTTGCAGGCTGGCTGATGTCGATGTGGCTGATGGGCGGACGGGCGATCATCCTGATCCCGGATGTCGGGCCGATCCCCGTGGAGGCGCACCTCGCCTCGCTGGTGGCCCTGCCACTGTTCATCGGCTTCGCCTGGGCGTGCATCGTTGCGTGGACCCGCCTGCCGGCCCTCGCCGCGTCGACTGCAAGCCGCATCGGCATTCCGCTCTGGCTGCTGCCGGTGCCGGGCGGCGTGATCCTAGCTCTGATTGCCCTCACCTTCCCGCAGGCGCTCGGCATCGGCTACGAACCGCTCGCGGCCGCGCTCAACTCGAACTACGGCGCAGAACTGCTGCCCGTGCTGGCGCTGGCGAAGATCGCAGCCTCCGCCGTGACGTTCGCGTTCAAATGGGGCGGCGGCCCCATCGCCCCTTCGCTGTTCGTCGGCGGCATGATCGGATCGGCGGTCGGCGCCCTGGTCGGCGTTGTGCTGGGCATCCCGGAACCGATGGCCTTCATGGGCCTCGTCGGCATGGCGGTGTGCCTCGCCGTTGTTGCAGATGCACCGCTGGCCGCGTCCGTACTGGTGCTTGAACTTTCCGGCTCCACGGAAGCAGGTGCAGCAAGCCTCGCCTGCTGCTTCATCGCCTGCATGGTTGCGCGACGCCTCGCGCCGATTCCCGTTGAGGAAACGGGCGAGACGCTACGCTGGCGCTGAGCCGCATCCTCTCCTATCGTCCCGTAAAAGAGACGACACAGGGGCGGCAACTGAACACCGAAACCGAAACCACCGGCACGACGTCGACGACCTCCGCTATTGCGATAGCGCTGGCCGTATTCGCCGTGTTGTTTGTCGCTTTCTTCTTCCGGGCGCTGCCGCTCACCCTCGACCCGGTCCGCACGACCAACACCGCGGAACAGTTCGACACCACGCGCGCGCTCGATCGCCTTGGCCGCGTGCTCGATGGCACGCCCCACGCCGTCGACTCCGCCGCACTCGATGAGACGCGCGCCCGCCTGCTCGAGGAGATCCGCACGCTGGGCTACACGCCCGAGTTGCGCGCCTCCAATGTCTGCCAGTCGCTGTCGGGTACGGCCGCGCGCTGCGCCTTCGTGCAGAACGTGTTCTTCACCGCAGGTCCACAGGACGGGCGGCCGGCGCTGCTGCTCACCGCGCACTATGATAGCGTCGAGGCCAGCCCCGGCTTCGGCGATGATGGCATCGGCCTCGCCGTCTGGCTCGAAGTCGCCCATCACCTGAAACAGAACCCACCCACACAGCCCGTTGTCTTCCTGCTGACCGATGGCGAGGAAACCGGCCTTCTCGGCGCGCAGGCCTTCGTCAACAACGCGAAGGACTATCCCTTCACCGTCGGCCGCATCATCAACCTCGAAGCGCGCGGCGTGCGCGGCGCCGCCATGATGTTCGAGACGGGGCATCCGAATGGCGCGCTCGTGTCCGACTGGGCAAAGAGCGGCGCGCGACCCTTCTCCAATTCGATGATGACGGCCGTCTACGAACTCCTGCCGAACTCGACGGAGCTGACCGTCTATCTCAATGCAGGCTCCAACGGCATCAACATAGCGATCTCGGACGGCCTCGATTTCTACCACACCACCCACGACGACCTCGCCCATCTCGATCGCACGAGCGTGCAGCATATGGGCGACCAGGCGCTCGGCGCCACGCGCGCCTTCCTCGCGAGCGACTGGAGCAACGACGCAAGCGCCAGCGAGATTGCCTATTCCGACATTGCCTCGCGCGTCTTCGTCTCGCTGCCGCAGATTCTAGCGCTCGTTCTGCTGGGGCTCTGCTTCGGCATCTCGGCGATGATGATCGTGCGTCCGACGCGCGAAGATGGCTGGCAGAAGCTCGACTGGCGCGCGCTCGCCTTGCCGCCGGCTTTCCTTGTCGGCGCGGGCCTCGCCGCATTCCTGCTCCAGCAGGCGATCGCGCTTGTCCGCCCGGAGCCTGCTTTCTGGGTCGCCCATCCGCAGGGCTTCAACATGGCGATCTTTGCGCTGACGGCGCTGGTCGGCGCAGCCCTGCTCGCCTGGCTCGCGCCCAACTCGCGCCGGGAGACGATCCACGCTTCCGGCTGGTTCTGGTTCCTCATCGTGGGCATGGGCCTGTCATTTGCCGTCGCCGGCTTCTCGATGATCTTCCTGATCCCCGGCGTGGTGTTCGTGCTGGCGGCCGGCGCCGCCTGGCTCTTCCCGCGCTATCAGATCCTGTTCTTTGCCATCTCCAGCGCCATGCTCGCGCTGGTCTTCTTCCCGATCGTCAACCTGCTGGACGTGACAATGGGCATGGGCATGGCCGCGATGTTTGGCGTCGTCGAAGCGATGATCCTCGCGCCGATGCTGGCGCTGGTCGCACCGCTGGCGACCGGCAAGCTGAAAGTCGTCGCTCCGCTTGGCGCCATTGCGGTGATCGCTGCAGTTGTGACCGTCATGCTGCCGGCTTACAGCGTCGATCGTCCGCTCGCGCTCAATTTCACCGCGCACTATGACATGGATGAGAGCAAGGCCGCCGTGTTCGCGGGCGCACGCCCCGGCGCGTTGCCGGCCAGCATTCGCAGCCAGCTGACCGTCGGCGAGAACCCCTCGCCTCCCGGCGGCGCATCAAACCTCGCGAGCAAGACCATCGCCTTTGCCCCGCCCGGCCCTGCGACCGCCACTGTTCTGAGCGACACCACAGCGGCGGATGGCAAGCGCACAGTCCGCCTGCAATTCACGGCGCCGGATGCCCGCCAGGTTCGCCTGCGCATTCCCGGGGCTGTGTCTCCCGAGAGCGTGAGCTTCGGTGGAGCAACCTACCTGTTCAACACGGCGCCCGACGAACTCCTGAAGGCGACGGACACGGGCCGCCAGCTTCTCGAGGCCAGGCTGAAGAGCGGCCGCGCCGAGACCTACTTCGTCGACATCGTCGGCCGCGCCGCTAACGGCGCGACCCTGGATGTTGTGTTTGCGCCCAAGCCCACCGACGCCAAGGACAAGCCACCGTCATGGCTGGTGCAGGGCTACTGGACGCAGCTGCCGCCCGACGCCCAGCCTCTCGCCGACGCGCGCCCGGACACCGCCATCAAGATCCAGATGGGCGACGTCTCGATCACGACGAAAAAGCTGCCGCTGTAGGCGCAGGCCGGCGCGCTACGGCAGGAACGCATCCGGAAAATCCCTGCGGATATTCGCGAATACATCGCGCTTGCCGATCAGCGCTCCGTTGCTCTTTACCGCGTTCGGCATCGGCAAGGCGTGAGCGACGTCATAGAACAACGTCGCCTCAGCCCAGCGATAGCTCTGGCCCAGCGGATCACCCGCGTCGGTCCAGTAGGCAACGTTGTAAGGCAGCGCCATCAGCGCCTTTGCCTGCAACGCCTTGATGTCCGTCGGCAGCCCGGCCGCCTTCACCTTGTCGATATCCGCCCTGCGGAACGTCATCAGCACCAGCGCGAAAGAACCCGCCGCCGCTGGGCTGTCGCGATGCCGCGACGACATGATCGTCTGCATCGCCTTGATCGCAACATCCGCGTTGCCCGGCTGCTCGGCCATGCTCATTTCCATCAGAGCCATCGGCGCCGGCTCGGTCGCCTTCATCGCATTCAACCCTCGCGCCAGCGCGCAAATGGGATGCTGCTGCGCGCCGCATTGCAGCTCGGGGAACATGTTGAAGCTGGGGAGCATCAGCATCCCGGCGGCGGCCGGATCCGTCTGCATCAGCCCACCGAGTGTCTCACCCCAGCTCTGCAGCGTGGGCGGTCCGCCCTGCGCCGTGCCTGCTACCGCGTCGATCGCCAGTTGCGCGCCACCGGGACCGATCAGTTCCTCGAACTTCGCGGCCGTCGTGTTCCGCATCGCATCAGTCAGCGGATAGGCCACCGCGCCCGCTTCCGCCGCGATCAGACGATACGATGTGGCGCGCGTCGTGTCGCCCATCGCGGTCACCGTCGCGAATGACTGCGGCGGCGCTCCGCTCTCGCGCACCCGCTTGAACAGCGTGGGATGCATGACCGTCATGTTGAACAGCGTCGGCCACAGCGCGGCGGGTGCGGCGCCGCTGCCCGCCGTGAACCGGCCAGCTTCCCTGCCGTCACATGTCACGATCACGGCGCCATCCGCTCCGTTTGTGACGGCAACCTTGCTGGTCGACTTGGCGCCGGGCAGCGATAGCCCCAGCTCAGCGTCCGAGCCGCAATCCGACATCATGTCGTCCGCGCCCACCGCCGACAGTACGGACCCGAGATAGGTGCGGTTCTGCCGTTCCATGACGCGAAAAACCAGACTGGCCATCCCGTTCAGCGTCGTGAAGCTGTCATCGTGGAGCTCGAACTGCCGGTTCAACCGAAAGTCCTGGAGAACGGCTGTACCGTCCTTGGCGTAAAGCGCCCAGTCCGGCGCGATGTCGAAAACCGCCTCGGAAACGACCGGCGCCTTGCCTGTCTCCGTCACCGTGACTTCGTACCGGAAGCGATGCGTTGCGGCCGGCGCGTCGCCCCGGGCTGCGCGATAGCCCGCGGCGCTATCCAGCGGATTGGCAAACAGCGGCTGCGCCCCCGCCGGAAATGCAAAAAGACCAGCAATAGCTGCGACAGCCAGCGCCCGAATCCGCATGCGTCATTCCCCCGTTCCGCTTGCTGGCGGCACGCTATCCCCCGGCCGTCCTGCAGCCAATCGTCCTGTGCAGAACCGCCGTCCCTAACCACTCGCTAACCATTGCCGCGCGACACGTTGGGTCGGGCGGGAAATCGCTCTATCCTGCCGTCGCACTGACCCAAAAAGCTTCGAGATGAGGTACTGACATGGCCGCCAAGGATCCGCTGGTCGTCGCCGCAATTGCCCGCATCATCGCGAAGGAACTCGGAGTCGGAGAAGGCCAGGTCGCCGCCGCCATCCAGCTGATCGAGGAAGGCGCCTCCGTCCCCTTCATCGCGCGCTACCGCAAGGAGCGCACGGGTGGTCTCGACGACACGCAGCTGCGCAACCTTGCCGAGCGCTTCGAATACCTCACCATCCTCAACGACCGCCGCGAAGTCGTGCTGCGCTCCATCGGCGAGCAGGGCAAGCTGACGCCGGAGCTGGAAAAGCAGATCCGCGCCGCGACGACGAAAGTCGAACTCGAAGACCTTTACGCCCCCTATCGCCCCAAGCGCCGCACCAAGGCGAGCGTTGCGCGTGAAGCCGGGCTCGAGCCGCTCGCCGATCGCCTCCTTGCCAATCCCGGCCTGGATCCCGTCGCTGAAGCCCTCGCCTACATCTCGGCTGACAAGGGCGTGGAGAATGCCGATGCCGCCCTTGAAGGCGCGCGCAACATCCTGATCGAGCGCATGTCGGAAGCCCCGCAACTCGTCGGCCAGATCCGCGAGAAAGTGTGGAGCGGCGGCCAGCTCGGCTCCGCCATCGTGAAAGGCAAGGAAGCCGAAGGCGCCAAATTCTCTGACTATTTCGAGTTCTCGGAAAACATCGCCAACATGCCGTCCCACCGCGCGCTCGCCATGCTGCGCGGCGAGAAGGAAGGCATCCTCAAGATCGATCTCGACATTCCGCATGACGAAAAGGCGCGCCACCCCGCCGTCACCTCGATCATGGCGGCCTTCAACATCCAGGACCGCGGCCGTGCCAGCGACAAATGGCTTGCCGAGACCGCGCGCCAGGCGTGGAAACAGCGCCTCGCTCCCTCCTCCCACACCGATCTCGTCGATCGCCTGAAGGAGAAATCCGACGCCGAAGCCATCAAGGTCTTCTCGCGCAACGTGAAAGACCTGCTCCTCGCCGCGCCCGCCGGCCCGAAAGTCGTGATGGGCGTCGACCCGGGCATCCGCACGGGCTGCAAGGTCGCCGTCGTCGATGGCACAGGCAAGCTGCTCGAAACCGCCACCATCTATCCGCACGAGCCGAAGAAGGACTGGAACGGCTCGCTGGCGACGCTTGCCGTCCTCGCCAAAAAGCACGGCGTGCAACTCGTCTCCGTCGGCAACGGCACCGCCAGCCGTGAGACCGACAAGCTGGTGAACGAGCTTCTGGCAAAGATGCCCGACCTCAACTTCACGCGCGTCACCGTCTCGGAAGCCGGCGCGTCGGTCTATTCGGCGTCCGAACTCGCCGCGAAGGAATTCCCCGACCTCGACGTCTCCCTGCGCGGCGCCGTCTCCATCGCCCGCCGCCTGCAGGATCCGCTGGCCGAACTCGTGAAGATCGAACCGAAAGCCATCGGCGTCGGCCAATACCAGCACGATGTCGACCAGAACGCGCTCGCCCGCTCGCTCGATGGCGTCGTGGAAACCTGTGTCAACGCCGTCGGCGTCGATGTGAACATGGCGTCGGCCGCGCTTCTCGCGCGTGTCTCCGGCCTCAACTCTGCCGTCGCCGCCAACATCGTCGCCTATCGCGATGAGCACGGCCGCTTCGAAGCGCGCACGCAGCTCAAGAAAGTCCCGCGCATGGGACCGAAAGCGTTCGAACAGGCCGCCGGCTTCCTGCGCATCATGGACGGCAAGAACCCGCTCGACGCTTCCGCCGTCCACCCAGAGGCCTATCCGCTGGCCGAGCGCATCGCCGAGAAATCCGGCCGCCCGCTGAAGAGCCTCATCGGCGACAAGGCGTTCCTCTCGATGCTGAAGCCCGAGTCCTTCGCCGACGACCAGTTCGGCGTGCCCACCGTCACCGACATCCTCGCCGAGCTGATCAAGCCCGGTCGCGACCCGCGCCCCGAATTCAAGACCGCAACCTTCCAGGACGGCGTCGAGAAAATCTCTGACCTGAAAGTCGGCATGAAGCTCGAAGGCACGGTCACCAACGTCACCGCCTTCGGCGCCTTCGTTGACATCGGCGTCCACCAGGACGGCCTCGTCCACATCTCCGAACTCGCCGACACGTTCGTGAAGGACGCGCACGCCATCGTCAAAGCCGGCGATGTCGTCAGCGTCCGCGTCAAGGAAGTCGACGCGGACCGCAAACGCATCGCGCTCTCAATGAAACGCGAAGTGTCCGGCACGCAGCATGGCGGCACGCAAGGCGCCAGCGGCAAACCGCAACCGTCCGGCGGCAAGGACAAGCCCGGCAAGTCAGGTCCGCAGAGCTACTCGGCCGGCCCGGCCAAGACGTCGGACGACAGCAATCCGTTTGCCGCGCTGAAGAACCTGAAACTGAACTAGTGCGCAAATGGCGGTTCCCTGCCAGAATGCCTGCATGACCCGTTCGCGAAACATGTCCGGCCTGGCGGCCATCGTCTTCTCCGCAATCTCGTTGGCGGCATGCGCAACGCCGCCGCCGGCAGGAGAAGCTGAAGCCAGTGGGTGGCCGGGCGTCGCTGCGCCGACCGCAGAACTCGTCGCCGACGGCCGCATGATTGCCGAAAGCCAGTGCGCGTCGTGTCATGCCGTCGCAAAGGTCGGAGCCAGCCCACGCGCCGACGCCCCGCCCCTTCGCGAAGTTCTCTCGCACTATGAAGATGACGAAGGCCTCGCCTACCGCTTCATCAACGGCATGAAGGTCGGCCACGACGGCATGCCGCAATTCGACTTCGACGTGCGCAGCACCGACGCCCTGATCGCCTACCTGCGCAGCATCAGCTGACGCGCCAATCAGTTGATCGTCATCAGGCCGCGTGCGTGGCGCCATTGCGGCGCCTCCAGCGGCTGTCCATGCGCCACGCGCACCGAATGGATCACCGCCTCGATCTCGCGCCGCCAGAAATCGAGAAACTGCTGCAGCCGCGGATATTTCGGCGCCATGTCCAGCGTCTGCCACAGATAAGTTTGCAGCAACTTCGGATGATCGGGCATGTAGTACAGCACTTCCGCCGTCAGCAGCGTCGCGCCGTTCAATCGCTCACGGAATTCCTGGCTGGCGTCAGCGTGGATCGAAACCAGTTTCCCGCACTTCGCATCACTCATGACCGGAAGAGACTCCTTCTCCATCCCGGCTCAAGCGTGCGCCGCACAGGTTAACGGTCAACACCGCTTAACCGCGACCGCTGCACATTGGCAGTCTCATGCCGAAACTGCTGCCACCCCAAAGCGCGAGCCAACCTACGCCGCCATCCCGGCCTTGATGCGTTCGGCCTGTTGTTGCCACACGCGCGCCACGGTCTTGCGCCCGGCCCGCACCTGGATATCGGCAAGCGCGGTCGCCGCCTCGTAAGCCGCCGCCTGCTCGCCCGTGCGCAGCGACGCCGCCAGCTTCAGCCGCAGCTTCGCCTGCACAACGCCCGCCGGAATGGCGATCGGCGCAGCAACCTCCGCCGCCTTCACAACAACAGGCGCCGGCTTGGCCGCAGCCGCCGGCTTCGCAACAAGCACAACTTCAGCCTTCGCCTTGGCCTTCTTGCCGCCGAACAGGAAAGAAAACAGCCCCATGCGCCTTGCCCCTAAACGTCAGACCGCGAATTCACCCGACACGGCCAGACTATCCCCGCCGCCCGAGTCCGCAGACTCGCCTCGCCATTCCGCCTCTGGAAAACACGCCCGGCGCCCGATTCCGCGCCACACGGCGCCCAGCCGCTCGCCACACCGCGTGATCTGGATCAACCCCTGCGGCCCCGCCCCGTGAGACAACCTCCCCGCCGGAGGAGGCGCGGGTGTAATCACGCTCCGTCCTATCCCCCCAACGCGTGCTGTTGACCGCAGCATCCGCATCCCCTTCGGCGCTTCATTCCTGCAGCCTAGCCCGCCGAAACGGGCGTCCTGAGATAGACGCGGCCGTCGTCTTCCGGCTTTGGCAATGCGCCACCACGAATGTTCACCTGCAGCGACGGCAGGATGAGTTTTGGCGCGGCCAGCGTTCTGTCACGCGCCGTACGCAGCTCCACGAACGCCGCCTCCGTCACGCCATCGCGGACATGCACATTGCTGGCGCGCTCTTCCGCCACCGTCGTCTCCCACGCTGGCGTGCTGCGGCCCTGCGGCAGGTAGTCATGCCCCACGAAGATCCGTGTCTCGGGCGGCAGCGACAGGATGCGCTGGATGGAACGATAGAGCGTCGCCGCATCGCCGCCGGGAAAATCCGCTCGCGCAGTACCATAGTCCGGCATGAACAGCGTGTCCCCAACAAATGCCGCATCGCCGATCAGATAGGTGACACAGGCCGGCGTATGCCCCGGCGTGTGCATGACGCGTGCTGTGATCCTGCCGACGCTGAAAGTCTGGCCATCCTCGAACAGCTGGTCGAACACAGAGGCTTCCGTCTCCGCAGCAGGCGCGCCGAACATCACCCGGAAACGCGTCTGCACCTCGGTGATCCGCGCGCCGATCCCGATATCGGCGCCTGTCTTTCGCCGGATGTAGTCCGCCGCCGACAGGTGATCTGCATGCGCGTGGGTCTCCAGCACCCAGGCCAGCCTGAGATCAAGCTGGGCGATGCGCGCCAGCATCCGATCCGCCGATGCCGAGGTCAGCTTTCCCGTCGCCGGGTCAAAATCCAGCACGGCGTCGATCACCGCCGCCTCCCGCGTCTCCGGATCCCACACCAGGAACGACGCTGTCGACGTGGCGTGATCGAAGAAGGCTTCAATACCGGGC
>Ga0208492_1000640_pt1 | contig 27626 bp, 27 predicted proteins | sample Subbioar_CSW14AB_FD_184820 | JGI IMG/M metagenome (GOLD analysis project Ga0208492, IMG submission 184820) | Serpentinite rock and fluid subsurface biosphere microbial communities from McLaughlin Reserve, California, USA - CR12Mar_CSW14AB (SPAdes) | ecosystem: Environmental > Terrestrial > Deep... | reverse complement strand
AGAGAAAACTTGCGAAAAAAGCGTGATACGAGCGCAGGAACAGGCATGGGCGACCTCCTGGGTTAAACCAAAAAGCAACGAATCAAACGGCTAAAAAAGCCAAAAAATGAGAAATCGATCTGCTGAAACTTGGTGAGTCAAAAGCGCAAGGTGTTTTACCGGCTTTCTTACATCATCGCATGGCGTGAGTCGCAATGATGACTGGCAACAACTTTCCACAATCTAACGGGGCTTGTTACGGTGTGCAACTGGCAATGAATGATTTTGTAAGGAATGCCAGAGTTTGCTGGATTGCGTTTAGTTGAAAGAACTAACCCTCCACCCCGTCTTAAGAAATCTAAAGAAGTTGGAACGCATGAATACATCCGGTGATAGCTAAATCTTTGGTCACATAGGCCACCAGGCCTTCCTTGTTTACAACGCAAACATCCCAAACTAATAATTACGGAAGCTTTATCAATAAAATGTCGTGAATCTTGAAAGGTTTTCCGCGTTCGTCTTGTAGTGGCAATCACTTAACTTGGTGCTTCCCAACTTACAGCTGCAAGCTACGTGGTTGATGTTGGGCGATGAGACTTGGATTGGGCAGCGTAAAACGCTCCGACTACGGAAAAGGGATTTTTTTCAGGCCATCGGAAGCATCGATTCCACCCGGCAAGGATCGTCATGTAGCCTTTGAAACGTACGGGCCGCGGAGTTGACTACACCCGACCCTGCCTCTTCGAGGAAGCGGCAAGAGGCACAGCCAAGCGATGGCGCCTCATATTCTCGAACGCAATCGTTCGCGCAGCAAAAGATAGTAGTGCTTCACAAGTGGCCAGAGCCCACGGCGCGGAGGGAACGGACCAATCCTCTGGCTCAGGCGCCAGGGTTTGGAACTAACGCGAGCGCGACAAAAAGTCTGATTCGGCACATGCGCATATTGGCCTGGATGGGCACGCAACGACTGAAACACCTCCTGCGTGGCCAACTCGTCTGAATCGGAAACCGGTGGTTTGGGAGTAATCGAAGGCGTGAAGGGCGTTGGTAATTGTCTGTTGTCCATGTGGATTCATTTTTCAAGGAAGTCCCCCCGGGGTAGATCCGCGCGAGTTGCAGCGCAAGCACTTGTCATGAGTGATTTAACAAACACTCGGATTGCTTCCCACGCGGGTAGGACTACCGTTTGATCAAAATGTGGCGCCAGTGGCGCGCCTGATTTTGGCGAAAGCGGATCGCGGAGGGGGAGTTCATATCTTCCATTTGGTCGGTCGACACTTCAATCGAGCCGACGTTGGCTTCCGTCTTGGCATCCTGATGCGATGCACCGGTGGCAGCGAAAAAGGTGCAAACACCCACGATGCCCGATAACCCGATCCACATCAGCGACTGCATAAATCCGCCCTCCCCCTCGATCATCGAAGCACTGATCATGCCAATGCAATGAAATAATCCACAATTATCGATATCTTCGGCAATTCTAGCCTGTTACGACGATTACCGAGCCGGGGGAAGATAGGGAAGGCCTCGATTGGCCTGTGCTTTTGTTGAACACTTTACAAGACTCTGGTGGAAAAATTACCAATTCACGGCTCAAGTTCGGCCGGCAGTTTGCCGGGGCACCATGCTTGACCCTCATCCTTCCCGTTGAGCCGGCCAGGTCATCATCGGATCCACTTCGTGGTCACAGGCGCCGTGAATGAGCCCGGGCAGTGCCCGCGCCATTTCAACACCCAGTGAAGCCATCGCAAATTGCTCGCTGGCATGATGGCCGAGCACCACAACACCGACTCCGGCCGCCTCGGCAGTCAAGGCGTCGTGATAGCGCAATTCCCCCGTTATGAAGAAATCGGCCCCGGCGGCGATCGCATCGGTCAAAAACTCCCCAGCCGCCCCGCACGCCAGGGCGATCTTTCTCCCCTTCCTGGAGGGCGATCCGACGATTTGCACAAAAGGAGTGCCCAGCGAACGAGCCAGATTCCCCGCCAGCGTTCCCAGGTCGATCTCTTCGTCACGCATGCCAACCCGGCCCTCACCCGTTGCCTGTCCCGGATCGGCCTCCAGAGGGTAAATGTCAAAGGCCGGCTCCTCATACGGATGGCTTTTGCGCAGCGCTTCGATCGCGGCGGGCAATGCCGGCGCGGAACAAATCAATTCCAGCCGCTCCTCGGCCACTTCTTCGAGCCGGCCTTTTTGGCCAAGCACCGGGTCGGCCGCGTCGGTTCCAAAAAAGGTTCCCGTGCCCGCCAGCCGAAAAGAACACTCCCGGTAGTTGCCAATGACCCCGGCACCCGCGCCAAACATCGCCTGGGCGACTTTGGTCCTCACCTCGGCGGGAACGAACACAACGATCTTGAAGCGGTTTTTTTTCGCGGGCGCCCGGCGTAACGGGCTTGCCGCACCGATTCCCGCCAGACGCGCCAACTGTTCGTTGATGCCACCGGGAGCATTGTCCCAGGCGGTATGAGGGCTAAACACCGCCACCTGGGCTCGAATGAGATCCAGGATGACCTGATCTTGCGGCCGGTTTGCCAAAAGCGACTTGGCTCCCCGGAACAATAGGGGGTGATGCGCGATCAATAGATCGGCGCCCCTCTGGATCGCCTCGAACGCCGTTTGCGCGGTTACGGTCAAACAAGTGCCAATGCGCCTGAGTGGAGAAACCGGATCGCCCAGCAGAAGACCGGTATTGTCCCAAGAAGCGGCCGACTCCATCGGGATCCGCTTCTGCAGCCACTGGACCCCATCGCGAATGGTGTAAGTCATAATTTGCTCGAGTTCGATGGCCTCTCAAGTAAGGCCATCGAATCAAGATAGGCCAAGATGTGCCGGGAAAGAATCAGGCCAAACCAAAGAGAGAGCCGATCGGCTGGCCGCGGTTGAGTTGCACGGGCCGGTTGAGCCGATCGCGCAGTTCGGTCCCTGGGTCGATTCCCAGAACTTGATAGATCGTCGCGCCCAGATCATCGGGGGTGAACGCGTTGGTGGTGGGGTAGGCGCCGCTGCGGTCGGACTGGCCAATCACCTGCCCTGCCTTGACGCCGCCTCCAAAGAACAACCCGCAAAAGCAAGGCGCCCAGTGGTCGCGCCCTGCCGCCTTGGCATCGATTTTGGGCATGCGGCCGAACTCGCCCATGGCCACCACCAGGACATCGTCGATCATCCCTGTCTCAGTCAGGTCGTCGAGCAAGGCGGCCAGGCCCCGATCAAACGGAGGTAAAAGATCTTTTTTGAGACGATTAAAAATGTCGCCGTGGCTATCCCAGTTTTGCACATGGCCCATGTTCGCCTGAACGACGCGAACGCCTGCCTGCACCAAGCGCCGGGCGAGCAAAAGCGACTGGCCAAAGGTATGGCGGCCATACTTTTCGCGAACGCGCTCCGGTTCCTTTTGAATGTCGAAGGCGCGCGTGACCGCCCCTTGCGCCAGCACCGCCGCCGCCTTGTTTTGCTGCTCGGTCAGCCGCTTGCCTTCGACCGATTGCACGAGCGACGACTGGGAAACTTCCACCGAACGCAGGAGGGCAAACCGGTCGGCCATGTGGTCGACCGTCAGGCCCGCGGGCAGCGTCAGGTTCTCGACTTGAAAATCCTTGCGATTGGGGTCCTTGCGAATCTGCCAGGGGTCATACTTTGGTCCAAGGAACCCAGCATGCTGGCCTGGCCACACGAGGGGCCCTTCACCCAGGAACGTCGGCAGCGTCACGCCGGAGGGAATCCCTTCGGGCGGCGGGTTCAAATAGGAAACCCCGGCCGCGTAGCAGGGCCAGTCATCGCGCGAAAGGGGCTTGTCGAAGCGCACGCCCGGCTGCAGCGCGCCGGTGATCACATGGTGGGTGGCCGCGGTGTGATTGTTGTCCTTGTGGCTGAAGGAGCGCACGATCGTCATGCGATCGGCCCGGGCGGCCAGATGGGGCACATGCTCGCTGAAGCGGACGCCCGGAAGCTTGGTGGGAATGACGCCGAATTCGCCGCGAATTTCCGAGGGGGCATCGGGCTTGGGATCAAAGGTGTCCAGATGGCTCGGAGCGCCGGTTTGAAAGACGAAGATGACCGATTTCGGCCGGCTCGTGCTCGAAGCAGCCCTGGCGGCAGTCGCAGTCCACCCCTGCAAACCCATCCCCAAAAAACCGGAAAAACCGACCTGAAGCATTCCGCGACGGTCGAGGCTGGCCGAGCGATGGGTCCGAGAAGATGACTTCATGAAGGAATCCTGAGGGCCCGAATACCGAGAGGATCGGCGGGGGAGGACGGTTGCGTCCACTTCATTTTAGCTTATAGCAGAGCGGCAAGGGAATCGAAGCCGGTTCAAAGAATTCGAAACCCTTTATCCGATTGAGGGTTGTAGCACGGTTGCCAGGAACGGGGACCGGGGAAATCCTGTGCTTTTTAAGTCAGAATCGGTGAGACGATTTCGCCATGGACATCGGTCAGCCGGAAATTGCGGCCGGCATGACGGTAAGTCAGGCGCAGATGATCCATCCCGAGCAGGTGCAAAATCGTGGCGTGCAGGTCGTGGAAATGCACTTTGCCATCCACGGCATAGTAGCTGTAATCGTCGGTCGAGCCGTAGCGAAAGCCTGGTTTCACCCCGGCGCCCGCCAGGAAATGGGTGAATCCGTGGGGATTGTGGTCGCGGCCGTCGCCCCCTTCGGCCACCGGAGTGCGCCCAAACTCGCCTCCCCACCACACCAGGGTATCTTCAAGCAATCCGCGCCGATCCAGATCTTGAATCAACGCGGCGACGGGCCGGTCGATTTCCTGACAGTTGCGCGAAAGGTCGGCTCTCAAACGATCGTGCTGGTCCCACTTGTAACTGTGGGTCACCTGAACAAAGCGTACGCCTCGTTCGATGAAGCGGCGGGCCATCAAACAGAGCTGGCCGTAGTTCTTGGTGACCGGATCATCCAGACCGTAGGCGGTTTTCGTTTCCTTGGTCTCCATGGTCAGGTCTTGAACTGCCGGCGCGACTCCTTGCATGCGGAAGGCCATTTCCATGGCCGCCACCTGCCCCTCCAGGCGAGGATCGAAGCCCGCCTGGGCCCCATGAACCTGGTTGAAATGAGCGAGCAAATCCATTTCCGCCATTTGCTCGCCACGCGCGGGTCCCCCTTCGATGAAGGGAATGCGCGCTTTTTCCGCGCCCACCGAGGCCGAACCCAGGGGCACCCCCTGATGCGTTGCGGGCAAAAAGGCGCTGGCATAGTTGTTGACGCCGCCATGGGACAAGGTGGGCGCCAAGGTCAAAAAGGCGGGCAAGTCGGAGCATTCCGATCCCAGGCCATAGCTGACCCACGAGCCGATGCTGGGACGAATGAAGGTGTCGCTGCCGGTGTGCAATTCCAGAAGCGCGCCGCCATGGCGGCTATTGGAACAATGGACGCCATTGAGGAAACAAAGCTTGTCCGACACCGAGGCAATGTTGGGGAGCAGTTCGCTGACCCAGGCGCCTGACTGGCCGTGTTGCTTGAACTTGAAGGGGGACCCCAAAAGGTTGCCGGTGGCGGAGGATACGACACGGGGCTTGGGTATGGGGCTGGGCTTGCCGCTATCGCGCGTGAGCAAGGGCTTGTAGTCGAACAGGTCCATCTGGCTGGGACCGCCATGCATGAACAGGAAGATGACCCGCTTCGCCTTCGCGGGAAATTGCGGCGGCTGAATCGCCCACTGTCCCGTGGCCCCGGCCAGAATGCCCTGCGTGGCCAGCCAGCCAAAACCGCAGGCGGCCGATTGAAGCAGGTTGCGCCGGCTTATGCCATTCATTCGCCAATGCTCCTAAATCGGGGATCTAATCGAGGTAAAGGAACATGCCATTCATTCGCCCATGCTCCAGATCGGGGACCTAATCGAGGTAGAGGAATTCATTGGAGGAAAGCAGCACGCGGCAAAGTCCCTTCCAGGAATCGCCTGGGTGCCGAGCTAGAAACTCGTGAATCCGCTCGGTTTCCGCATGCTGGGGCGGTCTGCCAAATAACTCTTCAAGCAGCGAGGCGATGGCCGCGGCTTCAAGTTCCGGTTTTGCCGGACGAAACCGCTTGGCCAGGGCGATGGCCGATTCATCGAGCAGTTTGCCATTGAGCAAAAAGAGCGCCTGCGTGGGCACGACCGTGACGGAGCGCTCCCCATGGATGGCGCTGGGATCGGGGAAATCGAACACCTGGAAGAAGTCGTACAGGGCGCTACGAATGACCGGCAAATAGATCGAGCGCTTGGTGGTCGTGTAGCCGGTGTAGGCCTGATTCGCCGTGCTCGTCACATACTTGCGATCCTCGACACCGAGCAGGGTTCCCCCACCCTGGGAATCGAGTTTTGCCGAGACAGCGAGCATGGCATCGCGAAACTCTTCGGCGCTGAGGCGCCTGCGGTCCATGCGCCATAGCAGCCGGTTATCCGGATCCTTTTGATGAGCCGCGCCGTCCCAACGGGTCGATTGCTGCCAGGCGGCGCTCGTGAGGATGAGCCGATGCAGCGCTTTCATCGACCAGCCGCTTTTGACCAGTTCGTCGGCCAGCCAGTCGAGCAGTTCGGGGTGAGAGGGCGATTCCCCAAGATTGCCAAAGTTGTCGACGGAGCGCACGAGGCCGGTGCCAAAATGCCCCTGCCAGAGCCGGTTGACGAGCACCCGGGCCGTCAACGGGTGATCGGGCCGCGAGAGCCAGTTCGCCAGCTCGAGCCGGCCGCTTTGACTTGCCGGTAACGCGGGCGAATTCGGCAGGCGCAACACTTCAGGAAACCCACGCGGTGCTGGTTTGCCCAGGGTCAGGTGATTGCCGCGGATATGAACCGGCACATCTTCAACCTTGCCATCCTTCACGGCCATGGCCATATCTAGGCCATCGAACTTCTTCTGAATCTTTTCGAGTTCCGCTTTTTTCTCGTCCAGCCCCTTGAGCACGCCTTCGGGAATCAAGGAATCGAGGGCGGCTTCATCCTTGAAAATCTCGCCGATTTGGGCGGTGTATTCCTTCGCAAGATCGGCTTCATTCAGGGTGGAATGTTCCTTGCGAAACGCGATGACCCGTTTCAAAAGAAGATGGGACAAATTCTTTTTCGTTGCGAGCGTTTCGCTGTTGGCCGGTTGCAGCGGAGCGAGCGCATGGTGTTCAAAGGCAAGCTTGTCGATGTGCGGGAACGCGCCATCGCGCTCCAAGCGCACGAGCGCCGCGCCCCTGGGCGAATGCATCGTCGCCACATGAAACCATTGCTGGCCTTCGGGAGTCCATGATCCGGTGGCCTGGTCGGCGGCCGAGTCGTTGATGATTTTGCCCGCCACCTTCACGCGGATGGGCCTCGGATCGGCAGCCGCGTAACGAATCCAGACCCGGTAGTACCCCGGCTGATTAAGGGAGAGGTCGTATTCGGTGAAATTGGGAACCGGGCCCAGATTGACGAGAACCCCAATCCCCTTGCCGTAGTGGTCCTTGTCCTTGCGGACATTGCCGCGCGCGAAATCTTCGGCTTCGACGATCAGGCTTGTGGACCCTGGCTGGCCGAGCTTTCGTACCGACTGCGCTTCGAGCCCTTCTTTCGAGGCGCTCAAGTAAACGCTTGCTTTTTTCTTCTCTTCCTCGACCCTTTGGTACCGCACCCGTTTGCGCTCTTCTTCGAGCTTCTTTTTGCTCTTTTCCAGATCGCTTTTCTCTTGATCCAGTTTCTTTTCGGCGGCCGGGCTCACGAGAGGGCGCTCTCTCCAGCGGGCCACGACCGAATAGGTCTCCATCGTATCGGTGCTTTTGAAGATGCCGGCAAGCGCATAGTAGTCGGCGGTCGAGATCGGGTCGAATTTATGATCGTGGCAGCGGGCGCAGCCCAGGGTCATTCCCATGAAGGCTTGTCCAAGCGTGTCGATTTGCTCATCGACGATGTCCATGCGCATTTTGACTGGATCGTCTTCGGCAAGCATTTTGGGGCCGATGCTCAAAAACCCGGTGGCGATCAGGCGTTTGCGCATTTCCTTTTCGTCGGCGACGGGTGCGAGCAAATCCCCTGCAATTTGCATGGTCAAGAACCGGTCATAGGGAAGGTCGGCGTTGATCGCGTCGATCACCCAGTCGCGGTAACGGTAGGCCAGCCCGTGAGCGAGGTTTTCATCCATGCCGTTGCTGTCGGCATAGCGAGCCACATCAAGCCACTTGCGCCCCCATTTTTCCCCATAAGCGGGGCTGGCGAGCAACCGGTCTACTTGCTTGGAAAACGCATCGGCCGCCGTGTCCCTTTCAAAGGCGCGAATCTCGGCCAGAGTGGGGGGCAGACCAATCAAATCAAAACTCAAACGGCGCAAGAGGTCGCGCCGACTGGCGGGGGGCGCGGCGTTAACTCCGCCTGCTTTTCGCGCTTTTTCCAGGAAATAATCGATCGGATGGATCCCCGCGGGCAGGGACGGCGGGGCCGATGCCATCGGCCGCGAACCCCACCAGGGCAAGGGATTGGTAGCAGGTTTGGCAGCCGCGGTCGCCGGAGCAGGGGTTTTGGCCGTCGCAGGCCAGGCCGCGCCGGCGCGCACCCATTGTTCCAGGCGAGCGATTTCCGCCGGCTTGAGTTTGCCGGCGGGGGGCATTTTGATTTCGCCGTCGTAGCGGACGACTTGCAGAAACAGGCTTTTTTCCAGATGTTCCGCCGCCAAGGCCGACCCGTTATCGCCGCCCTGGATCATGGCCTGGGAGGAATCGAGCCTCAGGCCGCCTTTTTGTTTGTTGGGACCATGGCAGGAGATGCAGTGCTTTTCCAGAAGCGGCCGAATGTGAGTTTCAAACGACTTATCGGCCGCTGGATCGGCTCCGACAGGTAGCGCGCAAAAAATGAGAATGGCGGAAAGCATGTCCTGGCCAAAAAACGCATGCGGGGGTGGGATTCAATCACAAAACCAGGGTGAGGTTTCCTTATCTTACCCCGAAATTGTCCGACCTCCCAACGAAAAAACCCAGCCAGGGTCATTCCTCCCTGGCTGGGTTCTCTTTTTTGTGGTTTGCCTGCGGCTTTTTCCGCAAAAAGATGCGCGGACTTGCCTAATTTGCTTGCCCTGGCTCCCTTACCCAGCCGGAGTGGGGGCCGGAACCGGAGGCGGGTTCGTTCCCAAAAAGCCGCAGGATTTGTGGGCCCCATCGCAAAACGGCTTGTTTTTTGATGCGCCGCACCGGCAAAGCGCGACCATTTCCTTGCCGGCGGGAATCGGAATCGGATTGCCCTGGTGGTCGACGAGCTCGACCGGCATTTCCACGACCAGGGGTCCATTTTCACGAAATCGTATGCGCATGACTCACTCCCGACTTGTTCGATACCTGACAACTTATCCTAGAAGGCTGTCGTCGAACCATCGCCGGGTTTTTTATCGATCTTAGTCGACATAGAAGTCGTCGCGGGTCGGGTGCGCGCTGAACTTCCAGGCCAGCCGCTTGCCCAAGAATTCCAGAAACATCGTGCGGAACTCGGCGGGACTCTTGTCGTTGGGCGTCAGCGCCATCTTCATTTCACGCGGATAGCTGGCCGTGAACGGCTGCGCGGGACGGGAATCGTCCGGGTTTTTCACATCGACCAGCGACACGGTGATGTCGGCCTTGCCCCGGTACAGGGTGCCGCCCGAGCCGTTTTCGTACATTCCCAGCGAGTTGATCTCCAGGTAAACGACATAGTCGGCTTTAAAATGCTTGCCGATATCGGCCGGATCTTTTTCTTGCCATTCAGAATATTTATTTTTATAGTCTTCCACTTTCTTGGTGGAAATGATCGAGATTTTTTCCTTGTTCGATTCGCAGAGCGTTTTGAGCTCTTTTTCGAGGAAGTAGGCGATTTCGCGATCGGCCTGGAGGAATTCCGGCTTCAAGTCGAGCTTCATGTAGGTCAAAATCATGACCTTGTTTTCAACTTTCTTATCCTTGTTGGCCAGCGTTTGAATTTCCGCGTCTTTCTTAGGCTCGGGAGCCATGAAGAGGTAGTAAGGCACGGAAAGCATGTTGCAGCCGGCAAGGCCGACCAAACCCACGGAAAACGATCCGAGCAGGCCCCGCCGCGTCCATGTTTTCATGATTCCGTCTCCTTGAAGAGGCCCTATTTCAACCGAGGACCAAAATCCAAAACCAGTGTCCCATCAACAGGCAAAACGCGAGGCCGAAGGCGATGAGTACGAGCAGCTCTTGCCGGGCGGTCCATTGCACTCTGCGCCGGACCAGGCAAAGAAAGCTCCAAATCCAAAGCCAAAGACTCAAGAATCCAAGGAACGGCCCCGCCAGGTTGGCCCGGAAGGCACTTCTGGTATCCCCATGGGCAAGCAGGGCGAAACTGGTCGTCAGCCCGCAACTTGGACAGGGTCTCCCGGTGAGTTGCAGGAATCGGCAGGGGGGTAATCCCAGTTGCTCGTGGGTCGAACGCATTTTCGGCGCGCCCTCGGCATCGTAAGGATCGATCCACCTTGCCAGTCCCCAAACCAGGGTGATTCCCAGAAAGAGCCCAATCGCCATCAACCAGTTCAACCAACTGGATCGCATGACGCTCCGGGACCTTTTTCCAGGGGAATTTTCCCATCGGGCGCGGCCATAACCGAAGATTCCCAGTCAAAGCAAGGGGAATTGTTAAAGGAGGATCATTAGCACGGTCAAAGGGCTCAGGTCACGGGCATCGACGACAAAAGAAACGATCAGGCCGCCTTGGAGACTCCGCTTGCGGTGGCAACGGCAGGCATTCGGCCAAGCGCCGCCTCTTCGGCCAAAGTCTGCACTCGATCCATTTCCGCCTGAATTCTCAGTCGGTAATGCTCCAGTTGCTCTTCATTGAGGTCCGGCGGAACGAAAATCGCCTGGCCCGTCATCAAAATCACCTTGCCAAAGGGCACAGGCAGCACAAAGCGGTCCCAGCTCTTTAAACGCCAGGCGCTGGCGTAGCCGACTCCAAAGGTGACCACCTCCTGGCCGGAACGCGAGGCAATGAAGGCGACCCCCACTTGCACGCGACGGCGCGGTCCCTTGGGACCATCGGGCGTGATCGCGATATGTTGATTGCGCGAAGTTCGCACCATCCCCTTGATCGCCTCGACACCGCCGCGGGTGCTCGACCCGCGCACCGTCGTGAAGCCGAGACGTTCGACGGCCCTGGCAATCATCTGGCCGTCCGCATGGCGACTGATGAGCACGGAGATGTTCTGATCGCGAAATTGGTAAGCCGGCACGAGGATGTTTTCATGCCAGAACGAGTAAAGGTATTTCTTGTTGGCTTCCGCGGGGCCGTTTGTTTTGTTGGTGCCCTTTCCGCTCGGGTGAAACGACTGCGCCAGCGGAATGTACCGATAGCGCAGCGACCAGATCCACCAGCGAATGAGCAGGGAAATGCCCAGGCTCAACGATTCGACCAACCAGGGATGGCGGATTTTCACAACAGGAACCCCTTCATATTGGGTTCCAGTTTGCCAGAAAGGCCCCAGCCGCATCAAGTCCGAGGCGGAGCGCAGGAAAATGCCCGTTTCTTGAACGATCGGCCCAGTCGGAATCGATTGAAGTGTGCTCGAAGCCAATAAAAGCAAAAACAGAAGATCCATTTTTCACGCGGAGACGCGGAGAGCGCGGAGAGAAAAGCAGAGCCAATCAACCTGTCCCTTAAGCCATCCGCATCCTTGCCGGGGCCCTGAAATCACCTGCGGCGATTCATTCAACCGGAGGATTTTCGATCTCCTAGGCAAAAGACGAACGTCAAGCTTAGGAGTCGCGGCCGCTGAGCGACCTATAACCTACGAAAAAGCCTACATGCGGCCCCGGTCTGCTGCAGCGCTTGGTTCGGTGTACCAGTTGCTTCTTCGCGGATTAGTTGTGTGTGCCACAAGTGCTGCAGAAGTAGTGAGTGTTCCCATCCGTGTCTTGGTGCTCTTCGTGATCCTTGTCCGCTTTGCACGAACTGCACCGCTGCTTGATCTTGATGACCTGTCCGGTTGTGCGCCCCACCATGCGGGCGACTTGCTTCGTTCGGCCGTCCTTCAGAATCTTCGTTAGCCACTGAATGGCCTTTCCCATCGACATGATGAACCTCCTGCAGATCTGTGATCCAATCTATTGAGAACGTGGATGGAATGAGACACCTCGGTCACGACCCGGAATCACTCGCGCCTTTTCCGGCTTCGCCGAACAGCTCAAAGAGCGCGAGGCCGAGGGCAGCGATCCCCGCACCCACACCAGCCTTAGCAGTGTTCGTGGATCGGGAAAACCGATTGTTGCACTGGTTGTTCGGGCAGACGTAACACTCTTCGAGCAGGGTCTTGCTCTGCAGTTCCATCTCGGTGTCGCACTTAACGCATTTCATGATTGCACCTCCGGTTTGGGGATATTGGGCATCTCCATTGGCATTTTACCTGTAGCAAATGCCCAAGTTCGCAAATTCTGTAAGCCTTAACCCACTCTTCACAGTCATTGCGGATTGTGAATCTCCTTCGCCGAACTTGCAATTCGGCCGCATGGATAGTCCAAAAACAACTGGTGATTATGGCCATTCCAGCGGAATAACCCGCAATGGTTCTAAGACCCAGAGTAATCTAAACTGCTGCCGAATCAATGGTTCGCGACAGCCTGTCACTGTGAGTGTTGCGGCATGATTGCGGCGGCATAGCGCGCAAAAGTTAGGCCCATCAAGGGTCCACGCCAGAGGTTTTGTTTTTGTTTCAGCCTTTTACAGCGGCAAAATGCGCCGTTTAAAAATTCCCCAAGAACAACGGAAGTCATTACATTAAATAGTGTTGCGTCTTACTAAGCGTGACCAACCTGAGGCTGGTATAAAAGGCCGTCCAGCCGCATAACCCGCGCTGCTTCAACCATTGAGAGGCTAAAAAAAACAAATGGCTGCAGTATCAAATAAGGGCCAGTTTCGCCGGATAACCGAACAAGAGAGTCCGCTTCGATGAATCCAGCTGAAGGGGCGCCTGCCTGGCAGCCCAGGTCAGCGATGCAAACTGACCTCCCGGGCCTGTCCACTGCGACGGCTGGTTATGTGGCCCACTGAAGACATTAGCTTCCCAGCAGTTGGGCAGCCCGGACCACTTTCCCGTTCCAGAAGAAAATCATCAGATGAGTGTCAACTTCCGACTGGAAGACCAGCTTTAACTCCTTATTACCACGAAAGTCCCAAGTCTCATGCTTCCCATTTTTGCCTACGATTTTTGCAACCTCGTCTTCCGACTTACCTTTCAGCGACTTGAGCCAATTTTTGACTTTGGCCGCGGAGTCGCTGATCTCCTTCGGCATCGTCGGCGGATTTGGCTTGATTTCGTCAGCAAAAGCCAGGGCAGGCAATAAGACCGCTATGAGGATCAAAGTGCGATTCTTCATTCGAATGCCTCTGTTGGCTCGCTTGGCCACAAAAAGAACCCATGCATACCTGGACTACTTAAGGAAAAACCAACCTCTCCGGAGGCATATCATGGTTTCCAATAGAAGAATTCTGTCCATTGACCTAGGAAAAATCAACTCAGTTTTTTGCCGGTTTGATCTCGAATCGAAATGGCCGACTTTAGGACGATCCCTACCTCGCCCGATCAAATACGACAGGCCCTAATGCGCAAATCTGATCAAACCGTGGTCATGGAGGCTTGTTCTCAGGAAGGCTGGGTTTCAGATCTTTGCCACGAACTTGGTTTGCAAGTAATTGTGGCCAAAACTACCGGCGCGGCCTGGCAATAGAAGCATGTCAAACGGAAAACCGACCGAGATGATGCTCTCAAACTGGCCCGCCTCGCCGCGGTGGCGTAGATCCTGGCTATTACCATTCCCTCCAAAGAAGTCGGGCCAAGAAAAAGTCATATCGGTCTGCGCAAACGATTGGTTGGGGAGCAGGCGGTCATGGCCCCTCGAATGATCGCCTGCCTACTTCCCCGGCTGGAACGCAGACCGAAGAACACCAATCGAGAGATCAAGCGCTTCTTCGGCGGAGGGGGCTGCTGCTGCCCACAGTGGCCCAAGATGGCCTGTTCCGCGTTGGCGATACTCGTTTGCGCTAACACCGGACTGCCGCAGTCTGACGACGTAGTCCTCTCCTTCGCCTCGAAGGATGTCCTTCTCGCCCGTGATGATGAACGCGGGCGGCAACCTTTTCAGGCTCTCCGCCTTCAGCGGGGAGGCATTCGGGTTGGTCGCGTCTTTGGCCTCCTTGAGGTAGTACTCCCGAAAAAGCCGAAAGGGGAAATCCTCTTGGTCCCACCGCGTGAAATCGAGCGCCGGGTTGACGAGAACCTGACACCGAATTTCCGGCCCCTTTCGGTCGCGGGACAACAAGCACACGGCAGCGGCCATGTTCCCGCCGCTGCTGTCCCCAATTACAGCCAACCGAGTGGAATCGACTCCCAGCTTTGCGGCATTCTTCGCGGCCCAAGCAGTCGCTTCATAGCAATCCTCAAGCGGGGCCGGGAACTTCTGCTCGGGAGCGAGCCGGTAATCCACCGCCAGCACGCAGCACGGAATCCGGTTGCAAAGGTACCGACAGGCGTTGTCGTGAGTGTTGAGATTCCCGGCGACCCACCCACCACCATGGATGAATACCAGAAGGGGAAACGGCCCGTCGCCTTTCGGCCGGTAAACGCGCACTGGGATTCGTCGTCCTTCGACAGAGATGGCCAGGTCTTCCACTCGCCCAACCTCGTCCCTGGCCCCCTTGGTCGCCGCGCACGCATCGTTGATTTGCTTGCGGACCGTTTCAGGATCAGGCTGCTGGGCGAGCAAGTCGCTGACGCCGACGGAGAACACGACGAGGAGAGCCATCATCGACTTCCCTAGGCTCATTTCGATTCCTTTGATTCCATGATCGCCGTCGAACGACAAAGCTCAGCAGCGACGGCAAGTAAATTCGCTATCAGGAGGCGGCCGATCCGCCGCTTGGGTGCATCAGCCTGTTACCGCGCCGTCATTCCAGCAAAGCCTCCATCATTGAAGTATCTCCGCAGCCGTCAAGTATATCGACCCAGTCTGGGAAGCGTGCCGTTTCTTCCGCAACAAAAGCGAAGTAAAGTCAATTCGTTTTCGAGGAGTGCCATCAAATCTGCGCCGTCCATGAGCATGATGCTGACGCGACCCGAAGAGTGCGCGGCAATTCCATCACCCGAAAAAACCGTTGATAGAAAGAAACACACCAGGGAATTCTCGCGTTTCCGATTCACTATCGCAGCAAATGGGTCAAGTTCAGCCGCAGCCATCGGTTTTGCCAGCCAATTCACCTCGGACAGGTATACTGTTCCATCCAATGAAAATGCTCCATCAAACTGCTCATCTGCATTCCGAAAGGACACCTTTGGGTCAAGGTCGAACAAATCGGACAAGTCGTACATGATTTTTTCGAGGTTGAACCCTCGGCCCTGAGCATTCGCACAAGTTGCGAACACCATGTACCGACCTTTGATATCCGCAAGTTTCTCACGGACAGCCTGGTTGGCCCGAAGTTTATCTGCATTTTGCCGTTGGAGCTTCCCGATGTCATCAAGCTCACGTTCCGCGTCTCGATGTGGCTTGACTAGTTGCTGAAGGTGCGCAGCGGCTTCTTTTGCAGCGCGGGCCTTTTGTTCCCCGCCATCAAGTTGGGCGAGATGCGAAAACGATGCGACATTGCTTACCTCGCAGCAAAGGGTCGGAGCGCTGGGTTATGTTGCTGCCGCACTTCTAAGCTCTTTAAATACCAGACCCTTCCTTGAATCGGCGTCGGCCAGCCTCGCTGCAGCTTGTAAGGATGCCCTAGCCTGGAACCATTCGATCGCAGCCGCGACTACAGTTGCTGGCTCATCGATGGGAAGGCGCACCTGAACATGGCATTTATTTGCTGTAGGCGCAGCATCGGCACCCAACTGACGAAAGTAAGTGCCTAGGTTCACGTAATATGTGCCACCACCCCACTGCGATTTTTGGACATTGACGACCGCAACGCTCTCGCCCTGGTCCTTACGCCACGTTGAATTGGATTTCTTAAATCCTTGTTCTTTCAACAACGGGCCTATTGCTTTGATGAAGGTATCAGCGTCCATTTCTTGCCCCAAAATTACCGAAGCGCAGCGACCCGACCTACGAAACGCGACGATTTTAACCGGAGCGCGTGGTCCGTGTTCGCTGCAGCGCATAGTTGAGTAGTTCCCCCATGCTACTTGCACGGCCAAAACACGGGATATCGCTCTGATGTCGAAGTGGCAATTGCCTTCTGGTTATCGCACTTGTCACAGAGAAGCTGAAAATTGGTCGGGTCACTTGCACCGCCCACCCCAACTGGAACGATGTGATCGAAGTGGATTGCGTCTCCGAGGAAGCTCGCGCCAGTTAGGTCCTTCGCGCACGCAACGCATCGGCCATTGTCGCGATAGAAGACTCCCCGACACAGCCACGAAGGGAGCGCGACCCGCCGAACTCATGGTGCAGCCAAGAACTGGTGCGCGAAAGCACGATTGAACGCTAGCAGGAACAAGCGGTCGCGGAAGAGCAGTTGGAAGGTATCCTGCGCAATGCGCCCCACAGGCAGCTTGCGGCGAAGGTAGGCGACCCGACGAAGGACTACTTCTTCGTAATCAATCGACATTTCTGGCGGAAGCTCGAATACTCGGAAGCGTACATCATTAAACTTCAGGATGGCCTCGTACTCTTGAACGACGAGATCGAGCATGTCGTTTCGATGCTGCTCGAAGGCATAAATATAGGACATCCGGTATAGCTGCCGAAGGAAAAGGTGGAGGAGCGTGTCGCGATGAGGCCTTTGACGACGCGAATCGATGGCCTTGGATACAAAGTGACGTTGGCTCAGGACATCATGACGCAGGGAGCTTCCATCGTTGGTGTCAAAAAAGAGAGACCACGCATAGTGCGCGAAGTCATATGCTTCGCTGAATTTAACTACTTCATAATCGCTCATGGCATTTCTGAACCGTCAAACTACAAAATCTTAGCTCATGGTCAGGCGGCATGGCTCAGCCTCCTCTTAAATGTCTAAAAGTTGAAAACATGAAGTGCAGCGCGCACGCATCGTTGATTTGCTTCCGGACAGTTTCAGGATCCGGCTGCTGGGCGAGCATGGCGCCGACGCCGACGGATAACACGCCGAGCAGAGCCATCACCGATGTCCACAGGCTCATTTCGTTTCCTTTTGGTCAATGACTGCCGCCGAACGACCCAGCTCAGCAGCGGCGGCGGCCTATTGAGCTGTGACTCTAGAAAAGCGTGCCCCCACCATCGGCTGCACCGCCTGGTTCGGCGTCCTGCTCGCCGGGACCGAGCGGCCACACGTCGGCCGCGGCCAAGCCCCTCCACTGCGGCGCTGGCCGGTAAATGTATGCGCACCCGCTGGTCTGTCCCAGGCTGCCGTCCTTGCCCAGCCGCCACTGGACGTGCCGATGGACCTCCAGGCAGCCGTCGGGCAGTCGCCCCAGGTAGGTCGAGAGTTGCTCCCGACTGGTGAACCGCCGGACCAGTCGTTCGACCGCGTCGGGCAGTGGCCGCCGCGGAAGGTCGCTGTCGAACGGCTCGTCGTATCCCCCGATCACTTCGATCTCGGCGGCCGATGCTATCGGCTTGTCTTCCGCCGAATGACCCGACTCAACCCCACCGCCGGGCGCCGCCATGCAGTTGGGGCGGATGTTCCGGCCCAGGCACATGGCGCAGTCCGGGGCGCCACCAAGGCAATATGGGCACCTGCCCCGGCCGAGGCAATCAGGACAACGCGCAGCCACTGCTGTGCTCATTCGATCGATTCCTTCGACGAACGCAATACCGTCCAGTGGCCGGGCCAGCGATGCAAACTCGCCTGTGCGGACCTGACACCCGGGGCCGGTCCGCTGTAGCGGCTGTTTATGTGGCCCGCGGAAGAGCTCAGGGTCCCAGCAGTTGGGCAGCCCGAACCACTTTCCCCTCCCAGAAAAAAATCATCAGCTGAGTGTCATCTCCTGATTGGAAAACCAGCTTTGGCTCCTTGTTGCCACGAAATTCCCAGGTCTCATGCTTGCCATTTTTGCCCAGAAGTTGTGCAATCTCTTCTTCTGACTTGCCATTCAGCGACCTGAGCCAGACTTTGATTTTGGCCGCGGAGTCGCTGATCTCCTTCGGCAATGTCGGTGGATTTGGTTTGACGCCGTCAGCACAGGCCAGGGTAGGCAAGATGAACGCGATGACGATCAACGTGCGATACTTCATTCGAGTGCCTCTTTTGGCTCCTTTGGACACATAACGACACAGCTCAAAAGCGTCGGGGGCCTGGTGAGATGTGGCTTCTGAAAAACCTATATGCCGCCGCGGGCAGGTGCAACGCTTTGTTATGCTGCCGGGCTATCGTTCCTGAAGATATTCGCGGCTTCGATTTGATGCTCGCCCAGCACCACTAGGCGCGGGCTGGCGACCGCCTCGAAAATGAGCATCGCGTCACCGGTGTCCGTTCGGAATCGTGCGCGGCCATCCGCTAGGTCTTCCACGCGAATCAGGTTGAAGTCCCCAAGGCATGGCATCGTCTCGAAGTCGTGATATCGCTCGACCCGAATGTTTCCAACCTCGCGAAAAGTCAGTTCAAACGCAGATCCTGTCCGCTCAGGATCAACCGTTCCTTCAAGCCTGATCGTGCAGTCAATCAAGTCAACCGCGAGCATGGAGATCCACATAGGAGGTAGCATAACTTGTAATTATCCTGAAAAAACGATGAAGCTCGAAAAACCAGGACAGCGGCCCGGCCAGATTCACCCGTGGGTGATGTGGCGACTAGTCCCATCAGAGGTAAACCTCAAGCGTTCTTCGAATCTCTTTTTCCAGCTCGTCGATTGATCCGGCACCCTGATCAACGATGTCGTGACAGAATTTGTACAGATCCTTGCAGAACCCGGGGACATCAGATGGGAGCTTCGAGAACCTGAACTCGATTGTGTCCGTCTCCGCGTGAAAAACGTCTATGCCATAATTCCAGTCATACTCGGTCAGCTTTTTGATCAAATCGTCGGTGACCATCCCGTAATTGACCGCGTTGGACCGAGCAACACGCAAGATTTCCAATTGCGAGGTACCGTTGGCCACAACAATTGCCTCGCCGCCAACGTGCTTTTCATTACCCGACCATTGAGTCGTCCCAATAAAAGCAACCAACTCTGGGCCAATCTCGCTTCGGACCTGTTGAAGAATGCGCCGCGCTTTCGCCTTCGGCACAACAACTGATCGAGCATGGAGATTGCGATCCCGACCAAAGTCTCGGGTTGCGAAATCCCGAATGGAACTGCCGGAGATTTCGGAGAGACGTTTGGCCGCGGTGTCGAGATTTAAGGCGTGAGTCCTTTGCGGCGAAACGTCATCGCATGGCCCACGGGACGCGGACATGGCAACTGGAGCGCGATGGCCGGGTTCGCTTAAGCACATGGTTAGGTGTCCCCGTTCGTTGCTGAGGTCTCATAACTACACCGTGCTGCTCTCCAAAAAGCATCGGCAACACGCTGATGTAACTCTCGCTCAAAATGCTCATCGCCGAGGTCACGGTCAACATGATTGAATAACCCATCAGTGCCGACCTCCAAGACAACCCACTCTCCAGTGGGCTTGCGAAGCAGGTCCGCGCAGCCGAATGAATTCCAAAGTCCGGTGGCCACCAGTGCGCGTCGCGCCGCCTCTAGCGCTTCAGCCGGCGGCGCACCTAACCGCACATAGCGAGCGCCGCGGGCATGTGCAACCCACGGAGAAAATCGAGTGCCTTCCGGGAAGCGCCGAGCAACCCAACCGAACAACTCGCCCGCTGCACAGTAGGTCCGATATACCTCGGGTCGGTCCAAACGAATAAACTCCTGGATGATGAAAGGTCGCGGCCAGTTTTGAGGCTCGACACTCCCCTCGGCAATCATCCTATGTCCACTCGCGCCGCAACCTGTCGGATACTTGAGACACCACTCGACACCGGAATGCTCGATAACGAACCGCAGAACGTGCTCGTAAGTATCGATCAAGTGAGTGACTGGCGTAGGCACATCATGCTTGGTGAAAACCTCGGCAAGCAGCCGCTTGTCTGAAGCGAGGCGAATGGCTTTGGCTGGAATGAAGACCTTGCACTCAACAGGACGGTGCGTGTCCTCGACGTGCAGCAAATAGTTGAAGCCGCGCGGCTCGCCCGCAATATCAACACCCAAGGACGATGAAAGCTGAAGAGCCAGTGGCTCGAAAGCCCACGAACCACTGCCGCTGTTTAACACGCAACAATCTTTTGGTGAGAGGCTCATGGTAACGGTTCGCGAAGAGACGCCTAACTTATAATTATGCCGACAGAAAAGCCCAAAAATAACTAGTTATCGTGGCCAATCCAGCGGAGTAACCCGCAATCGTCCTAAGATTCAGAGTAATCCAAACTGCTGCAGAATCAATGGTTTGCGGCAGTTTGTCACTGCATGCATTGCGGCACTATTGTGACGGCACAACGCGCTAAATACAGGCCCCTTGAGGGCCTTCTCAGAGCTTTTGGTTTTATTTCAACGGTTTCCAGCGGCATAATGCGCCGTTGAAAAATTCCTCAAGGGCAATGGAAGACATTGCATTCAATCGTGTTGCAACCTGCCAGGGGATGCCTGCCTGCGGCAATCGAAAAAACCGTCCGGCGGCATAACCCCCACCGTCTCAACCATTGGGTGGCTAAAAGATGTTAGTACGACCGTTTTGATTAACGGCCGGTTGATCGCTATTGGTCTTTGCTGCGTCGATGTTCCAAGAGGGAAACGGCTTGATCCATTGATCAGGCCCCCATCGACAAGCCGTTGTAAAGCACCGTCACCGCGATCATGCAGTGCCACGCCCGCACTCTCGTCGTTGCATTTCCTCCGCGTTGAAGAATGCCTTTCGCCCGCTTTTCGTTGGCGACCGTGAGGACGCCAATTGCAACGAATAATCCTGGCTAGATGCCGCGCAAGTTAGCCACTTTAGCGCGTCCAGGTTCCCTCGAACACCTCGACCGCCGGCCCCGTCATGAAGACATGATTGGTCGCTTCATCCCATTCGAGCAAGAGATCGCCGCCGCGCAGATGGCCGGTCGCCTTGCGACCCAGCCGCCCCGTCAGCACGCCAGCGACAATGACCGCGCAGGCGCCCGTGCCGCAGGCAAGCGTTTCGCCCGAGCCGCGTTCCCAGACGCGCATCACGAATTCGCCCGAGTTCTTTACCTGGATGAATTCGACATTGGTTTTGCGGGGAAAGACGCTGTGCTTTTCCACCAGGGGCCCAATGCCTAGCACAAGTTCGTCGGTGATCTCGTCCACGAAAGTCACGGCATGGGGATTCCCCATCGAGACGCAGGTGAAGTCAAGGCTCTTACCACCCACCTCAAGTTTTGCCTCCTTGGGTGGATTACCGGGCAAGGTCGTGGGAATGAGCGACGCCTCAAGAATCGGCTCACCCATGTCGACCCGAACCTGGTTCACCTTCCCCTTTTCCGTCTGCAGATCGAGCGTAAGCACGCCCCGCCCCGTTTCGATCGTCAAGCGCGGCTTGACCGCAATGCCATGATCGTGCACGAACTTCGCCACGCAGCGGATGCCGTTGCCGCACATCTCCGATTCGCTGCCGTCGGCGTTGAACATGCGCATGCGCGCATCGGCTTTATCGGAAGGGCAAACGAGGATCAGCCCATCGCCCCCCACGCCGAAATTCCGGTCGGCAATGGCACGGCTCAAGGAAGCGGGATCGGCCGGCATCGGTTGACGAAAACAATCGACATAGACGTAATCGTTGCCAATGCCTTCCATTTTCACGAACTTCAACATCTTCGCTCCCGTGAGTTCCTGATTGCGTCTGGACCGATGATCTGAAAAGAGTTACCCGCGTCTCGCGTCGGCGATTACCCCGTTACTCCCACTCGATCGTGGCGGGCGGTTTGCTCGAGATATCGTAAGCGACCCGGTTGACGCCGCGGACCTCATTGATGATCCGCGTCGACACCTTGGCCAAAAGTTCGTGAGGCAACCGCGACCAGTCGGCCGTCATGAAGTCGTCGGTTTGCACGCAGCGCAGAGCCACGACTTGATCGTAAGTGCGTCCATCCCCCATCACGCCCACGGTACGGACGGGCAAAAGCACGGCAAAGGCCTGCGCCGTTTGCCGGTAAAGCCCCGCTCCTCGCAACTCTTCCAGGAAGATCACGTCGGCGTGGCGCAAGATGGCAAGCCGCTCGGGCGTCACCTCGCCCAGGCAGCGCACCGCCAGGCCGGGACCAGGAAACGGATGGCGCCAGACCACTTCTTCTGGCAGATCGAGCGCCTCGCCCAGGCGGCGCACCTCGTCCTTGAAAAGGTCGCGCAACGGCTCGATCAGCTCGAATCCCAGCTCTTCGGGCAACCCGCCCACATTATGATGCAGCTTGATCGTGGCGGCGGGGCCGTCCGGCGCGCCGCCCGATTCGATCACATCGGGGTAAAGCGTTCCTTGAGCCAAAAAGTGCGCATTGGGAATGCCCTTGGCCGCTTCCTTGAAGGCTTCAATGAAGACATGACCGATCTGTTTTCTCTTGACCTGCGGGTCTTCGACTCCCTTCAAGGCCGTGAGGAACCGATCCGACGCATCGACCATGCGGAAATCGGCCTGTGAATGGGTACGGAAAACGCGTTCGACCTCTTCGGCTTCGCCGCTGCGCAAAAGGCCATTGTCGACAAAAATGCACACCGTCTGAGGACCGATCGCCTTGGCGAGCAGGGCCGCGCAAACCGAAGAATCAACGCCGCCGGAAAGGCCGCAAATGACCTTATCCTTGCCCACTTTCTCCCAAATCTGCTGGGATGCCAGGTTCACGAAATCTTCCATGTCCCAGTTGGCGGGAGCATGGCAAACGCCGAAGAGGAAGTTGGCGAGTATATTCTTGCCAAACTCGGTGTGCACCACTTCCGGATGAAACTGCAGCGCGTAAATCTCCTTGCCCCGGTAGCGCGCCGCGGCCATGGGACAGGTGGCCGTCGTTGCCAGCGGCTCCCACTCCTTCGCGCCGATTTCCACCTGGTCGCCGTGGCTCATCCAGACGGTGGAATGCTTGGTCACGCCATCGAACAAACCGGTCGAATGGCCAATCGTAAGTTCGGCGCGACCAAATTCACGCTTGGTGCCCGGTAACACTCTGGCGCCCAGCGCCCGGCAGGCCAGTTGCATGCCATAGCAGATGCCGAGTACGGGAATGCCCAGCTCGAAGATCGCCGGATCGCAAAGAGGCGCCCCTTTTTCATACACACTGGCCGGCCCGCCGCTGAGGATGATTCCCTTCGGGGCAATCTCTTTGATTCTTGCCGCGCTTAAATCGTGGCGCACCAGCCGGCAAAACACCTTCAAATCGCGCACTCGGCGCGCGATCAATTGCGCGTATTGCGATCCAAAATCGAGCACGAGAATCGAATCATGGGGAGCAGTCGACATAAATAGCTTCTCGGTGTTTTTGTTTCTTTTATTTTTTTGCTATCGGGGTCGATTTGAGGTGCTCTGGGAAAGCTGAGAGGAGAAAGCTTCCCCACGGATCACTGTTTTCCCAGTTCCGCCGAGCGTTTGGCGGCGGTGTCGATGGCCTGGATGAATGCGCCGCGCACGCCGGCTTTCTCCAGTTCGAACAGGCCGGCAATGGTGGTGCCGCCCGGACTGGCCACATCGTCCTTGAGTTGTCCCGGATGTTTCCCGGTATCGAGCACCATCCGCGCCGCGCCGAGCACGGTTTGCGCCGCCAAAACCTGGGCCACATCTCTGGGTAAGCCGGCCTTCACACCGCCATCGGCCAGGGCCTCGATCATCAAAAAGACAAAGGCCGGGCCGCTGCCGGATAATCCGGTGACCGCGTCCATCTGGCTTTCGGCCAAGCTGAAACCCCGACCCACCGAATTGAACAAGCGTGCCACGGCCGCGCAATCTTCAGGCGTGGTGCCTGGTCCTGGGCAATAGGCCGTGGCCGACTCGCCTACCTGGCAGGGGGTATTGGGCATGATCCGCACGATGCGCCCATGACCCAACGCGGTCTGAAGTCGATCCAGGGTCGCCCCCGCGATGATCGATAACACCAGCTTTTTCGGGCCAAGCAGCGATCCGACCTGTTCGAGCAAATCCCGCAGCGATTGCGGTTTGACCGCAAGTACAAGAATATCGGCTTGTTGAATGACTTTGGCGGGGTCGGCCGTCGCCTCGAACCCGGTCGCCTGAGTGAACTGCAACCTGGCGCCTTCGTGGACATCACAGGCGAGGCACTGACCGGCGGATACGAGCCCGGCTTGCTTCCAGCCTTGAGCCAGAGCGGTTGCCATCCGGCCCGCTCCCAGGAAACCGATCTTGTAGGTGTGTCCCGTGACCATGATCCGTGCCCAAAAAGCCAAAAGATCATCATAGGATGGTCCCACGCGTCAATCAATCTAGTTGGGCCCTTTTCCTTCCGCGAATAAAACAGACCCCATCCTCCTTACCTCCCACTCCGTGCCAATGGCAGTCGCGAGAAACCCCGGGACCAACACCCATGCCGAGCCCGATAGCGCCCCTCCCGCCAGAGTCATCTCCCGGTACGGGCGGTTTCCGCGATTTAACGAAATATCAGTGGTTTGTCTTCTCGATGGCGGCCATGGCCTGGCTGTTCGATTGCCTCGACCAGCAGCTTTTCATCCTGGCGCGCAATGGGGCCATGAAAAACCTGTTGCCCGACAGCCCTGACCAGGTGATTCGGCTCTATGGCGGCTATGCGACTTCGATCTTTGTGGCGGGCTGGGCCACGGGCGGGTTGATTTTCGGGGCCCTGGGTGACCGGATCGGCCGCGCCAGGACGCTAAGCATGACCGTACTCATGTATTCGGTCTGCACCGGCTTGTCGGCTTTCTCTACAGGCTGGATCGATTTCGCGATTTATCGCTTCATTACGGGACTTGGCGTGGGTGGGGTCTTTGGTTTGGCGGTCGCCTTGATTGCCGACACCCTGACCTCCTCCAGCCGGCCCATGGCGCTCGGCCTACTCCAGGCCCTGTCCGCAATAGGCAACATCACGGCCGGCCTGATCAGTATCGGCCTCTCGCAATTGGGGGCGCACAAGATCATCGATCCCGCGCTCTCGTGGAAATACATGTTTCTCATCGGAGCGATCCCTGCCTTCCTCTGCGTCTTCATTCAGATCCAATTGAAGGAACCGGAAAAATGGGTGGAAGCCAAAAAAGCAAGCAAGACGACGGGAGATAAATTCGGGTCCTACTTTGACCTCTTTGGCAATCCCAGGTGGCGCAAGAATGCCCTGCTCGGGATGTTGCTTTGCGTATCGGGAGTCGTGGGGTTGTGGGGCATCGGTTTTTTCGCTCCGGAATTGGTGGGCAGCGTCATTGAGAACAGCCTTGCGCAGCGGGGGCTAGAGCCAGGCGAGATCAAGACTCAGAAAGATTTTTGGATCGGCGTCAACATGATCGTTTTGAATCTAGGCGCCTTCTTCGGCATGATCGGCTTTGCCCGCCTGGCCCAGGCGATCGGCCGCCGGCCGGCGTTCTTGATCGCCTTCGCGGCGGCGATGGGCGCCACTTATGGATATTTCCGCTACTTCAATGGCCTGTCCGATTTATGGATGGCGCCGGTACTTGGCTTTTGCCAGCTATCCCTTTTCGCCGGCTTCGCGGTCTATCTGCCGGAGCTCTTTCCCTTGAGGCTGCGTAGCACCGGCACCAGTTTTTGTTACAACGTCGGCCGTTTCATCGCCGCGACCGGGCCGATGACCTTGGGACAACTGCAGCAATACCTGGCTCAAGGAGCGCAGACTTCGGCGGACAAGCTCGAAGCCTTCCGCGGCGCCTGCTGCTGGATGAGTTTGATTTTCGTGCTTGGTTTCGTGGTGGTCCTGTTCATGCCGGAGACCAAGGGGAAACCGCTGCCGGAGTAGAACGACGATGATTCTTACAAGGCGGCCCTAAACGCCGACCAATGCGGCGTTCGGATCTAACTGCGGTGAAGACGGGAATTCATGATGTCGCGTTGCGGTTCTCTCGCAAGCGCTCCATTCGCCACAACACTGTTTTCAAGCTTGCAGAAGGTAGATGTGAAACAACGGCGGCAGCTCGCTGCTGATTTTGCCTTAATGAACGATGGACCCGCGCAATATTCCGTGCCCAGAGGAAGGACTCTCGGCACATCCTCTTGCTTTCATCAATTTTTCAAAAAAGAATTTACGTCAGCCACTTATTTTGTTTTTTCCCAAATTGCGGCGTTCCCATTTAACGCTGACCGCAGAATTCCAGCGTTAGTTCGCGTTGACAGATTGCAATCGTTGACCGCGTGGTGATCAACGCATTCTGTTGAAACCATGGGATTTAGGAGCATGGGCTTGCGGAAGATGGCCGAAATGGCTTGTTTATTTTTTACACCTTTCAGTAAAACTAGAAAATAAATCAAATTCAATTGTTTTTTGATACTTAGAATGCATATAAAAAAGTAAATTATAAAGTTTTTTTATAAACCTATTTTCGATGCTTTGACGGTCCTTTAACTTCGTCTTGGTGAACTTGAGAGATCCTAATCGGATTTTTCCATTCTCCCTTCCGCTATCTAAGGCGAAATTTCAACTCGCCACTAGAGCCCACTCCTTTTGGCTAACAAAGGTGCCGCCCATGAACCTATTTCCAAAAAGAAATTCGAAACTGAAACCCTCCCGATTTATCCGGCCTCGTTTGGAGAATCTGGAAGATCGCAATGTGATGGCCGTTTTGCCGCCCACCTTGCCGATAGGAGATCCGGAGGGCGACTCGCTGACTTCAGCGATGGCGTTAAATTTAGGTTTGGGTTCGCTTTATAAGCACAACGCCACGATTGGCGATGGGAGTTATCCCACCAAGGATGTTGACCTTTACTCGGTGTCTTTGACGTCCGGGCAACGACTCACGGCGGTGGTCGTTGCTCAAGCGCCGGAACAGGGTGGGTCGCTAAGCGCGATGGATAGTTATCTGCGAATTTTCGATTCGACTGGTACTCAACTGACCTACAACGATGATGGAGCCAATCCGTTCACGGGCTCGTCCACCGCCGACAGTTCCCTCAAGTTCGTCGCTCCGTCCACCGGCCTGTTTTACATCGGTGTTTGTGGATATGGAACTCAATTCTACAACCCCTCAACCGAGGGAAGTGGCTCTGTCGGCGAGCAGGGCAGTTATCGTTTGGAATTAGTGAAAGCCGATGTCGTTGCGCCTTCGTCACCTACGGGTTTTAGCGGCTCCATGGCTTCATCTGGGACAGTAAGCCTGTCCTGGACAGCTTCGGAGAATGCGACAGGATATTCACTTGAGCGACGAAACGCGACGTCCACTTCCAACAAGTGGGAAGCACTGGCGTCGCTCAGCGCAACTCAAACCGCGTATTCCGATTCTCCGCCGAACACCAACACAAAATATGAGTATCGGCTGCAAAATCTAAGCCTCGGAGGACCTTCAGCCTATTCAAGCACCGCGGCGGTTACAACCGCTTTGGCCCCGCCTGCCTCCGTTACCGCCACGTTCGTATCGGGAAATCAGATTGACCTCAATTGGACCAATCCCAGCCCGAGCATGAACGCCATTTTGATCGAAAGATCTTTAAGCAGCTCCTCGGGATTTTCACAAATTGCTGCAATTGCCGGGAATGCAACCTCCTTTTCCGATTCCGGTCCTTTTCAGAGCTCATCGACTTATTATTTTCGGATCCGATATTTTCTGTATGACGAAGGCGCTCCCGAAGGAGGTTTTTACTCTTCTTATTCTTCGA
>Ga0208492_1000639_pt1 | contig 27691 bp, 28 predicted proteins | sample Subbioar_CSW14AB_FD_184820 | JGI IMG/M metagenome (GOLD analysis project Ga0208492, IMG submission 184820) | Serpentinite rock and fluid subsurface biosphere microbial communities from McLaughlin Reserve, California, USA - CR12Mar_CSW14AB (SPAdes) | ecosystem: Environmental > Terrestrial > Deep... | reverse complement strand
GCTGGCGCGCCGCCGACGTAGAGAACGTCGGCGGCGCGCACTCGGCACTCAGCCGACGATGACGTGCTCGAGGGTGATGATGAAATCGAGCGGAATGGTGAGGAAATTCTCCTCGTCGTCGCGGGTGTTCTCGTACTCCTGGGTGCGCGCCGACTCACGCATCGCGTCGGTATTCTCGAACCAGGTCAAGGCGAAACCATCCAGCGCCGGGTCATCGCCACGACCGTAGGCGGTCGCGCGCGTGTGGCTCTGCACATAACGCGTGACGGTCTTGATCGAAGCGCCCAGCGGACCATGGGTCACTCTCCAGTGACGCTGGAAATCGGCCACCGGCATGCCCGCCTTCTTCTTCACGAATTCGATGTTCTTGACGCCACCGGCCGGGATCGGTCCGTTCTTGATGACGTGTTCCTCGGTATGCACCTGGATGAAGCGGCTCATGTCGACGAAGTTGGGCTCGTCGGCGAGCACGGCTTTCAGTTCCGGGCTGTCCTGCAAGGCACGCAGGGCGGCCGTGTCGTCGAACCACAATTCGGCAATGCCGTCGGCCGCCGGTTGGCCCTTGCGATAGCCTGACAACAGGGTGTGGGACTGAACATAGCGCCGCAATCCGGGCAGACGACTGACGATGGCGGCGTGGTCGTTCAACCAGTAGCGCTGGAAATCTTCGACACTCATGCCGGGCTTACGCTGCAATACCGAAACGACTTTAATCATGGAGAGAAATCCTTATTGATGATGATGGCTGCACGACCGGGCTCGATCCCCGCGTGACGCGGCAGGCTGTCGAGTATTTCATCCCAGGACGCGGCGTCGGCGCAGTAGATATGCCCACCGAGCGGGATGTCGGCCGGCAAATCCAGCAGTCCGGCACGTACACGCACGGTGTCCGCGCCGTCACGCAGGCTGAAGGCCGGACTGCCACATGCCGCGCAGAAGCTGCGGGCCTTGCCGGGTGTGGCCCGATAGGAAGCGAGTCGATGTTCGGGGTCACGCAGATGAAACGCGGACCGTGGCACCGGCAGCACCGCAAGAAAGGGCGCGCCGGCACTCTTACGACATTCTCGACAATGACAGAACATGAGTGGGCCGGCGATGGCTTACACCACCACCGTGATGGCCCCGCACAGGCAGGCGCCCGAGATCGGCGTCATGTGCTGTTCCTCTTCCCGTTGTACGACCGTTCGCGCTCTTGAGGCCCCGCGACCAGCATGGCACCATGCCGCGGCGCGGCGTGAGCATATCGCAATCCCCTGGCCTTCGCCGCCCATGGCCCCAACTAGGCGAATCCCATGTCATTGCGAGCGTTGCTTGTCCTTTGTCTGCTGTTATTGGTGTGCGCCGCGCAACCGCTCAGCGCGGCCCCGGCCATCGTCGGCAGTTGGACGCTGGATGTGAAAGGCAGTGGCGACCCCGAAAAACTGTTCAAGGGCAAACTGCGCCGTCATCGCGAACCCGTGCCCGTCATGCAGGGCGGCGGCGAACGCACCACGCCCTATGACGTCACCCAACTCTCCTACTGGGATTCGGTGCGCAAAGGTGAGGAAGCAAGGTCCTCAAAGAATCTGCGTCGTCTGGGCATCGCTTATCCGATGGTCAAGGCCGAGCGCCTGGATATCGCCGAAGAAGTCGGCGGTTACCGCCTGACCTATGAAAATGACCTGCCGCGCAGCGTGCGTCCCAATCCCAATGGCAAAGTGTTTTCCGCCAAGGGCGACGAACTGGTGCGGGACACGTTCGGCTACACCCTGACCTATTGGGACAAGGATACCCTGGTGGTCGAGGCCGACGCGCCCGAGGGCGGCAAGGTCATCGAGCGATTCACCGTGCGTGAGAACCCGCACCAGCTCGAATACGTGGTGCGCGTACAGTTGCGTCTGCTCATGGAACCGGTCGAGGTCAAACGCCTGTTCAACCCCGCCAGGTAGGTATCGCGCCCACCTCCCGCACGCGCGCCGCTGTTGCCCTACTTCAACGAGTTCGCCAGCTCATCGCGGAATTTCGGATGGGCGATGCCGATCAAGGCTTCGGCCCGCGCCCACAGACTCTTGCCGCGCAAGCGCGCGATGCCGTATTCGGTCACCACATGATCGATGCAATAGCGCGGCGTGGTGACCACGCTGCCGGGCGCCAGCATGGCGACTATCTTCGAGCGCGCGTCCTCGGCGGTGGTCGAAGGCAACGCGATGATGGAGACACCGCCGTCCGACAGGGCGGCGGCTTCGATGTAGTCGAGACTGCCACCGACGCCACTGATCTGCACCGGCCCCAGGGTCTCGCCATTGCTCTGGCCCATGAGGTCGATTTCAACCGACGAGTTGATTGAAACGAAGCGCGGCAGCGCCGCCAGCGCGAGCGGATTGTGCGTGACATCCAGCCCGTTCATTTCGATGCTGGTGTTGCCATTGCAGTATTCGTAGAGGCGCGGGTCGCCTGCCAGTTCACCGTTGACGACCCGCGGTTTGTGTTTCACCCCTTCCAGGAAATCCACCAGACTGCGCGACAGCATGCCCGAGTAGAGATTGACGTTGGGAATGTCGCACAGGCGCTGCAGCACGCGATCAGGCACCGCGCCGATGCCGAACTGCACCCATGCGCCTTCCGGAATGAGACTCAGCACATGCTCGATGATCTTCTCGTCACGCGGCTCGGGTTCGCCGGTGTCGTACTGCGCGAGCGGATGGTCGGCCTCGTAGCCATAGGTGATGCTCGCCAGCGGCACACGCGCGTTGCCGCTGGTAATCGGCATATGGGGATTCATCTCGGCGATGACCATGCTGGCCTGCGAAATGAAATGCTGATTGGGCCCGACCGAGAGCCCGAGACTGACGCTGCCGTCGGCCTGCGGCAGCGAGGTCTGTATGACCACCACGTCCGGACTGATGGGCCCGCCCTTGCGCACCACGCGAGTCAGATCGCTCAAGCGTATCGGCACGAAGCTGACCTTGCGTCTGTCGTTCTCCTTGAACAGTGGCCGCAGTCGCGGTGCGGCCTGCCAAGTCAGATAGTGGAAGTGCTCGCCGAGTCCCTTGTCCAGAAAACCGTAGCGCCCCAGTGACAGGCCCGATGCCACCGTCAGATTGCTGAAGCGCTCGACACCCGCTCTGAAGGCGCGATAGAACTCGCGTGGCTCGGCACAAGCGCCGGGCAGCATCAGCGTCGACGCATCGGGGATGGCCGCGACTGCGGTTTCGGGTGTCACTACTTTCATTTCGCTTCCAGTATCATCGCTGTTGGCCTCGACATGAGGCGCCGTGAGTGTAACGCGAAGCGATTCCTCTCACGAATCCGCAACTCCAAATCGCACTACCCAAAAGAGGAATCATTCCATGGCCGGCCTGTTGCAAGACAAAGCGATCATCATCACCGGTGGCAGCACCGGCATCGGCCGCGCGACCGCGCTGCGCGCCGCCCAGGAAGGCGCACGCCTGACCATTGCCGACATCAACCTCAAGGATGGCGAAGCCGTGGTCGCCGAGATCACCAAGGCCGGCGGCACCGCGCAACTGGTCAAGACCGATGTCACCCGAAGCGCCGACGTGCAGGCCATGATCGCGGCCACTGTCAGCGCCTATGGTCGCCTCGACGGCGCTTTCAACAATGCCGGCATCGAAGGCCATTTCACCAGCATCACCAAGATGACGGAAGAAGAGTACGACCGCACCGTCAGTGTCGATCTGAAGGGTGTGTGGTTGTGCGTGAAATACCAGATTGAACAGTTCCTGAAACAGGGCAGCGCCGGCAGCATCGTCAGCACGGCGTCGGTGGCGGGCCTGATCGGGACCCGCGGCGGCAGCGCCTATTGCGCCGCCAAGCACGGCGTGGTCGGGCTGACCAAATGCGCGGCGCTGGAATACGCGCGCAAGGCCATCCGCGTCAACGCGGTATGTCCCGGCATCATTCAGACGCCGATGGTCGATCGCATGATGGAAGGCACGGGCATCGTGCCGCAGAGCCTGATTGACCAGGAACCGATAGGCCGTCTGGGCCAACCCGGTGAAATCGGAGAGGCGGTGCTGTGGTTGCTGTCGGACCTGTCGTCCTTCGTCACCGGAATCGCGATGCCGGTGGACGGCGGCTACGTCGCGGTCTGAGTTCCGCAGCGAGATCAGAAACGCTTCCCGCGCAAGGCGGGAAGCGACAGGACAGGATATTGCACAGGCGCGCAGGACGCGCACCTGTGCGACTCAGGCCAGGGCGGCCGACAGGCCCAGCATGTCGCGCATGAAATACAGCGCGACGCACACAATCGTCAGCCCCCCCCAGAACTGCAGCCAGCGCTGTTTGCCGTAGATGCCCATGGCCAGCAGTGCGATACCGCAGATCAGCGTGAACCACACTGTCAGCGCAACGATGTCGCCGGTGTTCTGCACCGGCGCCGTCGAACCATCGGGCAGCACGCGATAGCGCATGGCGCAGTCCTTTCCCTCAGGCGTCGGCGCGACGCTTCTTTTCCAGCTCACGCAGCTCGCGCCGCATGATCTTGCCGGTGGTGGTCATCGGCATGCTGGTGACGAACTCGATCATGCGCGGCACCTCGTGTTTGGCGAGGCGCGAACGCACGTCTTCACGCAGTTCGTCGGCAAGCTTGTCGCTGCCTTCAAAGCCGGGCTTCAAAATGACGAAGGCCTTGATGATCTCGGTGCGCACCGGGTCCGGCACGCCGATCGCGGCGGCCATCTGCACCGCCGGGTGCTTCAAGAGAGCGTCTTCGATTTCGCCAGGGCCGATGCGATAACCCGAGCTGGTGATGACGTCGTCGCCACGACCGTGGAACCAGAAATAGCCGTCTTCGTCCTTGTGGCCGACGTCGCCGGTGATCAACCAATCGCCGATGAACTTGTCGCGGGTCGCATCGGGCTTGTTGAGATACTCCAGCAGCATCACCGGGTGGGGCCGCTTGCAGGCGATGTGGCCTTCGACGCCGACCGGCACTTCATTGCCGTTGTCGTCGATGATGGCGCATACCGTGCCGGGCGTGGATTTGCCGAGGGAACCCGGCTTGACCGGAAAGACCTTGCCGTTGTTGCCGAGGATGACGTTGCACTCGGTCTGACCAAAGCCTTCGTTGACGCTGATCTTCAGTTCCTTCAGCGCCCACTCGTGCAGGCCGGCGCCGACCGACTCACCGCCGGACAACACCGCGCGCAGTTTGAGGTTGTAACGGCTGAGCGGATTCTCGACGGTACGCATGAGCTTGAGCATGGTCGGCGTCAGCAGGGCGAGCGTCACGGCATGCTGATCGAGAATGCGGTAGGCCTCTTCCGGCTCGAAGCCCTTCATGGCGCTGGCCACGACGGTGCAACCATGGAACCAGCCCGGCATCAGCACGTCCATGAGGCCCGCCATCCAGGCCCAGTCGGCCGGCGACCACAGGCAGTCATTGGCCTGCGGAAAGAAGTCGTAGATGAATTCCAGGCTCGGCATATGGCCGAGCATCATGCGATGGGGCTGCACCGAACCCTTGGGCATGCCGGTCGTGCCCGAGGTGTAGCTGATCCAGGCAATGTCGTCGGCACGGGTCTTGACGTTGGTGAACTGGTCGCTGGCGCCTTCGATGGCCTTCCAGAAATTCTGCGAACCTTCCGGCTCGCCGTCGATCACCAGCACGCGCTCGAGCTTGGGGCAGTCCTTGCGAATGGCCGCGACTTTCGGATAGTTGGCACTGTCGGTGATCAGCACCTTGGCACCGCTGTCGTTCAGGCGATAGGTGATGGCGTCACCGCCGAACAGCACCGAGCACGGCCCTGACACCATGCCGCCCTTCCAGCAGGCGACGTGGCTGATGGCGCATTCCGGATCCTGGGCGAGCAGCAGCGTGACGCGATCGCCGCGCTTGAGCCCGAAGCCTGCCAGCGTATTGGCGAGCTGGTTGGCGTACTTGCGAACATCGGCGTAGGTATAGGTGTGGACTTTCTTCTGCGCATCTTCGTAGACCAGCGCAACGCGGGCGGGATCGCCAGCCCAGCGGTCACAGACATCGTCGGCGATGTTGTAGAACTCTGGAATGTTCCACTTGAAGTTGCCGTAGACCTCCTCATAGGTCGTGCCACGCTTGAGTAGATTTGTCATTGACTCCCCCGATTCGAGTTTGACTGGCGGATTGGCTGGACGCGGGGCTATGCCATGAACCGCCCCCCAGCACCCTCCCGCTGCTGATTGTATGTATCCCCGCCCTGTCGCGGGGGCGTAAAGATACCATGCCGCATGACCGCGCAGCCCCTCCTGAAAAGGGTTGTTCTCCAGGAAAATTCTCCGTATTTCCGTGCGTGCAATGCAGCATCACGCAGCCGCCGTCAGCGGCGGGACGTTCGCGACCACAGCGCATACACTTCCCGCTTCAGGCAAAGCGCGCCGGTCCCGGCTGCACCACCTCAACCCAAGGAGTATTCACGCCATGGCTTATAAACTGATGGGCGCCAATGTCTCGCCCTTCGTGCGCAAAGTGCGCGTCCTGCTGGCCGAGAAGGGCATCCCCTATGATCACGAAGCGGTCAGTCCCTTCGCACCGCCACCCAACTGGCGGGATATCAGCCCGCTCGGCAAAATCCCGGCGTTCGTCGATGACACCAAAGTGGTGAACGACTCGTCGGTCATCTGTCAGTACATCGAGCGCAAGAACAAGGCCGTGCCCATGCTGCCGGCCGATGACGACGGGTACATCCAGGCACTGTGGCTGGAGGAATACATCGACGGCGGCCTGACCGCGGTAGCAGGCGGCAAGGTGTTCTTCCCGCTCATCATCGCCCCCATGCGCACCAAGGCTGCGCCGGATGCTGCCGCACGCGCGGAAGCAGCCAAGGTGGTGGCGGAGGAATTGCCGACCTACTGGGCTTATCTCGAAGCACAACTCGGCGACGGCCAGTTCTTCGTCAACAACACCCTGAGTCTGGCCGACATCGCCATCGCCTCCGTACACGTCAACCTGCTGCACGCCAAGGTCAAGGTCGATGGCGCGCGTTTTCCGAAACTGGCCGCCTTCATGGAGCGCATGTTCGCGCGGCCGAGCTTCAAGGCCTTGATCGAGGAAGAGGCCCCGACCTGGACGCTGAAAAGCGCCTGAGTCCGCCACGGCCGCCGGCGGCGCCCGCCGCCGGTGACCGGTCCGTCCCGCCTTCAAGCTTCCGCGACAGCGCGCCGCTAAGCCGGCGCCGGCGCGCTGAGGCCGCGTTGAATCATGCAGGTCGTGGTGCCGTGGGCGTAGATCACCCCGTCGGCACTGCGCAGCACCGCCTGCGAGACGCCGACGCTGCGTGAAATATGCACCAGTTCCGACGCCGCAATGATCGCGGTATCGAGCGGTATCGCCTTTACCAGCTTGACCGCGAGATCAACGGTGATGTGCCGGGCGTTCTCGCCGAGACTCGTATAGATGGCGAGCCCGAGCACGGTATCGAGCGCAGTGGCGGCAAAGCCGCCGTGCACCGAGCCCAGCGCATTGATGTGCCGCTCATCAGCACGCGCCTCCATTTCTATGCGCCCCGGCGCAATTGAAATGAAGCGCAGCGGTATGGTCTGCCACATGGGCGGATAGGGCACCTCGCCCGCCTGGATGCGCGCGAGTCGGTCCAGCGCCTGCTGATTGGTCTGTTGCACTTTTTGCGGTCCCGTTCACGTTATTCGTCAGCGGCCCGCATCATGCCACAGCGCTATCGCCACCGGCGCAGACGCGAAATTGCCGACGCGGCAAGCGTTTTCCGCCCACACGGCAGGAATTGCCAAGTCACCCTAAAGTTCTTGCCGGCCGCGACCGATAACTTTCCCGGAGGCGGTGAATATTCGGAATCACGAATATATCCGTCAAAGATAAATGACGCCGCACAACACACATCGGCGTCCTCTCAAAGGAGAGCATTTCAATGCCTCAGTCAATCAATACGAACGTCGCATCGCTGAACGCACAGCGCAACCTCAACAAGACCCAGATGGATCTGAATACCTCGATCCAGCGCCTGTCTTCAGGTCTGCGCATCAACTCCTCCAAGGACGATGCGGCCGGCCTCGCGATTTCGACTCGCATGGGCACCCAGATCAGCGGCCTCGCGGTCGCGGTGCGCAACGCCAACGATGGTATTTCCATCGCCCAGACCGCTGAAGGCGCGATGGACGAAATGACCAAGTCGCTGCAGCGCGCCAACGACCTGGCCCTGCAGGCTGCCAGCTACAACACCAACGGTGACCGCACTTCCATGAACCAGGAAGTCACGCAGATCATCGACGAGCTCTCCCGCGTGGTGAACCAGACCCGTTACAACGGCCAGCAACTCCTGACCGGCGGTTTCAGCGCCGACGTGCAGGTGGGTACCAACGTCAACGAAACCATCAACGTCTCGGTCAACAACCTGTCGCCGACCGGCCTGGGTGTGGCTTCCGAGTACAGCACTGTCAACGCGGCCAGTGACGCAACCTTCGCCGACCGTATCCGCAACACGCAGGACACGGCCCTGGACGGCAGTGCGGACAGCATCAACGGCACGGTGCTTGCGGCAGTGACCGCGGGCCAGAAGTCGATCAACAAAATCACCGCCATCAACAATGTCAGTGGCACCACGGGCGTGAACGCGTTCAGCTACGGCAATTCGGCCGTTGCCACCACCGACGTACTCGATGCGGATGCCACCGGCGCCGCCGGCCAGACCGTCGGTGCCGGTGCTTTGACCATCAATGGCGTGTCCATCGACGGCAACGGCGCCAACACCACCTTGGATGACCTCGTTACCAACATCAACGCCAAGTCGGGTGAAACCGGCGTGACCGCGGTGCGTGATGCGGGCGCTGCGGCCAACCAGAGCCGTCTGGTGCTGGTCAACCGTACGGGTTCGGCCATCACCGTTGGCGTCAACTCCGCCGCCGCTGCGACCGCCACCGGCTTTGCCTCGGGTACGACCTCGGTCGATGCCGGCGCCAACGGTCTCATCGTGCTCAACCAGAAGTTGAATTCGACCACCGTCACCTATGACGCCGCCGCCACCGGCACGGCGATCACGGGTGTCGCTGCAGCGACCACGACCTTGGCGAACGCCCCGGTCAACGCGCAGAGCGTTTCCACGCAGTCGGGTGCCAACCTGGCCCTGCTGGCCTTCCAGTCGGCCTTGGACCAGATCAACAGCAACCGCGCGACGCTCGGTGCGAAGCTTAACCGCTTCGATTCGACCATCCGCAACCTGCAGAACGTGTCGGAAAACATCTCCGCCGCTCGCGGCCGTATCCAGGACGCGGACTTCGCGTCGGAAACGGCTTCCATGACCCGCGCGCAGATCCTGCAGCAGGCGGGTATCGCGATGGTCTCTCAGGCCAACTCCCTGCCCCAGGCGGCCCTGTCGCTGCTCAAGTAAGCGGAGTTTGAAGGCGAAAGCCAATGTGACGCGCCCGGGGACTCGTGCCCCGGGCGCCATTGCCACTGAGAGGTAGCGTCATGGTTACTCATGTCGCGATACATAAATTGCCGTCCAATCTGACCGAATTGCGCGCCCAGCGCAGCTCGGCCGTCGCCTATGCGAACACCGCCGAAGCGACGTCCAGCCAGGCGATGGACCCGCAGCGCGAACCCGCCGCCCCTGTGCCGCCGGTGGATCAGAAGCTGCTGGAAAAGGCAGTGAAGGACTTGAGTCAGGGCGTGCAGAATCTGCAGCGCTCGTTACAGTTCTCGATCGACGAAAGCAGTGGCCGCACGGTCATCAAGGTCGTCGACAAGGACACCCAGGAAGTCATCCGCCAGATTCCGGAAGAACAGGTGCTGGAACTCGCGGCGCGTATCGACAAGAACGCCGGCGTACTGGTCAAGGACGAAGCCTGAGAAAAGGCACTCGGCTCAGCAGTTCCGGCACGGGCCATCCGCCCCTGGACTGACGTTCCGCGCGTCTTGCGAGGGAATTACCGCAGGTCATCGGCCTGCAACTTGCCGAAGGCATTTGGCCTGCAATTTGCAACTTATCTCCTGCAACTCGCCTATGCGGAACGCCGTTCCGCGCGAGCACACTGAAGGAGTGTAAAGCGTGGCTTCTCTAAGCACCCAGGGCGTGGGTTCCGGCCTCGACATCGCCGGCATCGTCAGCAAGATCATGACCATCGAGCGTCAGCCGTGGGTCAAGATGGGCACCAACCAGGTTGAAATGCAGGCGCAGCTCAGCGCCTACGGCCAGTTGAAGAGCGTGGTCTCCCAGTTCCAGACCACCATGACCGAGCTCACCGACGCCGCCAAGTTCAAGGCCGCCAAGGCCACCTCTTCCGACAGCAAGATCCTGACCGCGACGGCCGGCGCCGACGCCAGCGCCGGTTCCTATTCGATCGAAGTCAAACGCCTGGCGGAAACCCATCGCATGGTTGCCGGGACCGCGTTTGCGGACACCACCGCCGCCAAGGTCGGCGTGGCCGGCGACACCATGGAGATTACCGTCGGCAGCAAAGCTTTCACGATCGAGATCGGTAACAAGACCATCGATGAAATCCGCACGGCGATCAATTCCGCCACGGCCAATACCGGGGTCACGGCCTCGGCCATCAAGGATACCAACGGTTTTCACCTGAGCCTCGCCAGCAAGGCCACCGGCTCGGCCAATCTCGTCAGCGTCAAGTTTCACACCCTCGCCGACCCGGTCACTGATCTGCCCGACCCGTTCGCGCTGTCCACCATCAACACCGATCGCAACGCCAGTGGCAGCTTTACCGCCGCCGACCTCGATGCAGAAATCAAGCTCGAGAACACTTTTACCGTGTTGAGTTCGACCAATACCGTCACCGACGCGATCTCGGGGCTGAATCTGGAACTGGTCACGGCGGGCACCGTCACGCTGAACGTTGCGCGCGACGACGGCAAGATTCAAAGCGCGGTCCAGCAACTGGTGTCGTCCTATAACGCGGTGTTCAAACTCACGAGCGATCTCAAGAGCAAGGTCTTGAGCGACGAACGCGGCTCGCTGCTTAACATCGAATCGCAGTTTCGCGACGCGCTGCACGCTAAATCCGGCACCTCGAAAGCCTTCAAATTCCTGGCCGAAATAGGCATCACCAACGGCGCCAACGGCGCTGGCCTCGCCCTCAATACCACCATTTTCCAGGAAGCGCTGAAGAAGGATCCGGACGGGGTGGCGAGCATGTTCACCGACGCCACCAGTGGCGCCGCACTGCGCTTCAGGGATCTGGCCAAGAGCATGGTCGGCATCGGCGGCATCGTGCCATCGCGCGAAACCAGCATGAAGGCGCGCATCGACGCCAACACCACCGCGCGTGCCAATCTCGAATTCCGACTCAACCGCAAGGAAGCGTCGCTGAACAAGCAGTTCAACAGTCTGGATGCGCTGATCGCCGGTCTCAACACCACCAGCAGCTATCTGACAACCCAACTTGCGCAGTTCACCGCAAATAAGAGCACTTGACAGATTCAGAAGTGACGCGGACGGTCGATAAATAATTCAGCCTTCACCACCGTCCGCGCAACGCACGCGGGTTCGGCGTCGGCGCCCATAACGGTCAGCGCGACCGAGAGGAGAATGAATGAGCTACTCACCCACCATGTTCAATGCGATAGACGAATACACCCGCCTCGCGCTGCGCACCGACGTTGAAACCGCCTCGCCCCATCGGCTGATCCTGCTGTTGCTGGACGGTGCGCTGGACAAGCTGCGTGCCGCACGCACGGCCATGGCGCGCGGCAATATCGCCGCCAAGGGTTCGAACATCACCTGGGCGATGTCGATCATCGACGGCCTGCGAGCCAGCCTGAACCACGAACGTGGCGGCAAGATAGCGGCCAATCTCGATGCACTCTACGATTACATGACGCGCACGCTGGTCACCGCCAATCTGCATAACGACGACGCCAAGCTCGGTGAAGTGGAAAAACTTCTGAACGAGATTCGTGCCGGCTGGAAAGGTATCGAGGTGCAGGTCGAGCGCGGCAAATCGACCGCCGTGCAGAATGAACTCGGCGCCACCGCGCGCATCTTCGGCTGAACATGGCCACCTCCATGAGCGAACAGCAATGGGCGACGGCGGTCGCCGAACAGGTGCGCGCATTGGAGGCCGCCGCCATCGCCACCGATTGGAGCGGCGCGGAATTGTGCACCTCCTCGCTTGCCGCACTGCTCGCCACGCCGCCCGGCCCTGATCGCGCGCATACCGAAGCAGTATTCATGCATGCCTACCAGGCCGTGGGCCGGGTCAGCGCGGCCGCACGCGCCGCTCACGATGAAGTGCGCGCCGAGCTTCATCAGCTCGCCAGTTCGCGCAAGGTCAGCGCAGCCTACGGCTGAACCAGGCGCGCCCGCACCCCATGCGTGGCGCGACGATCACAGGCATAATCCGCCGGTGACTCGCATCAACCCGCAGGATTGCGCCGCCGTCTCCACGTTCGTGTACGTGACATCATGTCCTCGCCTTCGCTCGACGTCCTGGTAGTCGGTGCCGGCTTCGCCGGAGCGGTGGTCGCCGAGCGGCTGGCCAGTGCCGGCCGCGACGTCCTCGTCATCGACAGGCGTGCGCATATCGGCGGCAACGCCTTTGATGAATTCGATGCCCACGGTGTACTCATCCACCGCTACGGGCCGCACATCTTCCATACCCAGTCGAGCCGCGTATTCGCCTATCTGTCCCGCTTCACCAGCTGGCGACCGTACGAGCATCGTGTGCAGGCCCTGGTCGATGGACGTTTCCATCCCATCCCCATCAATCGCACCACCATCAACGGGCTGTACGGCCTCGCGCTCGACGAACAGGGCGTGCTCGACCATCTGGCGAAGGTGCGCGAGGAGCGCGCCGAGATCCGCACCAGCGAGGACGCCGTGCTGGCCAGTGTCGGTGCCGACCTGTGCGACAAGTTCTTCCGCGGCTACACACGCAAGCAATGGGGTCTGGAACTGCATCAACTGGCGGCCAGCGTGGCATCGCGCATCCCCACGCGCAGCAACGACGACGACCGCTATTTCACCGACCGCCATCAGGCGATGCCGGCATCGGGCTTTACCGCCATGTTCACGCGCATGCTGACGCACCCGCGCATTCGCATTGAAACCGGTCTCGATTATTTCGCGGCGCGCGCGCACCTGCGGCCCAAGCTGACGATATTCACGGGGCCCATCGACGCCTATTTCGATTTCCGCCACGGTGCGCTGCCCTACCGTTCGCTGGCGTTCCAGCACGAGCACCACCCGCAGGCGCGCTACCAGCACACCGGCACGCTCAATTATCCCAATGACCACGCCTATACGCGCATCACCGAGTTCAAATACCTGACCGGGCAGGAAGCCGCGGGCACATCCATCGTCAAGGAATTCCCGCAGGCCGAAGGCGACCCCTACTACCCGATCCCGAACCCCGACAACGAAGCGCGCTATCAGCGCTACAAGGCACTGGCGCGGGCCGAGCAGGACGTGGTCTTCGTCGGTCGCCTCGCCCAGTATCGCTACTACAACATGGACCAGGTGGTGGCGGCGGCACTCAAGACCGCCCGTGACGTCACCGGCATCGACGATGAATACACCAGCCTCGAGGCTTGAAGCCCGGTGTGCTGTACGGCGCATGGACTGACGCGTGCGCATCCTGTGCCTGTTCAAGCGTCGCTATATGCGCAAGGACGTCATCATCGATCGCTATGCGCGACTTTACGAACTGCCGCGCCAGCTCGCCCTGCGCGGACATGAGGTCATGGCGGTTTGCCTGAACTATCGCGGCCGCGCGCCGGACTTCGCCGCGATTGATGAACACGGCGCGGGCCGGCTCTACTGGAAGTCCTGCGATGTCGGCACGACACTGTTCGGCGGGCTGCTGCGCTACCGGCGCGCGGTGCAGAGCGCACTCGATGAGTTTCGCCCGCAGGTGGTGCTCGGCGGCTCGGACAGTCTGCACGTGGTACTGGCCCGCCACTTCGCGCGGCGCGCGGCGCTGCCCTATGTGCTCGATCTGTTCGACAACTACGAAAGTTTCGGGCTGTCACGCCTGCCCGGCCTGACCGGCGCCTATCGCCGCGCCTTGCGTGACGCCGACGCCATTACCTGCGTCAGCGAACCGCTGCGCGAGATGATTGCCACGCAGTACGGCGCGCCGGCCCGGGTCAGCACACTGGAAAGCACCATCAATCATGAGATGTTCCATCCGCGAGACCGCGCCGCGAGCCGTGCGCGTCTGGGGCTGCCGGCTGACGCGCGTTTGATTGGCACTGCCGGAGCACTCGATGCGTCGCGTGGCATCGCCACCCTGTATCGCGCTTTTGAACAACTGCAGGGCGAAGACCGCAATCTGCATCTGGTGCTGGCCGGGCCCCGTCATGGCGCAGAACCGTTACCCGATGCGCCGCGTGTGATTCATCTGGGCGAACTGCCCCACGAGCGCATTCCCGATCTTTTCAGTGCCCTCGACGTCGCCGTGATCTGCATGCGCGACACCGCGTTCGGTCGCTATGCCTTTCCGCAGAAGGCCTACGAGATCATCGCCTGCCGCACGCCGGTGGTGGCGGCGCGGGTCGGCGCGCTGACCCGTCTGCTGGCGACGCAGGACAACAGCCTCTACGAAGTCGATGACGTCGACAGCCTGCGGCGCTGTCTCGGCGCCCAGCTCACGCATCCCAGCGTCAGTGAACTTGAGCCGCCCGACTGGGCGCGCCAGGCCGTCCATCTCGAGTCGGTGCTGCAGGCTGCGATCGGCGCCGCACCGCCATGAGCATGCCGACAGTCCCATCGCAGCATCCGTCCTGCGACAATTGAACCATGTGGCATAGCCTGACCAAGCTGATCGACTTGCTGAGCGGCGCCGAACGGCGCAGCTTTGCGCTGCTGGTCGTACTCATGCTGCTGGAGGCGATCCTCGAAATGGCGGGCGTGGCCGTGGTGCCGCTCTACATCACGGTGCTCGCCTATCCCGACAAGATCATCGACAACCCGCTGCTGCGCGACATGCTGACCCCCGCCTGGCGCGAATGGCTGACCCGCGAACACCTGCTGATCTGGGGCGGCGTGGCGATGTTCGCCCTGTACGGCGTGAAAACCGCCTACGTGGTGTTCCTCGCCTACTGGAAGGCGCGCTTTGCCCAGACGCGCGCGCTCAAGCTCGGCACAAGATTGTTTTCCGCCTATCTGCGCGCGCCCTTCATCTTTCACCTGCGCAACAATTCCTCGGAGCTGCAACGAAATATCAATCAGGAGTGTCAGCAACTCGCGGTGCGGGTGTTGATGCCGATGGTCGAGTTCATCAGCAATGGTTTCATCCTGCTCGGCATAAGCGCAGTGCTGGTCGCCATCCTCGACCTGCGCGTGCTGGCATGGCTGGGCGGCTTTCTCGGCGTCGGCATCGGCATCGGCACGCTGCTGCAGAATCGCGTGCGTCATCTCGGCGTCGATGCCCAGGCGTATCGCGGCGCCGTGATCCGCAGCGTCACCGAGGGCCTCGGCGGGGTGAAGGAAATCATCGTGCTTGGCCGCACCGAGCATTTTCTCGCGCGGCTGCGCGAGGCGCTGATCAATGTCTTTCGCATTCAGCGCACCATGCAGATCATTCAGCGCGCGATTCCGCAGTTGATCGAACTGACCGGCATCTTCGGTCTCATCGGCGTGACCTTGATGCTGTTTCATTTCGGCAACGACAACCAGGAGATCATTGCCACCCTGAGCGTGTTCGCGGTGGCCCTGACGCGCATGAAGGGCGCGGTGCGCGGGCTCATGGACTGCTTCACGGAAGTGCGCCACAACGCCGCGTCGCTGGACATCGTGTACGAAGGGCTCAACAGCCTCGAACCGCTGGTCGACGATACGCCGCGCACCCGCACTCCCCTGCCGTTTCGCGAACATATCCAACTCGAGGATCTGGGCTACCGCTACCCGGGCGCGGCGCAGGACAGTCTGCATGGGGTCAATCTGCGCATTGCCCATGGCGAGGCCATCGGCATCGTCGGCACCAGTGGCGCCGGCAAGTCCACGCTCATCGATTTGATTCTGGGGGTGCTGGAACCCCGGCACGGCGAGATCCTGGTCGACGGCCACGACATCCGCGGCGCCTTGCCGGCCTGGCAGGCCAATCTCGGGTATGTGCCGCAGGCGCTGTTCCTGGTCGACGGCAGCCTGACCGAGAACATCGCGCTCGGTCTCGACCCGGCCACGGTGCAACGCGCCGATGTCGAGCGCGCGGCGGCGGCGGCCGAACTCGGTCCCTTGCTCGCGCGACTGCCGCAGGGGCTCGATACCGCCATCGGCGAACGCGGCATTCGGCTGTCAGGCGGCGAACGACAGCGCATCGCCATCGCGCGCGCGCTCTATCACAACCCCGACATCCTGATCATGGACGAAGCGACATCGGCGCTCGACAACACCACGGAAGCGGCGGTCATCGAAGCGGTGGCGGCCTTGAAGGGCAATCGCACCATCCTCATGATTGCCCATCGCCTGACCACTGTCAGACGCTGCGACCGCATCGTGTTCCTGAAGAACGGCACCATCGACGCCATCGGCACCTATGAGCAGTTGCAGGAACAACATCCCGAGTTTCGTGAGATGACCACCGCATGAGTCGCGGCGCGGCGCGCCTCGGGCCATGAGCATGGGCCTTGGCACCGGCGTGCGCAGCCGCCTGTCGGTCATCATTCCGGCCTACAACTACGCGCACTTCCTCGGCGCCTGTCTGCGCAGCGTGCAGCGCCAGGCGCGGCTCGATGTCGAAGTGCTGGTGGTGGATGATGGCTCCGAGGACGACACCGCGGCGGTGGTGGCCGGCGCGCCCGGCGTGCGCTACATCCATCAGGTCAATCAGGGCTTGTCGGCGGCGCGCAACACCGGCCTCGCGCACAGCAGTGGCGAGTATGTGCTGTTTCTCGACGCCGACGATCTGCTGGCGCCGGACAGCCTCGCGCCGCGTCTCGAATTCCTGCGCACGCATCGAGCCACCGGCTTGAGCGTCTGTCGCACCCGTCAGTTTCAGCGCGCCGAAGCCAACGGCGATGCCCAAGCCGGGGCGCCGTGGTGGCTGCCGAAAAGCGATCTCGGGCTGCGCCTCATGTATTTCAATATCGCGCCACCCCACGCCTGGCTGCTGCATCGCTCGGTGGCGGATGCCGTCGGCTGGTTCGACACCACGCTGCGCGCCTGCGAGGACTACGACTACTGGTTGCGCGCCTTGAGCCTCGGCCACGAGCCACTCTACAGCCCGGTCGGCATGGTCTATTACCGCAAGCACGGCGCCAGCATGTCGGCCGACAACAGCAAGCAGTTGCATCACGACGTGCTGCTGCACGAGCGTCTGTTCGAGCAACTGTTGCGTGGGCACGCGGGGCATGGCGGCGATGCCGTGTGCGCGCTGCTCGCAGCCTTGGCGGGCGCCTATACCACCCTGGCGCGGCTGCCCGGCCGCGGCGACGCGGATCATGAACGCCTGCTGGCGCTGCTGGCCGCCGTCACCGGCTGGCCGGCACTCGCGTCGCTGTCGGCCACCGGGATGCGGCCGCTGCTGCGTGACTACTACCTGCTGAAACTTCTGGAGGCCGGCACGCGCTGCGCGGTGCGCGATGCACGTATCGGCGTGGCGTTGGACAACGCACGCGTGATGCTCAGCACCGCAGGCGTCGCGGCGGGCCCGGCCCGCACCGCGCGCGCGTTCGGCGTGATCACGCACCTTTTCCGCGACGGCCATGCGAGCTGGGTGGATCGTTATCGGGTTGCGCGTCTGCTGATCACCTAGCGCCGCTTGCGCGGTGCTTCACAGCGGGTCATGCAGGCGCGCGGCGATACCGCCGTCAACCTGCACGGCGGCGCCGGTCACGAAGGCCGCCTCGCGCGAGGCCAGGAATACCGCCATCGCCGCAATCTCGGTCGGCGCCGCCAGGCGCTGCAGGGGTTGCATGCCGGCCACTTCCGCCAGCGCCTCGGGGTCGCTGGCAAAACCGGCGAGCAGCATGGGCGTTGCCGTCGCGCCGGGACGGATCTCATTGACACGGATGCCGCGAGGCGCGAGGTCGAGCGCCAGCGAACGGGTCAGCCCCGCCAGCGCCGCCTTGCTGACCGCGTAGGCGAGAAAGCCCGGCTTGGTCAGTTGCGCATGCACGCTGCCGATGTTCAACACCACGCCCTGTTGCGCGCTCAGGCTGTCGAGAAAGGCTGCGACCAGCGCAAAGGGCGCGGCGACGTTGACGTTGATACTGAGGGACAAGTCAGCCAGCGACAGCGCGGAGACATCGCCGAGGATCTGCACCGCCGCGTTGTTGACGATGACCCGCAGGGGCACTCCGTCCAGCCGGCCTTCCACCGCCCGATGGAATGCCTCCCGGGCGGTCTCGTCCTCCACCAGCCGCGCCAGATCGCAGGCCACGAAACCGTCGCAAGCGCACTCACGCCACGCGCCGTCGGTGGCGATGACGCGATAGCCGGCTGCATGAAAAGCGCTGCACAGCGCGACACCGATGCCGCCACCGGCACCGGTGATCAGCACTGCGCTGAGCGCCGCACTCATGGCGCGGCGGCCAGCATGCGCGCGAGTTCCGCAATCGCCTTGCGACTGGTGCGACGCACCGCCTCGACGGTGTTGGACCCATTGTGGGAGCCGAACACCACGCGCTCGAATCCGCGCAGCGGGTGGTCGCCGGCCAGCGGTTCGATTTCGAAGACATCGAGCGCCGCGCTATGGATGCGCCCGTCGCTGAGACCGGCAAGCAACGCCGCGGTGTCCACCAGCGGCCCCCGCGCGACATTCACCAGGCGCAGGCCGGGTCGGCAGCGCGCCAGCACGTCGGCATCGAACATGTGCCGGTTGCTGCTCGTCAGCGCGCAGGTAAAGACCAGGAAATCACAATGCTCGACGCCTGCCGGCCATACGCATGCTTCATGGCCGTCGTCGCGCGCCGCGCTGGCGGCCGCGGTGCCGGGGTCATAAACCTGGATCCTGAGGCCGGCGACGGCGAGGCGCCGCGCGGTGGCGCGACCGATGCTGCCATAACCGATCAGACCGACGGTCTTGCCGTGCAGGGACATGCCCGCCGGTTTGGGCCACGCGCCGCCCCGCACACCACGGTCGACCGTGAACAACGCCCGCGCGAGGCCGGTGACATAGGCCATCGCATAGTCGGCCACCTCCTCGCCGAACATGTAGGGGGTGTTGATGAAGCCGAGGCCGAATTCGCGCGCCGCCGCGACGTCGACGTTGTCGATGCCTATGCCCCATTTCACCGCCGCCTTGAGGCGTCCGCTGACGCCCGCCTGCAATACCGCGCGGCTGGCCGGATCGTCACCGATGATCCAGCCATCGCAGTCCGGCAACAGCGCAATCAATTGCGCCTCGCTCAGGACCTGCACGAACTGCGGCGCCAGGGTCTGCATGTCACAGGCGGCGAAGTCATCGTCGAATTCCGCCAGCATGCCGAGCATGGGCGGGCAACTGACCAGCACCTTGTACTTGCTCACAATCCCTCCCGCTCAAGCCATGCCGGCGGCGAGCAGCGCCGCGACATTCCAATCGTCCTGGTCGTCGATATCCACCGCTTCACGCTTCGGGATCGGGAACAGGATCGGGTGCTCGCCGATGCGCGCGTTTGTGCGCGTGAAGCTCGCGGCGCTGAACAGATACATGCACGAGTTCTCTTCGAACCAGGGCTCGAGATCCTGGGTGCGGATGAGATTCGCCGGATCGTGATTGATGGCGCTGCCGTCGGCCCGATAGAAGCGCGTCTGGTGACGGGTGACGGTGAACAGCGAATCGGCGCGACCGGCGCTCAGACCCGCGTCGTAGGCCGCCACGGCCGCGCGTATGGTGGGCGCCGACAGAAAGGGATTGGTGACATGGGTCATGAGATAGCTGTCGGCCGGCACTGCCGCGATGTCGTCGGCGATGATGAGATTCATGCTGACGAAATCCCCGCACAAAGCCGCACTGCGCTGGCGCAGCAGGACGCGCGGCTGCGCCAGTCGAGGGTCATTGCCGAATTCCGCCGCCGCGTCGGTGTTGATCACGACCATCGCGATGTCTTCTATCGCCAGCAGGGTATCGAGCATCCAGGCATAGAGGGGTTTCGCGCCGAGGGCACGAAAATTCTTGCCCGGCACGCGTTCGCTGTGGGCCTTCATCGGCAGCAGCGCCACCAGTTTGCGCTTCGCCATCAGTCTGCGGTCCGCGCCATGCGCCGTGCCGCGAGTGCGCGCTCAGCGCTCCTCCTCATCTCCCAACGCCGCATAGGGGATGCGCATTGCCGCGCGTTGCTCGCTGCCTGACATGTTCGGTTCATGGTCCCAGCCCTTGGGGTAGTAGAAGGTCTGCTTGAGATTGTCGGGGATGGCGGCACCGCTCGCAAAGCCGCGATAGGTGCCCCAGAACTGCATGAAACGAAACTGCAGCACGCCCAGCCACACCTCGCGCAGACGCGCTTCGCGTCGCGCGTGGCGGAAATCGGACAGCACATTGCTGGTGAAGCAACCGATGAAATCCGCCAAGCCGAAATGCTCTTCAGGCGCGATCTTCTTCAAGGCGATGGCTTCACGCCGATAGCGGTTCAACACCTGCCGCCAGCTTTCGTCGTGCACGTGGATGACGCCCGCTTCGCCTTGATAGGCCACCCGCAGGCCGCGCTGACCGACGGCCCTGGCCCAGGCCAGATCCTCGAGTCCGGTCAAGGCCTCGTCATAGGGCAGTTCCATCCACAGCGCGCGGCGCACGGCGGCATTGGCGTTGTTGCAGAAGTACCCGTCCGTCAACTGCGCGGGCCCGCCTGGATAGAGCTTCTCGAAGATCTGCTGCTCGGCATATTTGGTGCGATCGTCGCCGCGCTGCTGGCCATAGACCAGCGCGACACTGGGGTCAGCGAAGGGTGCTATCAATTTCTCCAGCCAGTCGCGATAGATGGGGTAGACATGGGCGCTCGCCATCACCAGGAACTCGCCGCGCGCGGCCTCGCACCCGACATTCAGCGAGCGTCCGAAGGAAAAAGCGTCCCGCGCGATATGGCGGACGTGTACCGGATAACGGGAGGCAATCGCCAGCGTGGCGTCGGTCGAGCCTGAATCGACCACGATGATCTCGACCTCGCGCAGGGTCTGTTCGAGGATGCCGGACAACAGCCGTCCGATATGCTGCTCTTCGTTACAGCAGCGGATGATCACGCTGACCCGCGGTGTCGCCATGCTCACCGCGCGCACCCGCCGTCAGAACAGATCTGCATAGTCCACTCGTCCAAATACTTCGAGATGACCGCCGACCGTGGCGTTATAGATCCTGGCGCCGGCGCTGTCATAGACCTCGCGCGCCTTGCGATAGGCGGTTTCCATGCGTTCGACCTGCGGATCGTGCCAGCGATAACCGGCACCGAAATACTGCGGGTGGAAATGATTGGGGTCGTCGCCATGGGAGGTCCACACGTCACCGACGCTCTTGACGTGCTCGGGGCGCCGGTAGTTGTGGTCCATGCCGATGAGGTAGACCTCCTTGAAGCCCATGTACAGTGCCAGTTGCAGGCAGATGTAGGTTACCGTGCCACCTATCCACAAAATGCGCGCAGCATTGCGCGAGAAATGCGGAAAACCCGAGCGCGGCTCGAAATCATAGATGGCGCGGAAGTAATGATGATTGTCGCGATCGAAGGCGGGATGACGGAAGTGATCCGGGAAGAAGCAGGTCGAGGCCCGCACCCGCTGCCTAATCTCGGACCAGCGATCGGCATAGACCAGGAAATCCTCCACCGCGTAATAGCTCGGCTCAAAACCCAGCCAGTCGTAGATCAGGAAGATGCCATTGACGGCGAAGGTCACCTCGTTCCTGAGCGGTGCCGGATCGATCAGCTTCAGCGACGGCCCACCGCCGAGGATGAAACAGCGCTGTCCGGCATGGCGCTCGGCAAATGCAGCGATATCGTCTCGATCGCGATGCCAGGCGACATAGGCAGCGTAGTAGGCCCGCGACCAGCCAAGCGCGCGGGCGGTCTTGAAAGTCATCCGCTCGACGCTGTGCATGCCGTCGAGGTAATGGGGCAGGCCCGGCACGTCGCGTGCGCCTGCCCCGGATGGGTCCGAACTCGTTTGCGCCACCGCTCAGCGACGCCCAGTCAGCAGCCGCCAACCGGCCGCGGCCTTCTCGCGCAGAAAGCTCGCCCCCATCGGCAGAAACAGCGTGTGTTCGAAGAACGCCACCGGGTGGTATCCATGGCGGCGCATGAATACCGGGATGCTTTCAGTGCTCGCCTCGCCGGGGTCGCGCCAGGCATGCAACTCCAGCAGGAAGGCCGTGCGGCGCTGTTCGAGGACACGGCGCGCGCCCTTGAGCATGCGCATTTCCGCACCCTCGATATCGGCTTTGACGAAATCCGGCACTTCGTCGCCGCAGATATCGTCGAGCGTCACGCTCGGCACTTTGATTTCCTGCCAGGCGTCGTCGTCGCCCGCCTCCGGGCGCGGAAACAGGCCGCCGCTGACGTTGGAATGGGTGGTGTAGAACGTCGCCTCGCCGGGCGCCTCGCCCACCGCCGCGAACAGCGTCTCGATGGCGCGCCCACTCTCGGCAGACCAGCGCGCCGCGTTGCGGGCCAGTTCCTCGTGTCGAATCGGGTCGGCCTCGACTGCGATGATGCGGCCGCCATGCATGGCGCGACTGGCGGTCAAGGTGTACTGGCCGAGACTCGCCCCCACATCGACGAACAGCTTGGCCCCGCTCAGGAAGCGCTGCAGGTTGTCCAGCAGCTGGCGCTCATGACAATCCTCACTGAAATAGGCCGCGTTCAGCGTCGCATACACTTGTTGCTTATCCATCGGCTCGGCCCTCAAACGAAGCTGTCGTCGCTGAATCGGTAGCGGAAGTAGCGGCGCAGTTCTTCACTGCAGGCCTGTACCGTACGCGGCCTGAAGGTCGGCAGGTCAGCGACCAGATGGGCGCCGCTCACCAGCCGGTCTTGGCCAAAAAAAGGACGAAGATACTCGCCCGTGCCGCGCCGTACGACGTCTGCAGACGCGCGCTCGCCACTGCCGAGGAGCAGCCTGCGAACAGCCAGCACGCTGCGCTCCGGCAGATGGCGCGCGACGCTGAGCGCCATCCGATCGAAAGACGGCTCACGGCGCACGGCATGCATGAGTTCGCGCAGATTGCTGGCATAGAAGCCGAGCAGGGATTGCCCGCTCGCATCGCCCGCGTCACGCTGGGTGAGCCGCCCCTTGGCAACGATGGTCTCGAAGCTGGCCAGGAAGCTCTGCCAGCTCATGGTCTCGGGGCCGGGCACGTTATACGTACCCGGACGGAAATGCGCCACCTGATCCAGGATGAGGCGCGACAGGTCCTCGCCGTAGAGCGGTTGAATGCGGCCCGACAGATCGTGATAGTCGACGTCGCCGGCCATGAACGCCTCGAAGATGCGGTCGGTCCACACGCCGCAGAACGGCCCGTAAACGACCGTTGGGCGCAGATGCAATTGCCAGCGCGCCGCATCGGGCAAGGCCAGCAGCGCCTGCTCGGCGCGCACTTTCTCGCGCGCATATCGGTCATTGCGCGGCGCGCGCAACGGCGTGTGCTCCTCAAACTCGCGGCCAGGTGCGAACGGCTCGTACACCGACATTGAGCTCGTGTGGATCAGGCGCAGACGCGGATTGCGCGCGCGCGCACGTCCGACAAAATCAGCAAAACGCTCAACCTGGGCATAGCCACTGATGCCGTCACGCCGCTCGAAAGGATGGGAGAAATTGACCAACACATCGATGTCGGCGTCGAGCAGCACCGACGCCGGGTCGGACGAGGGATAGAGTCGAATATCGACTTCATGGCGGGCGACGTTGGACAGACTCTTGGCGCTGCTGGAATACACCACCGGCTCGCAGCTGCCTTCCAGCAGCGCGAGTCGCACGAAGTCATAGCCGAGGAAACCCGAGCCGCCGAACACCGCGACTTTCATCAGAATCCTCCCGCCATGGGCTCGGCCTGGCGGTAGGCCGCGTCGATGATGCGGGCGACCCGCAATGCGTCGTCGGGGGCGACACCGCGATTGTCACCGGCGGCGACGAAGCGCCGATAGAAGGCGTCGAACAGCTCATGGTATTCGAGGCGTTGCAGCGGGCCGGCAAGCGCCACGCCCTCGACGCCGACCGTATCGTCGAGACCGAGGCGCAGAGTGTTGTCGCGCACATCGACCGCCATCTGCGCGCCTTCGAAGCGAAACTGCGCCTTGTTGGAAAAATTGCGATTGCGGCTCAGGCTGAGTTCGACCGCCACTTCATCATCACCACGCAGACACAGCACGCAGTTGGCCTCGATGGCGCGCGTACCGCGGTGCAGATCGGCGTCCATCCATGACCGCTCGAGCGTCAGGCCGTCGAACACCTGACAGAGCAGATCGACCGCGTGCGGGCCGGTGTCCTGCAGCACGCCGCCGCCATTCAAATCCCGCGAGAACGAACCGATGGAGGCCGCCTTCCAGCTGAATACCCCGCCCTCGGCCATGCGCACCTCGAGCAAGCGGCCGAAGGTGCCGCGCCGGCGCAGTTCGCGCACCAGCGCGAAGCTGCCGAGTGCGCGGCGGATGTGACAGACGAAAGCCTGCACCTCGGCCGCGCCGAGACTCGTGACGATGTCCTCGCTGGCAGCGAGACAGTGACCCAGGGGCTTTTCGATCAGCAGGCGCTTGCAACGGTGTTTGAGCGCATCCACATAGGAGGCATGCAGGCGCGGGGGGGTGGCGACGACGGCGATCTCATAGGCCTGTGTCGCGGGCAGCGCGGACAGCACCTGCACATCCTTGCGTGCCCCCAGTTTGGCCGCCAATTCGGTGCGACGACGTGCATCGACCTCGACGATCGTGACTTGAGCCATGCCGCACAGCGCGAACAGACGTGGCAGATGGAAATCGATGCCCACCGCACCGCCACCGACAATGAGTGCAGATTGTCCGCTCACAAGCCCGCCATTTCAGAAGTCCCTGCCCACTACGCCGCTGCTTTTTGTTCGCGGTCGCCGGCAAGCATACCCGCCTCGCGCGGCCAACGCGACGCAACAACGCCTGCCCTGGCAGCCTCTATAGCGGTCGCGTGCGTGGCGTTCTGAATCACGTCGGCGCCCGCGTCGGCCGACGGGCGCCGCGCACTGCATCGTCGATGCGGTGACGGTGCTACGATTAGCCCTTGGCCACCGCCACGACCGCGCGCGGTCGTGGCAACCACGGGGGAAAGACAGATGTCAGATGTGCAGACTTATGAGATTCCGGGCTTCGCCACCCAGGGTGGCTTTACGCTCGATGTGAAGCTGGCCTACAAGACGTTTGGCCAGCTCTCGCCGTCGGCCGACAATGCCATCGTCATTCCCACTTTCTACGGTGGCCGCCACGGCGAAACGGAATTCATGCTGGCCCCAGGGCGCACGATCGACACCAGCAGATATTTCGTGGTCATTCCCAACATGCTCGGCAACGGCTGCTCCACCTCGCCCAGCAATACGCCCGCACCCTATGGCCGTGGCGGCTTTCCGCTCACCACGCTGTATGACAACGTGATGTGCCAGCATCGACTGCTGACCGAACACCTGGGCGTGAAGCGCATACGGCTGGTCACAGGCTTCTCGATGGGCGCCCAGCAAGCCTATCAATGGGGCGCTCTGTTCTCCGACATGGTGGACGCCATCGCGCCGATCTGCGGCTCGGCGCGAACCGCCGAACACAACTATGTCTTCGTCGACAGCGCGGTCAACGCGCTCACCCTCGACCCCGACTTCAAGGACGGCTGGTATGAGAGCCAGCCGCTGCGCGGTGTGCTGGCCTTCGGCCATGTCTATTCCGCCTGGCTGTTTTCCCAGGACTTCTTCCGCGAGAAGCTTTACACGCAGCTCGGACTCGCCAGCCGCGATGACGTGGTCAAGTTCACCCAGCGTTATTTTCTCGCCAACGACGCCAATGATCTGATTGCCATGGCGCGCACCTGGATGGCGGGCGACATCAGCGCCAATGAGCGCTTCAAGGGCGACTTCGACGCGGCCCTCAAGGCCATCACCTGTCGCGCCATCGTCATGCCGGGCGAAACCGATCTGTATTTCCGGGTGCCCGACAATGCCAATGAAGTGGCGCGCATGCCCAATGCCGAACTGCGCCCCATCCCCTCGAAGTGGGGCCATGGCGCCGGCTTCGGTATCGACCCGGCCGACAATGCCTTCATCGACAAGGCACTGGCTGATCTGTTGACTTAAACCGCACTGCGCTGGCCCTGGGGAGGGGTAATGTCGAACAAACTTTGCGCGTGGGCGAGCGTCTGCGCCGCGCTGGTGATCATGCGGCCGGCAGCGGCCTTCGATGCTGTGCGCCTGGGGCAACTCGAGATCAAGCCGAGTTTCAAGACCATCCTCGCCCTGCAATACGGCGAGGGCATCAATTTCGGCTTTGGCGCCATCGACAGCCCCGGCGAGACCGAACGCTCGACGGCCTATCTGGTCGCCAAGCCCAAGGTCGATCTGAATCTGCCGCTCGCGCCCTATGCGATGGTGGGCGAGTCTTCGCTCTATGGCGCCTTGTCGGTGGTGGCCGCCACCACCCAGCTCGATGGTGAGATTTCCGGTCAGACCGCGCGCGCCGGCGACTGGGCGGTCAACACCGATCATGCCTACCTCGGCTGGCGCAACGATGTCCTCGACCTGTCGGTGGGTGGCCAGGAGTTCTCGGTCGGCGACGGCTTCATCGTCGGCGATGGCAACTACAACAAGGGCGGCGAGAACGGTCAGTACTGGTCAGGGGGATTCCTGTCCTGGCGCAACACCGCCATCCTGAAGGTCAATACCAAGCCACTGCGCGCCGATCTGTTCTGGCTGCGCACCGATACCGACTTCAAGGATGCGCGCGTGGCGGGCATCAACGTCGAGACCACCACCGCCGAGACCTTTGGCACGCTGGGCGCGATGTATCTCGAAGTCCTGCAGGGCGGCCAGTTCAACTACGATGGTATGAAGGTCTGGAACTTCCGTGGCGCCGGCATCAAGGTGCCGGGCGTGCCGGCCCTCAAGCTCTATGGTGAATGGGTGCTTGAGCGCGGGCGCGACATCCAGGGCGGCGGCGCACCCAATGATGCGACGGGCTGGTATGCGGAAGGCGAATTCACCGTGCCCGGCCTGCCGTGGGTGACGCGCCTGAGTTATCGCTATTCCTGGATGCAGGGCGATGATCCCGACACCCGCGCCAACGAGGAATATCGAGGCCTGTTCTACACCATCTTCCGGCGTGACTGGGACACCTGGTATCAAGGCGAAATCGCCGGCGAATACCATCTCTACAACGAGAACCAGATCACCCAGATGGTGAAATTCAAGACCTTCCCCATGCCGCAGTGGTCGCTGACTTTTTATTACTATCATCACGAACTCGAAGAGCCGCACTACTTCGCCCGCCAGTTGACCGAAACCAACTGGGCGGAGGAGCTCAATTTCGGCGTCGAGCATTTCGTCGGTGATCGTTTCTTCGGCTATGCCGGCGTGGCCTGGTCGACGCCCAATGCCGCCGCGCGCCAGGTCTACGGCGACAAGAACTTCTGGGTCATCCAGACCTATCTGTCCTACAACTTCTGAGGTCAGACCATGGGCATTGCGGCGCGCGAATCCGACAACCCGGCCTACGCCGCCGGCTGTGCCCACATCGATGGCGAGTTCGTGCCGATAGGCGAAGCCCGCATTCCCATCACCGATACCGGCTTCACCCGATCCGACTGCACCTATGACGTGGTCGCGACTTGGCAGGGCAGCTTCTTCCGCCTGGACGATCATCTCGCCCGCTTCGAGCGCTCGTGGCGGG
>Ga0208492_1000638_pt1 | contig 27713 bp, 24 predicted proteins | sample Subbioar_CSW14AB_FD_184820 | JGI IMG/M metagenome (GOLD analysis project Ga0208492, IMG submission 184820) | Serpentinite rock and fluid subsurface biosphere microbial communities from McLaughlin Reserve, California, USA - CR12Mar_CSW14AB (SPAdes) | ecosystem: Environmental > Terrestrial > Deep... | reverse complement strand
GCAGCTCGATCAACGATTGAATGGCATCGCCGCTCCGACCGGTGCTCTCGTGGAGCGACGCGAGACGTGCACGCACGCGCTCGTCGGAGGGGCGCGCGGCCGACGCCTTGGTCAGCGAGGCGATCGCGTCCTCGACCAGACCGAGCTCCGCACACGCAAAACCGAGCCCCGCGAGTGCATCGAAGGACGCGTCGTCCTCGACGGCGCTGCGATACGCCTCGGCCGCCTCGCGCGCGTAGCCGGCCTCTTCGTAGAGCTGCGCGAGCAACAGATGCGACCCGGCGTGTCGCGGGTGCGTCCGCACGTTCTCCCGAACCGTCTCGAGTGCTTCTTGGGAACGGCCGAGCGCGCGCAGGCAGCGCGCCATCGCGAGAGGGATGGAAGGATCGCTGGCCGCGAGCTCGCGCAGCCGGCGAAGGGTGCCGAGCGCCTCGGCCGTCTCTTTGCCCTGTTCCTGCCGCTCGGCACGCGCGCGGAGCAAGGCCTCGAGCGAGGCGGGTATCTCCGGGGGGGAAGAGGCGATCTTCAGGGCTCGCTCCAACGTCTCGATGGCGAGCGACTCGCGGCCGAGCGCCACCGCCGCGTCAGCCACCAATCGCAGCCCTTCGAGGTGTTCGGGGGCGACGCCGACGAGCGTCTGCGCCGCCGCGAGCGCGTCTTCGGTGCGCGTCAGGTTCGCGAGCGATCGCGCGAGAGCGTGCAACACCTCGACGTCGTCGGGGCGGTCGCGCAGCGCGATCTTCGCCGAGGTCACCACGTCGGCATCGCGCGAGAGGCGGAAGTACCCGAGGGTCACCGCACGTCGCGCGTCCTTCTGCTCCGGTCTCGCGGCGAGCAGCTGCTCGTACGCCGTGACGCACTCTTGCACCCGACCGAGTCGCTCTTCGCAGCCGGCGAGCGCAGCGAGGGCCTCGAGGTCTCTGGGCGCGAGCCGCAGCAACGTCTGCAGCGAGGTCCGCGCGCTCTCGTCGTCCGCGAGGGCCAACTGGCAGTGCGCGAGGCGGCGGGCCGGCTCCTCGTCGAGCGGTCGCAGGCGCGCGAGACGACCGTACGTGTCCCGTGCCTCGGCGAGGAGCCGCTCCTGCTCTTGCGCGGCGCCCAGCGCCGTGAGCGCGGTGACGTCTTCGGGAGAGAGCGCGACTGCGCGCCCGAGCGGCTCGACCGCCTCGCGTGCTCGACCGAGTCGAAGGAGCGCGTGGCCGAGTCCGAGCTGGGCGGCGAAGCGCTCCGGCTCTGACGCGACGACGCGGGCGAAGGCCTTTGCAGCACCCTCGGAGTCCCCGTTTGCCTCGCACAGCTCCCCGAGCAGCCGCGAGAGATCGATGCGATCGGGTGCGAGCTCGTGCGCGCGCGCGGCCGCGGCGGCGGCCTCGCCGAAGCGCCGGAGCGCACGCAGCGCCGACGCGTGCTCGGCGCACAAATCGGCATCGCCCTGCACGTGCTTGCGCGCGTTCGAGAGCTCGGTCGCGTAGGTCTCGCTCTCGTTCGCCTCGCGCGCTCTCTTCGCGGCGCGGCGATGGAGATCGCCGAGCGGTCCCTTCACGTCTTGCGACGGATCGAGCTCGATCGCGCGGGTGAGCGCGGCGATGGCCGCGGGCTCGCTGCCCGCCCTCTGGTGCGCGAGACCGAGCCGTCGATGGAGCGCGGCGTCGCCCTTCGCCTCGGCCGTCGCGCGCACGAGGACCAGAACCTCTTGCTCGGTCGCGCCCACGCGCTCGTGACACGCGGCGAGCATCGACAGGAGCGGCACGTCACGAGGCTCGGACAGCACCGCCTTCTCGAGCGGCGCGATCGCTTCGCTCTGCCTCCCGAGGCGGACGAGGATTTCACCGAGCAGACGTGCCCCTCCCGGTCGCTCGGGCTCGAGCGCGAGCCCGGCTTGTTGCGCGGCAAGCGCCTCGGTGTCGCGCTCGGCGAACGCGAGCGTCTCGGCGAGACCGAAGTGCGCGGGTGCGTCGTTGGGCCGCGCACGAAGACGCTGCCGGAAGGCTTGGACCGCCTCGAGCGTGTTGCCCAGCGCGCGCTCGACCGGCGCGAGCTCGCCCCACGCATCGGCGGGATCGGTCGACAGGCGCGTGGCCTTCTCGAGGTGCTCGCGCGCGAGCGCGTGCTCCTTCGCTCGCGCGAGCAACCTTCCGAGTGCGAGGTGTGCCGGCGCGAGCTCGGGCTCGAGAGCGAGCGCGGAGACGAGCTCTTTGCGCGCCTGCTCGGTCCGTCCGTTCGCAACGAGCGCGCGGGCGAGGTGCAGGTGGGTCTCCGCGAGCGGCGGCCCGATCGCGATGGCGCGTTCGAGCGCGGCCTGTGCCTCGCGCGGCGCGCCGAATTCGAGCTGCGCGAGGCCGAGCGCGCGAATGGTCTCGACGTCGCCCGACCGCAGGTGGTTCGCCTGTTCGAGCGCATCGACGGCGTCCTCGAAGCGACCGAGCTGCAGAGCGAGGAGCCCCAGAGCCTTGTGGAACCGCGCATCGCGCGGAGCGAGCTTGGCCCCGCGCGCGAACGCCTCTTGCGCGCCCTCGAGCTTGCCGACGGTGCGGCGCGAGGCGCCGAGAGCGAGCAGGACCTCGGTCGCGACGGGCGCCTCGGGAGCCTCGCGCAGGCTCGCTTCGAATGCGTCGATGGCCTCGCCGTGCCGGCTCTGTTCGGCGAGCAGGCGGCCGTGGAGCGCGTGGGCCTGGGCGTCGGCCGGCCGGAGCCTGAGCGCGAGCCGTACGTTGGCGAGCGCCTCGTCGCGTTTGCCGAGCGAGGTCTGGGTGTCGGCGAGCCAGAAGAAGGACTCGCCGTCGCCCGCGTCGAGACGCGTCGCAGCGAGCAGCGCGGCCTCGGCGCCCGCATGATCGCGCATGCGTCGGAGCGTGCTCCCGAGCATACGGTGCGCGTCGCCCCCTTCGGCGCCCGCTTCGATGGGCCGGCGTGCAGATAGCACGCCGGCACTTTCTCCCTGCGAGTCGATCGCAGCCCTCAGCTCGGTCGCCGCTTCGCCGAAGCTCTCGAGCTCGATCGCGCAACGCGCAGCGTGTTTTCGAGCATCGACGAGCCCGGGAGCCCTCGACGCCGCGTCGCGGAACGCCACGAGCGCCTGCGGAAAATTGCCGAGTCGCTCGAGGTGGGTGCCGAGCTCGAAGTGCAACGACGCGTCGCCGGGACGGACCTCGATCGCCCGCCGAAGCGCCCCCGTCGCATCGTGCGGTCGTTCGAGGCGCGTGTAGGCCTGCGCGAGGAGCAGGAGCCCCTCGACGTTCGTCCGATCGAGGCGGAGGGCGTGCTCGAGCGCGTCGGCAGCCAACTGGTCGCGACGCCCACCGAGCCGCGCTCGCGCGAGCGACACGTGGAGCACGGCCCGCGCAGGCGAGAGCTCGATTGCGCGCGCGAACGACTGCTCCGCCTCGTCGAAACGCGAGAGCGCGAGCAGGCTCTCGCCGAGCGCGGCGTGAAGGTCTTCACGCTGCGGCGCGACCCGCGCCGCACGCGTGAGCGCGTCGACCGCGAGCTCGTGCTGCGCGAGGCCGGCGTGGGCGAGCCCCTTGCCCGCGAGGGCCGCGAGGTCGTCCTCCGAGAGCGCGAGGACCCGATCCTGCGCAGCGATCGCCGCGGGCAGATCGCCGAGCTCCGTACACGCGCGTGCGAGGGTGGCGAACACCTCGGGGGCGCCCTCGCCTCCTGCGAGGAAGGCCTCGAGCGCCTCCCGCGCCTCGGCCCACCGGGCGACCTCGGCATGCGACAGGCCGAGCGGAAGGAGCAGGTCGCGCTCGGCCGGCGCGAGCTCCCGCGCGCGCGTCAGGTACCGAACGGCGTCGTCGAACTGCTTGGTGGTGCGCGCGAGCTCGGCCGCCTCGCGGAGGAAGTCGACCCGATCGGGCGCGAGCTTCAGCGCCGCCGCGTACGCCTCGGCCGACTTCGCCCACTCCGAGCGGGCTTTGTAGCCTTTGGCGAGATCGAGGTGAGGCTCGAGCAGGTCGGCCTTCCGCTCGATGGCCGCGCGCAGACACGTCTCGGCCTCGGGCCATTGGCCCATCTCGGCGAGCAGGTTTCCCAGAGCTGCGTGGGCCTCCGCGCTCTCGGGTTTGTCCTTCACTGCACGACGCAACGCCTCGAGCGCCTCGCCGAACCGTCCGAGGCGCTGATAGGTCTGACCGAGTCGAACGCGCTTCCAGACGTCACCCGAGTTCAGGATCAGCGCCGTCTGGAGGATGTCGACGAGGTCCTCGAGTTTCTTGTTGACCATGGGCGAAGCCGTCGCAGGGTATCGCGGATCCCCCCGCGCCGTCCCGCTCCACCGACGGGTTCTTTGCGCGCCGTTCAGCGGGCGGGCCGGCCCGTCGTCACTCGACCGTCTCGGTGTACTTGCAGCGCGGGTTGTCGTCGCCGAGGACGACCACGCCGGCAAGGGCGAGCGGCTCGTCGAGCTTCATCTCGAGCAGCTTGGGGCCCGAGCGCACGAAGATGTGGACATCGCGGAGGAGCTGCGCGCCAGCGCACTTCTCCGAGGCCTCGCGCACCTCGCCTCCCTTGAAGCCCGAGATGGTCGCCTGCGACCAGTCGATCATCGACTGGCACTCGACGAAGTGGTCGCGGGAAGCCGCGACGATCTTCTCGCGCTCGGCGACGAACTTCTTGGTCAGAGCAGGACACGCCCGTGAGACGTCGTCGACGGTGACAATCAGATCGATCAGCGCCTGTTGATCGCCGGCCTTCAGAGCCGTGAACACCGCGTTGGCGAGCTCCTGGCTGGTCGTCGGGCGCTTGGGTCCGACGGCGCTCGGGGCCGGAACTGGCGCTGACGCAGGCACGGCCGGGGCCGGCTCGGAGTGGCCACACGCGGCCACGAGCACCAGGACCATCAGCGAAAACGAAAGGTGCCGCATGGAGCCGAGTCTATTCGCGCCCCTGCTGGCCTCCATGATCGAAGCCCTCACCCCGCAAGGGCATCCACCCGGGTCCGTGCCCAGTGGATGAAGTGCTCGACTTCGGCGCAGGGCGCGGGTTCGGCGCTGTCGAGCAGGCGAACCTCGTCGCCCCGACGCACTGCGAGGACCCACACCCAATGCGGCGGAGGGCCGGGAATCATGGGAGGGGCAGCCTCGCGGGCGATTCGCACCCGCTCGGCCTCGTCCCAGACGAGCACGCGGAGGCGCTCGATCTCCGCGTCCGAGAGCTCGATGCGATCGAAGCGACCGGCGCCGACCTTGCCGTGCGGTCGCATCGAATCGACGCGACGCGCCCAGGTTCCGCTACCGTCGGCAGCGATCACGAGTGAATGACCTGCGACGCCGTGCGTGCCCCCGTCATGAAAGGCGAGCCCGCGGTCGTCGAGGGTGATCTCACCGAAGGCCCAATGAGTCGCCACCCGTTGAGACTACCCGACGGAATGCCAACCGGCGTCGGCTCGTTCCTCGGCGGATCGATGACGAACCGCTGGACATTCCTGGTGCTGATGACAGCGAGCCTGTCGTGCGCGCACCCGCACGAGGCGCCGAAGACTTCGTCGGGCGCGCCCGTTTCGGATGGTCGCGACGCGGTGCTCGAGACGTTGCTCCAGGGCGTCGTCGCCGAGCACGATGGCACCGTCGGGGTGAGCGTATTGCACCTCGGCACCGGGGCGCGCGCTTCGGTCCACGGCAACAGCCGACTGCCGATGATGAGCGTGTTCAAGTTGCCGCTCGCGGTCGTCGCGCTCACCCGGATTCAGCAGGGAAGCCTGCGGTTCGAGCAGCAGGTACCCATCACCGAGCCCGAATTGCGTCCGGGCGTCAGCCCGATCGCCGAGGCGTGGGAGAAGGGCGAACGTTCACCGACGCTCGAGACCATCCTCCGTAGGACCCTGCAGGACAGCGACAACACCGGCGGAGACAAGCTCGTTTCGTTGCTCGGCGGCGGTCCCGCGATCACCACCGGTCTTCGAACGTTCGGCCTCCTCGGGATCGACGTCGCCGAGCAGGAGATCGAGATCTTCGCGCGGGTTCACTGTCCGGGCGACACCGCGCCGGCACAGGGCTGGACCTTCCCCGCCATCCGTGCGTGTCCCGACCAGGCTCCCGCGGTGCACCTGGCTGCGGCCAGGCGCGAGATCGATTCATCTCCGAACGCAGCGACCGCCGATTCGCTCGTCGCGATGCTCGCTATGCTCGAGACCGACAAGATCCTGACGTCGACCCACCGCACGTGGTTGAAGGACACGCTCGCGGGAACCACCACTGGTCCCGCGCGCTTGAAGGGCAAGCTCCCTGCAGCCACCCGCGTCGAGCACAAGACGGGGACGGGCGAGACCATCCAAGGCCTCACCATCGCGACCAACGACGTCGGGGTGGTCACGCTCCCGAACGGCGAACGCTTCGCGATCGCCGTCTTGACGGCGGGATCGCGGCGCGACGTCGCGGGGCGCGAAGGCGTGATCGCAGCGCTCGCGCGGGTCGCATGGGACCGATTCGCCGCGCATTGAACGATTCATTGGATCCGGCGCCTTCGGAACCCTATGCACCGGAGGTGACCGATTCGTTCGTCCCTCCGAGCCGACGCCGCACCGCCGACGAGGTGGCCGACTACGTCGTCGAGCTCGCGACGGCGCTCGAACGGTACGGGTGTCCGAGCTACCGGGTGGAGCACGCGGCACGGGTCGTGGCGGAGCTCGAGGGGTTCCACGCCGAGCCGTTCGTGCTGCCGACGGGAATCTTCCTTCGAATCTGGGGCGAGAGCCCGCGCGTGGAGCTGCACCGGATGGTGCGTGTCGCCGAGTGGACCACCGACCTCGGTGCGCTCGTCGAGGTCGACGAGATCTTCAACGACGTGGCCGAGCGCCGCTCGAGCCTCGAACAGGCGCGTTCGCGGCTGCGCGTGCTCTCCGAGCGACGACACGCCTACCCGAAGGCACTGGTCTTCGTCGCGTCGGTGCTCCTCGCGGCTTCGGCTTCCGTATTCTTCGGCGGCCGTGCGATCGACATCCCGGTGGCGGCTGCCGCCGGAGGCCTCGTCGGCGTAGCGGAGCTGTGGCTCGCACGGAGCGAGGCGCGGCGTCTCCTCGCGGACTTCGCGGCCGCCGCCCTCGCTGCGGCCTCGGCGTGGCTCGCGACACGCCTCTTCGCGCACGTCACGCCCGGGGTCGTCGTGCTGGCCGCGACGATCGCGCGGTTCCCTGGGATGACCTTCACGAATGGCCTCGCGGAGCTCGCCCAGAAGAACCTCGTTTCGGGCGGCGCGCGCCTGATGGAGGCAATGGTCACGCTGCTGCAGTTGGTGCTCGGGGTCGCGCTGGTGTTCGCGCTCCAGCAGCTCGTTCACACGAGCCCTCCGCCGCCCGAATCGGCGGCGTATGCCTTGCCGCTCATGGCGCAGGCCGCCGCGCTGATCGTTTCGTCGCTCTCGTTCGGCGTGATCTTCCACGTGCCCCGCCGCTTCCTCTGGACCGCGCTCGCTTCTGGAGCGACCGCGTACGTCACCACCGCGCTCGCGGTTCGCCATCTGCCGGGTCACCTGGCCGCGTTCCTCGCGGCGGTCGCCGTCTGCCTCCTCGCGAACGGTCTCGCCCGACGAACCGAGCGCCCCGCGCAGCTCTTCCAGATCCCGGGGATGATGCTCCTGGTGCCAGGGAGCTTCGGGTTCCTGGCACTCGGCTATTTCCTCTCGGGCGACTTCATCGCGGGTGCCTCGCGCGGCTTCTCGATGCTGCTCACCGGCGGCGGCCTCGTCGTCGGGGTGCTCTTCGCGAACGTGCTCTTGCCCGCGCGAAAGGTGCTCTAAGGCAGCGCAGCTCTCCTCGGGTCCCCCACGCGACGCAGCCTCGTCGACCTCGCGATACATGACGTGCGCGGCTCAAGATGCAGTGTGACGCGGAGGTGACCGGTGGCGCCTCGCGCTCGTTCCGGCCAGCCGCGGGCGATTCTTCACCCAGCGAAGTGGCCTCTCCAGCAACACCGGAGAGCCCCGCATGTGGCGCCGCAGCAACACATTCGGCGCTGCATCCACGAGTTTCTTTGGCGCGAGCGCGGCACGTTAGCTGCTACACCGCTCGCATGCCGCGTCTATCGCTTGCGGTCTTGTCGACAGCCGCCGTGCTGATTGTCGGCGGAACAGCATGTGGCTCCGAGGAGGAGTGTGTCATCGGCACGGCTCGCTGCGATGGCGAAACGCTCCTGACCTGCGTGGCGACCTCCGACGAGGGAAACTACTGGCGGCGCGATTCCTGTTACCCGAACGGCACCGAGTGCGTCGCGGTGCCATCCCGGCTTGGAGCGGCATGCCTCAGGAAGGATCCGGACTGCAGCGTCGAGCCCGGCAGCCTGCGCGAGGTAAATCGATGCGTGGGCTCGATGCTGCTGCGCTGCACGAATACCGGCTATCTAATGTTCGGTGAGCACTGCGTGAGCTGTGTTGCGTCGACCGAGACCTGCACGGGCGCGCTCGGTACGCCGTGCGTGGCCGACGGCGACTGCCTCCCGATCTACCGATGCAAGCCGTCGCGGACGGGCGGAACCTGCAGCTAAGTTCTAAATCACCGAGCACGATTCTCGATCACCAGGTCGTTCCTGCTCACGCAGGCCGGGTCGACAGTCGAAAGTCGACAGTCCAAAGGTAAAGCACATTGACCTACGCGAGCGCCTCGAGTGCGGCGATCGCGCTCTTCAACCCGAACGTGTCCGGGCCCTTCTTTCGTCGTTCCAATTCCTGCCGCAACGCGGGGAGGGCGTGGGAATGCCAGCTCGAGTTGCGACTTGTCGAGCATGAGACACACCCGGAGCTTCGTCGCCCCATTGGCTTCGTCGATCTCGTGAATGGCTTCGGCGGCGCGATAGCACTTCCACTCGAGTGCATGGCCGAGCGTCTCATCGCCGCTGTAGGGACGCAGGAACGAACCCTCCAACTGCGCGTCTTCGAGCCCGAGCCATCCCGGGGGCACCGAGATGTCCGTCAGCGCACGTTCACGAATCCTGCGCCACTCGCCAGTCGGCATCGAAACACGCAGATCTGCGAAGAATCCCCAGCTCATGCAAGTGTCCTCTTGCGATCGCCTCGATCCACTCGTTCGCAAACTATCACGTGGGAACAACGGCCTCGCTGGAATGGGCTGAGTGCGCCACCGGAGACGTCACGACCGCTTTCGTCCTCCTTGGGGCCGAGCATTGCGTGCCCGCGCCGTGAGGTCCGCGCCGCCTCACCACTCGGTGAGCAACGCCATCTTGCGATCGTTCGGACACTGCTTGCTCAACGCGCGCAGCGCCTCGAGGAACGGCAGCACGTCGTCGGCCGAGCTTCCTTCGAGCGTTTCGTCTTCCACCCACCGCTCGGCGACCTCGCGACAGTCTTCCAAGGCGGCGACGGCATCGACCAACGAGCGCGGCACCTCGTTCAACGCGGCGTCGTCGAGAAAACGCAGATTCGGGTGCGCGCGGTCGAACGCGTCTTGATCGGGGTACAAGCCCAGCAATTCGGCCAACGTTCCGAGCACGATCGAGTCCATCGACTTCCAAGCGAAATGCGGCAATGCGCGCACGCCGGCTGGGAGCCGCTCTTCGAGGTACTGCATGTAGTCGCCCTCGATCACGATCACACTGCGCCGGGGAATCGTCGCCCCATCGAGCGGTGGTGTCTGCTCGACCGCGGCGCCCGGCGCATCGGCAGGATCCCAGCTGAGGTACTCGACCTCTTGCTTGGTGAACGGATTCATTCGAGTCGCGCGCACGGGCGATGCGAGGGGTGGACGGGACGCGGGGATCGCGGACGCGATCTGCGCGTGGGTGCCGACGAAGTAGGTGGTGTAGATGGCCATGGGAACCAGGGAGCCGAGGTTCGATGGGGTCCTTTGACGCCGAGGAGACGTACGTCACGAGGTCCAGCCGATCCGTACACCACATTCGTGCCGTACGAAGTCGTCGGATCAAGACGGAGTCAGACGGAAGTTCCACGTGGCATGCATCATCGTCATCCCGGGCGGGAGCATGAGATTGAGATCGCGGAACGCGTCCGTGATGCACGCGTCGAAGGGGGGATCGTCGAAGGGGGCTCTCACCACCGCGAAGCAGGCGAGGGCGCCGTCTGCGCCGACCCGAAGACTGATCGACAATGGGCCTCCACCGTCGTGAAGGCGGGCGTTCGCCGCTTCGTAGCAAGCTTCGATCGCGGGCATGCGCGCCGTGACGGCGTCTCGCACCGAATCGCCGAGATGCTCGCTCGGCCCGCCTGTCTCGGCCGAGGCATCGCTTCCGGCGTCTGTCTGGAGGGGCGGAGCGCACGGATCCGGGCGACTGATGGCCTCGAGATGGACCTCGCCAGCATCCGCCGCCGACCTTCCGGGGGCGGGAGAGCTCGCGGGCGCGTTGGAGGTCTTCTCGCATGACGCGAGGACCATCGCGGCGAGGAGTCGCGTCAGCGTCGACGACCTTTGCACGACTGAACGCATCCTGCTCGCAGGCTACCGCCTTCGAAGACGGCGCGCCTACGTCGCGGAGCTGTACGCGCCCGCACCGTGAGGTTTGCCCCGATCTTGATCAGGTGATGGCGGTCCCCCGCGAGGGTCACGACATCCTGGTCGGCGGCGTGATCGCGGACGGGCCGAACGTGTTCGACGCTGTCGTGCAATTAGGCGGAGATCGACGTCGACATGCCGCGACGATAGCGCGTCGCACGCCCTGCGGCGGCGAGCCTTCCGACCGCGGCGAACTCTGCGCTGCACGTGGCTACTATCTTTTCGGCATGAACCCGATGTACCTGCCCGAGGTCGAGGGATGAAGCAACCGAGGTCACCCCGCGGGCGGATAGCCCGGAAGGATGAGGTGTACGCGTCGGTCCTCGACGACGCTGGGGCGGCGAGTGACGGCGGCGTGGCGCTCGGACGCCTGGCGCCCGACGAGATCAAGCGGGTGATACGCAGTGCGTTCCCGCGATTCCGCCGCTGCTACGAGCCTGTGGTCGCCGGCGACATGGTTCTATATCAGTGCTTGGGCGTCTTCGAGCGAGCTCAGTTCCCGGCGTGGAAGTAGATCGGGTACACGACAAGCACTCGGCCATCCTCCGGCTGCGGGAACGCGAGGCCCCGGACCACGCCGAGCATGCACCCTTGCACGGAGGGACCGTTCATCGTGCCGCTGATGCTCACGCTCGGATCGGTGACGTTTCCCATCCGATCGATGGTGAACCGGATGCGCGCCTCGCCGACCGCATCGGGGTCTTCCTTCAACACAGCCTCGTAGCAGGCGCGAAAGCGCGGGAACTTTGCTCGCACCTCGGACTTGATGACTTCAGGGGGCAGCGGGCCTTGAATGTCGGTCCCGTTCTCGATGAGTCCCACGACGCTGTTCGGATCTTGAACCTGGACGTCGTACTGGAGCTCGCCCTTCGCCGCAGCCGTGAACGTGGCTCGGGACAGCACCTGCTCGATGCACCGCGACAGGTCGCCAACGGCGATCGTTCCACCGGACCGCTTCGCGGACGTCACGACACCGTGGTCGTCGATGACGAGCGCGATCTCGAGCGTCCCCGCAGCGCTGCCCTTCTTCAGCGCCTCTCGCCGGCACCGGAAGATCGAGGGGAACACGACGCACGCGGCCTCTGCGACGTCGGGCGCCCGCGGATCGGCCGCGTCGTGGGGAACGCCTGCCACCTTCATCCCCGTCAGGCCCGACACGGTCAGAAGACCGTCGACACAGTTCGTCCGTCGGCTCCTGGTCGAGGCGACCGGCGATGGCATCGTGCCGGGCTCAGCCTGCGCTGTCCCTGCGGGCGGGGAGGAGTGCTGTGCGGAACCGCACCCGGCCAAGAACATCACGGCAATCAACCAACGCATCGGGAGATTGAAGCACGGTGGCAACGCGAGGGGGCTCAGCGCACACACGTGACGCCGCCGAGCTCGTCCTCTGCCTCCGCCCAGAACCGGTAGGGCGTGAGCCAGAAGCCAAAGCGCACGCCGACGCTCGCCTGACGCCAGCTCCCGAGGAGGTACCCGAAGTCGCGCAACGAGCGTTGATCGATCCCGCCTCCGAAGAGATCCATGGTGGTCCAATCCTGGAGGTAGCTCGCCTGGAGGCTGTCGGTGACCACGTACGCGGCACGGCCTCCGAGCGCGACGACGAGGCCGCCGGTGTTGCGCACGTTGGTGTGGGTGTGTTGGGCGCACGGATCGACGAGCACCGCGTCGGCCGGAATGCCGAACCCGCAGGTGAGCAAGTAGTCGAGCACCCAAGCCTCGTGCATCTGCGTGTGGATGGCTCCGCCACTCACGATGACGGCAGGCGCGATGCCGGTCTTCCACGCGTCGGCGGCGCGGGTCGCGCGCGTGACGTTCGGCTGGAGTCGACCGAGCTCGATGGCCGAGAGCGACGGACACGCTTGCCCGGGCCGCCACGCGGGCAGCGGCGTCTGCTCCTGGTCCTTCGAGCCGTAGCCGAACGTCGCGATCGCCGCGTAGGGCCACCGCCTCTCTCGCGCGCGCCGTGCGGTGGCGCGCAGGGTGGTGGCGTTGATCTTCGCCGCGCGGACGCGCTCCTCCTTGGGGAGCTCGCACGCGACGTCGAACGGCAGATCGTCGACCGATCCCGCCGCGATCGCGTCGTAGCGGAGCGCCTCGCGCTCGAGCGCACCGAACGTGGGGCTGACGGCGGCGGGCTCCGCGCCGGAGGCCACGGCAGGATAGCCGCACCCGGAGGGGATCGGCTCCGCGTGGGGACGCTCCTTGTCGTACGAGACGCGCACGAAGCACGAGCGGGGGTCGTTCTCGGGGAAGGTGACGTGCGATCCCGGCTCCGCCTCGTGGTCGACCGCGGCGACCCACTCGCCGCACAGACGCGAGCGTTTGAGCTTCTTCGGCGCGTGCGCGCGGCACGAGCACTCCGCGCCGGCAGTGCTCGGCGGCGCCTTGGTGCGGCGCACGCACGAGGTCGTCGCGAGGACGACCGCGAGCGAGATCACCAAAGCGCCGCGCACCTCGTGAAGATGCGGGACCGTGTTCGTCGCGGCAAGGGCCTTCGCCCGGCGTGTGTGCACATCGGGGGACATCGCGCCTTCGCGTGGGACCATTCGGGCCCGATCTGGCGTTGCCCCCCCCGCCCGTCGAGCCCAGACTGACGCGGGTGTCGCGCGTCTTCCTCACGCTCGCGTTCTTGCTCTCCGCCTGCGGGGAGGCCCACAGCTCGCCTTCGGGTACCGACGCCGAGGCCGACACCGCATCGCGCGTCGACGCGAGCGATGCCGCCGTCGACACCAGCGATCGCTGTTGCCCGCTCAGCCCGATGGGTTGCTGCATGACGTTCGGCGGCAGACGTCCCGACTCGGGCGAGTGCCTGGAGATCTGCGATATGATCGCCAACGATCTCGAGCAGCGTGTCGACGATGCCGGTTGCAGCTACTGGTACGACCCACCGGGAGGTACGACGTCGTGCAATCCGGGTGGTCCTCCAGACGCCGGCGATTGAGGCGCTCCGAGCCCCGTACACCGTAATGCGCGCATGTGACCAGACGAAGAGCCTCGCGCTCGGCATCCTGTTGCACGCGAGCTTCACGGGGAGTCAGGCGCTGCTCTAACCCGCCGATTCGTCGATGCGCCTCGAGCTGATCTGGTACGGCGCGTTCGCATTCGGGATGTGTGTCGCAGTCCCGCTCGTGATCCACGTGGCCGTGCGCGGTCGCGTGGGCCGCGACTGGACGAGCTCGCCCACGGGATGGTCATTTGATTGCCAACTGTTGCCAACTGGACCGTGACCACCTGCACGTGGGCGCGTCTGGTCGTCTGCGCGGAGCCATGAACCCGGCAGTCCGCTGAGCATTCGAAATCCAGCACCGCAGACCAACAACAATGGTTTGTGGTGCATTCGATGCCTCTACCGGAATCCTGCCGAGCTCGCCCGCATGAGGTCCTGAAGCGTTCGAGCAGTGGACGCACTGTTCCGTGCACGCGCAAGGCCGGCACGCGTGCTGCTGCCATTCATCCCATGGGACGAGCGATCACCTGGCACGATACGGCCGCGTCCACCGATCGCAGGAAGGAAGCACGATGAGCACGAAGAAGGGAATCTTTGCCCGCGCCGCACGTCGGTTGAGGAAGCCAACTGCGGGCAAGCCCGAGAGCGTCGAGCGCGGCCCGCTGCAGCACGACGACGACGGCAACATCCATGCGAGCGGCATCAGTCACAGCGACGAGCCCCGCAGCGGCAGGGAGCGCGTCGCGACGGACATCGAACACGACAATCGCGTCGGGCCGTCCGAAGAGCTCGATCGCGCGTCCGGCGACCGCGAGAGCGTCGGCGAGATTTGATGCTGGCGCTGTCCGTTTGCCGTCGGACGACGACGACGACGACTGAGCCTCGTGCGTCGCCGGCGCGGCGGCTGAGATCGGTGCCGGGTTGCCGTATCTTGTCGGCATGGAGCTCGGTCCCGGTCTCGCGAAGGTCCGCAAATGCCTCGACAAGGCCGACGACGCCGGCGCGCTCACAGCGCTGCTCGGACTGTGGCGGAGTCATCGACTGCCGCGGTTGGCCGATCTCGTGGATCGGGTCGGCGCGCGCATCGATTCCGAGCGCGGACCGATCAAGGCCAAGAGCGTCAAGGAGCGCACCGAGGCCTGGCTCGCTCTCGCCGCGCAGAAGGATCCGACGGAGCTAGGACGATTGCTCGCGACGCCGTGGCCCGGCACCTGGCAGCCTGCGCTCCCGGTGCTGCAGGCGTTGATCGCGTTCCCGGACGATCCTCGGATGGCGATGGCACTCGCCCTGATCGTCGACGAGACGCCATACGACACGTGGACCTCGAGCCGGTTCTACCGACCGCTCTTCGCGCGGCTCGACAAGCTGCGCGATCTCCGCGCGCTGCCGCTGCTCGAAGCGCAGCTCGCGCGCGACAAGAGCCATTACCACAAGCGCGACATGCGGCCGATGGAGGAGAAGGCCGTCGCCCGGTTGAAGGCGGCGTTCCCCGACGGCTTGCCGAAGTTGAGCAAGAGCGAAGACGAGTCGCTCGCCGCGATCGAAGCGCTGTTCTCCACCGAGGTGCGGAACGAACAGTCCAAGTCCAAGGGCGAAGCCGAGTTCCTCGCCGAGATCTACGCCAGCCCCGACGACGACGGGCTGCGACAGGTGTTCGCCGATTGGCTGTCCGAGCGGGGCGATCCACGCGGAGAGCTCATCGTCCTCCAGCTCGCCCCCGAGGTCTCCGATGCGATGCGAAAGCGTCAGGCGACGCTGCTGAACAAACACGGCGAGGCCTGGGCCGGGCCGCTCGATCGGTTCCTCTCGAAGAAGGGTCGCGTGTTCGAGCGCGGGTTCCTCGCCGCCGGCACGCTCGAGCTCGAGGGGCGACCGAAGCAACCTCCGGCCGGCCTCTCCGATCCGGCGTGGGCGACGATGCGATGCCTGCGGTTCGTCGGCGAAGAGGCGCTGATTGAGGCGATCGTGCAGCTTCCGTCGATGCGCTCGTTGCGCAGCCTTCTGCGGCTGCCGGAGCGCGCTGCCTGGGCGCTCGCACGGGGCGAGGTGCGGCCGCTCGTCGAGGAGCTCGAGATCGATCCTGCCTACGAGCCCGATCTCGCGCAACGCGCGACGCTGCTTGCAGGCAAGGCGTTTCCCTCGCTGCGTTCGCTCTCGATCGAGACGCAGGAGCTCGCCGACCTCGATTGGCTGCTCCCGAGCCCGCTCGCGCGCAACCTCGAGCGGCTGCAGCTCCGCAACTACGAATACCCGATCGGGCCGTTCCTCGAGGCGATCGATCGTCACGGGCTCGCCGTGAAAGAGGCGGTCCTCAGCGAGCGCACGCACCTCGACGAGTGGGTGCTCACCCTCACCCGCGACGACCGCGGGAAGCTCGGGCGACTGCGCTGCGGGTTCTCGAGCAAGATGCCCTCACCCTACGATCTGGTCCGCGCGCTCGAGACCCTCGACCCCGACGCGCTCCGTGAGATTGTCGTCGACAAACCGAAGAACCTCGGCTGGGATCGCCACTACATCTTGATGGCCGAAGAGGCGATCGCGCGCTTCACCGGGCTCGTTCACGTCGACGTGCCGTGGGAGCGGCTCTCGACCAAAGAGGCGATCGGTCAGGCGTTCGAGCTCTCGTTGTACGGCGAGGGCCTCGGCACCCGAGAGAAGCTCCCCGCGTTGTGGAAGCTCCTGCACGAGCCGCCGTTCTCCGTCGCGCTCGACGGCTACGAGGTCAACTACTCGAAGCACACGTCGTTCGGCAAAGACCCGCTCGCCGAGATCCTCGAGGTGCTCGCGAAGAAGCGCACCTCCTCGGTCCGGGCCTATCGCAAGGACGCGGCCGACCTCGCGTCGATGCGCGTGACGGTGAGCGGCCAGTCGCTCGAGCTCCACGTGCCCGAGGTCGACGTCGACGCCTATGTCAGGCTGCTGGTGAAGCTCCTCGACTCCGCCGACGTGGAACGGGGGAGCGTGCCCTTCCGGACCGTGGACGAGGACGGCGAAGAGGTCGCGACGACCATCGAGATCGATCCGCCGTTCACCTATCGGGAGCCACATTTCGGCTTCGTCACCGTCTTCGGGCCTTCGACGTTCTTCGCCTTCGACGAGCTGGCCGAGGTGGCCGCGCGGTTCGGGTTCCGCTCCGTGCGCTCGAAGCGAAACCTCGTGCTCGTCGCGCGCGATCGCACCTCCCCTCCCGACGAGACGACGCAGACCCAGATGAAGCGCGCGTTCTCCGAGCTGTTGTGGAGGACGCATCGGGCCAAGCGCGGGTACGTGTTGCCCGAGCTCGTTCGCGAGGTTCTCGGCCCCGAGCTCGCGCGACGGGGCTTCGTCGAGGTCGAGCTCCCCGAGCCGACGCGGACGTTCGGTCACGTCTACTACCGACAGGCCCACCCGAGCGGTGCGCGCGCGATCCGCATCGAGCCTCGCTTTCCCGCGATCGAAGCCGAGATCGACGTCGAGCTCCGACAGACACGCGGCGCCGTGGATGCCGACCTGCTCGAGGACTGCGAGCGCAGCACCGGCGTCGGCGTGAATGGATTCGGTTACAACGACCAGCTCCCCGGAGCGACCGAGTTGGAGGCGCGGGCGTCTCTACGCGACGTCGTGAACCGGCTCGACGGCCCCATCGCAGGCTGGTTCGAGGAGCAACCCAAGAAGCGGCAGCGGCGCCTGTGACCGCGCCCGACTACGTGCGGCACACCGGCGCACGCCATCGGTAGATTCTCAGCGTCTTGCGTGCCGGCAGATCGGTGAAGACCCAAGCGACGTCGCCCGTGCCGAGCGCGCCCAGGTGCATGTCGTAAGCGACCGGTCGATCGAACACGCGCGGGGCGGCCACCATCGTCCCGTCCGTGCGAAAGACGCCGACGGTGCAGTCGCGCGTGTCGTAGAGGGACGGCGTGGTGCCGGGGCGTCCGAAGTCGGACCACACCGTGAGGACCTGATTCGCACCGAACGGCGCCGCATAGAAGAAGACATAGGGACTGGTGTGATCGCGCGGCGTCGCGATGGGCGATTCGGAGAGCACGTGCGAATCGACGAGAGCGCCCGACTCGTCGAGCCGAACGAGGCGGGGATACCACGCGTGCACGTCCCAAGTCGACGCGTCGTCTGTGACGTAGGTCGCGACCGAGACGAAGAGCGAGGAGTCGTGCCGGAAGAAGCTCCCGATCGTCGCGGGAAACCCGTGCGCATCGACAGCCTCGAGCTCGCTCGACCGGGGCCACGCCACCTGGAGCTTCCGCTGGTCCGGCACGGCCCAATCGTGCAACACCACTCCGAGGTGCGGTCGTTTGGGATGGACGACCGAGACCCCCATCTTGTGCCCCGAGGGCGACACGGCCTCGTTGGCGAAGAACGTGTGACTGCCCATCCACGTGTGCCGCACCACCTCGCGCCCTTCGGAGTCGACCTCGACGTACTCGTCGGCCTGGTGCACGCCGCCACCTTTGAAGAAGTGGCGAATGATCAAGAAGTAGGCGCCGTAGTGTCTGCCGTCCCAGACGAGACTCGCCTTGCCCGTGGGGAGGAACCAGGTGACGCCGCCCTCCTTCACGTCCTCGGGATCGGTCGGATCGGGATCGAATCCCTTGCCGCCGCGAAGGTGCGCCGTCATCTGCACGTTGCCATCGCGGCCGACGCGCACGACGTACGCCGACGGCGGCCATGCCGGATGGAAGCCGACGTGTTGATCGGCACGGAGCAGAGGCCCCTCCATCTTGGCGACGAGCGCGCCGACGCTACCGTCCTCGTGCGCGACGAGCGCGTAGACGGCCTTGTACGGCAGGATCACGTCGTCGCCTGTCCTTCGCATCGAGCCGTCGATGGGCGTCAGACGGGCCCGTCCGTCGGCGCCGGGCCAGCCGATCCACCCGAGTCCGCTCTTCGACACGCCGATCACCAGCGGCGCCGTATAGGTCTGCCAGGCATTGGCCACGCTCGTCTCGAGGATCGTGCTCTCGAGGCGCGCGCTCAGATCGCCGATTGGCTCGCACGCGACGGGCACGTTGGAGTCGACCGGGCTCGATGCAACGTCGGTCGAGGCGTCCGGATGGCTCGCAGGCCGCTCGGAAGAGTCCAGGGACGGGGCCGCACACCCGACGAAGAGCAGACCCATCATCACGCTATGGTTCGGACCGAAGCCGGGCATGATCACCTCCAAGCGATGGGGGTGTCGAACCCCGGAGCGAGCACGCGCACGAGGCGCTCGGGAACGCACACGCCGAGCGACCTCGCCTGCCCGTCGGCCTCCGCGACGAGTCGGAGGCCGGCGGGCCCCGCGGTCAGCTCGCCGAGACGCCGACGCCCGCACGCTGCCCAGAGGCGCATGTCGGACGCTTCGAGGACGTCGATCGCACGTCGCAGGACGGGGATCGCGCGCGTTTGCCGTCCGAGCCGAACGCAGAGGGCCGCCTCGGTCAGACCGGCGAGGCCCGAGGCCCACCGGATTCGCTCCCGGCGCATCGCCAGAACCGACGCGCGCGTCTCGCGAGCTGCACGCGCGAGCTCGTCACCCGACAGGCCGCGATCGACCATCGCGCCGAGGAGCGCGCGCGCCCGTAGGTGGTGAAGCCCCACGCGCACGGTCTGGACGCGGAGCAGGTTCGCCGATTCGAGCTCCGACCAGCGCTCGGCGACCATCACGTCGGCCGCACCGCCCTGGCCCCGATAGAGCGCGATGTGCACGCGGGCGACGACCTCGTGATAGCGCTGCACCTGCTGTTCGGACGATCCCCAGCAGGCCATCGCGTCGTCGAGCTCCGCTTCGGCCCGAGCGGGATCGTCGGCCGCGAGCCACCCTGCGTTCGCGACGCCGATGCGGATGTTCGTCGCCAGGTACTGATCGCCCCGCCGTCGCGCCTCCTGCGCGAGCGCGGCCACGCGCGCCGAGAGACGCTGCATGTCTCCGAGCTGGAAGAGCGACCACAGCGAGACCATGATCGCCGTCGCCGTCTCCCAGTTCCGGCCGTCGGCGAGGTCGGTCATCCGCTCGGCGCCCTCTTCGCAGCGTTCGAGCGCGGCGCGCCATCGGCCCTCGAAGTACGCGGAGATCCCCTCCCCGCCGAGCGCGAGCGCCGAGACGTAGGGGTCCGAGAGACGATCGGTCAGCGCGCGGGCAGTCGCGAGCAGATGCGACGTCCGCTGTCGCGAGCGCGAGCCCCCCGTCGAGCACGACGTTGCCTCGAGCACGATGCCGCGAGCCACCCGCGTCGGCTCGCCCGCGGCGAGCGAAAGCAGCAGGTGACGCTTCTGGTAGATCTTCGCGTAGATGGGCTTGACGATGGCCAAGGTCGCGCCAACCGACCAGCAGATGTCGATGCGCGTGAGCTCGGTCGAAGGCAGCTGGGCCGCGTCGCGCAAGCGATGGCGGAGGCCGCGGACGCGGAGCAAGAGATCGTAGAGCACCAGCGCCGCGACGACCAGGAGTGGGTGGGTGGGAATGCCCATCCGAACCGATCGCATCACCTCGTCGATCGCGGCGACGCCCTCGCGAATCCTGCCGCACCGAAGGAGTTGTTCGGCGGCGCGGCGCCGGAGCTCGAGCCGATGCGGCTCTGACGCGTCCTCGCAGGCCGCACGGTAGGCGGCGGCAGCTTGGTCGCCCCGACCGGCGCACGCGAGCGCATCGCCCAGCTTCGACTGAAGCGCGCTGCGCGCCGCCGGCGCCAGCTCGGACATGTCCAGCGCCATGCGCCAGAGCATCGCTGCCCGGTCGAACGCGAACGCCTTGGCGGCGCGCTCCGCTGCGTTGGCGGCATGCTCGGCCGCCATCGCGTGCTCGCCCGCCTCGCGAAAGTGAAAGACGAGCGCCTCGGGATCCCCGTGCGCGACCAGCGAGAACGCCACGCGCCGGTGCATCCGCGCACGGACGGACGCCCCGAGCGCGGAGACCACCGCCTCGCGAATGGAGTCGTGGTAGGTGTCGATCTCCTCGCGTTGACCGATCCGGACGACCCGAACGAACCGACCGTTGCGCAGCATCGCGAGGGTCGAGATGTCGTGCTCGGCTTCGATCTCCGCGGCCTCGACGGCGGCGCTCGCGGCGATCGGGGTGCCCGCGATGGCCACGATCTCGAGCAGGCTCCTCGCTTCCCTCGGGAGGCTCGCGACCCGCGCGAGGATCACTTCTTCGAGCTTCGGCGGCTCGCGTCGGAGAGAGGCGGACTGACGTCGGCCGGCGCGGGCGTCGTGCACGAGCTCCTCGACGAAGAATGGGCTGCCGCGCGACTCGTTCGCGATGATCGGCGCGAGCGAGCGAGCCTCGGGGTGCTCGCCGAGGAGCGCGGTGGCCAGGCTACAGGCGTGATCGCGTTCGAGGACCGAGACCTCCACGTCGCGCACGAAGAGGTCGGCGCTCGCCATCGTGGTGTGGGCTTCGCGAAGCGACGATACCAATGCCGTGACCGGGTGATCGCTCCGGTAGCTCGCGATCCACAGCACCGGCGGCGCCGCCGGCCCGCGCACGAGCTCGGACACGAGCGCGGCGCTGTCGACGTCCGCCCATTGCAGATCGTCCATCCACACGACGAGGGGACGTCGAATCGCGAGCGAGCCGAGCAGCCCCCGAAACGCCGTCGCGGCGCGCCGACGCTCCTCCTGCGGGTCGGCGGCGAGCCGTCGACCGCGCGGCGACATATGGATCGCCTCGACGCGACCGAGCACGGGAAACAGCCGGGAGAGCGCGCGGACGTCGGCGGGTAGGATCGCCTCGAGCTGGTCCTGGGAGAGCAAGCGCAGATGTCGGCTGAGCGCGTCGACCACGCTGTCGAGGGCCTTGTAGGGAACCGAATCGCGCTCGTAGCAACGTCCCGCGAGGACGACGGCCTCACCCTCGACCGCCGCGCCGCCTCCGGCGGCCTCGACTCCCTCGAGGAACCGCCGAACCAGGAGGCTCTTGCCCATGCCGGAGCCCCCGTGGACGTAGACGAGCGCCGGGCGGCCGCTCGCAGCAGCCTCGAACCCCTCGGTGAGCGCCGCCATGTGCCGCTCGCGACCGACGAACGCAGTCGGCACTCGCGCCGACGCAGACGAGAGCGGCAGGACGGTGGACCGCACGAGCACGGCGCTCGTCGCGCCGAGGCGTGCAAGGATCTCGTTGGGGTGCGGGCGCTTCTCGGGCTTGGGCTGCAGCAGATCGAGGCACAGCGCCGCGAGATCGGGCGGGACGAAGTCCGGCAACGGCGGAGGCCCCGCCGTGAGCCTCGCGATGGCCATCTCGAGCAGCCCGCCATGAAAAGGGGCCTCGCCCGAGAGCGCCTCGTAGAGCATCACGCCGACGCTGTACCAATCACTCGCAGTGGTCAGCTGCTCGGCGATGGCCTGCTCGGGCGACATGTACCGCGGTGTTCCGACGACGCTGCGCTCCAGCGTCTCGATGCCCTCGCGACCGAGGCTCGCGACGACGCCGAAGTCGAGGACGACGACGCGCCCTGTCGCCGTCACCAATACGTTCGACGGCTTCAAATCGCGATGCAGCTTGCCCGCACGGTGCAAGGCACTGACGCCCAAGACGACCTGCGCAAACGCGCCGCGCAAGAGCGCGTGGTCGCGATGCACGGGCGGAGGCTCCGGCCGACGATCCCGAGGGGCGGGGTCGTTCATCGGACGACTGCCCGGCGTCATGTCCATCGAGCACGTCACGGTGTCGCCGCTGATCGACACCACGGTGACGTCCTGGATCGACTCGGAGATCGTCGCGGAGTCTTTGGATGCCGTTCGCTCCCCGCCTGCGAGGTAGTCGAGCAGGTGTCGCCCGAGAACGACGGCTCGGTCGACAGACCATGGAGCACCCTGGAGCAGGTCTTCGCCGCGGGGAAGACGTTCCCGCCCGGCGCCTGGATCCTGCTTCGACGCGGCTACCACGGCGGTCCGATCATTCACGGCAACAACACGGCGATGGTGACGATCGCCGCCGAGGCCGGTCACGCACCGATCATGAAGTGGGTGAAGTTCTCGGGGGCGACGAAGTGGACGTTGCAGGACGTGTTCATCCGCCCCGACTCTGCGCCCGACGACGGCGAGCGCACGATGCTCCAGTTCCTGTCATCCTCCTCGGACAACGTCGTACGCAACGTGGGCGCATACTCCACCCAGGACCCGTACGGTTATCGCGCGGACGAGAAGGCGTGGCTGGCCCACCAGCGGCAAGGACTGGTCGTGAAGTCCGGCGGACGCAATCTCATCGAGAAGCTCTATCTGCTGAACGTGGGGAACGGCATGCTGGTCGAGTCGACCGACAACGTCATCCGCCGCACGACGATGGAGAACTTCACGCGCGATGGCTGGGTGCCCCTCGGCGACGCCAATACGTGGGAGTGGAACGTCATGATGAACGCGATCATGACCGACCACACGATATCGATTTTCGACAAGCCGCCCAAGCCCGAGCGGCTCCATCGCGACATGGTCCAGACATGGAACGGCGCGCGAAAGGGGATGGTGTTTCGCGGCAACGTTTTGATTGCAGTGGCCGATCCGACGTTGCCCGTCGCAGGCAACGACCCGACCGCGACCGGGTACATCGACAAGCGCATCCCGGCGTTCGCCGGATGGAACGGTCCGTTCACCGGCTACCGATTCGAGAACAACGTTGTGTTCACCGACCACCAGGCAGGGATCTGGCTGGCCAACGCCAAGGACTGCGTCATCGTGAACAACACGCTGACGACGATCGACCTCCCGGCGAGCAAGGGCTACCCGGCGATCAAGATCATCGGCACGAGCACGGGCAATCGCGTCTACAACAACATCGCGAACGCCTTCGACATGTCCGAGAGCACGGTCGCTGTCTTGGGTCACAACATCACCGCGCCGCCGTACGCGACCACGTTCCTCGCGCAGAAGCAGCCGATGGCCGACGTGCGCCTGCGGGCAACGGCGACATCGGCGATCGGCGCCGCGGACGACGCGTTTGCGCCGGACCTCGACGCCGACGGCCTGCCGCGACCGAAGTCTGGACGAGACATCGGCGCCTACGAGCTTGCCGCGGCCCCGAGCGCCGATACGACCGCGCCCACCCCGCCCGGTGCTCCGCGGGTGATCGTCGTCTCGGGTCTCGGTGCTGACCTCGCCTGGAGCGAATCGAGCGACGATCGGGGCGTTGCCGGCTACGACATCTTCCGCGACGGCGCGAAGGTCGGAAGGACTCGCAACGGAGCGCGCTTCTTCGATTTGACCGATAAGGCCGCCACGGCCAAGTACGAAGTGGTCGCCTTCGACGGCGCGGGCAACGCCTCCAAACACAGCGCTGTCGCGACTGCCAAGCCCTGAAGCGACACGCACACTCCGCCTCGCTGGTGCGGGCTCGCTCGGCGCGACGACTCGCGTCAGCGGACGACGCGGCCGTCTTCGTCGAGTCGATACGCGCGCGGGAGCCTCTCTGCGAGCCTCGCGCGGTCCGCGGTCGGAACGATCCAGCCGCGCATCGCGAGTCCCTCCGCGATGCGGTTCTGCGTACGAACGGCCTCCTCTCGCACCAGCGCGCGGGCCAGAGGGCCGGCGGCCTCCGGCGCGTCCTGTGCGAGTAGGGTGCCGACCGCTTGGAAGCGCGTGGGCTCGTCGAAGTCTTCGAGGAAGCGCTCGACGGCGCCGCGCACGCGGGGGTCCTTCACCCGTTCGAGGGCTCCGATCACCTGGGTCTTCGGATCCGGGTTTCGGTGGTACTCGGTGTCCCACGCATCGAGAAGCTCGAGGAGCTCGTCGACGAGCGCCTCGTCGTCGAGGAGCTCGCGCAACATGCGCAGCGGCCAGGTGACGCTCTCCGCCGTCGCGCAGAAGGTACGGATCGCGGGCAGCGCATCCTCTCCGGCGGCGAGGATGCCGCGGAACGCGGCCTCGCGCTCGTCCTGGTCGGTAATCCCGGGATCGATGACGAACGTGTACCTCTTGAGGAGGGCGGCGGCGGCCCTCGCGGAACCGGCCTTCGCGAGCAGCTCGATGGCCGCCTGGCGATCGTGGGGCTGCGCCTTCTTCGAGATCGCCTGGGCGTGGCGCGCGACGGCGTTGGCGCTCGGGCGCGGGCGCTTGATGACCCCGGCCTGGGCCGCATCGCTCTTGGCCCTGAAGAAATCCATCCAACTCATGACTCTGCTCCGGTGCTCGAGCACGGGCGGGCCCGTGTCGAGCCATCTCTTGACTCAAACGTCGCGTGAACGAGATCGTGGGGCTCCTCGAACGACAGGTCGTTCGGGTGCGCGTCGACCACGATGGTGAGACCTCGCGCGCGTGCGACGAGCGCTGCTCGGCACGAACCGCAAGCACCTCGGAAGGGGGCTAGGACCGAGCGCTCGCGGGCGGCCCGCGAGCGACGCGCGCGATGACCCGTCCTTCGAGCGGCAGTTCGGTCGGCGTCGGCGCCCACTCGAGGATGCGGGCGAGCGCGGCGGGCCCGAGCTCCCACGACGCGACGAGCGGCAGAAGCGCCGGCGGCAAGTCGCGAGCGTCACGGCCAGCCCACGCAGCGTCCGTCGCGCGCTCGAGGCCGCAGTGGGCCGCGGCCGCATGCCATTCGGCCGAAGAAGCCGCGATCGCCGCCGTGCTCGCCGCTACTGCCTGCCACGCGATGCTTCGGCCGCCGAGCGACACCACGGTGAGCGCGATCGCGAGGACGCGGCACGCGGCCGCCCAGCGCGCAATGCGGCGGAGCTGGCTGCTTTGGGGCGACGCGGACACGACGACTCGAATGGGTAAGTCGCCGATCGCGTTCGCGCAAGCCGAGCCAAGCCCAGGTATCGTCAGTCCGCTGGCTGAACGCGGCCCGTTGCTCGCGATTTACCGTGAGTTCACGCCGATCGGCGCTCTAGACTCTCGTCGGTGAAGGCGCTTGGTGCCGACGACACGACCGTCGTCCATGACCACGCCCAGTGACGCGTCAGAGAATCGCGTTCGCGAGCACGACGAGCCGGCCATTCTCCGCGCGGATGCCGCGCGTGCCGCCGTGACGGACGACGACCACGCTCCCCGCCTTGATGGGGAGCTCGCCGTCGTCTGTCGTCATGATCCCGCTCCCTTCGAGGACGGTGAAGACGCCCTGGTTCTCCTCGGCGTGCGGCGGGATGCGTTGCCCCGGCTCGAGGCAGACGAGCACGAGCTTCATCCGCTCGTCGACGTGGAGGATGCGGGGCGTGAACTTCTCGGAGAAGCCGACGTGCTGGTTCACATCGAAGATGGGCATGGAATCACCTCGAGCCGCATAGTGGATCGCCACGTCCACTGTTGGCAATGCGCTCGTGGTCCACGAAGGCTTCGAGCCGAAGCAGTGCCCGCCCGCAGCCACGGTCGAACGACCTTCTGGCAGGTACGGGACGTGCTCGCGCACTGGAGACGATGCAAACGCCACCATGGCCGTGGTTCGTCGCGCTCGTTTCTGCCTCGGCGCTCGGCGTGACGGCGCTGATCAGCATCACGTGCCGCGGCACACGGCGATGCGCTTGTACCTCCAGCGATCGCCGACCTTCTCCTCGCCGTTGCCGATCACGATCGCCTTCTTGGGTGCGCACGACTTCTTCGCGCCCTCGTCGCAGAACTCGACCCGGTCGAAGCAGTCGACCTCGAAGCCGTCGCCTCGCGCGGTCGAGATCGGTGTCGCGACGTAGCCGCCACCGCCGCCACAGCCGGAGACCACGAACAGAATCGGGAGGAGCTTTCGCACCGCTGGAGGCTATCACCACAGCGAGCGCGTCCGAGCAGCCCGAACGCGCCCGAGAGAGGTCTCCCAGATCACGGCCCCATGCCCGGGTCGAACATCGGGCGGACCTCGCACTCGCCCTCGAACTCCGGCCAGTGCTTGCGATGCAAATCCAGGAACTCGGTCGCCAGCCGGATCGCTTCGGCCTTGTTCGCGGCTTCGAGGATCGCCCAACCGCCGATGATCTCCTTGCTCTCGGAGAACGGGCCGTCGGTCACGGTGAGCTCGCCGCGCGAGAGCCGCACGCGCGCGCCCTCGCTGCTCGGCAAGAGGCCGCCCGTGTCGACCAGCGTGCCCCTCGCACGCGACCGCTGGATGTACTCGCCCATCGCCTGCATCAGCGCGGCCGGCGGGCCCTGCATGCGATACGACTCGGAGTGGCGGATGAACGACAGGTACTTCATGGGTCCTCCTCGGTGGGGTTCATAGCCTCGTCGAACGACGAGCCGCCGGATCGACACGCCCCCCAACTATTTTTTTTCGTCCCGCGATGAGCCGGGCTGAGCTCACGGAACACCCTGACGAACGCAGCGAGGATGGGCCGCGCTCGTCAGGGAGTCCCGGATCACCGACGGCGTCGTCGCGTCGCGATCAGCGCGAGCCCGGCGAGCCACACGGTTGCCGCATACGGCGTGCTGACGGACGCGGTCGTGCACGACAAGACGTGAGCTGCGGTGGGGAGGCCCCGCATCACCCGTTTGCGCGCGCGAGCATCTCGCGCACCCGCTCGCCTCCGGGCTCCAGGCACTCCTCGGCAATCGTCGAGAGGGGTTCGCCGTCGACCTCGAGCCGCGCGAGCGCGGGGTTCTCGCGCAACAAATCCTCGACCCAGAGCCAGTTGCCCGCGCGGACCGCCTCGACGATCTGCTCTTGGTCGTCGCCGCTGGCTTCGAGGATCTGGTCGGCGAAGAGACCATAGTCGACATCCCGCATCGCGGCGAGCATCGCGGCGAGGTCGGCGAGCTCGCCTCGATGCAGCAACCCGAGCGACGCCTGCGACAAGGCAGGCGGATCGTCGAGCTGCGCCTGCACGAACGCCGAAGCCCAGAGTGCCAGTCGATTCGGCGAGACCGCGGGGAAGGCCGACTCGTCGCGCACGAACTCGGCGAACCGCGTCGGCGCGAGTGCCCCCGATTCGTCGCGCTCGTGGATCACGAAGCGCAGGCACCCGGGCTCGTGCTGGACCTCGAAACGTCGGTCGTCGGGAACGGCAGCGGCGTCGATCGCCGCACTCAAGCTACGCGCGCAGTCGGCGATGATGCTCATGGTCTCGGTCTCCTTTGCGACTCTACTACGTTCGGTCAGCTACGCTGCGAGCTCATGCGTCACTCGATCCTCGCGCTCTCCATCGCTGGGAGACTGGCCGTCCTCACGCTCCGGCTGCTCGGCGAGCGAGGCGCGCTCTTCGCACTTCGCGAGGCTCCCCACGGCGTCGGAGAGGCGGCGAGACGCGCGCTCTTCGCGCTGGAGCACGAGGACATGCAGAAGGGCGAAAGCGCGAAGCCCGACGGGTACTTCTCACGCCCGAAGTTCTGAAGATCTGTCGGAAAATCCCCCGGACTGAAGTCCGGGGCACCGACTGCAAGACGAAGCCCTTCGGGCTGGCGGAGTTACGTGTCGACGACGACCTC
>Ga0208492_1000637_pt1 | contig 27717 bp, 20 predicted proteins | sample Subbioar_CSW14AB_FD_184820 | JGI IMG/M metagenome (GOLD analysis project Ga0208492, IMG submission 184820) | Serpentinite rock and fluid subsurface biosphere microbial communities from McLaughlin Reserve, California, USA - CR12Mar_CSW14AB (SPAdes) | ecosystem: Environmental > Terrestrial > Deep... | reverse complement strand
CCGCGGGTGGTGCCCACCACCCTGCAGCAATCAAATCCGACATTGGAAACAGGGGCGCAATCGCGTGCGCTCCGTCGTCGCGCGTCGTGTACGCGCGCTCACGCATGTGAATTGCGCACACCCCGAGCATGCCATCCGCCACTGTGCGCACTCGCCGTCCCGCCTATGGTGCACCGGTAGCAGCCTGTCGCGCCCGCTGAAAAACGGAGGGCCGGTCAGGGAAGAGCGCAGATGGATCTGCCGGCAAGGAAGCATCGCGCGGCGGACCTGACTCAAGGAAGCACTCAGGACCACGGCGCACTTCCCCTGGTCCGCTCGCTCTCCGCGGGCCCGACAGGCGCAGGGACCGGCAACAGACCGCGCGCCGCCGAGGCGCAGGAGGAGGGTGAACATGAGCGAGCATAGCGATCCGAGCGCCGCGTCCGGCGCAAGCTCACCGGGCCCTGACGCCACGGTGCAGAACGTGAGACACCGGTGGCCCGTACTTCCGGTCGCGCTGTGGCCGCTGAGCGGCAGCTATGCCGGACTCGGCGACGATTACCGGGTGGAGGTCATGCTCGACATCGATACGCTGCGTTCCCATGCCTTGCTGACCATCGATTTCTACGCCCTCGATGGTGAGGTAGGCACCCATATCGGCGCCGGCCTGTTGCGCTCGTCGACCATCGTCAATCATCGCGATCATTCCTTGATACGCGGTGTCGGACGCTTCACCTTCGCGGCCGCTGCGCCGCTCATGGAAGTGCATATCGAACGGCGCACGGTGCTGCAGCGTCGCGCGCCCATGAATCTGCGGTTCCTGTCGATGTCACTCGGCCCAGGGGCGGCTTATTGCTGTCAGTATCGCAGTCATGCGCATCTCATGCGGGGCTATGAAGCGAGCCCGATGGCGACCGTGCTGCCCTTTGAGCGGCCGTGCGTCGATCAGGCGTCCTAGCGTCGCGCCCTGCGAGGAAGCAATCACAGACGCGCATCGCGACACAGCCCGCTACAGCACGCTCACGCGGCGCTCACCATCCGACAGTTCAATCTTTTCGAACGCGGCACGCGCCGTGCCGTGCTGAAAGCTCGCTACGCAAATCAACCACACCGCGACGATACGCGCGGGCGGCGCGCCCATGGAGCGCGCGACATCGTCATACACCGGACGCTGCTCGTCACACCATTGCGCCGCGGCGTCCAGACCCGAGCGCACCACGTAATGGGTCTCCCGTCCCGACCAGATCCTGATCGGACAATCGAACCAGGTCTCGACCGGTAGCGTGCTGCTCCAGATCCAGGTCAGATCGCGGCCATTGTCGAACTCGGTCGCGATGGAGACATAGTCATGGGTGGCGTTGCTGTTCTCGGCGACCCGGCTGGGATGTGCATCCAGGCGCCAACGCCAACGCAGGCGCGTGTTCGGCGTCAGCGGAAAATCGACCGCCTTGCGCAGGATGCCTTGGTCGTCGTCGGCGTGCAGGCAGATGCGCGCCTGACCACCCTCCGAGCAATCACGGTAGATGTCGCTGGTGCCGGTCTCGATCAGATAGTGCCAGTCGGGTGGCACCGGCACCGGATTGCGCAGCCGCTCGATTTCAGCGGCGAGCAGCGTCGACGCACAGCGACTGTGGATGTCTTCCAGTCCGACCAGACTGTTACCGCGCCATACCAACACCAGCACATCGAGTCCGCCGCGGAGACGCCCATACGCCGTGGCGGGCGTATCGAGAGTGCCGTAGGCATCGCGCCACATGCCGAGATAGATACCGAGTTCAAGCTCGCCATCGACGTCGGCGACGAAGGATGTCGAGTTGCGGATGAGATTGACGATGCGTCCGCCGGGATGAACCCGCGCCCACAAATGAAACCCCGGCCCACCGTGCAGATGCGGATGACGCTCCGACCAGTGCACCACACCATCGGCCAGCAGCGTGCACGACTGCCCTTTGCGCAGATGAATGCCACTCGGCGTCCAGGGTGCCTGCTGCGCGGGGAGGTGCAAGGCATGACAGGCGGCGAGGGCGGGACTTGCCGCCAGGCTGATGTTCTGTGCGAGTGTCTGCATGGTGTCTCGTGCTGTGGCTGGGCGCGGCATGAAGATGCGGGAAGGTCGCTTCCCCGCGGTCATCATCGTACGATAGCAAACCCATTGCGCGAACCCTCGCGCGTCACACAGGGGAGCAGCATGAAATTCTTGAGCGTCGCGGAATTGATCAAACGACAGGGCTTGCGCCTGGTGCTGGTGCAGGGTGCGCCGAGTCCCTGGGGCCAGGCCGTCAAGGCGATGATGGAATACAAGGGGCTGGAATTCGTGGTCGCGCCGCAGATCCCCGGCGCGGAGAACAGCGATCTGGTGGCCTGGGCCGGCGTCAACAGTGGACCGGTGGTGGCCTGGAACGACAGCCGTCCGATGAATCGCTGGAATGACATCCTGTTCCTGCTCGAACGCCTCGCGCCCCATCGGCCGCTGGTGCCCGACGCGCCCGCCGAGCGCGTGCAACTGATGGGTTTGAGTCATGAATTGTGCGGTGAAATGGGCCTGGGCTGGAATCGCCGCCTGAGTCTGTTCAAACCGGCCATGCAGTCGGGACAGGCGCCGGCCGGCATCACCAGCATGAGCCGCAAGTACGGCTACAACGAAAGCGATGTGGCGGCCACCCATCAGCGTCAGATCGCAATGCTCAATCTGTTGACTTCCATCCTCGAGGCGCAGCGTGCCAGGGGCAGCGAATTTTTCGTCGGCACGCAGTTGTCGGCAGTGGATTTCTACTGGGCGGCCTTTTCCGTGATCATGGACATCCTGCCCGACGCCCTGTGTCCGGTCGCCGCCGGCGCCCGCGGCATGTTCGAGAACATCGACCCCGCCGTGAAGGCCGCCATCTCGCCCATCCTGCTGGAGCATCGCAACCGCATCCTGCGCGCGCACTTCAAGCTGCCGATGGAATTCTGATCCTCTGGAGGCACAACACACGTCATGGCCATACGTATCGGCTTCGGCCTGCTGAATTATCCCTTCGACAACGGCAAGGCTTTTTTCCGCTGGGTCGAACTGCTGGAAAAGAGTCGCGTCGATTCGGTCTGGCAGTCAGACCGCCTGATTTCGACCGACAATTATCTCGAGTCCTTGAGCGCATTGGCGTCGCTGGCCGGCTGCACGGAGAAGATCAAGTTCGGCATGAACGCCATCGTCATGCCGTTGCGCGATCCGCTGGTGCTGGCCAAGCAGTGCGCGACCATCGATTATCTGAGCAACGGCCGTCTGCTGCCGATGTTCGGCGTCGGTTATCCGCAGGCGGCGGAGTGGGCCGCGACCGGCCGCAGCGCCGAGCACCGCGGCTCCATCGCCAATGAAATGTTCGAGCTGATTGCGCGCCTGTGGAGCGAGGAGTCGGTGACCTTCGAGGGCCGCTACTTCCAATACAGGAACGCGACCATCGCGCCGCGCCCGGTGCAGCAGCCATTGCCGCTCTGGATAGGCGGCACCAGCGACGCCGCAATCAAACGTACTGCAAAGCTCGGCACCGGCTGGATAGGCGGCATCGCCAGCGTCGAGGAAGTGCGCCTGACCATCGAAGGCATCAAGAGCGAAGCGGCCAAGCTCGGTCGCAGCATAGACGACGATCACTACGGCACTTCGCTGGCGTTCCGCATCGGCACGCCAAACGACGACGCGGTGCGCAACTCACCCTTCGTCAAACGCACCGGCATTGGCGAGAACATCGACGTCAATCCGCTGTTCTGCATCGGCAGCACCGCCGATCTGACCGCGCGGCTGCGCGAATACGTGGCGGTCGGCGCTTCGAAGTTCGTGCTGTTTCCGATCGCCGAGAACGAGAAGGACATGCTTGACCAGACACGTCGGGTGATCGACGAGGTCAAACCGCTGGTCGAGGATCGCTGAACGTGCCATACCGCCGCGCCGGCGGCGGTATGGGGGTTCCATGAGGCGGGCTGGGCGCAATGCGCGGCGGAATACCGCGCCTACGGTAACAAAGGATCAGCGACGCGGCGGTCGGGCTTCCCGCGGGCGCGCTTCATTGACGCGCGCGGTACGGCCTTTGAGCATCGCGCCGTTCAACTCGGCGATGGCCGCCGCGCCTTCCGACTCGTTGGGCATTTCGACGAAACCAAAACCCTTGGAACGGCCGGTCTCGCGGTCGCTCACTATTTTGGCGCTGGTCACTTCGCCATGCTGTTCGAAAGCCTCGCGCAGTTCTTCGGCGGTGATGTCATAGGAAAGATTGCCGACGTAGATATCCATACTTCATTGCCTCATGGAACATGCCGCACTGGGTCGTGGTTCGTCTCCTGCCGACGGCATGGGAGCAGGGACGGAGTGAAGCGACAGGCATTCCAGATGCGGACAGGCTCCCACGCCGCGAAGGCGAAACAGGCGTGAGCGGGCATTCATCGACGGCCGCGCTCCGGCGACCGGCATGCGGAATGGGAACGCGCGCCGGTGGCGGCATTCGGGGCAAGACAATCAAAGTACGGCGGACGGTTCAAGGCTCAGGTCGACAACAATGCGCTAGCGTCTCTCACTGGCTCGCTTCGAGAAAGGACTGGGCGATGGTCCATCGCCTGCCGGGCATTTCCCCCTCCGGCCATCCTATGCGAGCTCTGGTGTTCAGCACCCACCCTCGGTAACACGACTCAACGCTTTGCGCGTTTGAACCAATCATAGACGGGCAAAAACCCGACAGCAACGGAAAAATACGTGACGTGGCGCACCGCGAGGGCGGTATTGCGCGGCCCGCGATGGGGCCGGCGGGTGCTGCCACCGGGCGGTGGCAGCCGGGGAATTGCGCGTCGAGGGGCGCCTCAGATGCGGTCGGTATCGGCCGGCTCCGCCACCACGGTGTTTTCGATGTGACCAAGCTTGGCTATTTCGATGCGCACCACATCGCCGACCTTGAGGAAACGGCGCGGGTCGAAACCGATGCCCACGCCGCTCGGCGTGCCGGTCAGGATCACATCGCCGACCTCGAGGGTGAAGGCCGCCGTCAGAGTCTCGATCTGCTCGTAGCAATCGAACACCAGGTGACGGGTATTGGAGTTCTGACGCAGCTCGCCATTGACCCAGGTCTTCAGATCCAGGGTGTGCGGGTCGCCAACTTCGTCGCTGGTCACGATATAAGGACCAAAGGGCGCGTGGGTATCGAAAGACTTGCCAAGGGTGAAGGTCTGGGCGCGCATCTGCCAGTCACGCACGCTGACATCGTTGCACACCACGAAGCCGGCGATGACTTCATGGGCGCGGGCCCGCGGCACATGGCGGCAGCGACGACCGATGACGAAACCGAGTTCGCCTTCGTAATCGAGTTTGTCCGATACGCGCGGCAGATGTATGGGCGCGTAGGGGCCGTGGGCGGCGGTCGATTGCTTGTTGAAGAACATCGGGAACTTCGGCGTTTCAAGCCCGGTTTCCTCGATGTGGTCCTTGTAGTTGAGTCCCACCGCGAGAATCTTCGGCGGCCGCAGGACCGGCGGGCACAGCGTGACATCGGCCAGCGCATAGCTGCTGCCACTGGCCTCGGCCGCGCGTCGGCGTAATTCGGCACCGCCTTCCAGCAGCGCCAGCATGTCTCCCGGCAGACCGGCGGCGGTCAAGTCCAGCACACGCTCGCCATCGACACGACCGACGCGTGTGCGCCCGCCTTCTGTAAAAGTTGCAAGTTTCATGGGGCTCCCCTGGTTCAGCGGTAGTGGAGGATTTTATACGCGTCTATCCACATTTCCTTGCCTGGCGGGATCACGACCGTGGTCATGGGATCGCGAATGATGGCCGGCCCGCGAATGACATTGCCGGGCTGCAACTCGACCATCTCGTAAATCCTGAAGGGCAGCCAGCCGTCCTTGTGATAGACCTCGCGCGTGCCGACAAAGGCCGCGCTGCCGGGCTCGTCCCCGGCGAGTTCGTATTGCCGCAGCTTGGGTTGCGGCTTGGGCGCGATGGCTTCGAGATTGACGGTGGTCAGGGAATAGCCCGCGCCGCTGAACTTGGCGCCTTCCGGGTAGACCTTCGAGTACATGGCTTCAAAGGCGTCGATCATGCGCTCGATGTCGGCGGGGCCGGCCATCTCGCCGCTGGTGAGCGCGGTTTCAAAGCTTTCGATCTGGCCGATGTAGCGCGCCGACACGCCATGGCGGAACACCACGGTGTCCGGGTCCACGCCTTCGTCGGCCATCTCGCGCCGCGCCTCGGCTTCGAGTTCGCGCCAGGCGTGGTCGATTTCGTGGGCCGTGGCCTGGAGTTCTTCGCTGCTGGCCTTGGCCGGGATCAGCACACGCAGCCCGCGATCGTAGCGGTGCATGTATTCGGCGCAGGCCGCGCCGAACGCCGAGAAGCCCGCCGCCCACGGCAGGGTGATGACGTCCTTGAATTCGATGCCTTCGGCGAAGCCGTACATGTGCACTGGACCCGCGCCGCCGTAATAGAGCATGGTGAAGTCGTGGGTGTCGTAGCCCTTGGTCGCAACCATGGTGCGCAGGAGATCGTTCATCTCCGCATTGATGATGCCGAGCACGCCGGCACCGGCGGCGTAGACATCGAGGCCGAGCGGTTGCGCGATGGTTTCTTCGAGCGCCTTCAAGGCCTTGTCACGGTCGAGTCTGATCTGGCCGCCGAGGAAGTAATCGGGGTCGACGTAGCCGAGCGCGACATTGATATCGGTGACGGTGAGGCGGTCGTACTTGTAGCAGATGCCGACCTTGGCGCCGGCCGACTCGGGGCCGACATGCAGTCGCTTGTATTCGTCCAGCCACACCACGCTGCCGGCGCCATTGCCGGCCGAGTCCAGTTGCACCATCGGCAGCGCGAGACGATGGCCGGCGATGTCGGCGCTCTTGGCGATGCCGATGCGGCCATCGACCAGGAGGCCGACGTCGAAACTGGTGCCACCCATGTCGGCCGTGACGATGTTGCCGATGCCCAGTTCGTGGGCGATGAACTGCGCGCCGATGAGCCCGCCGATGGGGCCGGAGATCATGGTCTCGTAAAGTCGCGGGTAATCCATGTTGACCGCGCCGCCGTAGGACAGCAGGGTCAGCAGGCGACCATTGAAGCCGCTCGCCTGGGCCTCGCGTTCGACATCGAGCAGCGCACCACGCACCTGTTCGGCGGCGAAGCACTGGAACAACAGGCTCTTCAGGCGGCTGTTCTCCTTGGCGACCGGCGCGACATCGGCCGAACACACCACCGGCACAGCCACGCCACGTTCGGCGACGATGGCCTGCACGATGTCGCGGGCCTGATGTTCATGCCGCGGGTCGACGAATGAGAACAGGAACAGGATGCCTATCACTTCGCAGCCGGCATCGAGCAGCTTGTGGGCGCCTTCGCGCACCTGGCGTTCGTTGACGGGTATCAGGGTGTGACCGGCGGGCAGATGGATGTTGCCCTGGTAGCAACCACCGCCCATGCGTTCGCTGACACTCACCACGTTGCGCGGGTCGACCAGCGGGCGGGTGTGCTTGTGCAATTGCTGATGCAGACCTTCGGCCTGGGATTGACCGAGGTAGGTCAAGCCGCCTTCCATGACGGTGATGTCGTCGAAGCCGCGCGTGACCATGAGGCCGACCTTGCGGCCGGTGCCCGTCAGGATGGTGTTCAACATGCCGGTGCCGCAATAGATGTCGGCGCCGCATTGTCTGTGCACGGCTTCGCTGTCGAGACCCAGCGCCTGGGCGGCATCGGCCACCGACTCGCGATAGGACAGCGCCTGATCCTCCTTGCGGCTGATGGATTTGCCGACGGTGAAAGTGCCATCGGGCTTGACCAGGATGGCGTCGGTCATGGTACCGCCGGCGTCCAGCGCGAGAATGAAATCCCGCGCGCCGCCGACTGTGGCAGCAGTGCTGCTCATGGTGTTCTCCCCTTGATTCGATATGGCCGGCATCTGGCGAGCCGGCCCGTACTTCGTGCTTCCGCAGGTGCGAAATTCAGACCCAGCGTGCCGTGACCTTTGGCGTGTGATCCTCGTACCAGTCGCGCGCCTCATCGGCGAGTGGCTGACCGAGATAGTCGCGATAGAACTTGTCGAGATCCGGCAACAGTTCCATCACCACCGGATAGCCCGGTGCGACCACTTCCACCGCGTGCTGCGTCGCGCACTGCGGACAGAAGAATTCGCGCACTTCCTGCCAACCCGGTTCCGGTACCGCCGGCGCCGGATCGAAGACCTGTGACATCGCTTCCAGGGTCTTGCGTGAACGGATGCGGCAGCCAAGCTTCCAGTTCTCGCGATAGTCGCCGAACTCCTGACCGCAATCGCATTTGACGACCCGCACGCCCGGCGCCTTGGCGACGATATAGAGCCGGTCGCCGATGCGCAGCAGAATGCGCTCCGACCAACTCACCCGCTCCTGCAGCACGCTGAGATAGTTGAAGAAACGTGCCTTGTCCTTGCGCGGCATTTTCAACAGGCGCTCGGTGTTGTCCGCGTCGATGGTGCCGTCGACCAGTTGGCGGATGAGTTCCTTGCTGACGGCCTGGTTATCGCTCATGGCTCATGCCTCCTCGAACGCGAAGTCGCCCGGCAGCTGCCAGAAACGCGTGAACTCGTCGCGGAATTTCGTGAACGACAGACTCTGGCCATACATCTCGAACACTTCAGGCACGAAGGCGCGGGCCTGCACCTGCTGGCGCTCCTCCTTCCACCATTGTTCGGCGGGAATGGATTGGGCCAGACGCTGTGCGCGCAGTTCAGCACGTTTGGCCTGGGTGGCGGACTCGTCGAGCAGCCATTCGCCGGCCTCGTTCCGGACGGCGATGACGCCATGCATCTCGCGCACGAAGGCGTAGTGCGGACAGTTGCCGTCGTTGAGATCGCCAATCACCAGCAGCGGGTCGCGGTCCAGGGGATCGCCCCAGCCGCCGGATGAACCCGCGGCATCGACGAACAGATCGTTGTTCTTCAACGCGAGCTCAGGGCAATCGGTCTTCCAGATCTCGAGGTTGTCGACCTCGAGGCGACCGGCGTCGATCATCTCCAGCAGTTCACGCGCGTCGCGCGGCGTCTCGCCCTCGGCGATCAGCACTTCGAGATTGGTGCCCCGTGCCGAGATCATGAAACTGCCCGGCCCAGGATAGGCACCGCTCATGCCGAGGCCCACGGAAGGCGTGCAGGACAAGCCACCGTTGGGCCGCGTGAGGCCGATGTGTTTGCCGGGCTGCACGCACCAGTGCACGGCGGAGTTGCCCGGACCACCACGGTATTTGCCATAGCCGAAATAACCCGGCAGCAGTTTGCGACCGAGATAGAACAGGGGCGGGATGGTGCTCTCGAATTCCTCGGCGTCGCCTATCGTCGCCATCTGCGACCAGGCGGCCCACACCAGCGGCTCGCCGTCCTTGTAACACCAGGCGCCACGGCCGGTGCCGCCCAGCCATTCGAAGTTGGTGAAGCCGTAGGTGGTGCCGTCGTCGGTCGTGCCCTGGCCCTGGAAAGCGCCCCAGTTGCCGTCGACGGTGAAGGCTTCTTCCAGGTAGCCGCGCGCGAACATCGCGCGACTGACGGCGCCGAAGCCGATGCTGTTGAGCGCGACGGTCTGCGCCCACAGATTGGCGTTGCTGGTGAACTCGTTGTCGGGATTGTAGATGCTGCCCTTGGGATAGTGGCGCTGCACGGCGAGATCGATGCCGGCGGTGACCTTGGTGTTATGGGAGAAGGAATTGATCATGCCCAGGAACACCGCGCAATCGACACCGCCCGGCGTGGCGTTATAGGAGTGATAGCCCCACTTCGAACTGCCCTCGGCATCCAGCATCAGGCCTTTCTCATTCGGTTCGATGCTGCCGCGCACGTGGATGAGGGTGTTCTTGTCGGCATGGGACCACACATGCTGCAGGCCCTTGTACTTGACCAGGCGGAAGGCGCAGCCGTTGTAGGTGCCGGGCACCATGGTGTCGCGCATGTTGTCGACCACCATGCGCCGCGATTCCTCGATGACTTCGCGAATGGCGCGCTTGTAATAGTCGATGCCGAATTCTTCGATCAAGGCGTGGGTCGCGGCGTGCACCATGGCGCAGCCGGCCAGACGCATCTTGTCGTCGAGGATGTTCATGGTCGCGGCGCGGGTGCGCCGTTCCCAGATCGCGCGCCACCACGATTCCTGCTTGAGATTGCGCCCGGTGCGCATGGGCGGGCAGACCAGTCCGTCCATGAAGGTGTCGACCGCGAAGGTCGCCCACGAGCCGGCCACCGGCGCGCCGTTTTCCATGAGGTGATTGATGCCGATGGCCCAGGCCACGATCTCGCCGTCGACGCAGATCGGCACGAAGGAATAGAAGTCGCCGGGGTGCGGCACGCCGCCGGTCAGGCCGTCACTGACGGCGTAGACATCGCCATCGTCGATGCCGTCGTTGACGTCGTAATCATGCTCGGCCATGTAACGCACCGAGACCGGAAAGATCACGGTGTGGGAGAGGAAGCCCAGGGACACCGCCAGGGTGTCGCCTTCCGGCGTCGCGATGCCCCACAGGCATTCGCCCATTTCGCGCGAGCCCGGGCTCGCCGCGACGAAGCGCGCCGATTCACGCGCCGCCAGCACCGCGCTGTGCAACTTGGCGTAGAAGCGTTCGTATTTGATCGGATCGGCGTCGCGCAGCGTCAACTCGCGCACACCGTAATAATGACCTGTCTCAGCCGTCAGACGATCGCGTTCGGCAATCATCTGACGCAAGGTGGGCCGATTGCGAACGCTTTCCGGCTTGGCGGAAGCAACGACGTCGCGAGCGACTGTAGCCATGGCAGAACTCCCCGTGAAATGGACTTCGACGCGGCCCTTCGCAGAAAGGGAACCGCTGGTATGGGTAGCCGTGCGCCACCGCATAGCGTGGGGCGACTCTAAGCCCATCGTCGGAGCCGTTCAACAGATTTTCGAAAATCCATACGATTTGATATTAAACTCGCGGAGACGACATCGAGCGGGGGAGAGCACATGTCCCACAGCGGACCGCAACACGACGCGGCAGCCACGCGCGGAATGAGCAGCGAGGACGGCACCGACGCCGCCACGCTGGCCGGCGCGGTCTATCAGCGCCTGCGAGCCGACATCATCAGTGGCGAACTCGCGCCCGGCTATCACCTGCGTCTCGAAGCCCTGCGCGCACGCTATGGGGTGGGCATGAGCCCGATCCGTGAAGCGCTGTCGCGGCTCGCGACCGACACCTTCGTGACCGCCATCGAGAATCGCGGCTACCGCGTCGCCGAACTCTCGCAGCAGGACTTGCGCGATATCACCGAGGCGCGCGTCCTCATTGAATCCGATGCACTGCGACAAGCCATCGATACCGGCGATGAGGCCTGGGAGGCGGCCATCGTCGCTGCTCACTATCGATTGACAAAAGTCGACGGCCGTCTCAAGGACGCCAACAGCGCCATGCTCGATGACTGGGAACGCGCCAATCGACAGTTTCACGATGCCCTGGTCAGCGCCTGCCCGTCACGCTGGTTGCAGCGTTTCCGTCGCCTGCTGCAGGACCAGTCCAAACGCTATCGCCGTTTCTCTTTGCAGGAGAGTGCGTCGTTCCGCGCCGTGGCCGACGAGCACGCGGCGCTCATGGACGCCACCCTGGCGCGCGACAGCGCGCGCGCCGTGGCCTTGATCGCGAGCCACATTCGCGCCACCGCCGACAACGTCATGCACAAGATTCCGCCGGGAAACTGAACACTGCGCTCGGGTACAATCCCGAGCGCCTTGCGCGAGGCCTGCCCCTTGCCACGTGCCGGCGGGCCACTCACCAATAGAGAGACGAGCTTCCATGAAAATCGCATTCATGCCCGACACCCACTTCGGTGTCTATGACCAGGCAACCCAGCCCAGACCCGACGACGTCGCCGACGCCATGGACCATTGCATCGCCGAAGGCGTGCTGGCCGAGAAAGTGGGCTTCGATGGGCTGTGGGTGCCGGAACGTCATCAACGCCCCGAGACCTGGTGGCCCAACGCCACCTCGCTCATGATGGTATTGGCGGCGCAGACCAGACACGTGCAGATCGCCAGCACCGTCATCCAGCCGACCTTCCACCATCCCATTCATCTCGCCGAGACCTTGTCCGCCATCGACAACCTGAGTCGCGGTCGTCTGGTATTCGGCGCCGGCGTCGGTTACCACCAGGATTACTTCCGTTGCTTCGGTGTGCCTTTCGAGGGTCGCGGTGCGCGCTTCGAGGAAGTGATGGATTGCATCGTCGGCGCCTGGACCCAGGAGGAGTTCAATTACCACGGCAAGTACTTCCACTACGAGGGCGTGCGACTGACGCCGCATCCCTACCAGAAGCCGCGCCCGCCGATCTGGATCGGCGCCTTCGCGCCAAAGGCCATGCAGCGTGCGCTCGATTACGAAGGCTGGTGTCTGTGGTTCCCACCGGCGCTCGATGAACTCGCACCGGCGGTGAAGGACATGCGCGAACGCGCGCTCGCGCGCGGCAAGGAGGATTTCCAGATCACCATCGGTTTCGAAGGCTGGCTCAGCAACGACAAGGACGTGCGCGAAAAGCATGGCCATCGCTGGGTGCGCGAGTGGAGCTTCTACGCCGAGAAGGGGCTCTCACCCGATGCCGAAACCAAAGATGCGCTCGAAGGCGTGGAGAACATGTTCCTGTGCCTCGGCAACAAACAGAAGTGGATCGATCGCCTGGGCGAGATGAAGGAAAAGGTCAATCCCGACTGGCTGTGCATCCGCACCCGCAACCCCGTCAATCCCGGTCAGTACTATCCGTCGCGCACGGAGTGTCTGGAGGTCATTGAAGCCTTTGGCGAGATCCTCAAGGACCTGCGCTGAGCAGCAACGGGCTACGCAAGGCGCCGCGCGCGACGCGGCGCATGTCATCCACTCACGATGAATCAATGGCAGGGGAGACTCCATGAAACTCGGAATGGTTTTCGGCTACTCCGGCGCGCAGGTCAGAATGCCGCTCGATCTGATCCTGGAGGCCGAGCGCCTCGGCTATGACTCGGTGTGGAGCGCCGAAGCCTGGGGCTCCGACGCGGTCACGCCAGTGGCCTGGGTCCTCGCCCAGACCACACGCATCAAAGCCGGCACCGCCGTCATGCAGATGGCGGCGCGCACGCCGTCCATGACCGCCATGACGGCCATGACGCTGGATCAGTTGTCCGGCGGACGCTTCCTGCTCGGCATCGGACCATCCGGCCCGCAGGTCATCGAAGGCTGGTATGGCCAGCCCTACGGCAAACCGCTGCTGCGCACGCGCGAATACATCGCCATCATCCGCCAGATTCTCGAACGCAAAGGCCCCCTGGTCCATGAGGGCGAGCACTACCAGATTCCCTACAAAGGGCCGGGTTCCATGGGTCTCGGCAAGCCGCTGAAGAGCATTCTGCACGGCAACCCGAACATTCCGATCTACATGGGTGTCGCGACCGAGAAGGGCGTCAACACCGCCGCGGAAATAGCCGACGGGTGCTTCATGATCTGGGTGAACCCCGATCGTCCCGAGATGTTCACGCCCGCGCTCGAGTCCGGCTTCGCCAAGGCCGGTGGCGGCAAGAGTCTCGCGAACTTCGACTTCGCGCCCTTCGTGCGCATGGTCATGGGGCCGGATCTCCAGGCCTGCCGCAATCAGCTCAAACATCATTTCGCGCTCTACATCGGCGGCATGGGCGCGCGCGAGAAGAATTTCTATAACGACTACACCAAGCGCCTCGGCTACGCCGACGCGGCGGTCAAGATTCAGGACTTGTATCTGGCCGGTCGCAAGGAGGAAGCGGAAGCAGCGGTGCCCGACAGCTATATCGACGAGTGCTGCCTGGTCGGTCCGCCGGAGCATATCCGCGAACAACTCACGCGCTGGAAGGCGGCCGGTGATCGCGGCGAGATAGGCACCATGATTCTGTCGGCCGGCAGTGCCGAGGAATTGCGACTGGTGGCCGAAGCGATCTTGTAGGCGCTAGCGGCGACACATTCTCGAAGGGGAGAGCGGGTTGATGTCGGAAGTCCTGGTCGAATACGGGGACGGCCTGGTGGTCATCACCATCAACCGCCCGGGGGCGCGCAATGCCATCAATCGCGCGGTCTCGGTGGGCGTGTGTGAAGCGGTCGATGAACTCGATGCGCGCGACTCACTCAGGGTCGGCATCCTGACCGGGGCCGGGGGCACGTTCTGCTCCGGCATGGATTTGAAGGCCTTTCTGCGCGGCGAACAGATCCGCATCGAAGGGCGCGGACTCATGGGCATCGCCTTCACGCCGCCGCGCAAGCCGCTGATCGCGGCGGTCGAGGGCTATGCCCTCGCGGGCGGATGCGAAGCCATGCTGGCCTGCGATCTGACGGTTGCCGCGCGCAACGCGCAGTTCGGCATCCCAGAAGTCAAACGCGGACTCGCCGCCGGCGCAGGCGGACTCATCCGTCTGCCGCGTCTGATACCAGCGCGTATCGCCATGGAACTGGCCCTGACCGGCGACATGATGGACGCCGAGCGCGCCGCCGCTTTCGGACTGGTGAACATCCTGACCGAGCCCGGCCAGGCGCTGGCCGAGGCCCGACGTCTGGCGGCGCGCATCATCGCCAACGCGCCGCTGTCGGTGGCGGCCAGCAAACGCGTGATTGTCGAACAGCGCGATTGGCCGCTGGACGAAATGTTCGCGCGCCAGCAGGCAATCACCGGGCCGGTGATTGCGTCCAGCGATGCGCACGAAGGCGCGGCGGCATTCGCCGAGAAACGCACGCCCCACTGGCAGGGACGCTGAGCGACGATTCCCCGCACCCTCTTCAGCGCCGAACACGAACTGTTCCGCGCTACCGACGTCCCCGCAGGTGCGAATTCATTCGCACTTTGGGAGCGCGCCATTGAATGCGCGATTGGAATCGCACCTACGATTCATCTCGCAGAGCGTCCGCAGGTGCGAATTCAATTCACATGAACGGCGAACTCAGCACGCAACACCCTCACGCCACCGCCGCATCGATATACGACGCGAGACTGTCGCGCGCGCCAGACGGGGTGGACTGCCTGGCGGGGCGGCGCATGCTCATACCCTGATTCGCGCCGCCATCGAGGCGGAAGAACGCGACCTGCCGCTGCATCTCCACCGCATCGTTGCGCAGCGCCTCGCTGGCGGCGGCGATTTCCTCGACCAGCGCGGTGTTCTGCTGGGTGATGGTGTCGAGACCGATCACCGCGCTGTTGATTTCCGACAAGCCCGCCGCCTGTTCATTGGCCGCGCCGGCCATCTCGGCAATGATGGTCGAGAGATTGGTGATGTCCTTGACGATGGTCTGGAAGCGGTTGCCCGATTCGTCCACCAGCCTCGCGCCCTCGTTGACCTGACCCACGCTGTCCTTGATGAGCGTCTTGATCTCCTTCGCCGCGCCGGCGCTGCGCTGCGCGAGCGCACGCACTTCGGAGGCGACGACCGCGAAACCACGGCCCTGTTCGCCGGCACGCGCCGCTTCAACCGCGGCGTTGAGCGCGAGCAGATTGGTCTGAAAGGCGATTTCATCGATGACGCCGATGATGTCGGCAATCTTGTTGCTGGAATGCTGAATGCCGCCCATGGAGGTCACCGCCTCACCGACCACCGCGCTGCCGGTCGCGGCGCGATCGGATGTCGCTTCCGTGATGGAGCGTGCCTGGCCGGCGTTGTCGGCATTCTGGGTTACGGTCGAGGTCAACTCTTCCATGGCCGAGGCCGTGCGTTGCAGCGACAACGCCTGGTCCTCGGTGCGGCGCGACAACTCGCCATTACCGGTGGCGATTTCATTGGCATTGCCGGCCACACGCCCGATGGAGGCCTGAATGCCGGCAATGGTGCTCGTCAGATTGCCGATGCAGGTGTTGACCGAATCGGCGAGACGCGCGAATTCGCCCTGATACTGGCCATGGACATTACGCGACAGATCGCCCGACGCTACCGCCTGCATGATTTGATTGGTTTCCTTGATCGGCACACTCACGGTATCGAGCAGATCGTTCATGGTGTCGGCTATCCAGCCGGTGAAACCGCTGAAACCGCGCGCCTCGATGCGGTCGTCGAGCTGCCCGGCATTGGCTGCCGACAACAGATCCTTGATCGCGTCCTCGGCATGCCGCTGCTGGGAAAGATCGTTCCATTCGAGCACGTAGCCCGCATGACGACCTTCGAGGTTGTTGACCGGATTCGACGCGACACCGAACACGCTGCGTTCGAAGCGCACTTCGACCTCGGTATGCTGCTGGCCCTGGATCAGCTTGCGCAGTTCCGGCGCACGCGTGCAGAGATTGACGAAGTCGACGTGGTCGCCCTTGCGCGTCAGGGCCTGCGGATGCTGCTGCGTCAGCTCATGCATGCGCGGATTGGCATAGGACACCGTGCCTTCCAGATCGAGCAGCATGATGGCGGTGCCGGCGCTCTCCAGGGCCTGATTGAGGCGCGCCGCTTCCTCCTTTTCCTTTTGAATGCTGGCGGCCATCTGTTCGGCCGCGTCCTTCTGGCGACTGGCTTCCTCGCCGAGGCGCAGCGCTTGCTCCTTCTGCAGGCTGGCTTGAGCGCCGAGACGCTGCGCTTCCTCCTTCTCCGCCATGATCTGCACGAACAGCACGCTCTGCATGCGCTCCAGCGCCGCCAGCAACTCGCCGACCTCGTCCCGGCTGTCGACCGCGATGCTGTTCTCGAAATTGCCGTGGGCGATGTTGTCGGCGATGGCCGCGGCGCCGCGCACCCGGCGGGCAATGCCGTTGGCGAGCAGCAAGGCGAACGTGGCGATGAGGATGGCCGCGATGGACGCCGAGACCAGTCCCGAGCGCGTCTGGCTCGCGACTGCCGCGAGCGCTTCGTCGCTGTCAATCTCGGCCACCAGCGCCCATTTCACGCCATCGATGGCGAGCGGGGTATAGGACGACAACACATCGACGCCACGATAATCGGGCATGCGCTGCTGGCCGGCACCGGTGGTGAAGGCGGCGCGGATCCCGGCGGTTTCAATCTTGCGGACCAGCAAGGTGTTCTCCTTGGAGAAACGCGACTGCGAACGCATCAGGAGATCCCCGCCGACGAGGTAGGTCTCGCCACTTTCGCCCAGGCCAGCGCGTTGCGCCATGAGGTTGTTGATCTCGCCGACCGGCATCTGAAACATCAGCACGCCGATCTTTTCCCGGCCCTCGTAGACCGGCGCGGAGATGAACGATGCCGCGCCTTCGTAGGACGGCAGATAGGGGGCAAAGTCCTCGAGAGCGGTGGTCTCGCCGTTCGGCGCGTCGAGCGCGCTGCGATAGGCACGCGCGAGCGCGGTATCCTTGTAGGGGCCGCTGTTCAGATTGGTGCTGAAGTCGAGTTCCTTGAACGTCGTGTAGACGACATCGCCGGTCCTGGCGTCGACCAGGAACACGTCGTAGTAACCGAAACGCTTGAGGAAGCTGCGCAGGCGCGGGTGGAAGCGCGCGTGGGCACGGCTGTAGCGCGTGCCGTCCTCGCGCGCCAGGAGTTCATCCTTGGTGCCGAGCGCATGGGGGTTGTCGGCGATGTAAAGATACTGGGCGATCAAGGCGGCGGCCGATTGCGGCATCAACGGCGTGGTTTCGACCGTCTTGCCGGTCTCCTGCTGGTAGTGCCTGGCGAACTCATCGCGATAATAGTTCTCGACCTTGGCGCGGTAGTCGGCGAGATGCGCGCTGTCCGACGGCAGATCCTGCGGCAGGCCATGGAAGCCGTCGCGCAGTTCGCGCAACGCGTCGCTGGTCATGGTGCTTTCAGCCAGTTCCCGGACCTGTTGATGCAGCAGACCGAAATAGCGTTCGACCTGGGATTTCTTCACCTCGCGCACCGATTCGAGTTGATTGAATGCCGCGTTTTCGAGCGCGCGATCGGATTGGCGGGTGACGAGAAAGGTGGTGACGCCGAGGGGCAGCAAGCCCGCAATCAACATCGCCACGAGAAGTTTGTTGCGCAGGCGCAGGTTGGTCCAGAAACTCGCCATAGGAGGCCGTCCGTGTTTGGGTTCGGAGCCAGTTAGCGGCCGGGGGCGGATTTACCTTACGAAAATGAAGAAAATTCTTTTCAAGCCGGCCGCGCGCCACAATAGAGCGCCATGAGTACCGCCATCGACCACACCTTGCGTTATCTCTTGCTGATCCGCCTGGTCGTGATCGGCGGACAGATTGTCGCGCTGGCGGCCATGGACCTGGTGTTCGGCGTCGCGGTGCCGTGGCCGCGGGTGAGTCTGGTGCTGGTGCTGCTGGCGATGTTCACCATCTATAGCTGGTTGCGTCTGGGGCGGGCCGCCGCGGTCAGTGGCGCGCGCCACTACCTGGTGCAATCGCTGGCCGACATCGCCGCCCTGTCGGCCCTCATCTACCTGACCGGCGGTGCCTTCAATCCCTTCGTTTCGCTGTTCCTGCTGCCGATTGTGTTTGCCGCCGCCGCCATGCCACTGGCCTATATGACCGGCATCGCGCTGACCGCCATCGGTGCCTACACCACCCTCATGCTGCTGGCCCTGCCCGAGCGTCACGCCCATGCCGTGGCCGGCCGTTTCGACCTTCACGTGTGGGGCATGTGGTATGGCTTCATCCTGAGCGCGCTCTGCGTCGGGCTGTTCGTCGCGCGCCTGTCACGCCGTCTGCGCAGCCGCGACCGCGAGCTGGCTGCCTTGCGCGAAGAAGCGCTGGCCGCTGAACGCCTGATGGCGCTGGGCACCCTCGCGGCCGGCACCGCCCATGAACTCGGCACGCCGCTGGCCACCATCGCGCTGGCGGCCGGCGAGTTGCAGCATCTGGTCAAGGACGAGGACGCCCTGGTCGAACTCCGGCGCCTGCGCGAGCAGGTCGGTCGCTGCCGCGACATCCTGGCGCGCATGAGCGCCGACGCCGGCGCCCTGCAGGCCGACAGCGGCCACCGGCTCGCGCTCGACAGCTATCTCGACGCCGTGGTGACGGAATGGCGCCAGCGGCGTCCGGAAGTGCAGGTGCGCTTCGTGCGCCAGGGCTCGACGCCGGCACCGGCCATCATCGCCGACCGCGTCATCACCCAGGCCATCGTCAACGTGCTCGACAACGCCGCCGACGCCAGCGCGCGACGTATCGACATCGATGGCGCGTGGACCGCCGAGTTGCTGCAACTGGACATCCGCGACGACGGCACCGGCATCGCCCCCGAACTGCACGCACGTCTGGGACGCGAAGCGGTCACCACCAAACGCCAAGGCATGGGCATCGGCCTGCTGCTGTCCCATTCCATCCTCGAGCGCCTGGGCGGCGCCCTCGTGCTCGACACGCTGGCGCCGGTCGGCACCCATGCGCGCATCACCCTGCCGCTCGCGAGCCTGGTGGTGGCATGAGCGCGCGGCATTGCCTGGTGGTGGACGACGATGACGATTTCCGCGCGGCCCTGAGTGCCGCGCTGACGCGCCGCGGTCTGCGCGTCAGCAGCGTTGCCGATACCCGCGCCGGCCTGGCGCTGGCCCTGACGGACCCGCCCGACGACGTGGTGCTCGATCTCAGACTGGGCGAGGAATCCGGCCTGGAACTGATAGCGCCCTTGAAGGCCGCTCATCCCGCGGTGCGCATCGTGGTGCTGACCGGCTTCGCCAGCATCGCCACTGCGGTGCAGGCCATCAAACTCGGCGCCGTCCATTACCTGACCAAACCGGCCGACGCCGATGAGATCCTGGCCGCCTTGGCCAAACAGAGCGGCGATGCCAGCGTTGAAGTGGCAAGCCGTCCGACGCCGCTCGAACATCTCGAGTGGGAACACATCCAGACCACGCTGCTCGCCTGTGAGGGCAATATCTCCGTCGCCGCCCGACGTCTTGGACTGCATCGCCGGACCTTGCAGCGCAAATTGCAGAAACGTCCTTCGGGGATGAGTTGAAGGGCAGCAGCAGCGAATCCATTCGCACATTCATGGCGCGGATGTGCGCCTCGCCACGGCGAGGCATGGGCGAATGAATGCGCAGCTACAGAAAATTCGGCCAGCGCCGTCGAATCGATAAATCCAGCACGAAGAACAGCGGTGCACCGGCCAGTGCCGCCAGCAGCCACGACGCGCTGAGCGGCGCCGTGCCGAGCGCCTCCATGAGCGGCGGCCAGGCCACCACCGCCCACACGAACAGCAGTTCGAGCACGATGCCGGCCACGCACAAACGATTGGCCAACAGGCCGGCATCGAGGCCGCTGCGCGTGGCATGCCGCCGGCCGATGAGATTGGCGACCTGCATGAAGACGATGGTGACCAGGGTCAGTGTGGTCGCGCCTTGATACAGGGGACTGTCGGCCGCAAGTGGCGCGCCATACGACCAGCCGCCGGCAAACAGAAAGAGAAAGAACAGCAGCATCGCCCACGCCGCCTGCATCAGCCCCAGCACCAGATAACTGTGGAGCATGAGCGGCAGCGAGAGCAGGCGTTGATGGCGGCCGCGCGGTCGGCGTTGCATGGCCTCGCCGTCCGGCCTCTCCTGACCGAGACCGATGGCGGGCAGCATGTCGGTGCCGAGATCGATGGCGAGGATGTGCAACACACTCAACGCCAGTGGCACCGGCAGCGCCACGTACAGCAGGAAGGGCACGATCTCCGGCACGTTGCTGGCGAGCACATAGCGTGTGAATTTCTGCACGTTGGCAAACACCGTGCGGCCTTCTTCGACGCCGGCCACGATCGAAGCGAAGTTGTCGTCGAGCAGCACCACCTGTGCCGCTTCACGCGCGACCTCGGTGCCGGACAGGCCCATGGCCACGCCGACATCGGCGGCGCGCAGGGCCGGCGCGTCATTCACGCCGTCGCCGGTCATCGCCACCACCTTGCCCATGCGCTTGAGCGCGCTGACTATCTTGAGTTTCTGTTCGGGCGTGGTGCGGGCGAACACGCGGGTGCCGCCCACCAACCGTGCGATGAGGTCGCGCTCGCGCAGGGTGTCGAGTTCCTCGCCGCGCATGACCGCCTGCGCCGGCGCCTGCGCATCGAGCAGGCCTGCGCTGAGCGCGATGGCTTGCGCGGTATCGGGATGATCACCGGTGATCAGCACCACCTCGATGCCGGCCGCGCGACAGCGCGCGAGGGCGGCCGGCACTTCCGCGCGCAAGGGATCGTCGCAGCACAGGAAGCCGAGCAGCACGAGCCCGTGCTCGAGTCGCGCGGTATCGCTGGTGCTCTGCTCCTGCGCCAGCGGCCGTGCGGCGACGGCGATGACCCGCGCGCCGCGCGCCGCGAGCCGGCTCACGGTGGCGTCGATGAGCGCCAGCAGCGGCTCGTCGACGGCGCGCTGCGTAGCACCGTCGCGGATGGCCGTGATGGCGGTGCGCAGCGCTTCCCACGCGCCCTTGCTGGCGAAGCTGACGTGCCCCTGCCACGGCCCGATACCCGCGGCACGACGGCGTTGCACGTCAAACGCGATGTGCCGGGTGATCGAAGCCCCGATCGCGAGCGGGTCGCCGCCCTGGGTTTCAAGCGCAAGCGCGATCGCGACGTCGAGCGGATCGCCGCTCAAGTGGCCGCGTTCGCCGTGAACTTCACAGGCCAGCATGGCCGCTTCGAGCAGCGCGCGAGTCGGCTCGGGCGGCAGCGGCAGGCCGTCCTCGGCGGCGACTATCCGCGCGATGGCGAGACGGTTCTCGGTCAGGGTGCCGGTCTTGTCGGTGCAGATCACGTCCACCGCCCCCAGCGCTTCGACCGCGTTCAACGAGCGACACAGCACGTTCTTGCGCGCGAGGCGCACACTGCCCATGGCGAGTGCCAGGGTAAGCGTCGGCAGCAGACCTTCAGGCACATTGGCGACGATGATGCCGAGCATGAACACCACGTTCAGCCACAACGGACGTCCCACGGCCAGGCCATAGGCGAAAAACAGCGCGCCCATGCCCAGCGCGATGAAAGTCAGCACGCGCACGGTGCGCGCCACTTCCAGTTCCAAGGGCGTCGGCGGTCGCCGCACGCGGGTGCTGAGCAGCGCTATCTTGCCGAACTCGGTGCGCGGCCCGGTGGCGTAGACCAGTGCCAGGCCGCTGCCGCGCACCACACTCGCGCCGGCGAACAACAGATTGGGCGCATCGATCAGACGCCCGTCGACCACCGCTTCCGCGCGCAGATGGAAATGGCGGGACTCACCACTCAAGGGCGCGTTGTTGACCAGCAGATCATGGGCTTCGACGATGCGCGCGTCGCAGGACATGCGATCGCCCTCGGCGATGCGGATGACATCGCCGGGCACCAGCGCTTCGGCGAGTACCGCGCGCTCCACGCCGTCGCGACGCACCGTGGCGCTGGCCGGCAGCAGACCGCGCAGCGCTGCCATCGCACGCTCGGCGCGCATCTCCTGGGCAAAGGTGAACAAGGCATTCAGCAGTGCCACGGCCAGCAGCGCGAGGCCCAGCACCCGCATGTCGGCGCCCCCTTCGAGGCGCGCCGCGATGAAACACAAGAGCGCGGCGAGATTGAGCAGCACGCTGAACAGATTGGTGAACTGTTTCAGCAGTGTGCGCAGCCAGTGCAGACGTGGCGCGTCGGCGAGGGCATTGGGGCCGAACTCGGCATGGCGCCGCGCCGCGTCCGCCGCGGCAAGACCCGCCGCCGAACTGCGCAGCAGATCGAAGCAGGCCGCCACGTCGAGATTATGAATCTGACGCTGACTCAAGGCGCGGCCCGATACAGCACGACGTCGCTGGCGCTGTCACGCAGGATCTGTTCTATGGGATGGCCATAGCCGGGATGCGTCGGCAGGCCGCCGGCATCGATGCCGATCAGGCGGCTGCGCAAGCGGCCGGCGACGGCGAGGGTTTCCTTGGCGGAGTCGTCCGACACCGCCGCACTGACATCGAGATGACAATCACTCCCGGCCAGCGCCTCGCGCAAGAGCGCTTCGATGGCGCTCGCGCGCACCAGCGCGCCTTCGATGAGACGACGCGCGGTGCGCGTGCCAAGCATGCGAAAGCGCAGGCGCGACAGTTCCTGCACCACCAGCACGTGCACCTCATGCAGTTCGGGCGCCAGCAGACGCAGCAGGGGCAGCGCGGCGCGCGACGGTGCCTCGGCCATGGTGAAGGGCAGCAGTACATGCCCCGGTTGGCCGAGCATGGCGGGATGCACCACGTGCAATGCCAGCACCGCGCACGGCGCACGGGCAAGGAGTTGCGCCGCCACCGTATCGTTGAGGTAGGAGAGATTGCGCGGCCGCGCGCGCGTGCCGGTGATGAGCACGAGATCGGGCGCATCGGTAAGTGCGTCCAGCACGCCATCGGCGATGGCAGCGCCGCGGCTGTCGCGCACCTCGGTGAACAGGGTCACGCCCAGACGCCGGCATTCATCGTCGATGCGCGCGATGCGTCCTTCGAGTTCCGGTGCCGGGGCGCGCTCGTACACGTGGAGCAGGTGCAGCTGACGCGTGGCCGTGGCGAGTGCGAAGCGCACCGCGTAGTGCGCTATCCAATCACCATTCAGACTGCCATCGTAGGCGAATACCAGCATGGTTCGAGCTTGCCAGGAACTCAGGCGAGTATAGGTGCGCCTGCGCACGCAGACCTTGATCCGGCACCAGGCCGGCCTCGGCTATCGCGTGGCCCGTTGCTGTTGCTGGCGAATGCTGCGCACACCGGGAGACGGCTGGCAGCGCGCATCGCGACGGCCTTGCGACCGCCGCGATGGCAGATGGCATCAGGCGTAATTGGCGGGCTTGCGGCCGCTCCATGGCAGCGCCTGTTCGAGCTGACCGGCGAGGCTGTAGAGGGTTTCCTCGTCACCGAGGCGCCCGACGAACTGCATGGCCAGCGGCAGGCCCGACTTGGCTTGCCACAACGGCAACATCACCGCCGGCTGACCGGTGGTGTTGAACAGCGCGGTGAAAGCCGAGTAGTTCTGAATGATGTGGTTCCACCAGCCCATCATGTCGAGACCCTTGGCGTTCTGATCGAGCTCGCCGAGGCGCGCCACGTCACGCGCCAGTCCGGGCGTCAGCAGCACATCGTATTTGCGCATCACGGCGCCGACCGCGCGGCTGACGGCGTTCTGCTGGATCATGGCCTTCTCCATCTCCAGCGCCTTGAGGGACTGCGCGAAGCGATAGACCTCGAGCGTCACCGCTTCACAGGTCTTGGGGCCGATCTTGCGACCGGTCGCGGCGGCGAATTCTTCCATGAAATAGCCGAGCGTGACGGCCCACAGACGAATGCTCGATTCGTTGAACGCGTCGGTGTCGTACTCGATCTTGACCGGCTCGACGATATGACCGAGATCCTCGAGCAGCTTGCGCGTGTCGTTCAGGCGCGCCTTCTGTTCCGGCGCGGTGGCGCGCGATCCCGGCAGCCTGTCGACCACGCCGATGCGCAACTGACCGGGCGAGGTCATGGCGGCAGCGAGGAAGCTGCGCCTGGGTGGCTCGGCGTGATAGAAGTAACCGTCATCGGGACCATGCAGGGCGTCGAGCAGGGCCGCGGAATCACGCACGCTGCGGGTCTCTGCGAACTCAATCGCCATGCCCCACAGGAAGATGCCCATGTCGGGTCCGGTCGGGGTGCGGCCGCGGCTGGGCTTCATGCCAACCACGCCATTGCAGGCACCGGGTATGCGAATCGAGCCGCCGCCGTCATTGGCATGGGCAATCGGCACCATGCCCGAACCGACCGCCGCACCGGCGCCACCCGAAGAACCGCCGACCGAGTAATCGAGATTCCAGGGATTGCGGGTCGGGCCGTAGACCAGCGCTTCGGAATTGGCATTGAAGGCCATTTCCGGCGTGGTGGTGGTGCCGATGGTGACGAGACCCGCGGCGTTGCAGCGGCGCATGAGTTCCGAATCGGCATCGAAGCGGATGCCGGCCGCGAGGCGCGAACCGGCCGAGGTCACCATGCCCTTGAAGTGCATGCCGAACTCTTTGACGAGGAAGGGCACGCCGCGGAACGGCCCATAGGGCAGACCGCGTTTGACCTGCGCGCGGCCGTGCTGCGGCAGTTGCTGTACCACGCAGTTGATCTTGGGGTTCAAGCGCTCGACGGCGTCGATGGCGCTGTCGATCAAATCGTTGGGCGAGACTTCGCCACGACGCACCAGTTCAGCCAGACCCAGTCCATCGTATTTGCTGTATTCGGAAAAAATCATGAAGGTCCTCCACCTGCGTATGAATCAGCAGCGCCTGCGCGCCGCGCTTTGTTGTAGGTGCGAAATCATTCGCACACCGCGCCCGATACCGCGAGTCTCAGTAACTCCGCGGCATGCCCAGATTATGCTGGGCAACGAAGTTCAGGATCATCTCCTCTGAAACCGGCGCAAAGCGGAACAGGCGCTGGTCCCGCCACAGGCGTTCGACGTGATACTCGCTGGCATAACCCATGCCGCCCATGGTCTGCATGGCCTGCATGGTGGCGCGGTCGCAGGCTTGCGAGGCGATGAGCTTGGCGAGATTCGACTCGGCACCGAAGGGCTGACCGTTGTCGCACAGCCAGGCGGCCTTGTAGTTCATGAGGCGCGCGCACTGAATCTCGGCGTAGGCCTGGGCCAGCGGGAACTGTATGCCCTGATAGGCCGAGATCGGCGTACCGCTGAAGACTTTGCGTTCGTTGGCGAAATTGACGGCGAGCTTGAGCGCGAGTTCGGCGGTGCCGACCAGGCCGGCGGTGGTGACGATGCGTTCGGTGTTGAGCACATCGAGCAGCGGCTTCCAGCCACGGCCTTCCTCGGCAATCAGTTCCTCAGGTTCGATGCGCACGTCGTCGAAGAAGATGGTGCTGGAATCCAGGGTGTTGGTGCCGAGCTTGTCGATGCGGCCATGGGAGAGGCCTTTGCGATCGACGTCGATCAGGAACAGGCTGATGCCGTCGGTCTTGCGCGGTGCGTCCTCGGCCTTGGTGGTGCGTGCCACCACCAGCATCTTCTGCGCGCTGGCGGCGCCGGTGATCCAATGCTTCTTGCCGTTCAATACCCAGCCCTGGGCGTCGGCGCGGGCAAAGGTCTTGATGTCCAGGGTATTGGTGCCGGCGTCGGGCTCGGTCAGGCCCATGCAGAAAATGAGTTCGCCCGAGATCAGCGCGGGCAGCAACGCGGCGCGCATGGCCTGCGGCCCGTAGTTGTTGATGGCCACGCCACCGAAGATCGGATTGAGCATGAACAACTGACCGATGGTGCTGCCGCCGCCGCCGAGCGCAAGCTGCTCGATGGCGAGCGCCATCTCGGTCATGCCCAGTCCGGCGCCTCCGAATTCCTCGGGCAGGGTGATGCCGCCGATGCCGGCCGCGCACACTTCCAGCCAGAATTCGCGAGGAAAGATCTTGGCCTTGTCGTGTTCGCGCCAGTAGTCGAGGCCGAACTTCTCACCGACCTTGCGGGCGGTCTCCTGCAACATGCGTTGCTCGTCGCTGATGGCGAAATCCATGGGGTATCAACCTCCGCGGGTGTCGGCCAGGATCGCTACCGGATCCTCCAACAGGTGAATGAAACGGCTCAGCAGTTCGGCGCCATCGGTGCCGTCGTACACCCGATGGTCACACGCCAGCACGAGACCGAGTTCGCGCTCGAGGACCGGCGCGCCCTGCGCATCGGGACGGAAGACGCCCTGGGTGCGACCGACGCCCAGAATCATGGCTTGCCCCGGAATGATGATCGGCGCAACCAGATCGATGGCAAAGGCGCCGAGATTGGAAATACAGATGGTGCCGCCGGCGATGTCATCGTGGGTGAGGCGATTATTGCGTGCGCGCTCGATGAGCTGATTGATCTCGCTCACGAGCCCCGACAAAGCCTGCCGGCCGACACGTCGCGCGACCGGCGCCATGAGGCCGTCGGGCAACGCGACGGCGAGCGCGACATCGCTCTGTTCGAACTGTGCCGGCGCGTCGCCACGCCAGCTGCGACGGAAACGCGGCTCGGCTTCCAGCACCATGCCGAGGGCCGCAACCAGCCAGTGGATCAAGGTCAGGCCGCGATAGGGCACGAGTTCGCGCACGCGCTTGTGCAGACGTTCGAGCTCCGCGACGCGCGCATGGGCACTGAGATAGAAATGCGGGATGTCGCGCTTGGCCTGCTGCATGCGGCTCGCGATCACCTGACGGCGATGCGGCGCAGCGGCCCCGCTCGTGGCGGCGCCGGTGGGCGCGGTGGCGGCGCGACGCACATCGTCAGCCTTGATGCGGCCCTTGGGGCCGCTGCCGACCAGTTGCTGCAGATCGACGCCGGCCGCGCGCAGGCGCTCGATCTGGCTGACAGGGATGCCATCCATGCGGTCCATTACCATGACGTCGCGGCCGCAATAGTCCCAGTAAACTTCCGGTACCCGCAGCAGCGGCGAATCCTTGAAGTTGCGCCGCAGCTGCGAGCAGCTGGCGGCCTCGCGCATCAGGTCGAGTTCGTCTTCCAGATGCTTCTCGAATTCCGCCACCACTTCGCGCGGGCGCAGCCGACGGCCGTCGGCGAAGAGCTTTTCGATCATACCGGCGGCGGCATACAGCAGCGATACGTCGTGCGCGATCACCGGCGCGATACCGGGACGCAGCACCTTCACCGCGACGGCGGTGCCATCGTGCAGGCGGGCGAAATGCACCTGCGCCACCGAGGCGGAGGCGACCGGGGTGACATCGAATTCGGCGAATACTTCGGCCAGCGGCTTTTTATAAGCCGCTTCCAGCATGGCGATGGCCTGGCTGGACGGAAACGGCGGCACCCGGTCCTGCAGTTGGGCGAGTTCGTCGGCGATGTCGAGCGGCACCAGATCGCGGCGGGTGGAGAGCATCTGACCGAACTTGACGAAGATCGGCCCCAGCGTTTCCAGCGCACGCCGCAGCCGCACCCCGCGCGGCTCGGCCAGCGGGCGCCAGAACAGCG